>Ga0335074_10001651_pt1 | contig 30211 bp, 22 predicted proteins | sample Lox_Sample_23_FD_206715 | JGI IMG/M metagenome (GOLD analysis project Ga0335074, IMG submission 206715) | Soil microbial communities from Loxahatchee National Wildlife Refuge, Florida, United States - Lox_Sample_2.3 | ecosystem: Environmental > Terrestrial > Soil > Wetlands | place: USA... | reverse complement strand
CTGGCGGGGCGGGGCGGGCCCTGCCGTTCCCTGTCCATTTGAAGCTCGACAGCGGGATGCACCGCGTTGGCGCCGGCGCGACCGAGGTTGTCCGGCTGGCTCGAGCCGTGGTCGCCGCCCCGGAACTCGAACTGGAGGGCATCTTCACGCACCTGGCAGTGGCCGACGAACCCGGGGATGCATTTACGGACCGCCAGCTGGCTGGGCTCGACGCCGTGGTGGCGGACCTCCGTGCGGAGGGCATCAGCCCCCGTTTCGTGCACGCCGCCAACTCGGCGGGCGCGTTGTTGCACCAGGCCGCCCGCTACGACCTGGTACGGGCGGGGATCGCCGTGTACGGGCTCGCCCCGGCGGCGTCGCTCCAAGGCGATGGCAGGGTGAGTTGCCTCCGGCCGGCGCTGTCGCTCAAGGCCAGGGTCTCGTACCTGAAAAAGGTGGCCGGCGGCGAGAGGCTCTCGTACGGGCTCCGGTACCGGCTGGGGGGCGAGTCGGTCATCGCCACAGTTCCTTTGGGGTATGCCGACGGGGTGCCGCGGCGCCTCTCGGAGCTTGGTGGGCAAGTCCTGATCGGCGGCCGCCGGTTGCCGATCGCCGGGGCCGTGACGATGGACCAGATCCTCGTCGACTGCGGCCAGGCATCCACCGTCCGCGCCGGGGACGAGGTGGTCCTCCTCGGGAGACAGGGCGACGAGGAGATCAGCGCCTGGGAGTGGGCCGAGCGCCTGGGCACGATCGCGTACGAGGTGACATGCGCACTTTCGGCCCGCCTTCCCCGCATCTACGTCTGATGGGCGGAGACCTGACCCCGCACGTGCCAGATCGGCCTTGCGGAGTAGGGCAGCGTCGCAGGAGGTGGCGGAGTTGACGGAGCCGCCGGCGTTGCCGGAGCCGACTGAGCCGCCGGAGCTGACGGAGCTCGCCGAACAGGCTTCCCGATGCACTCTTTGCCGGCTCGCCGCGGGCCGCACCAACGTGGTGTTCGGCATGGGCAACCCGCGGGCGAGGCTGATGTTCGTCGGCGAAGCCCCGGGGCAACAGGAGGACCTGCGGGGCCTCCCCTTCGTCGGTCGTTCGGGCCAGCTGCTCGACCGCCTCATGCTGGAAGAAATGGGGCTCACGAGGAGCGACTGCTACATCGCCAACACCCTCAAGTGCCGCCCACCAGGCAACCGTGACCCGCTCCCGGACGAGACCGAGACTTGCCGGCCCTACCTGGAACGCCAGCTCGAGCTCATCGACCCGAAAGTGGTCGTGACCCTGGGCAACTTTGCCACCAGGCTCCTGCTTGCCACGAGCGAACCGATCAGCCGGCTGCGGGGCCGTAGCTACCCCTACCGCTCCGGCCACCTGGTGCCGACCTTTCACCCATCGGCAGCTTTGCGGGGCGGCGGCACTGTGGTAGCGCAGATGCGGGCGGACCTCGTGAGAGCGAAGGAAGCCCTCGGGTGACAAGTGTCTTCGCACTGGCAGCCGACGAGGGTGCGATGCGGGGACTGGGAGCCGCGCTGGCGGGCTTGCTCCGGCCGGGAGACACCGTCCTGCTCGGAGGGGATCTCGGTGCCGGCAAGACAACCTTTACCCAGGGCCTCGCTGCCGCCCTCGGGGCGACCGGGCCTGTGACGAGCCCCACGTTTGTCCTCGTCCACAGCTACCGCACCTCCGCCGGCTGGGACCTGCTGCACGCCGACGTCTGGCGGCTCGAGCAGTTGCGCGAGGTCGTTGACCTGGCCATCCCCGAACTGCTCGAAGACGGGGCCGCCGCGGTGGTCGAGTGGGGCGAGCTGGCCGCTCCGGCGCTGCCCGCGGATTGCCTGCACGTCGCGATCGACTTTTGCCCCGGGCCGCAGGGCCCCGGCCCCGAAGCCGGCGAGCCCGGCGCGGAAGGTACCCGGCGGCTAGTTTTCAGCGCCGGCGGGCCAAGTTGGGAAGCCCGCATGGGCGCGCTCTCAGCGGCAGTTTCGGAGGCAGTACCGGGCGCGGTCCCGGCTCGGGGCGCCTGGCTGCAAACCTGATCAGGACGTACCGAACGCGCCACGAGTACTCGCACCCCGTTGCGGAGAACGCCTCGCCGCTCCTTCCCCGCTCGGTGGCTTATGTGCGCGGCGAGAGGCGGAGCGTGACTACCTGGAAGGGCCGCAGCGACAGGTCCAGCTGTTGGCCGCCGGCGCCGAGATCCTCGAGCGGTCGCTCCAGCAAATCGGTAAGCCCTGCGCGGGCCAACGGGAACGAGGTCCTGACGGTCGCAGTCGCCCGCCCACCGAGCGCCTCGTAGCAGCGCACCACGACGTCTCCCGAACGGTCATCGGCCATCTTGACGGCTTCGACCACTACGGCCGGGTTGTCGACGCTGACGAGGGGGGCCACGGGACCTTTGCCCCGGCCGGCCCGCAAGGGCAGGTTGAACCTGTAGCCCTCCCGGACGGCGTCGGCAATGCTGGCTCCGGGCACGATGGCATAGCGGAAGTGGTGCGTGCCCCTATCGGCCCGAGGGTCTGGGAAAGTGGGGCCGCGCACCAGTGACAGCCGGGCGACGGTGGCCCGCCCGCCGCCTTCCCGTTCGATCGTCGTTACGTCGTGGCCGTAAATGCCACCGTTGACGATGGCGACCCCGTAACCGGGTTCGCCTATGTGCAAGAACCTGTGAGCCACGATTTCGAAACGAGCGGCGTCCCACGACGTATTGGTGTGCGTCGGCCGGCGGACGTGCCCGAACTGGATCTCCGCGCTCGACCAATCGGCGTGCACGTCGACGGGGAAGGCCACCTTCAAGAAGCGGTCTTCTTCCTGCCAGTCGACCTCGGTCTCGAGCACCAGGACGTCGCTCCCCGCCGTGAGGCGCAGGACCTGTACGGCCCGGGAGGACCCGAAGGCGTACTCGAGCCTCACAGCCGCTTCACCGGGGCCGTCCGAAACGACGGCCACTGCGGCCGGTGAACCGATGTCTACCTTGCGGCGCCGGTAAAAGCTGTCGACGTCCCAGGCCGGGTACTTGTTGGGGTAGTCGGGGTGCAGTTGCAGCACGTTCGCCCTCGTGCCCGGAGGTAGCACCTCCCTGCCCGCCTCCAGGTCGAGGAGGGATGCGATATGCCCGTCGCTGTCGAGCTCGACCCGCAGGCGGCCGTTTTGCAGGACGGTCCCGCCGGCTGCAACGGTGACGCTGGCGGCATCGGTACTGACGAGGGGAGCAGCCGCTCCCAATGCCGGCACGCCGGCCCGCTCGTGGGGGGCGGCATTGAAGGCCAGAGGTGCTTCCCCACCGCTCCCGAGCGCCGACAGGGCGTTCGCGGTCAGCGCCTCGAGGCGGGCGGCGATGGAGGCGTGGCTGGCGATGGCCTCGTCGTTGACCATGGCGATGGACGAACCGGGGAGGATGTCGTGGAACTGGTTGAGCAGGATGTCCCGCCATATGTCGTCCAGCTCGGCGTAGGGGTAGTCGAGCAGGCCGGCGGCGGCTGCGGTGGCCGACCACAGCTCGGCCTCGCGGGCCAGGTGCTCGGAGCGCCGGTTGCCCTGCTTGATACCCACCTGGCTGGTCAAGGTGGCGCGGTGCAGCTCCAGGTACAGCTCCCCCGACCACACCGGGGCGTCGGGGTACTCGGCCCGGGCGGCAGCGAAGAACTTTGCCGGGCTGTCGACACTGACCTGTGGGGCGCCGTCGAGGTCGGCCATGCGCCTGGCCCGCTCCATCATTTCGCGGGTGGGGCCGCCCCCGCCGTCCCCGTACCCGAAAGGCACCAGCGACCGGCTCGCGAGGCCGACCTCGGAGTAATTGGCTGCGGCGTAAGACATCTGGGCCGGGGACATGTCCGAGTTGTAGGTATCGACCGGTGGGAAATGGGTGAAGACCCGGGTCCCGTCGATGCCCTCCCACCAAAAGGTGTGGTGCGGGAAGCGGTTGGTTTCGTTCCAGGAGATCTTCTGAGTCAAGAAGTAGTGGGAGCCCGACAGGGCGATCAACTGGGGGAGGGCGGCGGAGTAGCCGAAGCAGTCGGGGAGCCACACCTCGTCCGTCTCCACACCTAGCTCGTCGAGAAAGAACCTCTTGCCGAACACGAGCTGGCGAGCCAGTGCTTCGGCGCCGGTCACGTTGGTGTCGCTTTCGACCCACATGCCCCCCACCGGCACGACCTGGCCTTTGGCGACCTGTGCCTCCATCCGTGCGTAGATGGCGGGGTAGTGCTGCTTGGCCCACCACCACTGCTGGGCCTGGGAGCAGGCGAAGACCAGTTCGGGGTACGCCTCGCCGAGCGCGGCCACGTTTGCGAACGTCCGGGCGCACTTGCGTACCGTCTCGCGGACCGGCCATAGCCATGCCGAATCGATATGGGCGTGACCGACGGCCGATATCCGGTGGGCAGTGCGGGCGGCGGGCGAGGCGAGGACATCCTTGAGTGCCGCCCGGGCGGTCTCAGCACTCGGGTCGAGGTCGTAGGCGTCGAGCGCCCGTTCGAGCGCCCGAATGACCTCGTGCCCCCGGGGGCTCCCCGGCCCCAGTTGGGTGGCAACGCCAAGCAGTACGTCGAAGTCGAACACGAGGCCCCAGGCGGCCTCGTCCACCAGCACAAGCTTGGCCTCGCCGACCTTGTAAAGAGGTTTGCCACCTGCTGTGCGCACGTCGCCCAGACCGGTCGGCTCGTAGCGGTCTTCACGCCCACGTTCGCCGATCACCGCCGGCATCGCCACTGCTTCCACATAGGCGGTCCAGGTGCCCGAGCCCTGGCTGACGACGGGGAGCCAGTGGTTGAGGGGCATGACACCTTTGATGGGTGTGCCATCTGGGGCAAAGGCCAGACCTTCGGCTTGGAAGCCGGGAGTCTGGTTGGTGAACCCAAGGTCCACCATCGCCTCGACCCGACCTCCCGCCCATCCCTCAGGCGGGCAACCGGTCACCTTGAACCAGGTCGTCGACCAGGGCAGTCCCCAGGGCTCGCCGGGTTGGACAGGCGTGTAGCCGGCGGCGAGAGCGTCTGCCACAGGCACGGGCGCCGCCGGGACGTAAGCGGATACGTCGCAGGGCACCTGCTGCGCCCAAATCCGCTTTTGCAGCCGGTTTTCCAGGGCGCGGCGCGCCCGGTAGACGGTCCTGTCCCAATCGTCATGCATCCTCGTGCTCCTCGCTCTGTCTTAAGCGGCCGCGCCGGTCCTGGTCCTGCCTCGCCTTACAGTGACGAGACCACCAACCGGTGGCGTGTAGCCCGTACTCGGCCCATTGGCAAGCCTTCACCCTGTCACAGGCTCGCCACTTGCGGCCACAGCTGCCGAACATCTCCTGCATCAGCAACTTGGGGGCCATCGAGGACACGTGCAACGTCGCGGCGGTCGCTACCGGGGGTCGTCGCGGTCGGGGAAACGATGGTCATGCGGGTTGCTAAACGGCTTGCTGGTGGCGGTCGTGCGCCAACCTTCCCGGCATGGTCGTCGTCATGTTCGCGTTTTATGTCGTCGGTGCTTTCGTCATGAGCAAGACGCGTTGCTGCTCGGTGGTCTCAGCGTGTCGCGCGGAGGGGTGGGGCGTGTCGAACGGACGCGTGTCGGTGTGGTTCATATTCGGCATGCTGACCAACTACCAGACGATAAAAGGAGTCGAACCGTCATACCAGCAGGCCCTACTGGGCGGGCTGTTGGTTGCAGCGGTAGTAGCAGACCGCCTGCTCCGGGGGTCCCGACATCACCCTCCAGCAGGCGAAGCTCACCACTGCTGCATGCTCCACAGTTCGGGGGCCAATCACTCTTGCCGGCCCCGGAGCTCACTTATTTTCGAATACCGCGCGACGGACGCTCGCCAGATAGCCGGGGCGACTGACCCGGTGGGGTGGGGCACGCAACTTCGCGGGAGCCACAGGGACTGGTCCGGATGGAGGCCAACCGCTTTCATATCCCCCGCAAAGTGCACTGGATAGGCGTCAATACTCTGTGAGCGTCGCCTAGGTTCCGGGGGTGGCCGTTGGCTCGGAGGGCAACTTGCCCGTCATCGACAGCGGTCATGACCGGGTCGTGCGTGCCGGTCCCAAAAAGAACTTCGACATTGCTTGAGGGCACCTATTCTTGGGTCGTGCAGGTGCCGGCCGGGGATGTCGTAAACCATTATGAGGCCCACCACGAAGAAGACCGGCTGTCCAAGGGCCCGGGCCAGATCGAATTGGCCAGGGCCAAGGAAGTCCTTCGGCGCCATTTACCCCCACCCCCGGCAGATGTCCTCGACGTAGGCGGGGGCACCGGCGTGCATGCTGCATGGCTCGCCGCCGATGGCTACCACGTGCGTCTTATAGATCTTTCGCCCCGCCACGTCGCCAAGGCGAAGGGTGACCTTGGCGGCCTCGGTGTAGTTGCCGAGCTCGGCGATGCCCGCAAGCTCGCCGCCGCCGATACCAGCTATGACGTCGTGCTCGTGTTCGGGCCGCTCTACCATCTGACTGAGCGCGAAGACCGCCTGGAGGCACTGCGCGAGGCAGCCCGGGTGGCACGGCCCGGGGCTGTCGTGGCTGTTGCGGGCCTGAGCCGCTTTGCTTCGCTCTTCGACGGCCTTTCCCGCGGGTTCCTTTTCGACCCCCAGTTCCGCTCCATCGTCGCCCGAGATCTACACGACGGTCAGCACCGCAACCCCGACGAGCGGCCAGGGTGGTGGACCACTGCCTTCTTCCACCACCCCGACCAACTCCGCGAGGAAGTGGCCGAAGCAGGGCTAGTCGTAACTGAGCTAGTGGGCTTGGAGGGGCTCGCCTTCTGGCTCCCGGGCATTGCGGCCCGGCTCGAAGATACCGACGACCGCGAGGTCGTCCTGTGGTCGGCGCGCGCCACCGAGTCGGAACCAGCACTCGCGGGCTTGAGCGCTCATCTGCTTGTCGTAGCCACCCGCCCCACCTAGCAAGGTGCAGCCGCCTCCCGGAGCCCCTGATTGGCTCGAGATCGTAACCGCTGAAGAGCGCCCAGAGCTCTGGGAGCGCGCTCGCGACGAGCACGTCTTCGCCACGCTCTGGCCCGAGTACAACCACCATGGCAATAACACCCCTCGCTACTTCGGCGCCATCTATCCCCGTTACGGCCATCTCCAAGCGCTCCTGGTCGACAGCCGTACAGGCGAGCTGGCAGGGCGCGCGCGGACCATACCCTTCGCGTGGGACGGGACTTTGGCGGACCTGCCAAGCGGGATCGACGCCATGGGGCTTCGCGCGGTTGAGGAGCCTCTTGCGCCCACGACCCTTTCGGCCCTCGCCGCCGAGGTCCTACCGCTTTACCAGGGGGGAGGGCTCAGTAAGCTTGTTGTCCAAATAATGGCGGCGATGGCGCTTTCTTCGGGGTTCGAGCGGTTGGTGGCCCCGGTCCGGCCTAATCGCAAGCACCTTTACCCCATAACGCCCATCGAGCGTTATGCCACCTGGAAAAGGTCGGACGGCTTCCCCTTCGACCCCTGGCTGAGGGTGCACGCCCGCCTCGGAGGTACGATCCTGCGCTGCGAGCCGCGCTCCATGGAGATCGCTGCCCCAATTGCCGATTGGGAAACCTGGACATCCATGACGTTCCCAGAAGACGGCGATTACATCTTCCCCGAGGGCCTGGCACCGCTCAGGGTCGAGGGTGGCAAGGGGCTGTACTGGGAGCCCAATATCTGGGTGCTCCACGGGACCTAGGAGCTCGCGCCTGGACCTCATTACGTTGCTCGAGTGCCGCCCGGCCTCCTTTCGGCGCCGCCTCAGCCCAACCCGTCAGGAGCTGAGGACGACATCGCCAACGGTTCCCGAGGGCGCCCCCTTGGTCACGTTGTAAGTGGCTGTGTAAGGAGGGGAAACTGACGAAAATGTGCCGGAGACGGGTGCAGCCTGGCTTATCACGGGATAATCGGAGCTCGCGCTGCCCGAGACCACCAGCGACCCGCCCACTCTGACGTACTCATGCTGGCAACCGCCGGCACTGCAGCCGTACTGGTCGAGTACCGATGGCAGCGCCGTGCTCGCGGTCGCACCGAGCCTGCCGCTCGCCGATTGGACAAAGTCGGCCTGGCCCGCCGAGACGCCTTCTAATGCCACGACAGCCCCCGCCGCCATCCTGACCGTGCCGTTGTTGGTGAAGACGGTACTCGAATAACCCTGCTGGGCACTGAAGTAATTGGTACTCCCCTTGGACGTCCCGAACTTGATCACGCCAGCCGGCGCATTAGTCACGTTGACGAGGAAGTAGCGGCTCCAGCCCACTCCGGGCAAGGTCTGTAGCGTCCCCTGGTTGTAGAGCGTCGAGGTATGCTTGCCCCCATTGAGGATCCAGGCGTTGCCTGGGCCTTGCCAGTCAGCGCTCGACGTCATCAAAATCGTCCCCCTGTTGGCCACGTTGCCGTCGAGCGCCAAACGGTCGTCACCTCCGTTGGCACCGTCTACGGAGATCGTCTGCCCCTTGGGGATATTGCCCTCCAGAGTGGCGGAGTCCTGGACGGTGTAAGACGCCGGCCCAGCCGTTGCTGCTTCGTCGATCGTGCCTCCGTTGCGGAGCAGCCACGTATTGCCGGTCGACGTCCCGCCCTCATTGTGGATGGTGCTGTCGTTGAACACGACGGTGCCGTGGTTGACGACAGCGCCGGAGGCGGTCTGGGTGTAGCCGGTGCCCGAGACGTCCCAGCTCGAGCCGGCAGCGACAACGATCTTCCCCATGTTGACCAGGCTGGTGGAGGTCCCTTCGTAGGTCGCCCCGCCAGGCAGGTTGGCGGCGGCGACGTCGATCGTCCCCGTCCGGTTATTGACGATGTTGCCGTAGAGGTAGCGGCTCCAGCCGGCACCAGCGAGAAGGTCGATACGGCCCGAGTTGACAAGAGTGCCTGCCCCCTGGACGAAATCGTTGCCGCCACCCTTCCCCGTCGTCAGTTCCAGCCGCCCTTCGGCTGCGACCGTGCTGGTCTGGCTGAGCGATAGGTGGATGTCGGTGTTGGCGGAAGCTTCGACGAGGAGGGTCTCGGTGGTGTGGCCGGTGGCAGTACCCACCCGGAGGCTGCCTACGCTGACTCCGCCCGTGCCTTGACCCAATGTGACAACGTAACTTTGCCTGCCGGACCGCGTTATGCAGGCAACCGCCGTCGGCCCCGGCACGGCATGGTTGCTCCAGTCCATGGCGGTGGACCAGTTGCCGCCGCTGAGATCGGTCCAAGTGTCGGTGCAGCCTGCGCCAATGGGCGAAGGCGCACCTACTGCCAGGCCCGGCGCAGCGAGTATCGGGCCGGCAAAAAAAGCAACGACGAGTGCAGCTACGGGCCCTCGCCGGAGGCCCAGCCGAGGTGTGGAGCGCCGGTTGCCGCCCCCGGCATGCCGATGAATGAGCGGTTGGTCCGTACTGTCCGTTTTCATAAAGAGCCTGAGCCCCTTTCCCGTCAGTGGCATAAAAATCCCAGAAGCTGCAACGACTGCGAGGGGCGCGCACAGTCCAAAACCATTGGACAGGCCCCGTCCTCATTTGGGCTGCCTCTCCAACCCCGTGCCTCGCGACAGTTTAAGTTAGGGAGCATCCCCGGAGGGTGATCTCCGCCGTTGTTTACTAGCATCCCCCCGTGACGATCCTCGCCATCGAGACTGCGACGCGCTGCATCGGGTGCGCGCTCTGGGGCGGCGACGGACCGGTCGCCTCGTTCGAGCTTGTCGCCGGCCAGCGGCATTCCGAGGTGCTGATGCCGGCGGTCGATGAGCTGTGCGAGCGTGCCGGGGTCTCCAAGTCGGAGATCGGAGGGGTCGTCGCAGACGTAGGTCCCGGCCTCTTTACGGGGCTCCGCGTCGGCCTGGCAACAGCAGTTGCGATCGCGACGGGGCGCGGCATCCCTGCTGCCGGTGTCACGAGCCTGGAAGCCCTCGCCCACCGCGTGCGCCACCGGCGCGGCCTGGTGGCGAGCGTCGTGGACGCCCGGCGCGGCGAGGTCTTCTGGTCGCTGTACCGAAGCGATGGCGAATCGTTGTTGGAGCTGCGCGGCCCGTCCGTCGCACTCCCAGAAGAAGCGGCGGCCGAGGTCGCTCGCGCCGCTCTCTCTCCCGGCGCCGCTCGCTCCGTAAGCGCCGCCAGCGGCGCCGGCGGGGGCAGCTCCGGCCGCGCCGCTGAAGGCGACCCCCCTGTTCTTGTCGTCGGGGACGGCGGCTGGCGTTACCGCGATGTCTTCGAGGCTGCCGGTTGCGAGCACGCCGGCCCCCTGGGCGTCTGGCCGTCGTGCCTGGCGGTCGCCGAGCTGGGCTTGGGCCGTCTCGCCGCCGGGACTGGGCTCCTGGGAGCGCCGGCGGTGGCGTTGGCGCCCGTCTACCTGCGCCAGGCCGATGTCAGGGTTGGCTGGGAGGAAGTGGGCGGGCGCGTCGGGCCCGGTGCCGCGCCGGGCGGGGACGCCGGTTGAGGAAGGCCCCGTGCCAGGCTGAGGGTATGGCGAAGGTCGCACCCGGTGCCGTCGAGCCGCTCCGGTTCGAGCCCATGCGCCGCCGGCACCTGCCGGCGGTGCTGCGCATCGAGCACAAGGCGCACCCTAAGTCCTGGACTCTGGGCGTCTTCACGAGCGAGCTCGCCCAGGGGGACTCGCGCTATTACGTGGTGATGCGGGCCGCGGGGAAGGTGGCCGGCTACGGCGGCGTCATGTTCGTCGGCGACGAGGCGCACGTGACCAACCTCGCCGTGGCGCCGGCACTGCGGCGCCAGGGGCTCGGGTCACGCCTCCTGGCACACCTGGCCAAGGAGGCGATGAGGCGGGGTTGCGGCTCGATGACGCTCGAAGTGCGGATGGGCAACCTCGAAGCTCAACGGCTGTACCACAAGTTCGGCTTCGTCGGAGCTGGGGTCAGGCGCAACTACTATCCCGAGACCCGCGAGGACGCGCTCGTCATGTGGCTCTACGACCTCCGCTCGCCCGAAGTGGCGGCGAGGATCGACCAGATAGAGGATTCGCGTTGACGGCCGTGCGGTCCCAGTGAAGGTCCTCGCGGTCGAGACCTCCTGCGACGAAACGGCGGCTGCTGTGGTCGAAGACGGGCGCCGGGTGCTCTCGTCCGTTGTGAGCAGCCAGACCGATATCCATGCGACTTTCGGGGGCGTAGTGCCCGAAATTGCCAGCCGCGCTCATCTCGAACTCGTTGCCCCGATCGTCGGCGAAGCGATGAGCCGTGCACAGGTCGGCCCAACCGACCTTGACGCGGTGGCAGCCACCATCGGGCCCGGGCTCGTCGGTTCCCTCCTCGTCGGAGCGAGCGCAGCCAAGGCGTACGCGTGGTCCTGGGACCTCCCCTTCGTCGGGGTCAACCACATGGAAGGCCACCTGCACGCGGCGTTCCTGGAAGATCCCGGGCTCTCGCTCCCGACGGTCGTGCTGCTCGTTTCCGGGGGCCACACAATGCTGATCTCGATGGAAGAAGGTGGCGGGGGCAGCGTCGAGTACCGCCTGCTCGGTGAGACGATAGACGACGCCGCCGGCGAGGCCTTCGACAAGGTTGCCCGTTTTCTCGGGCTCGGTTACCCGGGCGGCCCGGCGATCGACCGGTTGGCGACCACTGGTTCGGGCGACGCTATTGCGTTCCCGCGGGGCTTGGCGCGGCAGGGGTTCGATTTTTCGTTCAGCGGGTTGAAAACTTCCGTCGTGCGCTATGTAAGGGCGCACCCCGAGGCTCGTCTCGAAGACGTGGCGGCGAGCTTCCAGGAGGCGGTTGTCGATGTGCTTGTCCAGAAAACCCGGCGTGCGGCGGCCGAAACCCGCGCCAAGGCCATTTGCATAGGCGGCGGGGTGGCAGCCAACTCTTCTCTTCGCTCGAGGGTGCAAGAGGTTTGCGCAGCGGACGGGCTCGCCGCCTTCATCCCGTCGCGAGCGATGTGCACAGACAACGCGGCGATGATCGGTGCCACCGCCTGGTACCGCCTGCGCACGGACGGCCCGACGCCGTTGAGCGCAACGGTCGACCCTAACTTGCGGCTACCGCTCAAGTAGCCACCGCCTTCCGGAGCCGCTGCGCCCCGTGGGGCGTCGCCGTTGGCGGTGGTAGCGGGTGCTGCGGGTGGGAGCCGCTGCTGCCGGGCGCTAAGGTCACCATTTTTGTGGAGGGCCAAATCTCGTTCCCGCTCCAGCAAGCGCGCACCCGGCGCTTCTCTCTCGGTGCACCGCGCAGTTTCACGGTCTCCCCTCGAGGCGAACGGACTGTCTTCCTCCGTTCGCCCGCAGGGGATGACCCGAACAACTCGCTGTGGGTGTACGACTCAGAGGCGCGTTCGGAAAGAGAGGTCGCGAGCGCGACGATCGTGCTCGGGGGCGCGCACGAGCAGTTGAGCCCGGAGGAACGCGCCCGCCGCGAGCGGAGCAGGGAACTGGCGGGCGGCATCGTGGGGTATGCCTGCGACGAAGCCGTCGAGCACGCGGCGTTCACCCTCGGGGGGCGGCTTTGGTGGGCGAGCCTGGAGGCCCCGGCCGCCGGCGGCCCGGGCTCTGGGACCGGGCCCGGCGCAGGACATGCGGGAGCGGCGCCGGGCGTGCTCGGCGAGCTCCCCAGCCCGGGTCAGGTGGTCGACCCGCGTCCGTCTCCCGACGGCCGGTGGGTGGCCTTCCTTTCGGGGGCCCGCTTGTGCATCGTCGGCACGCGGCCGCCAGGGGGCCGGGCGCCGGAAGGGGACGAGAGCTTCGGGGTACTCGCCGGAGAGGAGGAGCCGGAGGTCACGTGGGGGGCTGCAGAGTTCGTGGCCGCCGAGGAGATGGGCCGCGAGAGGGGCTACTGGTGGTCTCCCGACGGCACAGCATTGCTCGCGGCCCGCGTAGACAACGGTCCCGTGGCGACCTGGTGGACGGCGGACCCGTCACAGCCGGGAGCCGCGCCCGAGGCTCACAGGTACCCCCAGGCGGGTACCGCCGACGCCGAAGTCACCCTCTGGCATCTCGAAGTGCCCGGGCCGCTCGCCGTGGCAGCGCCAGGCGAGGCCGGGAGGCGGCAGGTGAGCTGGGACTCCGGGCGTTACCCCTACCTCGTCGCCGTGCATTGGGGCAAGGGAGGGCCGCCGCTCCTCCTCGTCGAACAGCGCGACCACAAACGGTGCGCCGTCCTCACGCTCAACCTCGCGGACCTCACGACCTCGGTCGTGACCGAGGCAGCCGACGCGGCTTGGGTGAGCTGGCCTCGCGGCGTGCCGGCGTGGACCGATGCGGGGAAGCTCGTCTGGGGCTTGGCGGACGGCTCGACCTCACGCCTCACCGTCGACGGCACGCCCGTCACGCCTGAGGGCCTCCAAGTGAGGGAGGTCACGCATGTTGGGCGCTCCATCGTCTTCACGGCCTCGTCCAAGCCGGAGGTCGTCGAGGCTTGGCAGTGGTCGGCCGAAGGCGGGTTGCGGCAGCTGACCGATGTGGGCGGGGTATCGCGAGCCATAGGCGACGGCCCCACAAGAGTCGTGCTGAGCGCATCTATGGCCTGGGCCGGCACCCGGGCCGTTGTCCAGTCCGACGGCACCGAGCCGCACACGCTCCGGTCGCTCGCCGAGGTGCCCCCGGTAGAGCCGCACGTCCGTTTTATGTACGCAGGCGAACGTGGGCTGAGCGCGGGTGTGCTGTTCCCCCGGCAGCACAGCGGTGCCAAGCTGCCGGTGATCATGTGGCCGTACGGAGGCCCGGGCTTCCAGCGAGTGATGGCGGCCCGTTCGTCCTGGCTCGAAGCACAATGGATCGCCGACCAGGGCTTCGCTGTCGTGGTCGCCGACGGGCGGGGCACTCCGGGAAGGGGCCCGGCTTTCGAGCGGGAGGTCTACCTGGACCTGGCCGGCCCGGTGCTCGAGGACCAGGTCGGCGCGCTTCTCGCCGTTGCCCGTGCTGTGCCAGGTCTCGACCTCGAAAGGGTGGGTATCAGGGGCTGGTCCTTCGGCGGCTACCTTTCGGCCCTCGCGGTCCTGGCGCGCCCGGACGTCTTCCATGCCGCCTTCGCCGGGGCGCCGGTCACGGATTGGCGCCTTTACGACACCTACTACACCGAGAAATACCTGGGCCACCCCGACGACCACCCTGAGGCCTATGAGCGCAGTTCGCTGGTTCCCCTTGCGCGCAACTTGGCGCGGCCTCTCGTGATCGTCCACGGCCTTGCCGACGACAACGTCTACGCCGCTCACTCCCTCGAGCTTTCGCGTGCACTGCTAGCGGCGGGACGCCGGCACGAGGTACTGCCCCTGCCCGGCATAACCCACGTCGCCAGTCGCGACGACATCGCCGAGAAGCTCCTGCAATACGAGGTGGAGTTTTTCCGGCGGGCGCTCGGGGCCTGACCGCCGCCGGTGGGGCGAGCACTTGGCGGTCGGCTCTGTGCCGCCAGGGCCTCCGGGCACCAAGCCACGGGTCCTCGGGCCGGAGCGCTCCGGCCTTGAGCGCCTTAGCGCTTGAGCTTCTCAGCCGCTAAGCCGGCGCATTCTGGTCGCGCCCGAGCGCCGTGGGCGCGATCCAACCAACAAAACCGTGCGCGAACGCAACCGCCTTGTCCGATCGCGCCCAGAGTGCGCCGTGCGCGCAGGGGTGCAGGTGTGCAGGTGCCAAAACATACGAGCGTTACCGCTAGGCGGACTCCTCCAGCTCGTCGTCGTCGATAGCGAACCCGCCGCCGGTCAGCCGCCTGCGCACATCCCGCCGCTCCTCCTCGTCGAGGCCGCCGAATATGCCGTAGCGAGCGTTTGCGCCCAACGCGTAGCAGAGGCACTCGGCCCGGACGGCACACCCACCGCAGACCTCCTTCGCCAGCCCCGCCTGTGCCTGCGCCCGCGGGCCGTGGCCGATCGGGAAAAACAGGTCGGTCGGAAGCTCACGGCATGCCGCTTCCACTCGCCACCCTTTCGGGGGTGCGGAGGAGGACGCCGGCGACCCGAGGGCCTCGCCGGGCAGGTCCCTGCCGGGCAGGGCTGCGCCGGGGATGCCGGGCAGGTTGGGCACGCCAGGCATGTCGGGCGGGCCGGGCACCTTCGGTAGGCCGGGCACCTTGGGTAGGCCGGGTACGGGCGCCAGGTCGTCGTGGTCCTCGGGGAACTCGGCGAAATGGTCACGCCCTCCCGGGAGGTACCTCACGGGAGGCCAGGGGTCTAGCGGTGGCAGGTCGAACGGCACTGGTTGTTCCTCGTTGTGGCTGAGTTGTCCTTGTGCCACCCACCGGAGCCCGGCGTCCTGGCCGGGCCCCCCGAGCCGGTGTTGTAGAGCTAGCGGCGCGACCAGGGGAATGGCTACTTGAGGCCGCCTGAGACGGTCCCTTAACGGGACCTTACCCCCTGCCCCGGAGGCCAAACTGGGCCGGCGCGTGTTCGCGCTATTCGTGCTCGGAGCTCCCCGGGGGTCGCGCTGACAAGGAAGTTTGTGCTAACTCCCAGGGGCCGCTATCTTTAGCAGTCGTCCGGTGAGAGTGCTAACCGGGGAGTACCCGGTTGAGAGAATGCCAAACGGAGGCTACGACACCATGAACTTGCAGCCACTCGACGACCGAATCGTTGTCCGGCCCAATGAGGCAGAAGAGCGGACCGCCTCTGGCCTCGTCATCCCTGATACCGCCAAAGAGAAGCCCCAGCAGGGCGAGGTGCTCGCCGTCGGGCCCGGCCGGCGCGCCGACAGCAGCGGCGAGCTCATCCCGCTCGACATCAAGGTCGGGGACACAGTCCTCTACTCCAAGTACGGCGGCACGGAGGTGACCGTCGACGGTGAGGACCTCCTAGTCCTGGCCAGCCGGGACGTCCTTGCAAAGGTGAAGGTGAAGAAGTAGTGGCCAAGCAGCTCCAGTTCGACGAGGCTGCCCGGCGGGGCCTGGAGACAGGCGTAAACAAGCTCGCCGACACGGTCAAGGTCACCCTTGGCCCCAAGGGCCGCAACGTCGTGATATCGAAGCGGTGGGGTGCCCCCACCATCACGAACGACGGCGTGACCATCGCCAAGGAGATCGAGCTCGAGGACCATTTCGAAAACATGGGCGCGCAGCTCGTGAAGGAAGTGGCGACCAAGACAAACGATGTCGCCGGGGACGGTACGACGACTGCGACCGTCCTCGCCCAGGCGCTCGTGCGTGAAGGGCTCCGCAACGTGGCGGCGGGTGCCAACCCGGTTGCCCTCAAAAAGGGCATCGAGCAGGCTGTCGCAGCGTCTGTGAAGTCGATCCGCAGCCAGGCCAAAGATGTCGACGACAAGGCGGAAATAGCCCAGGTCGCCTCGATCTCGGCTGCCGACAGCTCGATCGGCGAGGTCATCTCCGATGCCATCGACAAGGTCGGCAAGGACGGCGTCGTGACGGTCGAAGAGTCCAATACCTTCGGGGTTGAGCTCGAGTTCACCGAGGGGATGCAGTTCGACAAGGGCTACATCTCGCCCTATTTCGTCACCGACCCGGACCGCCAGGAGGCGGTGCTCGAAGACGTCTACGTGCTCGTGGCCAACCAGAAGATCAGCTCGGCTCACGACCTGATCGCCGTGCTCGAGCGCGTGATGCAGGCAGGCAAGCCCCTGCTCCTCATCGCCGAGGATGTCGACGGCGAAGCTCTCGCGACGCTGATCGTCAACAAGCTGCGCGGGACGTTCCAAAGCGTCGCCGTAAAGGCGCCCGGTTTCGGCGACAGGCGCAAGGCCATGCTCGCCGATATCGCGATCCTGACCGGGGGTCAGGTTGTTTCCGAGGAAGTCGGTCTCAAGCTCGACAACACAGACCTGTCGCTCCTCGGCCGTGCCCGCAAGGTGGTTATCAGTAAAGACGACACCACCATCGTCGAGGGTGCGGGTTCCGAGGCGGACGTCAAGGGCCGTATCGCGCAGATAAAGCGTGAGATCGAGGACACAGATTCCGACTGGGACAGGGAAAAGCTCCAGGAGCGCCTGGCGAAGTTGGCCGGTGGCGTTGCCGTCATCAAAGTCGGGGCTGCGACCGAAGTGGAGCTCAAGGAAAAGAAGCACCGTATCGAGGACGCAGTTTCTGCGACCAAGGCGGCCATCGAGGAAGGGATCGTCCCGGGTGGGGGGCTGGCATTGCTCCGCAGCCGGGGAGCTGTCGCCGCGCTTGCCAAGTCCCTGGAGGGCGACGAGGCGACAGGCGCAGCGATCGTGAGCAAGGCGCTCGAGGAGCCTCTGCGCTGGATCGCCAGCAATGCCGGCCTCGAAGGGGCTGTCGTCATCGAGCAGGCTGAGCGTGAAACGGGCAGCATCGGGCTCAACGCAATGACCGGCCACTTCGAAGACCTCTACAAGGCGGGCGTCATCGACCCCGCCAAGGTCACCCGCTCAGCATTGCAAAACGCGGCTTCGGTGGCGGCGTTGCTGCTCACCACCGAGGCGACCGTGGCCGACAAGCCCGAGAAAAAGGACCCAGCCGCCGCCGGCGCAGGTGCCGGCCGGGGCGCCCCGGGGATGATGTAGGTCCCTCCACGGCCTGACCACTGTCAGAGACATTACGTACGCGAAGGGCCCGGCCGAGAGGCCGGGCCCGATGCGCGGAAACCTACGACGGCCCTAAAGTGCTTAACCACCGGTGAGCTCCGACCCGAAGCACCTCGCCCCGAGCGGCAGCCATTCTCAGCCCGCGGGGCGCGTAAACGCGCGGCTCAAGAGGCGTTGGCCGCGCCGGGCGCTCATCGCTGCCAATGTCCTCGTGCTGCTGTGCTTGGTCGCCGCTGCCAGCGCGTACGGGTATGTCCGCCACGTCATAAACCAGATCGCTGTCGGGCCGAGCCCTCACGTCATCGGGCCTGGCGACTACACAAGCGGCACGGTGCCCCAGTCACAGCGTCGTGAGAAGGACGGGATGCAGGCCGAAAACATCCTTCTCATCGGCAACGAGACCCGCCAGGGATTGACGCCCCAGGAGCAGCGTGAGTTCGGCTCGTCCCTCACGTATTCCGGCACGCTCGCCGACATAATCATGATCCTGCACCTCGACCCGGTCAATGAGACCGCCTCGATCTTGTCCATCCCGCGTGACCTTTTTTCGCCTATGCCGACCGGGAGCCCGGTTGGGCCGTACCAAAAGATCGACGCTGCCCTCAACGACGGGGCCGAAGGGCCGGACAACCTCGTGGCGGCCATCGAACAGGACTACGGCATCCCGATAAACGGCTACATCGAGCTCAACTTCAACGGCCTCATAAATAGCGTCAATGCGCTCGGCGGGATATACGTCTACTTCCCGGACCCCGTTTGGGACGCAGAGTCCCTCCTCAACATCACCAGCGCGGGTTGCAAGCACCTCGACGGCTTCGAGGCTCTCGCGCTCGTCCGGGCGCGCCACCTCCAGTACGACCCGCCCGGGGACGACGAACCCAAATCGGACTGGCCTTACGACCCCGAGTCCGACCTCGCCCGCATCGTGAGGACGCACACTTTTATGAAGATCGTTGCGGACAGGGCGATAAAGGAGGGGAAGACCAATCCAATTACGGCTGCCTCGTTCCTCGATGCGATATCGAAACAGATAACTGTCAACCAGGCCCTAAAAAATCAGCTCCTCAGCCTCGTGGCCTATTACCACAACGTCAACCCGGCCCTCGCAAAAGAGACGACACTGTCCACGAGCGGGGTACCCGATAGTTACTATTACGGCGGCTACGAGATCGGCGACGTGCTCTTCCCCGTCCAACCGGACGACAACAACGTCATCCGGGCATGGGACCCTGAGGCGTTCCCCAAGGACGTAGCGCCCCGTTCCGTGAGCGTGGTGAGCCTCACCGGCAGTTATTACGCTGCCGCCGATGCCGGGGAGGCGCTCGCGTCGCACGGCCTGAAGGTTGCGGGCGAGAGCGTAGGAGAGGAGCCGGGGTCGCCGACCGAGACGCTCGTGCTCTACCACGCAAAGCAGGTCGCCATGGCGCTCGACGTCATGAAATACCTCTCCGGCGCGGTGATGATGGAGGAGAGCTCAGCAGTCCCGGCCGGGACGGTCCAGGTCGACCTCGGGAGCTTGGTGACGGTTTCAGCCAAGGAGGTCCCGACGACAACTACGTCGAGCGCTGTGGCCACCACGACTGCGCCGACGACTGTGCCGACAACTGTGCCGACGACTGCCACCACGACCGCCAGTACCACCACGGCGAGCACGGCTCACCCGGCGGTGACTACGACGACGGTGCCCACCCCCGATGGGGTGGTCAGTGCCTCCTCCGACCAAGAGGAACCCTGGGACCCGCGCAGCTGCCCATCCTGACGGCCGACCCGCCCCAGCCTTCTCATCACTCCTGGACCGGCGAAGCCGGGGGCGAGCGGAGGATAACCTGTCCGCGATGCAAATTCCCGACCCGGAACCGGCCAAGCTCCTCGCTGCGTGGATGGAGTGGGAGCGCGGCGACGTGACGCCGGGGAGGGCGATGGCAAACCTCAAAACGGGCGGCATGCGCGAGTTGCTCGAAGGGCTTGCCGGCGATGCCGCCCGGGCCGCGGGCGCACCTCCCCAGGGCGGGGGCTCTGGCGCCGGTGCTAGCCCTGCCGCCGGTGCTAGCCCTGCCGCCGGTGCTAGCCCTGCCGCCGGTCCTGGCGAGGGGCCTCCTCAGGCGTGGGCGCCAGTCGTCTGAAAACGGCACCCGTGCCCCGCCCCCCGGGGGCTCTCCCGGGTGACGCGCCGCCCTGGTTTACCTTGCCGCCCGGGTTGCGGCGAGAAGTTACCCTCGACCAGGTGAGGGCGGCCTTCGCCGGCGCTCCCAAACCGCTCGGAGCCGCCAGGCCGCGCATCGTGGCTCCCCTGGAGCTGCCCCCAGGACGCGACGTGCGCCCAGCCGGTGTGCTTTGCCTGCTGTTTGGCGACGGGCCGCAAGCGAGCGTGGTACTGACCCGGCGTTCGCCTCACCTCCATTCGCACGCAGGCGAAGTCTCTTTCCCCGGTGGACGTTTGCGCCCCGGGGAGCTGCCGCTCCATGCCGCCTTACGCGAGGCAGAAGAGGAGGTGGGGGTCGACCCGTCCGACGTCGAGGTGATCGGGGAGCTCACGCCTCTCACAACTATGCGCAGCCCGGCACTCGTTTACTGCTTCGTGGCCACGTTCCCCGGCCCGGGCCCGGGTGGGAAGGACTTGCGTGCCCAGTGGTCGGAGGTCGAAAAGGTGTTCTGGGAGAGGCTTTCGGCGCTGGCGGGGGATGGGGTCTTCCACGAGGAGCTTTGGCCTGTCGGCGGAGAGGGCCCTTTGGAGGGCGGCGCGCCGGCGTACAGGGCGGTGCCCTTCTTCACCCTCGAGGAGGATGTCGTCTGGGGGGCGACGGCGCGCATGCTGTTCGAGCTCCTGAGCCTGACTTTGGATGGCGGGGGCGCAGCCGGCCTCGGTGGCGGTAGCCTGGAGGGGACATGATCTGCCCTCGCTGCGGCGTAGCCAATACGGCCGAGCGTCCGACATGCACGCGCTGCGCCGGCTCCCTTGCACCGCCGCCGGCTCGCAACGACGCCCCGCTGCCGCCGACGGTGCCGATCACGCGCCGTGCCGAGCTTGTCATGCGGCGGGCTGGCGGCGCTCCGCTGGCGAACGTGGTCGAAGCGGCGGCCCAGCAGGCGCCGCCCCAAGCCGACCCGGCGAGCCAGGCGGATCTTTATTTCCTCGCGAGTGAGCGTGCCACCGGCCAGCCGCCCCCTCCCGATGGCCCCTACGGCCCGACGGGCACGGTGCGGCCCGAGCGGCCGGCTCGCCTCGCGGTCGGGCTGTCGGGGGCCTGACCCGACGCTCCTGACCGGCCCAGCCTGAGCGGGGTCGCCCGAGCGGCGTCAGCTGGGCAGCCTTCGCGGCAGAGCCGCCCACGCTCGCCGCCGGCGTTGGCGGCCCTTTTTCGGCCCAGGAGCGAGTTCTCCGGGAGCGTCGCGCGGGGCCACTAGGCTCGAAAATCAAACCCTGACGAAGCGCATGAGAGGTGGGCACTGTGGAAATCGAGATCGGCAAAGGCAAGTCCGGCCGGCGGGCCTATGGGTTCGACGACATAGCGATCGTACCGAGCAGGCGGACGAGGGACCCAGAAGACGTAGATATTTCCTGGGAAATCGACGCCTACCGTTTCGACATCCCGCTGATGGGTGCGGCGATGGACGGCGTGATCAGCCCTGCAACGGCGATCGAGATCGGCCGGCTGGGCGGTGCCGGGGTGCTCAACCTCGAGGGGCTCTGGACGCGCTACGAGGATCCCGAGCCGTTCTTCGAGGAGATTTCCCAGCTAGCGCCTGACAAAGCGACTGCCCGGATGCAGCAGATCTATAGCGAGCCCATAAAACCCGAGCTGATAGGTGCCCGTGTGCGGGAGATAAAGGCGGCCGGAGTCGTCGCATGTGCCTCGCTCACGCCGCAGCGCACCGCCCAGTACGCCAAGGAACTGGTGCGAGCGGAGCTCGACCTGTTCGTCGTGCAGGGGACCGTCGTCTCGGCCGAGCACGTCTCCAAGACCGCCGAGCCGCTCAACCTGAAGCGCTTCATCCGCGAGTTCGAGATCCCCGTGATCGTGGGCGGGTGCGCCTCCTACCAGGCTGCCCTCCACCTGATGCGCACCGGGGCCGTCGGCGTGCTGGTGGGAGTGGGGCCGGGGCATGCATGCACGACGAGAGGCGTGCTCGGGATAGGCGTCCCTCAGGCCACGGCCATCGCCGACGCACGTGCCGCCAGGGCCCAGCACCTCGACGAAACCGGCGTCTACGTCCATGTCATCGCCGACGGGGGCATGGCTACTGGAGGCGATGTGGCCAAAGCCATCGTCTGCGGCGCCGACGCGGTCATGCTCGGCTCACCCCTGGCTGCAGCCCACGAGGCGCCCGGGCACGGGTACCACTGGGGGATGGCCACGTTCCATCCAACACTTCCCCGCGGGGCGAGGGTCAAGACCGAGGCGAGAGGGTCGCTCCGCGAAGTCCTTGTCGGCCCGGCGCACGATAACGACGGCCGGCTCAACCTTTTTGGGGCGCTCAGGACCTCGATGGCCACCTGCGGCTACGGCACGGTGAAAGAGTTCCAAAAGGCAGAAGTGATGGTGGCGCCTGCCCTTCTCACCGAGGGCAAGTCGCTCCAGCGGTCGCAGCACATCGGGATGGGCCACTGACGGCCGCCACGGCTGCCGACCTGCTGGAAGGGCTCAACCCCTCCCAACTGCAGGCGGTCACCCACCCGAGCGGGCCGCTCCTGGTCGTTGCCGGCGCCGGGTCGGGCAAGACCCGTGTGCTCACCCACCGCGTCGCCTGGCTGGTAAAGGAAAAGGGGCTCTCCCCGTTCAGCGTCCTAGCGATAACTTTCACCAACAAGGCGGCCGACGAAATGCGCCACAGGGTCGCGTCGCTCGTCGGCCCGGTTGCGGAGCGCATGTGGGTGTCGACCTTCCATGCCGCATGCGTGCGGATCCTGCGCCGCGAAGCTGAGCTGCTCGGCTACCAGAAGACTTTCACGATCTACGACCAGGCCGACGCGGTGCGGCTCACCGGCTATGCCGTGCGAGACCTCGGGCTCGACATCAAGAAGTTCCCTCCGCGAGCCGTGCACGGTGCGATCTCTACGGCCAAAAACGAACTTGTCGATGCCCCGGCGTACGCCGAGCGGGCGAGGCGCAGCTCCCCGTTCGAGCGAAAGATCGCCGACGTGTACCAGGAGTACCAACGGCGCCTGGTAGCGGCCAACGCAATGGACTTCGACGACCTGCTGGCGCTCACGGTCAAGTTGTTCCGCCAGCACCCCGAGACCCTCGAGTCCTACAGGCAGCGCTTCGAGCACCTCCTGGTCGACGAGTACCAGGACACCAACCACGCCCAAAACGAGCTGGTGATCCAGCTCGCCGGAGGCCATCACCAGGTGACCGCCGTCGGCGACTCGGACCAGTCCATCTATGGGTGGCGGGGCGCCGACGTGCGCAACATCCTCGAGTTCGAGCGCGCCTTCCCGGATACGACCGTGGTTGTCCTCGACCAGAACTACCGCTCCACCCAGACGATCCTCGACGCAGCCAATGCCGTGATCGCCAACAACATGGCGAGAAAACCGAAGGAGCTGTGGACTTCCAGTGGCGCCGGCGAACAGCTCGTGCGCTACGTGGCCGAGGACGAGCAAGACGAAGGCGCCTGGCTGGCCGCCGAGGTCGTCCGGCTGCGGCGCGAGCACGGCTACCGCTGGGGCGACGTGGCGGTCTTTTACCGCACGAACGCCCAGAGCAGAGCCATCGAACAGGAGCTCGTCCGCCAAAACGTGCCCTACAAGGTCGTAGGCGGCGCCCGCTTCTACGAGCGCCGTGAGGTCAAGGATCTGGTGGCGTACCTGCAGGCCATTGCCAACCCTGACGACGAAGTGCCCGTCAAGAGGGTCCTCAACGTGCCTCGCCGCGGGGTGGGCGAAACGAGCGTGGCGCGCCTCGACGAGTGGGCCCGGGCCAAGGAGATGACATTCGGGGAAGCGCTCGGCCACGCACGCGACGCAGGCGTGACCGGCAAAGCGCTCGGCGGCATCGCAGCGTTCCTCGAGCTTATGGACGGCCTGCGCTCGATGCTCGCCGCCGACCCGCCTGCCAACCCCGGTGAGCTGCTCCAGGCCGTGCTCGACCGCACGGGCTACCTCGAGGAGCTGAGCGCCGAGGGGTCGACCAGGGTCGAGGTGGAGGGCCGGCTCGAAAACGTCGAGGAGCTCATCGGCGACGCCCGCGATGCCGAGTCGCTGGCAGATTTCCTCACCAGGGTAAGCCTCGTGTCGGACACCGACGAGGTGGGCGAGGACGACTCGATGGTCACTTTGATGACGCTGCACACTGCCAAGGGCCTCGAGTACCCGGTCGTGTTCATCGCCGGGATGGAAGAGGGCGTGTTCCCGCATCTCCGGTCTATCGGCGAGCCCCACGAACTGGAAGAAGAGCGCCGCCTCTGCTACGTCGGGGTCACGCGGGCCAAGGAGCGTCTCTACCTTTCCTACGCCTGGTGCAGGAGCCTCTGGGGGGAGGCGCAGTACAACGCTCCCAGCCGGTTCGTGAGCGAGATCCCCGACGGCCTCTTGCGCCCGAGCGGGGCCGTCCGCGGCCTCCGCCACGGCCGGGCCGAGGCGAAGGCCCGTCTTGTGGAGTCAGCTCTGCGACGGGGCCAGCCGGGCTCGCCGGTGCACGGGACGGGGGCCGAGTCGCTCGGGCTACAGGCAGGCGAGGCGGTCGTCCACTCGCGCTACGGGGAGGGGGTCGTGCTGGAGGTCACCGGGGAGGAGACGGAGGCCGAGGCAACGATCCGTTTCCCCAACGTGGGTGAGAAGCGCTTCAGCCTTCACCTGGCGCCGCTCAAAAGGGCCTAGCTCCCGGCTAGCTCCCGGGTCTTCCGGCGGCATACGGTTGGGCCCCCTAGGATTCGGGGGGTATGGGCAACCGCCGTGTGGTTGTGACAGGTGTTGGGGTTGTCAGCCCCCTCGGCCTGGACGTCGAGCAGACCTGGCAGGGCCTCCTCGCCGGGCGGAGCGGCGTCAGGACCATCACCGCTTTCGATGCCTCGACGTCGTCCGTCAAGATCGCCGCTCAGGTGTCAGGTTTCGACCCGGCTTCGTCGTTCGGGCGCCGCCGCGCACGGCACATGGACCGGGTTGTCCAGATAGCGCTCGCCGCTACCAAGGAAGCGCTCGAGGCTTCCAAGCTCGACGTGGCAGCCGCCGCCGAACGTACCGGTGTCGTTTACGCGTCGGGCATCGGCGGCATCCGCACGCTCGAGGACGGTATCCGGACCCTCATCAACAGGGGCGCCGAGTGGGTCAACCCGTACGTGGTGCCGATGATGATCCCCAACATGGCGGCCGGCGAGATCGCCATGGAATGGGGCCTGCTCGGCTACAACCTCTGCACCGTCACGGCCTGCTCCGCCTCGGCGCACGCGATCGGCACAGCATTCGACGCGATAAGGCTCGGCAGGGCGGACGCCATGGTTTGCGGTGGCAGCGAGGCGGCTGTGACCCCGGTCGGGATAGCGGGCTTCGCTGCAATGAAGGCGCTGTCGACGCGCAACGACGAACCGGAGCGGGCTTCACGCCCGTTCGACCTGGACCGTGACGGCTTCGTCCTCGGGGAGGCCGCAGCGACGCTCGTCCTCGAGGAGAGGGAGTTCGCTCTCAGCCGGGGCGCACCTGTGCTCGCCGAACTGGTCGGTTACGGCGCCACCTCGGACGCCTACCACATAACCCAGCCCCACCCGACGGGTGACGGCGCGGTGCGCGCGATGCAGGCCGCGCTCGCAGACGCCGGGATGTCGGCGGCGGACATCGGCTACGTCAACGCGCACGGCACATCGACGCCGCCCAACGACAGGGTGGAAACGCTGGCGCTGAAACGGGTTTTCGGGGAGGATATGCCGCTCGTATCGTCGACCAAGTCGATGACGGGCCACACGCTCGGGGCGGCAGGGGCGCTCGAATCGGTCTTTTCGATCCTTACCATCCAGTCCTCCATGGTCCCCCCCACGATCAACCTCGACACCCCGGACCCGGACTGCGACCTCGACTACGTGCCAAACGTGGCCCGCGCTGCCGAGGTCCGCTACGCCATGACCAACAGCCTCGGCTTCGGCGGTCACAACGCCACTTTGATCTTCGGGAAGATAGGCAACTAACAGGCGCCGGCTAAACGCTCCCGTAGAAAAGGCGTTCTACCGCCTTCCTGGAGCGGCGGGTGAGACGGCGGTACTGCTCCCTCAGTTCTGTGGCCGTCGTCCCGAGGCTCCTCGCCAGCACGGTGAGCTGGTGGCCCGCTGCTGGGAGGGAGTCCCCCGGCCGGCCGCGCACGAGGTAGAGGCGGTTGCGAGCGGCTTCGCAAAATCGGTAGGCCTCCGCAAGCACTTTGGCATCCGGTGCGTTCAGCGCCCCCGTTTTGGAAAGGGCGCCGAGCGCTTCGAGGGTGCCTTCCGCCCGCACTCCCGAGCGGAGCTGGAGCAGTTGGGCAGTCCACTCGACGTCGGAAAGTGAGCCGGGCCCGAGCTTTAGGTGGAACTCCGGGTCCTCGCCGGCGGGCACGCGTTCTTTTTCCACCCGTGCCTTCATCCGGCGGATCTCGCGGACGTCGTCGTCGGTGACGGGCCGGCCCCAGACGAACTCGCGAGCCAGCGCTGCGAAGCGTTCCCCGACAGAGCGGTCCCCGGCGACGACCCGGCCCCGCGTGAGGGCCTGGCGTTCCCACACCTGGGCCCAGCGGTTGTAATAAGCCTCGAAAGCCTTGAGGCTGCGGGCCAATGAGCCTTTGCGGCCCTCGGGGCGCAACGAAAGGTCGAGCTCGTACAGCCGCTGCACCGGCGTCGCCCCATTTACCAGCTTCAGCAACGACCCGGCGAAACGTTCGGCGTCGGACGCCCCGATGACCGCGTCGTCGAACACGATCAACACGTCGAGGTCGCTCGCGTAGGCCAGTTCGGCACCCCCGAAACGCCCCATCGCGACCACGGCTATGCCTGCTGCGGGCCCGCCGAACTGTTCGGCCGAAAGCGAATTTACGCAGGTTTCGAGCACCACCTCGGCGACGGTCGATAAAGAGCGCCCTGTCTCTTCCAGCTCCGCCATCCGCAGCACGTCCCTTGCCTGCACCCGCAGCAGCTCTCCCCGCTGCAGTGACGCAAGCCCTCGCCACCACTCGGGACGTGGCCGCCAGGCGATGCCTTCGGCCGCCCTTTTCAGGAGGTCACGGTCCTGGGGGAGCGGCGGCGGCCCACTTTCGAGGAGGGCAAGTTGCTCCGGGTGCCTCTCGTAGCCCTCGGCGAAGCCAGGGCTCGTGCCGAGCAGTAGGCACAAGCGCCTTGCCGCCTCGGGGGACTCCCTGAACAGGGTGCTCAAGCGGCTCCGCCGGTGGAGGCCCGTGGCGAGGCGCCGCAGCCCGAGCAACCCGAGATCGGGGTCGGGCGAAGCCGACAGCCAGTCGAGCAGGAGGGGGACCATGGTCTGCATCAGCCGCGACGTGCGGGAGAACCCGTGCGTGAGCTCCACGACGGCGTCCCGGGTCCGCAAGGCGTCCGAGAAGCCGAACGCTGCCAGCCTTTCGGTCACCGCGCCCGGGGACAGCCGGCCTTGTGCCTCACCGACGGGGGCTGAGGAGAAAGCTTCGAGCAACGGGCGGAAAAAGATCCGTTCGTGGACAGACCTGGCGGTCGCCTGGTGGCGGGCGAGGTCGGCATCAAAAAGAGCGAGCGCGTTCGCGCCCGGGCGGTCCCGGTAACCCATCACCCGTGCCAGATGAGCCCTCGACGCCGCGTTCGGCGGGAGCGCGTGGACCTGGCGGTCCTCGAAGAGCTGGAGCCTGTGCTCGACAGAGCGGAGGAAACGGTAGGCCGCTGCCAAACCCTCGGCGTCCTCGGTTGCGACGTACCCGCCGGCGGCGAGCGCGGCGAGGGCGTCGAGGGTGGCGGGCGCCCGCAGCACCAAGTCCTCGCGGCCGTGGACGAGCTGGAGCAACTGGACGGCGAACTCGATGTCACGGATCCCGCCCTCGCCGAGCTTGATCTCCCGGTGGGTGAGGCCGTGGCGGGACACGAGCTGCTCGGCCCGCGCTTTCATCTCCCGCAGCGAGCGCAGGTCGTCGGCTTCCAACGGCCTGCCCCAGACCCTCCTACCGGCTGCCGCCGCGAAGGCCGCACCGGCAAGCTCGTCGCCGGCGGCCGGGCGCGCCTTCAAAAGAGCCTGGAACTCCCAGGTCTTGGCCCAGCGGTCCCAGTAGGCCTCGTAGGAGGCGAGGCTGCGTACCAGGGGACCGGCCCTGCCTTCGGGCCTCAGCCCGACGTCGGTCCGCCACGCCTGGCGCACCATCGTCAAAAGCGGCTGAGGGTCGCGTGACCCGACAAAGACGATGTCGATGTCGCTCCCGTAGTTGAGCTCGCGGGCGCCGAGCTTGCCCATCGCGATGACGGCCAGGTCGTCTTCGACGCCAGAGCTCGAGCAGGCCTCCCGCAGCAGGCCGTCGGCGAGGTCGGCAAGAGCCCGGCCGACCTCTTCGAGAGCGAACGACCCGACCAGGTCGAGGGCGGCTACGCGAAGGATCTCGAGCGACTTCCAGCGCGATAGGGGCATGGTGGGAGCGACGGGGTACTGGGGTGTTTCGAGGACGTCGAGCGCACCAGGGTCCGTCATGCAGGTCCTGGTCAGGAACGGGCTTGCTGCGAACACCGCCACGACGGCTTTTCGGAGCGAGGCGTTTGACTCCACGCGCTCCATCGCGCCCGGGAGGGCGTCTGCCAGGCGGGAGAGCCCGAGCTCGGCTCGCTCGGGGTCTGCCGAGGCCGCCAGCTCCGGCCAGATTTGTTCGCGCTGGAGCGGCACGGGCCTACGCTCCTGGGTGATGACTTGGTTGCGCCTCGCCCTGTGCCAACTGGGCCCGGTCGTCGGCGACCTGGGCGGCAACGTCGAACGAGCCCTGCAGGCACTTTCCAGGGCGGAGGACGCCGGTGCCGACCTGGCCGTCTTCCCCGAGCTCATGGTCACCGGCTACCCGCCCGAGGACCTCCTCTTGAAGCCTGGCTTCGTCGCCGACAACGTGGTGGCCCTCTCCAAGTTCGCGCAGGCGACCGAAGGGTGCGCCGCCGTGGTCGGGTTCGTCGACGAGCGCCTCGACCTGTTCAACTCGGCGGCGGTCTGCGCCGGCGGGGAAGTGAGGGGCATCTACCACAAGCGCAACCTTCCCAATTATTCGGTTTTCGACGAGCAGCGCTACTTTCTCCCGGGCGCGGGCGCCCGGGAGCTCTACCTGATCGCGGGTGCCCGGGTGGGGGTTTCGATTTGTGAGGATGCCTGGGACCCTACTGGCCCCATTAGCGCTCAGGCGGCGGCGGGCGCCGAGCTCATGGTCAACATCAACGCCTCGCCCTACTACGCCGGGCGGGTGCCCGAACGCCAGGCCATGTTGGCCACCAGGGCTGCCGACGCTTCGTGCGCGCTGGCTTACGTCAACATGGTGGGGGGGCAGGACGAGCTCGTTTTCGACGGAGCCTCGATGGTTTTCGGCCCGGACGGGCGCCTCGTGGCATCGCTGCCTCAGTTCGAAGAGACCGTGGCCGTGTTCGACCTCGAGGTGCGGCCGGCCTACCGCAAACGGCTCCTCGACCCCCGCGGGCGGCGGCTGGCGCCTCCGCTCCCCGAGGTCGTCGTGAGCGCGAGCCCGCGGCGGTTGCCGTCGCCCGAGCACCTCGAACTTCCTCGCAGCGAACCTCTCGGCAAAGAGGAGGAGGTGTACCGGGCGCTGGTCGTCGGGACCCGGGATTACGTCCGTAAAAACGGCTTCACAGACGTCGTGATCGGACTTTCTGGAGGGATCGACTCGTCGCTCGTGGCTGTCGTGGCGGCCGACGCCCTCGGGCCGGGCGCGGTGCACGGCGTCTCGATGCCTTCGCGCTTCACGAGCGGGCCGTCAAACGAAGACGCCGCCGAGCTCGCCGCCCTCCTCGGGATCGAGCACATTTCGATCCCGATCGAACCCGCCCACGACGCCGTCCTGTCGATGCTTGCCCCGGCTTTTGCAGGGCGCCAGCCGGGGCTCGCAGAAGAAAACATCCAGAGCCGGCTGCGCGGCCTCGTCCTCATGGGGTTGTCTAACAAGTTCGGGTGGCTGGTCCTGACGACCGGCAACAAGAGCGAGCTGGCAGTCGGCTATTCGACCCTTTACGGCGACACAGCCGGGGGTTTTGCCGTCATCAAGGACGTGCCGAAGACGCTCGTCTACCAGCTGTGCCGCTGGCGCAACTCGCAGGGGTTGGTCGTCCCCGCCCGCGTGCTCGAAAAGCCGCCCACTGCGGAGCTGCGCGCCAACCAGCTCGACACCGACAGCCTGCCGCCCTACGAGGAGCTCGACCCGGTGCTCGAGGCTTACGTCGAGGGCGACCTGACGGCAGCTGAGCTGGTGGAGGCCGGTTTCGACCCCGAGCTCGTCACGCGGGTGGTCCGGTTGGTGGACCTCGCCGAGTACAAGCGCCGCCAGAGCCCCATCGGGGTGCGCGTGACCCCGAAGGCTTTTGGGCGGGACCGTCGGGTGCCGATCACCAACGGTTACCGCTGAGCACGATGGGCGACGAGGGGGGCCCCTGGCTGCCGATCGGCGAAGTTGCTCGCAGGGTGGGAGCCGCTGCGTGGGCCGAGAGGTACCTGTACGAGGTGGTAGGCACTTGGGCCGGGACGAGCAGCGCCGCCGCGGTCAGGGTCTTTTTCGACGCGGCCAGCCAGCACCACGCCTGGCGGGCGCGGCTGTGGGCCGAACGCCTGCCAGGCACGGCGGCACGCCCGGTGGCGGCTTCCAGCCCCACCGACCTTCTCCAGCCGCCGGACGAGGGTGCGACCGCAGCGCTCGTGGCTCTTTCCGGGCTCGAGGGTGACGCCGCTCGCCTCGG
>Ga0335074_10001650_pt1 | contig 30213 bp, 28 predicted proteins | sample Lox_Sample_23_FD_206715 | JGI IMG/M metagenome (GOLD analysis project Ga0335074, IMG submission 206715) | Soil microbial communities from Loxahatchee National Wildlife Refuge, Florida, United States - Lox_Sample_2.3 | ecosystem: Environmental > Terrestrial > Soil > Wetlands | place: USA... | reverse complement strand
GGGGTAAGGGGGGGGTTATCTTTAGGGGCCGCAATGGAGCCCGCCGGTGATCGGCGGGGCGACGGCAAGATTCGCGCCATGATCTCACTAGGGACAAAGGGCCGCAATGGAGCCCGCCGGTGATCGGCGGGGCGACGGCTCACGAAAAACGAGCCAGGTGACCTGCGGTAATACGGCGGCTTGCGAGCGGTGAGCGGAAGACAGGCCTTCTGGTTGCCTCTATGGACTTGTCAAGGTGCACGCATGACCGCTGACCTGGGCGCGAGCACTGCCCGGCGTAGCTCTCACCACCGAGGCGCTCGCACTCAGACGATGGTCGCACTGGACGCTGGAAGTTTCTCATGGTGGCCGAGGAACAGGAACCGGGATGAATCCCCGGCACGTCCCAGGTCGATGATCATCACACTGTCTTCAGACTGCTTCATGCGTGCCTCCATGTCACCGCGCATGAGCACAGCCTCCTGGTCGGACAGGTCACAGACGAAGACGGAGTACTGAATCCGCTCGCCATACCCTTCCATGCAGATTGCGATATTCCGCAGCCGACGGTCCTCACGGATGTCATAGGCAACCAGGTAGCGGCGGCGGGCCATGCCGTTACCTGGTCACCAGCGGCTCGTACCGGGGCAGTTCGCCGATCAGGTGCGCCGCCAGGACGCGCGCCTGCAGCTCGACCGCCCTCCGGTAGCTGACCGTGTACCCGAACAAGGGGTGGCGGATCTGCGTGGTCATCCGTCGCTCCCAAGCGCGGATCACCGCCTTGCGCCCGGCAGCAGTGAGGGTGACAGCGCCGGCCCGCACGAGGAAGTCGGACGTGCCGATCTCACGGTTGTTGATGAGAGTCAGCACGGTCGAGTCCGCCAGCAACGGCCGGAACTCCTCTGCCAGATCGAGCACTAGCGCAGGCCGACCGAACCGGGGCTGGTGAAACAGCCCCACGTACGGGTCAAAGCCGACTGCGAGACATGCAGCCGTGATCTCCTTGGTCAGCAAGCCGTAGCAGAACGAGAGCAGGCAGTTGACGGCATCTGTTGGCGGGCGCCGGTTGCGCAACCCGGTAAAGCCTGGGCCGGGCAGCCCACCCGCCTGGCCGACCAGGTCCGGGAACGCGTCAAAGTACAGCCGCGCGGCGGTTCCTTCGATACCGAGTAGCTCGGCTGCCCCCTCGGCCTCCCCAGCCCGCCGCGCCAGCTCGGCAAGCTGGCCAACCGTACGGGCGGAGGAGTCTCCGCCGTTCCGCCGCAGCAGTACCCGGCAGTTCTTGATCTTGCCTGCGATCATCTGCCGCGGGGCGTCGAGCTGGCCGCGCGCCGCGGCGGTGACCTGCCGGATTCGCAGCATCACGTTCTTGCTCGGCAGGCCTGTGGTCATGCCGAGCAGCCAGCCCCCGTAAGAGAAGTGGAACACGTCGATGTCCCGCTCAAACAGGCTGCGCATGGCCTGCGCGGTGACCTGGACGTTGCCGAAGGCCGCCACGTGCAGCACGTCGATCAGCCGGACGCTGGCCAGCAGCTTGCGGTGCTTAGAGACCGTCAGCCGGCCTCCGTCGATGCCCACCACGGACCCCGGCTCGGTGACGTAGAGCGGCGCCGCATCCGGGTCGGACGCGATCAGCCGACGCGGCTGGCTTTCGTTGCGCCTGGCCAGAAGGTTGGTCTCGTCCGGCAGGCAGATGCCGACCAGGGAACAGCGCGGGCACTTGGGGCTCGACTGCAGCGGCGGCGGAGGCGCCAGCCGCGCCGCCGCCGCCCGCGCCTCGCCGACGATCTGCAGAGTCCGCGCGACCAGCTCGTCCGTTGGCTCGACCGGGACCCGCTGCCGGGTCTGCGCGTAGAAGATCTCGCCCCGCTCGCACCTGTACCCGTGCTCACGCAGCAGCAGCACCTGAGCGCACACCTGGACGGCGTCCGCCTCCCAGGGTGTCCCGTCCCTGCCCGGATGGCCCTTCTTCAGGTCGACAGGAACGACCCCGCCGGCCGCGCCCTCCAGCAGGTCAAGCTTGGCCACAATGCCGAGGCGCTCGCTGGCCAGCTCGACGGACCGCGCCGCCTTCACCTCGCCGTCCTCCGGCAGCGGCGCCGCCCCTCCCCCCGCGTCGGCACGCCGGTGCCGCCGGTCCCCCTCGGCGACATCGGCGTTCGACGCCCACAGCGAGTCCACCCACTCCAGGAAGAACAGCCGCGGGCAGTACGCGTACTCGTTCAGCATCCGCGCCGGCACCAGCTCCGGCAGGTCGGTCACGGTCACGGCTCACTCCGGCCAGAAGATCCCGTAGCCGAAGTGGCTGAGCTGGCCGAGCAGCAGCGGCCCGCAGATATCCTCCGAGAACTCCAGCCGCAGCCCAAGCCCCGGCCGGGCCCGGCCCAGGTTTTCGTCTAGCCGGTACCGCCGGTACCCGCGCGCCCACCGGTCCGGCATGCCTCCTTCCGGGTCGCGGCGCTGCACGTGCGGCGGGGGCAGATCCCGGTAGGCCTCCCGGTACCGGAGCTCGGCCGCAACGTCGCTGTTCAGGTATTCGTCCAGGGCTTCCCGGCGGCGGTGCCAGTGCCGCACCGGCAGGTACGGAGTCAGGCTCCGCCAGTGCCGCGCCGGGCCGCATAGCTCGGGCGCGACCTGCTGCAGCGAACCCGCGGCCTGCAGCAGCAGCCGGACCCGCGGGAGCCCCTTGACCTCGTAGCCATCCTTGCCTCCGCGCTGGCCGGACACTCCGCGCAGGCCGGCCAGGGCCGCGACCTCTGCCGATCGCAGCCCTCTCGGGACATAGACGACAAGAGCCTGAACGGTAGCCTCCGGGCCGGTCCCGTCTGCGATCGGCAGCCAGTGCGCGTGCTGATGACCGGTGGCGGCTCCCCCGGCGCCGAGCACGTCACCTCCCCCGCAGTCGGCAAGCCTGCGTGCCGCTCGCTGGTGCGCGGCGTCAGCCAGCAGGATCCCGTGAATGGCCCGCACCGGCACCGGCGAGGCGACGGCAAACCGGACGGCCTGCACGTATCTCGGATCGTCCGTGACTTGCACCGGCGCAGCGGGCGGCGTGCTCGCGTAGCGGACCCACGTGGTGCCGGGCGGCACGCTGCGCCGCCCCTTGCGCACCTCGACAGTGGACATCTCCAGCACGGACCGGCGGACCGGACGGGCCGGGGCGAGCAGCCGGATGGCCTGATCGCCGCCGGCGCCGGGCCGCCACCAGGTCGCGTCCGGCTCGGGATCGCTGTCCAGCAGCCGTGCCTCGCAGACAGAGTCGGCACGGCCCAGGTAGGGCAGGAGCTCGGCGAGCTTCGCCAGCGCCGCCCGCGGCTCGGTGTCCGGGTCGGTTTCCCACCGCACCAGCAACTCCGCGTCGCGCCGCAGCCACAGGAACGGGTCCAGGGTCAGGTCGGTCTGCCCGGGCTCTCCCTTGCGGTGGTCAAGATCGGGCATGTAGTGCCGGGTCTGGGCCGGACGAGCCGGGGGCAGCAGGTAGGAGGGTGGATCGCCCAGAGCCTCGAGCAGCGCGTCGAGCACCGGAGCCGGCAGCTCCGGCCAGCGGTTGTACCAGGTGGCTACCAGGGCACGCAGGATCCGCCATGGCGACGGCGGCCACTCGGTAGCGCCCTCGTTGACGCTGCGGTCCCATGGCGTGGCGTGATAGCGCCCGAGCGGAAACCGGATCGCGAGAGTTGTCGGCATCTCACTTGCTCCGCCCGGACCACACGACCTCGGTCACCGGGCCGAGCAGGTCGGAGCATTCGGCAGCCAGCTTCGCGATCCGTACTGCCGCATCGTGAGCGTCCGGCTGGGTCCCACGGACCTCCACCACGTGCAGGTCGCACGCGGTGCGCAGGCGCAGGCCGCCGTCGAGCAGGCTGCCGATCTCGAACTCGGCCAGCGCGTCGAGCAGAGCGGTCGCGGGCTCCGGGAGTCCGTAGGACCGGAACTGGGCATGGTCGATCACGAAGTATGCGGTGATAGCCCCGGCCGTGTACTCGACGCGGTGGTAGGGCACCATGCCGTACCCCTCGGTGGTGGCTCCCTCCTTGGCCTCGTTGATGACCATGTCGCGCTTCACTCCGCCGCTGATGGCCGGAACGGCCCGGTATGCCTCAACGAAGCTGGTGACAGCGCGGGCAATCCTCGGCTGCCACGGCCACTTGCCACGGGCGAAGAAAACCCCGTGCACGAGCGACACCGGGTCCAGCGCGAAGCATGCCCTGGCGACCGCCCGGTAGTCCAGGGGCTTACCAGCCTCCAGGCCAAGCCGGTCTTTCATCCAGTCCTCACCAAGGGCCTCGCCGACAGTTCCCTTCATCACGTAGGCCGACGCCAGCCGGTGCGCCTCCAGACGGCTGGACGACAGGAAATCCCCCGCAGGGTCCACGATGCGGACGTACGGCAGCACGGCCAAGTCCTCCGCCTGGTCGGAACGAGCCTCGTCCCAGGTCGTGGCCTCCAGCCGGTTGGCCATCGACTGGGCCGACTCAACGAGCAGTGACTTGCTGCCGTCGGCGGAATCGAACTCGGCGGCACCCAGGTCGGGGAACCCGGTGGGCTGGAAACGCTGGCCCGCCACGGGGGTCAGGTCGGCCTCGAGCACGGTGCGTTGCGGTGTCATGAAAACTCCTCGGCCAATTCGTAGGGGTTGGTTTCTTCCTGATCAAGTTCGACGCCGGCGGCATCGTCCTGATCCGGACGCATGCCGATGGCGAGGTGATCGCGCAAGATCTTCTTCCAGCCGGAGCAACGTGGCACGAGCGCTGCGGCCAGGCGCACACCATCATCGGTGGGCATCTCGAGGGCCAGCACCGCGTCCCACCCGGCCTGCCGGAGCCGCCGGACGGCGTCGGCGTGCACGGACCCGACCTGCCCTGCGGCGAGCCGCACGGCCCAGTCAGGTCCCATCGCCAGCTTCGGCGCGCCGGGATCGTCCCGCGGTGCGACCCCGCAGGCCAGCGGGTGCAGCAGACCCAGCGTGGGGACGGGGATGGCCTGTTCAGGCTTCGGCCAGTGGTGGTGCAGCCCGCGCCAGCTCAGGGCCAGGCACGCCCGCAGCCAGACCTCCAGCGCCGCCTCGTCGAGGCGCCCACGGGCGAACGCGTGCAGGTCGCGCCCTGGCACCGCGATGCCGCGGCGGAACGTCGGCACGCCTCGGAACGTGCCGGCACCAGACTCGTCCACGGCGGTCCGGCTGCGCCAGGCGAGCACCTCGGCGAGAACCTGGCGCAGCGGCCGCAGCCCGAAGCCGGGCACGACCGCGCTGTCCCGCCAGCGCCCGCGCGGATGACCGGGGCCGGCCGGGTCGACGGGCAGCAGCAGCTGCCGCATTGTGCGCGCCGGGCCAACGGCCGGCCGGGTGCTGCACGAGGCAATGCCGACCGCCATGCGGAGCTCAGGTGTGGCGATCTTCGCGAACTCGCCGAGGAAGTCCCGCGCGCCGGGCGGCGTCCGCAACGGCGCACGCTCGCGTGTTCTTGCGCTGCGGCCGACCGCCTGCTCGAGCGCGGTCAGGGCGGCCAGCATGTCGCGCAGCCGCTCCGGGCCGCCGTCGCGCGCATATGCAAGGTGGGTGGCATCGAATTTCCGGGCGGCCCCGCCGATCCCCGACGAGACGCCGGAACCCCGTACCCATGAGACCCACTCCTCTATCCGCGCCGCGAGCCGGACCTCCGGACGGCTCCGCACCTGGACCCGGTCGAGCGGAACCGCGACAAAGGCGAGCCCGTTCCGCCGCTGCAGCCCGTAACGCACGAACTCGTCGACGCCCCGGGCCACGCCCAGCGTGCGCGTCGCCGCGTAGAACTCGACCGCCTGCTGCGCTGGGCGACCCCGCCAGGATGCCCGGGCCTCTCCGAAGAGCTGGCGGATCTCGGCCAGCGTGCAGCGCCGTGACCACACGGGCACCCAGACCTCACCGCGCGAGTCCTCGGCAGCGGCACCGTTCACGGGCCCGTCGGGTGAGAACGAGACCGTGAACGGCTTTGCGGCCCGTGCAGCCTCATGCTGATGCCGCCGCACGGTGCCCGACGCGAAGAGCAACGCCCCCTCGACGAGCAGCACGTACTCCCACGGGTTCACCAGCGAGCTGGCAGCGCCGAACGGCGACGATCCCTGCCCTCCCGCCAGGGCCGGGTCGAACTGCCCGACCGCGCCACTGGCCAGCCGTTCCGCCTCGCTGCCTGTCAGCAGATCCGAAGCGCAGGCGAGTGATCGCGCCCGGCCCTTGCCGCTCACGTCCAGAACTTCGAGCAAGCGCTCGTGGAAGTTCGTGGAAAAGTCCAGCCGCCCGTCGTTGCCGCCGGTGCCCAGAAGCGGCGGGAAGTACGGCTGCTGGTCGACGAGCACAACCGCCGCATCGATCCACGGCAGCAGGGCGTCCGGGCATCGGTTGCGGAACTCCTGCACACAGCGCGCCTTGTCCTCCTTCTTGCTCATGTCCCAGCCGCGCTCCGTGACGGCCTTGGCCACCCATTCGGCAGCACCGATCGCCTCGCGGAACGCGGCCAGACGGGGCGAGGGATGTGCACGCAGCGCGGTGATCCTGCGCTTCGGCTCCCGGTCCTTCTCGCCGAAGCCGCTGCCGCCGTTCCAGGGGCTGAGGACGGGAGTGGGCACGTAGTCGTCCGCGAGCCATGCGGCGATGTCCTCGACGCTCGTGTCGATCACCAGGTGATCGGACGTCCAGGCCGCCGTCGCGGCCGGGTCGGCCTGCTCGCCGAGCAGGCGGATCAGGCCGAGCCCGGCCAGGTACGAGCCGAGCGGTTCGGGACGCAGTCCAGGCAATATGTGGCGTGTCATGCCGGCACCTCCATCGCCGCGCTGGCTCGCCAGTCGGCTATCCGGACCACGGTTTCCAGGTAGGCGAGCACGAACGGCCCGTAGCGATCGCGCAGGGCGAGCGCGGTCCGGGTCCACGACCTGTCCCCGCCGAGCGCGAACTGCTCGAGGTCCACCGTCAGATCCCCGCCTGGCTGGCCGAGCAGCGGCGGCACCGCCACGGTCGCGTCCTGCTCCAGGCCCAGCAGCACGCCGGGTTTGGCGTCGCCGGGCTCGCGCACCTGGACCCGCAGCTTGCCGTGGTGGGCGAGTACCAGGTACCGCGCCAGGTCGGCCTCGTCCAGGTCAGCGAGCAGGCCACTAAACGGCCCCTCCAGCATCAGTAGCGACGCCAGTTCGTGCCGGAAGTGAACGTCTCCGGGGAACCTCAGCCGCCCCTGCTGCGCGGACTTCGCCCATGGCTGTCCGGCGTTGATCTCGGCGCGTTTCTCGGCCGGCGCCAGGCCGCACAGCGCGTCCTGCCAGGTCTTGTGGCACTTGCCCACGTCGTGCGCGTACGCGGCGGCGACGGCCGAGGCGGCCACCGCAGCGCCGACCGCCGGCTCGAGCACACCCAGGAGCCCTCTCGCCTGGGCGCGGGTCTCGGCGCTGTGCTGCTCCAGCGGGACCCAGGTCGGCTGCGCGACGCTCGCCGAGTCGTCGGCGTAGCTGTCTTCGGTGCCCGTGGCCGGATCGGCCTCCGGCAGCAGCATGGGACAGTCGGGGACCGGGCGCTTCGCGGCCGGGTCGAGCCCGACCTCCGGGTCGTAGCCGCCGGCGTCGGCTGATGCCAGCAGCACCTCTCCCGGCCGGGCACGCTGCTGGCCGTTGACCTTGGTCCAGGCTCCGAGCGCCTGGTCCAGCCGCCACACGACGATGTCACGTTTCATGAGGGCTGCCAGACCGCCAAGCGGTACCCGGCAGCGCCACGGCGCGTCCGGCGCCTTGGCGGCCGGGGGCGGCGCGCCGTCCCTGGCGTCCGGAGCGGGCTCCCAGTTCGCCCAGGCGAGCTGGCAGTCCGGGTCGTCGGCATCACGCACGTAGGGCGCGACATCGAGGTCGGCTCCGCTCAGGTCTGGAGCGGTGTCGAACAGGCCGACCAGGTCGGGTCTGCGCAGCACCGTCACGGCTGGCTCCGTGGTGGGCACCTCGCGGGCCAGCAGGTCCTCACCGGTGACCGCTTCACCCTCGAGCCGCTGCAGCTCGGCGATCGCCGCCGCGATGTCGGGCTGCGGGTAGGGCTGGTGCGAAGCGGGCTCGGCCCAGTACAGCAGCGCCTCGTCGATCTTGCCGGTGCGGTTGCACCGGCCGGCGCGCTGCACCAGGCACGGCCACGGCGCGGCCTGGGTGATGAGGACCGCCGCGTTCAGGTCGATGCCCGCCTCCACGACCTGTGTGGCGACGACGATACGGCCCTGCTCCCCCGGCAGCGCGGTCACCTTCTCGACCAGCCGCTGCCGCTCATGCCCGCGGAACCGCGAGTGCAGCAGCACGCAAGGCACCGGCCCGCCGCGCAGATCCTGGTACACGGCCTGCGCGGCCTTGACCGTGTTCATCACGACGAGCGTGAGCGTTCTCGGCCGGTGACTGCCGCGCGCGGTCGCGGCGATCTCCTTGGTGTCCCCAGGCTCCGCGATGAGCCGCCGCACGGTCCGCCGCGCGCCGAGGCGTACCGCAAGCTCCCCTGTCCGCTCCTCCGGCTCGATCTGCAGCATGCCGTCCGGACCGGGCGCGGGGTTATCGACCGTGTCGAGCAGCGACGGCGCGACCGTCGCCGACATGCAGGTAAGGCCGAACGGCTCGGCCGTGCCGAAGGCGTGCGCGAACCCGGCAAGCTGGCGCAGCGTGGTGGTCGACTCCGGGCAAAGCTGGATCTCATCGATGACCCAGTGCGCCCCGTTGGTCACCAAGGCGAAGTCGATCGGGTAGATGGATCGCCCGATCCCATAGCCCCGGTTCAGGGCCTTGCTGACCAGGGAGTCCACGGTCCCGACCACGATCGCAGGCCGGTGCATGTCCACCCGCCACTGCCGCTGGCTGGCACCCTCGCCGCCCATCACGACATGCAGCGCCACTTTGTCGGCAACGCCGAGGTTGTCCAGCCACCGCGCCACCTCGCCCGCGACCTGCTCCACCAGGCTGCGCTGCGGAAGCGCATAGATCAGCCGCCGCGGTGTGGACGCCGGGTCCGGGCCGTAGAGCCGTCGCCACAGCCACGCCAGCACGATTCCGGTCTTGCCCGATCCAGTCGGCGCCCGCAATACGGCAGGCAGCCCATCCCGGGCAAGCCGTTCCTGATAGCCATACGGCGGATGCCCCGTAGCGGCGTGAAAGAACTCGTCAAAGGACGTCATCCGTTGTCTCCTTACGGGGTTCAGAACGATTCCTCACGCAGGTCGGACGCTTATCACGCACGCACCCGGTGGCGGGAGAGGTGGGCCATTACGGCCTGGTTCGCTTCCCAGCCGTCGGGGAACTTGGCCGGGACGTTGAGGTGGACCGGCTCGGTGGACGGATGGGCGTCGAGGAGCTCCGGGATCCCGGCCCTGGCGACCACGATGCAGGCATGCCGATGGCGCGAGGTCAGCACGCAGAGGCGCCCCGCCTCCAGGTGGAACGCGGTGGCATCCACCCTGCCGCTCAGCGGATGCAGGACGATCGTCACGTCGAATTCGCGGCCCTGCAACCGGTTGGCGGTATCCACGGTCACCCCTGCCACCGACAGCTCGCCGAGCTGCGACCGGACCGCCCGGGCCTGGTCCCGGTGCGCGGTGCCGATCGCGATCCGGTCTGCGGTCACCAATTCTCCGGACGGCGCCCGTTCCGAGAAGCTGACGGCGCCGCGCTGCAGGATCCGCTCGGCAAGCGCCGCGCAAGCCACGACGGCCTCGGCGTCGGTGCGCACCGTGTGCCGGGCCGGCAGTTCGTAGAGCGCCCAGCCGGACGCGGCGGCGGTCTCGATCGGCTCATCCGCCGACCAGGCCGCGAATCCCCGCGTCGCGAATTCCAGCCGCCGCTGCTGGGGCGCTGTGCCGGACCGGAACCCGGTGAACGGGTAGAACGCCTCGCCGACCACCGGCACGGCGGTCGCGGGCAGCCGCCAGGACACCGGCAGCCGGTGCACCGGGATGCCGGGGTTGTTGCGCAGCAGCGCGGCGACCGCGCTCTGCATCGGGTCCCAGGCCAGCCCCAGCCACCGGTCGCTCTCGACCGTAGAGAACGGGTCGAGCTGGCCGGGATCGCCGACGAACAGCGCCCGCTCGAACCGGCCGGCAATGCGCAGCAGCATGTCCGACCGCATCTGGTATGCCTCGTCGATGACGGCCCACGGCCAGATTCCGTCGGCCAGCGTCGCCCACTTCGCCGCTGTGGCTACGATCACCGGGCAAGCGGCCAGGTCGCCGGCCTGCTGAGCGACACTCACCGTGAGGTGCCGGAGGACGCGCGGCGTCGGCACGTAGTCGGCCGCCGAGAGCCGACCGATCGCCAGCCGCGGCGCGGCCAACGCCAGCCGGTCGGTCAGGTCGTCCACCTGCCCGTTGGTCTGGGCCACGACCATGACCGGCTCCCCCGCCATGGCGAGGTCGACCGTGGCGCGCACCACCAGCGCCGACTTGCCTGCCCCCGGCGGGGAGTCCACGACCACGCCGCGGTGCCGGCCGCCGGCCAGGCCCGCCAGCCCGTCCGGGCCGTCGCGGGTCGCCATCCCGCCCGGGCCGCGGCGCGTGGCCAGCCCGGCCAGCCCGGCCAGCACCCCCGCCACCGCCTCGGCGGCCTCGGCCTCTGCGCTCGTCTGCGGGACATCGGCGGCGGTCACGACCACACCTCGCTCGCGTCCTCGTCAGCCGGCACGTACTCCGGCGGCGGGCCACCGTGTGTCCACGGCGTCTGCTCCCGCGCCGGGAACGGCCAGGAGCGCTGGTAGGAATCGGACAGCGCGGTGTAGCAGAGCCGGTCGCCAACCTCGGGCACGCTGCCGGGGACCGGGATCAGGGCCCGGCCCATCCCGCCGGACAGCTCCAGCACTACGCGGGCGGGACGGCCCGCGTATACCGATACGACCAGCGCCTTCTGCCCTGGCCGCCCCGGCGTGCTCAGCACGGTGCCGGCCTCGATGCGCACCGGATCCTCGGTCGTGACGGTGATCAGCGGGCGCAGCTTGCGCCGCCTGCCCGTCCCGTCGATCCGGCCGGGCTCGGCCGCAGTCACGGTGCCAGCGAAGGCCTCGCCGGTCATCCGGTACTCGGCCATCACGAGCGGGTCGTCCAGCGCCCGCTGGATCGCGTAGCCGGCCTGGGCGCGCTCCAGCCAGTCCAGCCGCCGGGCGGCGGCGACCGCGGAGTCGCGGCGCGGCTGTGGCGGGCCGCCCTCGCCGAGGTACGTCACGTACCCGGTGAACGCATCCTTGTCCGCGTCCCACCGGGGTGCCACCCGACCGCCCGGCGGCAGCCCGCGCAGCAGCCCGACCGCCCTCCACATGAGCTTCCAGGTCGGCGTGAGCTGGCCGGACAGCGCCGCCCGGAGCGAGGCCTCGGCGCGGTGCGCGGCAGCGTCGCCGTCCGCCCGGGCACAGGCCGCGATCAGCGGCGCCAGCACCTCGTTGTCGAACGTCGGGTCGGTGGCCGGGCCAGCGGGGGGACAGGTCAGCGGGTCCTCGGCCGCGGCCGCCGCCTCTGGCCCGGTCATCCCGGACGGCGGGTCGACCCAGCCGAGCAGCGCCGCAAGGTTGAGGTCCTCGACCGGGCTCTGGCCGCTGGCCCAGTGCAGCGCCAGCGCCTCGGTGGCCGCGAGCAGCAGGCAGGAGCCCGGATACTCGGCTCGCTCGGCGAGGAACGTCAGCCACCGGCCGAGAACGGGTACGGCCGGGTCGACCGCGTACTCCCCGTCGCTGCGCCGGAACCGGGTGGAGCGGCCGAGCAGCCGGACGAACCCGATGCCCGCCCGGTTCGGCACCAGGACCTGCGGCGCATCGGCGAAACGCTGCCTCGGCTCGCGGTCCGCCCCGGAGGAAGCGTCCTCCACTGCCGAGCGGAACGTGTCGATGTAGCCGAGGATCACCGTCGCCAGCCCGGCCGCGAACGCGAAGCGCTGGTCGCGGTTGCGCGGCTGGGCCACCACCAGCAGCCGCGCCGAGCCCGGGTCGTCGCCGACCATGGCCGCCAGCGGAGCACTGGCCTCGCCCGCCAGGGCCAGCGGGATCAGCACCAGCGGGCGGTCGCTGACGTGCACGTGCCGCACGGTGCTGATCGGCTGGGCAACCGCGCTGGCCACGGCGCGGGCCCGGGCCAGCGCGGTGAGCGTGCTCATGCGGTGCCGCCCAGGGCCTCACGACGCAGCCGCGCGGCCACCTGCAGCATCGCGGCAGCCTCGGCCAGGTCGTCGGCGGGGTCCAGCGTGCCATCGGCCAGGCCGAGCGCCGCATGCACGGTCTCCACCGCGCCGAGGTCGTCCCGCACATCCCGGCCGAGCGTTGCGGTGGCCCCCCGGGCCTCCTCGCGGCAGAAGTAGCACATTTCGCAGGTCGCCAGGCACTCCGGAACGTATCTCGCCGGGACGGTGCGGATCGCCCCGGCCAGCTCGGCGGGCGGCCGGCCCGCAACGCCCGCCTCGTCGGCCTTCAGGTCCAGGGTCAGCCCGGGCGGCAGCAACTCGACGAGCGAGTCGATGTGCTCCAGCCGAGACAGCTGGCGGCGCAGCACAGTGAGCTGCTTGCGGACGTCCACCAGCGTGGCCACCGGTGCGTTGGAAAAGTTCTCCGGGCAGACCAGCACGGCCTCGTGCGACACGGTGTCCGGCCCGTATCCCTCGCCCGCGAGCAGCTCGCGCAGGGCCAGGACGTACACGGCAGACTGGGTGGCCGCCGCCGCGACCTTGTCGCCATCCGCCTGCCCGTCGATCACGGCGAACGACTTCATCTCCACGACGTGGAACTGGCCGTGCAGCCGGAACGCGATCAGGTCTGGCTCGAGATAGACCTGCTGGCCCGCGACCGCCAGCCGCAGCAGCGGATGGTCGAACAGCGTGCCCGCGTCGGCGCCGGACGCCGCAGCGCGGGCGAGCAGGCCGCGGGTCCGGGAGTGCCGCAGTTCCCGGCTGGTGTTGCCGCCGACCTCCTCCAGGTCGGCGTACGACACCTCGGGGAGAGGCAGCCCCAGCCCTTCGCGCAGCAGCCGCAGCAACTCGGCGCAGCCATTGGCCTTGACTTGCGCCTCGAACGCGTTGCCCCGGGTAATCGCGAACTGAGACTGGCCGAACGGTGCGGGGAATCCGGCGCACGACGCCAGCCGCTGCTTGTCCACGCCCGCCGCGTCCATGATCGCGCGACGCGCGCACCCGGGGTTGCTCGTCAGCGCGGCTATGGTGCGCGCATTGTGGTTGCGGGGCGGGACGGCACCCCTGATGTGGTCCAGGCGGGCCTCGATGGTCATCACAGCTCTTCCCTCCGGCAGTGCTGCCGTGGTCAAGCGCCGGTCCCGGTACGGGGGATCACCCGCATCCGTGAGCCGAACAGCTGCTCCGCATCGTCGAGCCGGGCCCGGGCACGGGCAGCGGCCTCGCGGCGGACTGAGCCGTCCTCGGCGGAATGGATCTCGAGTTCGGCGTGCGCCGCCGCCACGACCAGGTGCGGGTCTTTTGGCCTCGCGCCATCTGCCGCGCCGGGGATGTTCGCGGCGAACCGCCGCAGCAGCCGTTCCGCCGCCTGGCTTGGCTTGGGCATACGGAGCAGACTCTCCGCGACCCGGATCGCCGCCTCCAGGTAATTGACGCGCGGGCTGAGCGGGCCGATGACACGGCGCTCGATCGGCCACGTCGACACGGCCAGCAGACCGCGCGCCGGGGCCAGCAGGTCGGCGGTCAGCGCCGTGCACAGGTAGTACGGACGAGAGTACGGCGCCGCCCGGAAGGAGCGCTCCTCGTCGCGGCGCAGGCTTGTCAGCCGGGCAGCGGCCAGCGGGCTGCCGAAAAACGCTTCGTGCACCGCGATGATCAGCCTCTGCGCGGCGGGAGTGCCAAGCAGGGTCAGTGCCTGATGGACCTGCTCGCGGACGGGCAACAGCGGCCCGGGCTGATCCACCGGCGCCGAGCCCAGTGATGCAGGCGGCCGTTCTTCCAGCCTCGCCAGAGACTCATCCCAGGCGCGCTCGGCTTCGCGCAACTCGGCACGCATGGCCCGGGCCCGGGTCCGGTCGCCGCTTACGGCAGCGCGCCGGACCTCGGCGCGGAGCCTCTCGATCGTCCGCTCGATCTCATCCATCGCCTCAGTCACGCGCAGGACTGTACAGTATTCCAGTGTTTTCCAGCAACTCCCAGCATTTAGTTCCAGCGCCTACCTGGTTGTTGGTTGTGCTCGCCGGACAGCTGAAGCCCGCTTAGAGGACGGCCTGGCGCACCCGGCAGGAATGTCGGCAGTGGTTGCCAGAGTGGACCGCATGGAACGAAGGGGGCACGATGAGTGCTGTGAGTATCGCCGAGGCGTGGCCTGCCCCAGGCCAGCCGTTCACGGTCGACGACCTAGACCGGATCCCTGATGACGGGCGACGGTACGAGCTTCTCGACGGGTCGCTCATCGTGAGCCCTCGGCCGACAACGGTCCATCAACTCGCGGCCACGAGGCTGGCCACGGTGCTCGGGAATGTTTGTCCCGATGAACTCTGCGTACTTGCGGAGCCCGCACTCCAACTGTCCGACGACACGGAGTTTGACCCTGATGTGGTAGTCGTGCGCTGGGAGGACGTCGGCGGCGCCAAGATCATTGCGCCTCCACTGCTGGTGGCCGAGATCAGATCGCCGAGCACTGCCCTCATCGACCTGAATCGCAAGAAGGCGGCATACCAGGAATTCGGTGTCCAGTGCTACTGGATCGTGAATCCGGATCCCCGGCGTCCCTCGATCACGGCGTTCGAACTGCGAGACGGCCGCTACGCAACCGTGGCCGAGATCACCGGCCTCGAGATGCTTGACACCGAGCAGCCGTTTCCCGTCGAGGTCGTCCCAGCGCTGCTGCTCGCGGGGCTGCCGGGCCTGCACCGGTGATGGACGAGAGCACGGCCGAGGACTACCTGCGGCGGATCGGCGTCGCGCCGCCGCTCGCCGCCGACGCGGCGGCGCTTCGCGCGCTGCACCGGGCTCACCAGATCGCTGTGCCGTTCGAGAACCTGAGCATCCACCTGGGCGAGCCGATCTCACTGGACGAGGACGACCTGGTAACCAAGATCGTGCGCGACCGGAGGGGCGGGTTCTGCTACGAGCTCAACGGGATGTTCGCGCTCTTGCTGGAGGCGATCGGTGCGCAGGTGACGCGTGTCGCGGCGCGGGTGCACGGAGCAAAGGGACTCGGGCCGCCGTTTGACCACCTGGCGCTGTTCGTGCGCCTGCCGGATGGCAGCGGTCCCTGGCTGGCGGACGTGGGATTCGGCCGGCACAGCGTCGGCCCGCTGCTGCTGGACAGCAGGACAGAGCAGCAGGATGCGGCCGGCCGGTTCCTGCTGGCCGACACCGCGGACGGCGACGTCGACGTGCTCAAGGACGGCCAGCCGCAGTACCGGATGGAGCTGCGCGGACGATCCCTGTCCGACTTCGTTGCCACGTGCTGGTGGCAGCAGACGTCGCCGCTGTCCCACTTCACCGAGGGGCCCGTCTGCTCGCGGCTCACCGAAGACGGCGGCCGGATCTCGATCAGTGGCCGGACCTTCATCCGCACCACCGACGGATCGCGCAGCGAAGAGCAGCTGTCGAGCGATGGCGTCCTGCTGGCCGCTTACCGCGACCACTTCGGCATAACCCTGGACCGCGTCCCCGGCAACACAGCCGGATAGGTTTCTGCTCGTGGTCGATCTTCGAACGGTGTGCGTATTCTGCGGGTCCTCGACGCCTCCCGATCCCCGGTACCAGGAGGCGGCGCACGCCCTCGGCGCACTGCTGGCGCGGCGAGGCATCCGCCTCGTCTACGGGGGCGGCAGCGTGGGCCTCATGGGCGAGCTCGCCGACGCGGCCCTGGCCAGCGGCGGCCAGGTCACCGGGGTCATCCCCGTCGGCCTGTTCTCCCGCGAGATCGGCCACGCGGGCCTGTCCGAACTGCGCGAGGTCGGCTCGATGCACGAGCGCAAGCAGCTGATGTACGACCTGTCCGACGCGTTCATCGCGCTGCCCGGCGGGCTCGGCACGCTGGAGGAACTCGCCGAGGTTGCCACCTGGTCACAGCTCGGGCTGCACAGCAAGCCCATCGTCCTGCTCGACGTCGACAACTTCTGGGAGGCGCTGGTCATCCAGCTGGACCGGATGGTCGCCGTCGGCCTGCTCAAGCGGGCCAACCGGGACCTGATTGCGCGAGCCCACTCCCCCGGGGAAGCGCTCGCGGTTCTCGCGTCTGCGCAGCCCGGCCGCACCGAGAAGTGGATCACCGCGGAGGACCGGTAGCGGCGCCTGAAGGGCTGGTGGCCGCCTGCATCCGGCTCGCTTGGGTCGCGGCATTAGTATTACGTGGTAGGAGTAATACGGGATACATTCGAGGAGAGCGTCGTGGTGCTGAACAGCAAGGGCCAGGTGACCATCCCGGCGCACTTGCGGCACAAATATGACCTGCACGTTGGCGATGAGGTCGAGGTCATCGACGTGAACGGGGCCCTGCAGATCGTGCGCGCGGAGGGAGCGGAGACCAGGGGGCAGCGCCTCGTGCGCCGGCTGCGCAACACGGCTTCCAGCCGCGACGTGGCCGACCTGAGCACGGACCAGATCATGGCGCTGCTGCGTGGCGAGTGATCCCGAGGCGGTCAGGCCGGCCACCCTGGTGGACTCGTGCGTGCTGCTCGACGTCATCACCGGCGACGAACGGTGGGCTGACTGGTCGGCCGGGCAGATCGCGTCGGCCATGGACGCCGGGCGCGTGGTCATCAACCCGCTCATCTACGCCGAGGTCTCGGTGGGCTACCAGACCATCGAGGAGCTGGACGAGCTGCTTCCCGCCACCGATTTCGAACGCGAGCCGCTGCCGTACTCCGCCGGTTTCGCGGCGGGGAAGGCGTTCTTGCGGTACCGGCGTGGCGGCGGTGACGAGCGATCGCCGACGCCGGAGTTCTACGTCGGGGCGCACGCGGCCGTGGCCGGCTACCAGCTGCTGACCCGCGACGTCGCCCGGTACCGGAAGTACTTTCCCACCGTTGCCATCATCGCGCCCGGCCCGGCTCGGCCCGAGGATCAGCATTTTCGCAGCTGAGATGACGGATCGCGAACCCCAGCACCAGCGGCCGGGCTCAGCTCGGCAGGCCGGGCTGGCGGGAGATAAGCACCAGCGAGACGATTAGCAGTGCGCCGCCAAAACCGATCAGCGAGTAGCGCACCTTGTAGAACCTGAACGAGCTGCCGATGCCGACCAGGAACAGCACCGCGGCGAGGAACACCGTGATCTGGACGTAGTCGTCGCTGGTCAGCCCGGCCTGGTTGCCCGCGTCGTACTTGGCGTCGGCCTCGCTGTCCAGCGTGTTGGACTGCGCCTGGGCCGGCACCTTGTACTGCGGCATGTCGGTTGGGCTCGGCGGAGCGTACGGGTTGTGCTGCGGGTCGGTTGCCAGCCACGCATTGAACGCGACGCGGAAGTCGGGGCGGAAGCTCCGCTCGACGAACGCCTCCTGCTGCGGCTGGTTCAGCGTGTGCGCGATCAGCCAGGCGTTGAAGCCGGCGGCGTCGTAGTTGCGGGTCGAGATCGCCTCGAGGTCACGCCTGGTGGCGACGTCGCGAAGGGTGTTCGACCGGGCCAGGTCGACGCGCGCTTCCGTGCTCCATCTGGCCGCCGAGTACCCGGCCCACGCGGCCGTCAACGTGACCAGAGCCAGCAGCACCGCCTCGCAGGCCTGGACGATACGGGAGTGCCGGTTGCCGCTTCCGCCTTCCTCGCGCTGCCGGTGCTGCGCCTCGCCGTGCTCGTGCAGGTGCTCGCGGTGCTCGTGCAGATGCTTGCCGGCCTCGATCGGGTCAAATCCCTCGGCCATCCCCCAGCCCCTCCGGCGCCAGGCTCCCCTGGCCCCCTGGCCCCCCGGCCCCCGATAGATCGCAGGAGCATATCCAAGGCTCGGCCCGCTCTCGCTGATCGCCGCGCCGGGGGCGGGAACGAGCGCGGGGCCGACCCCGGCCAGCGCGAGCGCCTGACGCCCGGTCAGCTCGGCAGGCCGGGCTGGCGGGAGATGAGCACGAGCGAGACGATCAGCAGCGCCGCTCCGAACGTGATCAGGGCGTACCGCACGCCGTACAGCTTGAACGAGCTGCCGATGCCGACCAGGAACAGCACCGCGGCGAGGAACACCGTGATCTGGACGAAGTTGTCGCTGGTCACCCCCGCCTGGTTGCCGGCGTTGAACTTGGCGGTCGCCTCGTTGTCGAGCTTGTTCGCCTGGCTCTGCGGCGGCAGCTTGTACTGCGGCATGTAGGTGGGACCCGGCGGGGCGTTCGGGTTGTGCAGCGGGTTGGTCGCCATCCACGCGTTGAACGCGACCCGGAACGCGGGCCGGAACCGGCGCACGGCGATCGCCTCCTTCTGCGGGCTGTTGAGCGTGAACGCGATGAACCACGCGTTGAACGTCGAGGCGTCGAAGTTGCGCAGGGTGTTCGCTTCGAGGTCGTCCCGGGTGGCCAGGTTGCGCAGGGTGGACGACTCGGCGATCTCGACTCGCGACTCGGTGCTCCACCGGGCCGCCGAGTAGCCGGCCCACGCGGCCGTCAGCGTGACGATCGCGAGCAGCGCCGCCTCGCACACCTGGACAATGCGCGGGTGCCGGCCATCGGCTCCGCCGCGCCCGTCGCCTTCCTCCCCGTTTCCGCTCCCGGCCCCTTCGCCCCCTGCGCTCCCGTCGCCCCCATGCTCGTGCTGCTTCTCGCCATGCTCATGCAGCTTCTTGCCGGCCTCGATCGGGTTAAGTCCCTCGGCCATCCCCTAGCCCCCCGGCCCCCGGATGATCACATGATCATATCCAGAGTCAGGCGGCTACTCTCCGTGCAGGTGCGGGAACAGGTCCCCGAAGCAATCGCTGATGACGGCCAGGCCCTCGGCGCGCAGCACGTCCTCGTCCTTGTTCAGCTTGGGCACGCGCAGGCCGAGGCCCTTCCCGAGTTCCAGCACTCCGCACAGCGCCGCCTTGGACAGCGTCCGCAACGGGACGTCCCGTGGCATGGCCTGCGGATCGAACGGCGGCACCGGCAGCGGGACCACGTCCGGCCAGTCCTCCGGGGGCCGCGGGGTCTGGCGGGAAAGCACCGGCGAGATATCGGGGGCGACGGCGTCACGCGCGGTCAGCGGATCACCGAGCCGCCAGCGCTCGCGCAGGGTCCGCAAAACCGACGTGTTCCGGTAGTCGGAGGTCACGACGGCCCGTTCAGGGATCCATGCGGAAATGGCGATCGCGGGCACACGGACTCCCGACCGGTCGAATGCAAAGCCCATCTGGCCCAGCGGGGCGGAAGGGACGGGAGGCGGGGCTGCCGGCGGCGGCACGTGATCGAAGGTGCCGCCGTGCTCGTCGAAGTTGACCATGAACAGCGTGTTGTATGCGTTCGAGCCGCCGGGTGTGGCGGAGGAACGGATCGCGTCGTAGACCTTGGCCAGCAGGGCCTCGCCGCCGAGCAGGGACGACGGCGGGTCGATGTCGGCACCCGGGTACAGCGCGTCGAAGGCCGGGTGCATGTCGTTGTGGCCGTAGAGCAGGTTGGGCTCGATGAACGAGTACGTGGGCAGCTGCCCGCTGGCGGCGTCCTCCAGGAACTGGTCCGTGGTGAAGAAGTTGGTCCGGAACCGCTCCAGCAGCCGCGAGGCGTGGATGATGCCGGTCAGCGAGAGGTGACTGGGCGGATCACAGTAAACCCGCCAGCTCAGGCCCTGCGCCTCGAGGCGCTCGAAGATCGTCTCGGCGGCGTTGTGCAGGGGGAACGAGTCGGCCGGGTCCATGTTGACGACGTAGCCGGACGACGTCGCAGCGTGGAAGAACGACCGGTTCGCGAACGTCTGCGACGGCACCTCGCAGAACCAGTGGTCGAACGTTGCGAAGCCGCGGGCGAGCGCCGAGGTGACCGGCACCTGGCCCGGCGTGTAGCCGGCCATGATCTGGGCGTACTCGTCGTAGCCGGGCGCCCTGCCCATCTCGGCGGTGAACGTGCTGATGTAGTCGGTGACGAACCCGTCCATGGTCGGCGGCCGGCCGGGCTCGGCTGGCGCGTTGTACGGAGCCTGCATCTTCGCCGGTTCCTGGCCACGGTTGCCCGGCGGGTCGATCAGCCCGAACAACTGGGTGTTGACGTGCTGGTACTCCTCGCCGGGGTCCGGGCTCGGGGTGTTGAAGTTCGTGGCCACCCCGTACGGCACGGCGGTCCGGCCGGATCCGTCGGCGGCCCAGTCCGGAATGGGGTTGCTGAACTCGCGCCCGGCCACCCCCTCGAACGAGGCCACCTCACCCGGCTGGTAGAGCCGGCCGAGCAGGTTGTCGAACGAGCGGTTCTCGAACATGATCGCGACGACGTGGTCGATCGCGTTTTCCCGACGGGGAGCTTCCATCGGCGGGCCTTCCGTTGCTTGGACAGCCAGGCAGGCTAGCACGACCGGGGCCGTGCTGGACGGTCCCTGATCTTCTAGTGCCAGGCCTGGCTCGTCGGCTAGGTTGGGGTGACTCGGGGCTTTGAAACACCAGAAAACGGCGTAAACATGGATGCAGGCAGGCGCGGCGATGCGGGAGTGCCCCGATCGCCAGCGGACAAAGGGGGATGCATGGGACGTCGGGCATCGGACGGGCCGCCGCGGACGGGCCGGGCGCGCCGGGTGCGCCGGGTGCGCCGCTGGGGCGCCGCGGGAGGCGGCACGGCACGCCGCTTCGCCGCGACGGCCTGCGGCACGGTCGCGCTGGCCGCAGCGCTCGCCGCGCTGAGCGTGGCCCCGGCCGCGGCCGCCGGCGGCGATGGCTCCGCGCTGCGGTCCTTTGCCGCGCCAGCGGGCGACAAGCCGGCCGGCTTCTGGTACGGGTCCGACAGCCGCCAGGTCACGATCACCGGGTCCGCGCCGTACTCGGAACCGGTGACCGGCGGCGCCTACGGCGGCTACATCGGGATGACCGGCAACTGGGCGAACCTCACGGACTGCCACAAGATCGTGGTCTGGTCGGCCGCCAACAGCGCGCAGGCCAACGCCAACCACGCCAGAGGGCTGGGTGTCGGCACCGGCGTGTATTACTTCATGGGCGGCCCGGGGGTCGACCCGCACTACAACGGCACCGCCAGCGAGGCCTCGGCCTGGGGCGCGGAGCAGGCCGGGCGGGCCCTGGCCGACGCCGCCAAGCAGCACGTGACCTACCCGGTGATCTGGATGGACATCGAGCTGCCCGGGGGCCCGTCCGACTACACCCCGGCCCCGGACAACGGCTGGAACTCGGTGTACACCGCGCCGTGCAGCAGCGTGGTGAAGTCCGACTTCGTCTCGGCGGCCCTCGACCGCGCCGACCTGAACGGGTTCGCGGCCTACGTGACGGCCCACTCCTCATACAAGGCCGGCGTGTACTCGGCCCCGAGCATCTGGTCCTCGATCTTCGGCAGCGGGTCCGACGCGTCGATTCCCACCACGTATGAGTGGACGTACGAGTCCTTCACCAGCAGCCTGGCCAACCCGCCCCGCAACTGGTGCCTGACCGGCAGCGCGTCGTCGACCTGCGCGAGGTTCTTCGGCGGCGTCACGAGCGGCAGCAAGTACGCGCTGATGTGGCAGTGGTCGGGCGGCGGAGGCAGCGACAACGGCGTCGGCGACTTCGACCAGATCGACGGCAACCGGACCCCGTAGGCGCTCGGCGCTCAATAATCCGCTGCCTTCCGTCATCGCGTGCTGACAAGCGGTGCACGCGATGGGCAGAGCTGGCGATCTGACCCCGAATCTTTAGTCATATCAGCGGCGAACGGGCCCCTTACACCATGATCAAACCCGCGCGTTGATCGCGCAGATGCTGGAAACAAAGCTCGAGCAGGTGCACGCCGCGACGACCGCTGTGGCCGCGCACCCCGGCGGCGCGAGAACCGAACTGAACAGGCACATGCCCTTCTGGTTTCATGGCCAGTCCTGGGGAGTGGCCAGGCCCATCACACACCCGGCGGAGATCGGTGCCCTGTCGGTCGTGCGCGCGGCGGCCGATCCCTCCATACCTGGCGGGTCATATGTTGGGCCGGACGGCTGGCAGGAATTCACCGGTTATCCCGTCGTTATCCGACCCAGTGAACGGGCCCGCGATCCCGAGCTTCAGCGACGGTTGTGGCATGAATCGGAGCGCCTCACCGGTGTTTCCTACCAGTTCTCAATTGCGACGGTTTAACGGCGTGGTTGCGTTGACGCCGGATAGGAGAATCTGTAACCTCCGGAAATACCAGCACGCCCGCACGGGGGAATGGCGTGCTACCTATCGGGGGCATTCAGATGGGACTCTCACGCTCGCGGCGCGCCACGAAATGCGCCGCCGCGGCAACAACGGCCGCGCTGGCAGCGGCGCTGGCCTACCCGGCCACGATGGCCGCCGGGGCCGTACGTGCCAACCTGGGCAGCATCCTGACCGCGGCAACGGGGGCCGGCGCGTCCGCCGCATCCCCCGGCTGTGCCTGGCCGATCGAGAGCACCGCCGTCACCGCCAATGTGGCGGCTCCCGACCCGTTCGCCGCCTACTGGCTCACCCCGTTTTCCACGAGCAATAGCGAATCGATAACGATCAGAGGCTCGTTTCCGACGAGCCGGTTCATGTCCTTTGCGGTATACAACGACTCTTTTCAGCTGTTCACTAATACTGTCAATGGGAAGAAAGTTTCTTCGTATCTCTCTAGCTACCAGATAGTGCCGAATCAGGGCACAGGCAACCCGTGGCGCTCCGGCCACGTGCGTAAGGGACAGCAGTTCACCGTCCGCCTGAAGCCGGCCGTCACGGCCGCGCAGCAGCGCTCCGAGAACGCGATCCCGACCGTCGACCAGCAGGCTCCGGCCGGCACATCCGGGCCGTCGGGCGCCGGCTATCTGGTCTTCCGGGCCTACGTTCCGGCCGGCGGCGACGGCGCCGTGCAGCTTCCGTCGATCACAGTCAAGGAGGGCGGGCAAAGCACCACCCTGCAGCGCTGCAGCACCCAGTCCGGTACGACGTCGGAGGCAGTTTCCGATCAGCACATCACGTCCGCGAGCACGCTCGCGGTGCTGCAAGGCCTGCGCGACGACGGGGTGGCAATGTCGTGCTCTGCCCGCTGCACCGACCCGGAGCTTCAGTACTTCGGCCCGTCGGCCGACTCAGAGGCCGGGCTCTTCCCCGACCCGGCAGACGGGTACATCGAGATGCGGTTCACGCCCAAGCCCGGATACGTGGTCGTTACCCACGGCCTGGCCCCGACGAGTCCGGTTGCCGCGGGCCACGGGTCGCCAGGAGACACGATCGGCGCCCACCCCGTCGCCTGGGTCAAGCCGAAGTTCCAGGTGCTGTCCTGGTCGATAGCCAACTACGTCGCCGCGTTGCCGTACCCGGTCACCGAAGCCGCGCAGGGGGCCAACGTGCAAGTCGGCGGGACCCCGGACTACCTGACGACGCTGGAGAACGGCTACTACACCGTGGTGTCCTCGCCTTCCACGGACAAGCCGACGGCAAAGTCGCTGAAGGCCAACGCCGCGACCTGGATTCCGACGTCGGCGGTCTACTCCACCACGCCCGAGTTCCAGTTGCTGCGCAACGTGCTGCCGCAGCAGCCGCGGTACCCGCAAGGCTTCGCTTTCATCAAGCCGCCGGCCAACCCGTCCGACATCATCGCGTCCGCCAAGGTCAAGAAGCAGATGGGCGCGTACTACCCGCAGACCGCGCAGTGCCCGATCGCCACGTTCGAGACCGGCGGCTGGACGGCCTGCCTGGCGGCCAGCCAGCCTTAGCGGACGCCGTAGAGGTACTCCAGCGCGAGCTGGTCCAGGCGCTCGAAGTTCATGCCGCGATCCGCGAGCGCCTCGATGTCGGGGGTGAAGCCGCGGATGTCGCGCCAGGTCTCTCCGTCGCCGAGGGTCGGCAGTGCCAGGTCGGGCACCCTGGCGGCCGCCAGAGCCTCCGTTACCTCCGGGTCAGAACGGAACGCCCGCACCTTCTCGCGCAGGATGAGGTAATTGCGCATGCAGGCGGCGGCCGACGCCCAGACCCCGTCGTCGTTCTCGGTTCTGGGCGGCTTGTAGTCGAAGTGCACGGGCCCGTCGTACCCGCCGGCCTCGAGCGCGTCGACCACCCAGAACGCTCCGCGGGCGTTGCCCGCCCCGAACCGCAGGTCCTGGTCGTACCGCGGCCCGTGCTGGCCGTTCAGGTCGATGTGGAAGAGCTTGCCGTGCCACAGGGCCTGGGTGATGCCGTGGGCGTAGTTGAGCCCGGACATCTCCTCGTGCCCCACCTCCGGGTTGAGCCCGACTAGTTCGGGATGCTCGAGCTCGTTGATGAACGCCAGCGCGTGCCCGGCGGTGGGCAGCAGGATGTCGCCCCGCGGCTCGTTCGGCTTCGGCTCGATCGCGAACCGGAAGTGGTACCCCTGATCGATCACGTAGGCGCACAGGATGTCGAACGCCTCCTTGAGCCGATCCAGCGCCGCCCGGACGTCTTTGGAGGCGCCGGACTCCGCGCCGTCCCGGCCGCCCCAGCAGACGTAGACCCTGGCGCCGAGCTGCTCCGCGAGGTCGAGGTTGCGCATCACCTTGGCCAGCGCGAACCGGCGCACGTCCCGGTCATTGGCGGTGAACCCGCCCTCCTTGAAGATCGGGTGCCCGAACAGGTTCGTGGTCGCCGTGGTCACCACCAAACCGGTCTCCTGGAGCGCCTTGCTGAACGCCGCGATCCGTTCCGCTCGCTCCTCGTCGGTGTCGTCGAACCCGAACACGTCGTTGTCGTGGAAGTTCACCCCGTAGGCGCCGATCTCCGCTAGCTTGCGCACGGCGCGCTCGGCCGGCATCGGAGGCCGGACCGCTGAACCGAAGACGTCCACACCCTGCCAGCCCACGGTCCAGATCCCGAATGAGAAGTGATCGGTAGGTGCTGGTGTATAGCGGTCAGTGCTCACGAGCCAGTCCTTTCGTCCCAGGTGACGGTTTCATCGCGGAGCGCGGCGTGACGCTCGCGGATCTGCGGCTGCTCCGCGCCGGTGTAGCTTTCCGTGGGCCTCGGCGACCACGCCGGCGGTTCCACGGTCCCGGCCAGCGCCCACGCGGCCTGGCGGGCCGCGCCGAGGGCAACGTATTCCTCCGCCTCAGGCACGATGATCGGCGAGAAGAAGATCCCCGGGGCAGCCTGCCGGACCGCGAGCGACTTCGCTCCCCCGCCAATCAGCAGCACCCGCCCGGAGGCAGGCTCGGTCCCGCAGGCCGCCGCGATCCGGTCGGCCGCGTCGGCCAGTGAGGCGAGCAGCGCCTCGACCGCGGCTCGCGCCAGGTTCTCCCTGGTCGCATTGTGGGTGGTCAGCCCGCGCAACACCCCGGTGGCGTTCGGCCGGTCCGGGGTCCGCTCGCCATCCAGGTAAGGCAGCAGCGTGATCCCGCCGGCACCTGGCTCTGCTGCCAGCGCCAGGACGTCAAGCCCGGCGAGATCGGTGGCAAGCAACGACGCGAACGCGGACAGCACCAGGCCCGCGTTGATCGTGCACACCAGCGGGAGGAACTGCCCCGTGGCGTCGGCGAACCCGGCCACCGCGCCCGACGGATCGTCCGCCGGCACCTCGCTGACCGCGAACGCCGTGCCCGACGTGCCGATGGACACGGCGACGTCCCCGGCCCGCAGGCCGAGCCCGAGCGCCGCGCCCATGTTGTCCCCGGTCCCCGCTGACACCGCGGCGCCCCAGCCGGTGTGCCCGGCAACCTCGCCGGGCGCCACCACCCTGGGCAGCGAGACCGCGTGCCCGAGCGCCGCAGCAGCCAGGTCCGGCAGCCAGGTCCCCGACGCAGGCGAGAAGTAGCCGGTGCCGGACGCGTCGCCGCGGTCAGTCCCCATGGGGGAACCCACGCCGCCCAGCAGCCGCCAGGTCAGCCAGTCGTGCGGGAGCAGCACCGCCGACACCCGCTCGGCGTTACCCGGCTCATGCTTGGCGAGCCAGCGCAGCTTGGTGACCGTGAACGAGGCCGTCGGCACGCTCCCGGTGTTCGCCGCCCACCACGCCGGGCCGCCAAACTCGGCCACGAGGTCGCGCGCCGCCCCGGCCGACCGCATGTCGTTCCACAGCAGCGCGGGCCTGATCACCTCGCCGCCGTCGTCCAGGGCCACCATCCCGTGCTGCTGGCCGGCCACGCCAACAGCGGCGGCGCGCTCCAGCAGGCCATCGCCGGCCTTCAGCAGCGCCGACCACCACGACTCGGGATCGGCCTCGGTGCCGGACGGGTGCGGCGCCTGACCCTGCCCGACCACGGTGCCGTCGTCCGCATCGCAGAGCAGAACCTTGGTGGACTGGGTGGACGAGTCCACTCCGGCCACGAGCATGATCGCCCCTTCCGTCCAGCGACCTCAAGATTCGACCACAGTCGCACGCACCCTGGCCAGACACCAGACGCTCGTCTGCGCACGGCTTGCTATCGTCCACGACCTTGGACGCCGTCCAGTTCCGGTCCTCTGCCCCACGCTGACGTTGCCGTTCGCTTGTCGCGGTGACACAGGCACTGTTTTATTCCTGGCTTGTAAAGGAGGCGCTGGTGCCGGGCGGCCGCGTTTGGGCCCGCTGCAGCCTGCGCTTTTACAGCGGCCAGGTAGGCAGGGCGGGGCAGCGATGTGCATAGGGTTGGGTCCATGCTGGACCGGCTGGCACTGCTCCCGCTGCCCAGGTTGCAGGGCGAGCGTGTCCGTTTGCGCGCGCCGCAGGACTCAGATGTTGACGACCGGCTGCGCCACCCCATCGACCCTGGCGAAGAGGACGGCTACGGGTCGTCGTGGCGGCGGGAATGGGACGGCCGCCGTTACCACAGCCGGGAGCAGTTGACCGCCACCCGGCGCCCGGCCGAGCCCGGCATCTACACCTGGGCAGTTGAGCACAAAGGTCACTGCGTTGGCAGCGCCGGGCTGCGGGTGGATGCTGGCCAGCACAGCGCGGACTACACGGTCGGCCTGTTCGTCGCCGCTCTGCGCGGTCGCGGGCTGGGTCGTGAGGTGACCCGGCTGGTACTGGCCTGGGCGTTCGAGGTGCTGGGCGTGCACCGCGTCCAACTGGAGGTCCTGGTCAGCAACCAGCGTGCCATCAATTGCTATCTGGCCTGCGGCTTCCGCCGCGAAGGCGTCCGCCGCGACGCTGAACTGTACCCCGACGGCTGGAAAGACTTCATCATCATGGGGATTCTGCGCCCTGAGTACGGGCGTTAAGGGGCATGCGGTGCCTGAGGAGTTCCTTGCTGACCTGGACGCCCTTGCTGGTCTGGCGCGCGAGGCGTTGCCGAGGGCCAGATCGGTCTTTGTCGAGGCGGCATCTGGCGGGCATGTGGTGGTTGTGTACCGGGCGATGGTCGACGGTGTTCGGTACTACCTTCGGCTCGCCGAACAGCCTGGTCAGGATCTGACGACAGACGCGCTCATCCTGGAGCGGCTGCGGGCGCTGGGCGTGCGCGCGCCAGGGGTTGTTGCCGTCTCGACGGCCACCCTCGCCTTCCCGCGCTCCTGGATGATCATGACTGAGGTCCCGGGCCGCAGCATTGGGCAGGGCGGCACGGACGACGGGGCCAGGCAGGCAGCAATCGCCGCTGGCCGGGACGTTGCCGTGATGAATTCTGTGCCCGTGTCAGGGTTCGGCTGGCTGCGTCGCGACGGATCTGCTCAGCTGAGTGCCGAGCTGGCCAGCTACCGCCAGTTCGTCGTGTCATATTTGCCCGCCCCGTGGCCGGGCAGACTGGCTGAGCTGTTTGACCACCGCCAGCTGGATGCTCTGCTCGCGCTCGCAACAGCCGAGCAAGACAGGCCGTTTCGTGCCGGGCATCTGGTCCACGGGGACCTGGACGTCACCCACATCTACGCTCACGCCGGCCGCTACAGCGGCATTATCGACTTCGGGGAGATGCGCGGCGCCGACCCGTATTTCGACCTGGGCCACTTCCTGCTGCACGACGGAGAAACCCGCCCTGCACCGTTGTTCAGCCACTTCCTCAACGGCTACCGTGAGGTCAATCCGCTTTCCGGCGAATGCCTCCAGGAAATCCGGGCGTCAGCGACCCTGCTTGGGCTTCGCCAGCTCTCACGCTGGCTCAGCCCCGAGCGGGGCTACTCGCTCAGCCACCCCCTCGTTCAGCGCCGCTTCGCGGAACTGTCTAATCTCATCGACGGCAGGCCAGCCCATCCGCAGTGCCCCACCCCTGGCTCCAAAGAGCCGTAAGCCTCCGGTCAAACCGTCTGACAGGCAGGTGCGGCCAACCGTGAGTTACCGGCGCTAACCTCTGACATCCGCAGTCAGCGACAAGCTGACCGCACGGCGATCTTCAAGGCTGCCCGGTTGACCTGGGCGACCGGGCTGGCCGAGAATCCGGCACGTGTCCCATTCGATTGATTACCGCTGGCGCGCGCCAGTCACCGATGCCGAAATGGTGGCAGTCGTAGATTAATTCGGCAATCGACGCATTCGTTTGTGAGATCACCACGCATGGAGCCTGTGTCAGGTCCGGTAGATGTCGCGCCGGTGGCCAATGTCAACGACGGTCACCACACGGGCAGCGTCGCCCACCCGGCAAGGCTGTTCAAGTAGCGGGCCGGTGATCAACTCGAACGCCGCGGCGGCCACGGCCTCGGGCAAAGTCTCGGCAATCGCCCGCCGGACCGTTGGCGTAGTCCGCAAGACATAGGGCTTGTCGGCCCCGGCGCTCAACCCTTCGCCTGACGGCCGCACAAGGCCTCGGCCAGTTCATCCACGCTAACGTCCTCACCGCGAGCAAGCTCAGCATCCGATTCGGCCAGCCGACGCAACGTTCCTGCATCGCGCATGATCGCCAGGGTCTCTTCCAGCGCTTCCAGGTCCTCGACGGAGACCAGCACCGCGGACGGCTTCCCGTGACGTTGACCTCCGCCTTGAGTGAGACCCGTCTGTCGAAGGAGAATGAGGAGTCAACCTCCCCGGAACGCCAGCGCGAACAGGACACGCTACTGCCAGATGCGCTGCCGGGAACATTGCCCGACATCGCGGAAGACTTCTCCCTGCTGAACACCGGCTCTCGTCGCGAGGGCTACCCCCCGAGCGCCCACGCGGCTTGATCGAAGGACGTGCCATGCGAAAGCGCAAGCTCAACCTGTATTACGGCACCGTCAAATCTGCGGCAGGCGGCCGGCACTTCATGGCCTGGGCAGATACACGCGAGCATGCCCTCAACCTGGTCGAAGCGGCGCTCAGGGCAACCGGACCCGTACAAGGCTCTGTTGTCGGCCCGATCGCACGCCTCCCTGCCGACGTCATGAAGCCCGGCGTCTTCGTGGAGGCAACGCCCGCCACGAAGGACTGACCGCGGATCGCCCGGAGCCAAGGTGGGAACCCCGCGCGGCCGGCAGGCCGCTCGAACTGTCCACGCGGGCTCAGTCTGGCTCTGCTTCTGCGCCGGGGAACAGCGAAACCGTGCTGCCCCGGATCCAGGCCGCCTTCTGATGCCGCATGAGCCCGGTCAGTGCCGCGACGGCAACAGCCACCCCGGCGATTAGCGCCGCTACCAGCGACCGGTCAGAGGCCACGGCGGCGAGCAGCCCGCCGGCCGCCCCGGCCAGCACAGAGGTGATCACGGCGACCATCCCGGCGACGGTCACGAACTGCTGCCAAAGGCCGATCCCCAGTCCCGGGGCGGGCAGCCGTTCCGCCGGGTTGAGCAGGTAGCCGGACAGCTCGGGAGCGTGATCGAAGTAATACTCCCGCAGCTGCGTGATACGGCGCGCGTACGCAAGGTCCTCGTTGCCCGACTGCAGCACCCGGTGGAATGTCGCCAGCCCCACGAATGCCAGCGTGGGCAGCAGAATGAGCCCGAACGTGTAGAACGCTGTTCCGATCTTGGCGGCGGTGGCCACGAGCCCGAGAGCGATGAGGCCGCCGGATACTGCACCAAGGAAAACGGTCGCCCGGCTGGTCGACTCCGTGATCGTCGACGAGCGAGCACCCATCAGCGTGAAGTGCTCCGTGGTCACAAACGTGACCGCCGCCGGGCGCGGGTCGCCATCGGCATGGCCGGGCTTGTCGCCTCGGTCGGTGCTGTCCACGAACTTCCGCCTCCGATCCGCACGCAGGGTCAGCCGGGCCCAAAGGGTTTACGGCCGAGGTAGGCGACGAGCCGCTCTCCCGGGCCGGCCTGGGCCGCCGCGCTGACCGGCGGGCCGAACAGGGGGCCCCGGCCGGTCTCGGGAATGAGCAGCGGGGCGACCGCCAGCAGGCTGGCGGCGAGCGCGTCCGGGATTGGCCTGTGCCGGCCGCATGCCTGGGAAATGTCCCAGCCGT
>Ga0335074_10001649_pt1 | contig 30216 bp, 26 predicted proteins | sample Lox_Sample_23_FD_206715 | JGI IMG/M metagenome (GOLD analysis project Ga0335074, IMG submission 206715) | Soil microbial communities from Loxahatchee National Wildlife Refuge, Florida, United States - Lox_Sample_2.3 | ecosystem: Environmental > Terrestrial > Soil > Wetlands | place: USA... | reverse complement strand
GGCTCCATCGCCACCTGGTCGCTGCCCGACAACGGGCAGGCAGCCAGCGCCGCCCGCGAGCACGTCCGCGACACGCTGGCCGCCTGGCACCTGGACGACCTGACGCTCACCACCGAGATCCTCGCCAGCGAACTGGTCGCCAACGTCGTCCGGCATGCCAGGGGACCGGCCCACCTGCGGCTGCTGCGCAGCCGGTCACTGGTCTGCGAGGTCTTCGACAACAGCCTGACCACGCCGCGCATCCGCCGGACAAGCTGGACCGACGAGGACGGCCGCGGCCTGCAGCTCATCTCCGCGCTCAGCGACCGCTGGGGCACCCGGTACATGACCAAGGGAAAATGCATCTGGACTGAGCAGTCCCTGCCAGTACCAGGCTAGGCCCGCACCGGCGGTCACCCCGTGATCTCGGGAAGCAAGGTCTCGGTGAACTGCCAGATCAGCGCCGAGTCCTGGGCTTGGAAGGTGGCTCCGTTCCAGTAGGTGGAGCGGGTGCCCTTGAGCCCGTATAGCGATGAGTAAAAGCCGGCCGCGATGTCCCCGGCGCTGACGGTGAGCTCGAAGGGCGTGTGGCTGGCATAGTCGACGAACGCCGCGCTGGTGGGCGGGATCGTTCCGGCCGCCTCCAAGAGGCCGACGTTTTCGAGGATGCTCGCCTGGACCTGCAGGTTGCTCAGCGGAACGTTGCTGTTGAACTTCACGTTGAACAGACCCGGCACGGTGCTCGGCGAGATGCTGTACGCCGATGGCAGCGGGGGCAGGTTGTAGGGCGTGTTGGCGCCGATGTTCATCACGTTGGTGTCGTCAGGGACGCCGGGCAGTCGCAGGAGACCGGTGTAGTAGTTGCCCCTGCCGGAATTGGCTGAACAGGCCTAGTTCCGTGGCGTCGAGGTCGAAGGCGGCGAGGGCAGAAGGCAGCGGAGGGATAGTGATCACGATCTTGCTGCTATTCATGATCGATGGGCTTTTGCTGTAGTCGGGTGTGCAGCGAAGCCGCATTCACGCCTGGGCGCGCTGGCGGGGGAGCCTGGCTGAGGCGGCTGGCGTGAACTGATGTGGCCCGTGTGACCGGTGTGGCGGCAATTCCCGGCTGCGCGCCGCCGCCGGCGGGCACCGGACCCAGCCGCCCAAGCGAGGCGTGTCCCAGTTAAGGCGCGGGCCGAAAACATAAGTCTAACTTTTCATACCAAATATATACTTTTCGGACAAAATTAAGGAAAATGAAGTCTTGCGCGCACTTTACTGATCTTTGTATGGTAAGGGCGATTACCGCCACGGACATCGCCCACCGCTGAATCCGATGCCGCTGCCGGTGAAGGGAGGCTCATTCGCTCGGGCTGCCCTCACATACGGCCCGATCCGTTCAGGGCGTTTTTGACCAAGCGACCGATCCGCGGTCGTTTATTTATGCAACCCGACAATGCGGTAGTTCTGCACGCCCAAAAATGAACGGAGCTAACAAGGGGGGAATCGCAAGACCAGCTCAAAGGAGGAATGTGCTTTGCGCGCTCACTATGACGGCAGCAGACGAATATTGCGTCGCTCGCTGGCGATCATCGCATCGCTCGCGCTCGTGACCGGAGGAATGCTCGCCGCTACCTTGGCGGTCACGGCCGCTTCTGCTGCCGCATTAACATCTCCTTCGGACCACTGGGTCTATCCATGCGGCAAGACCTTCAAGCCCGGCAAGCTCAGCTGCCTTGCCATTAAGAACACCGCCGCCCATACCAGTGCCCAGAGCGTGGAGCCCGACGCTATTCCTTCCGGGAACGGCTACGGGCCCTCGCAGTTTCAGTCTGCCTACGGTCTGACCTCGGCCTCGGCCGCAGACGGCTCGGGCACGACCGTCGCGCTGATCGACGCGTACAACGACCCGACCGCAGCCAGCGACCTGGCCGAATACCGGTCCGCCGCGGGCCTGCCCGCCCTGACGAGCGGCCAGTTCACCCAGTACAACCAGGAAGGCGAGACCTCGCCGCTGCCAGCAACGGCCCCGCTCGATGATGACTGGACCCTGGAGGAGTCCCTCGACATCGACATGGTCTCGGCGATCTGCCCGCTCTGCAAGATCGACCTGGTCGAGGCCGACAACGACTCCGGCGACGGCCTGTATATCGCCGAGCAGACAGCGGCCACGACGCTGGGCGCCAAGTACATCTCCAACAGCTGGGGCGGAAGCGAGACGTCCACGGACACCACCTACGACTCGGAGTACTTCGGCGTTTCCGGCGTCGTCTACACCGCATCCGCTGGTGACTCCGCCTACAGCGGCGGCGTGATCTACCCGGCCACCTCCCCGCACGTCGTCTCGGTCGGTGGCACGACCCTGGACACCTCCTCCAACGCCCGCGGCTGGACCGAGAGCGTCTGGGATACAAGCTCAGACGAGGGCACCGGATCGGGCTGCTCGGCCTACGAGCCTCAGCCGTCCTGGCAGGCATCCATCTCCATCCTCAAGGCTGCCTGCTCCGACCGTGTCGACAACGACGTCGCCGCTGACGCCGACCCCAACACCGGGGCCGCTGTCTACGACACGTCCAACGACAACGGCGGATGGCTGGAGGTCGGCGGCACCAGCGAGTCCTCACCGATCATCGCCTCGGTGTTCGCCCTGGCTGGCAACAACGGCAACGGCGGCAACAACGCGGCCGACTCGATCTACACCCACACCGGCGACCTGTACGAGGTCACCGCGAGCAGCAACGGCACCTGCACGCCGCCTTCGGCTGACTCCGTGCTGTGCACCGCCACCGGCGCCGCCGACACCTACAACGGCCCAACCGGCTGGGGTACCCCTGACGGCCTGACCGCGTTCGAAAGCAACTCATCGACGACCGGCAACACGGTCACGGTCACCAGTCCAGGGAACCAGACGGGCATCGTCGGAACCGCGGTCAGCCTGCAGATCAGCGCGACCGACTCCGCCTCCGGCCAGACGCTCACCTACAGCGCCACCGGCCTGCCCGCGGGTCTGTCGATCAGTTCCTCCACCGGCCTGATCTCTGGCACGCCCACCACCGCCGGAACCAGCGATGTGACGGTGACAGCGAAGGACACCACCGGTGCCTCCGGATCGGCGTCCTTCACGTGGACCGTCAACGCTGCGACCGGCAACACGATCACGGTCACCAACCCCGGCAGCCAGACCGGCACCGTCGGAACCGCGACCAGCCTGCAGATCAGCGCGACCGACTCCGCCTCCGGCCAGACGCTCACCTATGGCGGCACTGGCCTGCCCGCGGGCCTGTCGATCAGCTCCTCTACCGGCCTGATCACCGGCACACCCAGCACCGCCGGAACCAGCGATGTGACGGTCACCGCCACGGACACCACTGGTGCCGCCGGATCAGCGTCCTTCACGTGGACCATCAACGCCGCCAGCGGAGGGGGTTGCACAGCGCAGCAACTGCTCGTCAACCCGAGCTTCGAGACAGGCTCCATATCACCGTGGACGTCCACGCCCAACGTGCTCGCCAACATCCTCGACGGCGTTCCCGCGCAGGGCGATAACCTCTACCTGGCCTGGCTGGATGGCTATGGCACCGCGCACACGGACACTCTCGCGCAGACGGTCTCGATCCCGGCCACCTGCAAGAGCGCAGTGTTCACCTACTGGGTCGAAGTCAACTCGACAGTCACCAACACGACCAGGCAAGCGGAGAACAACCTGGCCCTGGACGTCCTGAACTCCTCAGGCACAGTAGTCCAGACGGTGACGGTGGCGACCGCGGCCAACAACGGCAGCAGTTACGTCGAGTACAGCACCAACCTTGCCTCGTACATCGGCGACACCATCACGCTCAAATTCGTCGGCACAGAAATCAGTGGCGGGAACACGAGCTTCTTCGAAGACACGAACGCCCTGAACGTCAGCTGACCTGACCGGAAGACGACCGGGGTGGCCGAAGCGGATCCGGCCACCCCGGTCGTTCAGCTGATGACGATCTGGCCCGAGGGGCGCATGACGTACCAGTAGCCACCCTTGTCATCTGAGCCCTGGCCGGCCGCGTGACCGGGACCGGCATCGCCCAGGTAGGTGTACAGCGGCCAGCCGTGATAGGTGACGACGCGGCCGCCGCCCGGGTTCGGCAGCGTACCGAGCAGGCCCGGCTTGACGCCTGGCCCAGCCGCGACGGTCTCACCCGCCTGCACCAGCAAGGGCGGCCACGCGGTCGCGCAGCCACCGGTGCAGGTGACACGGCGGGCCGCGTCCGGCTCGAACATGTACAGCGCGAAGCCCTTGTTGGTCACAAGCACATTACCCAGCGGGCCCGCCGGGGCGGCGTCAACCGTGATACGCCCGTCCTTGGCGGTGAAGCGCACAACGTCTACGTACCGCGCGTACGCATAGATCAGGAGTCCCGCTAGACACGCCAGGCACACGACCGCCGCCACCGAGCCAACAGCGATCTTGGTGCGCCGCCGTAGCCGCGAGATCGTCATTGCCGACTTCCTTCCAGCCGTCGTCGCGGGATTGCCGTGCCCGTATCCCGGCTAACCGCCGCTCATGCGCTCAGCGGATGAGCGGCGGCTGCCCCTGTGCAGCGCGTGTGCAGGGAATATCTTGATAGCACAGCTATACTAATACCATGGTGCTAGTATCGCAACGCTAAATTAAACGCGTGCCGAAAGAGGTAGATCACCCCGCTCGCCGACGCGAACTCGCCGACGCGGCGTGCCGTGTGATCGCACGCAACGGGCTGGGCGGGACCACGCTGGCCGACGTTGCCGAGGAATCGGGCTGGTCGATCGGCTCCATCCGGCACTACTTCCCGAACAAGGACGAGCTGATCGCCGCGGCCCTGTGGCGGGTGGGGGAACGCGTCGACGACCGGATCCGCCGCCGTACCGCCGACGGGATGACCATGACCGACCTGCGGATCGCCGCCACTGAACTGCTCCCGCTGAACGCTGAAGCGCGCGAGGACAGCCTGGTCCACCTGGCGTTCCTGGCGCAGGCCGCTGTCGTTCCCGCGCTGGCCGACGCGGCCGAGGACGCCGCGCGACGGCTCCAGGAGCCACTCGCCGCGCGCTTCGCCTATCTGGTGCAGGCGGGCGAGCTGCCCGCCCATGTTGACGCCGAGGAAGAAGCCGCACGTCTTCGGCTGCTCCTCGACGGGCTGCGCCTCCAGCTCATCACCACTCCCCTGCACACCACGGCCGAGTGGGCGCAGGCGGTACTGGATGACCATTTCACCGCGCTGGCCGACCCGTCCTTACTTCGCCGTGCGCGAAACCTGGGACCGGCCGGACGCAGGCCTGCCTAAAGTGGGCACATGCCCACTACACCCCCGGAGCAAGCGAGTCCATCCCAGCCCGAGCCGCGTGCGCTTCATCTAGCCAGGCACGTGGCCGAGTCGTTTGGCTCGGACGCCGAGCGCTACGACAGGACCCGCCCTCGCTACCCCGACGCCCTGATCGACCAGATCGTCGCCGAGAGCCCCGGCCGCGATGTCCTCGACGTCGGCTGCGGCACCGGCATCGCCTCCCGGCAGCTCCAGGCGGCGGGCTGCCGGGTGCTCGGGGTCGACCCCGACGAGCGGATGGTCGAGTTCGCCCGGCAGCACGGACTCGAGGCCGAGGTCGCGAAGTTCGAAGACTGGGACGCCTCCGGCCGTGACTTCGACGCCGTCGTCGCTGGCATGACCTGGCACTGGGTGGACCAGGTCGCCGGGGCGGCCAAGGCGGCTACGGTGCTGCGGCCCGGCGGCCGGCTCGTTCTCTTCTGGAACGCCTCCGAGTGCCCGCCCGACTTGGCCGAAGCCTTCGCCGAGGTCCACCGGCGCGTGCTGCCGCCCGACTCGCCGCTAGGCCGGGGCGGTGCCCCCGGCCTGGACCGGTACGCGGCGGCAATGTGCGGCAACGCCGAGAAAGGGCTGCAGGAGGCCGGCGGGTTCGGCGACACCGAGCGGTGGCGGTTCGACTGGGAACGGTCCTACACCCGCGACGAGTGGCTGGAGCTCGTGCCTACCTTCGGCGGCATCGGGGGCTGGCTCGCGCCGGAAAAACTACGTGAGCTGCTGGCGGGCATCGGCGCCGTCATCGACGCGGCGGGGGGCAGCCTCACTGTGCGTTACGCCGCCGTAGCCCTCACCGCGACGCGGCCTGGTGCCCGCGCCTGACCAGCCAGGTGACCGTGCAGGTCGCGCCGACGACGAACGCGGCAAAGCTGATCAGCACAGCCCAGAGGTACTGTGACAGCAGCCCGTAGAGAAGCAGCATGACCCCGAAGGCCGTGTCGCCGATACCGACGAGGCGGGGCACACGCCACCGCGAGAACCACCCGCCAATCGCGGCCGCTCCAAGCAGTATCAGGATCGCGCCGACGACTGCCTCAAACAGGTGCCACACAGAAGACCCCATAGCAACCTCCGCGATTTCCGCGAAGAAGAATAGGGTCTTTCGTGATCATCCGCGTTATCGGCGCGAGAACGGCAGCACCGCGGCGCCGGAGTCATAGAGCGTCACATCTCTGCGGCTGGTTGCGGCTTCGCCCGAGGTTTACGCTGAACCAGGCTGGGCCTTTCAGCGTGCTGACGCCCTGGAGGAGGAGCCGATGCGAGCAACCACCTCGTCGGTATCCGCGATCACCGCCGCGGTCTGCGCCGCCGCCTTAGCACTGCTCGCCGCACCGGCCGGGCCCGCGTCCGCGGCCCGTGCGCAGCCAGCCGCCAGGCTGATGGCGAGTTCCCAGCGATGGCAGGGTCCGCCCGTCGCCACCGGCGCCCCGCGCCTGCGCCGCGAGCCGCAGCTTCCGGGCCTGTGCGCGATCCTCGGCGCCGCGCTGTCGACAACCACCGGCGAGTTCAGCACCGCCGACGAGACCAGCCCGCCGGACACGGCCCGCATCCAGGCGGCCCTGGACCGCTGCGCGGGGACGGGGCGAGCCGTCATGCTCGCGCCCGGCTTCGGCAACGGCGGCAACGCGTTCCTCAGCGGGCCGCTCACGATCGGCCGCCGCGAGGTGCTGCTAGTCGACGCGGGCGTCACGCTCTATGCCTCACTGAACCCAGCGGACTACCAGATCCCCAGCCAGTCCCCCGCCAACACCTGCGGCACGGTCAGCGCGGCTGGTGGCGGCTGTTATCCGTTCATAACGTTTGCCGGGTCCGAATCGGGCCTGATGGGCACGCGTGGCCCGGACGGAAGCCTGGGCGCGATCGACGGCCGCGGGGAGGACACGCTCGTCGGCTCCACGCAGAGCTGGTGGGACATCGCCCAGACGGCTGCCTCGGGCGGCGAGCAGAACAATCCGATTCTGGTCGAGGGCGACGGCGTCAACGACATCACGATCTACCAGGTAGAGCTTGAGAACTCGCCCATGTACCACGTGTACATCCAGAACGGCTACGGCCTGACCGTATGGGGCGTGGAGATCAACACACCCGCCACCGCGCGCAACACCGACGGCGTCGACCCGGTGAGCGAAAGCGATGTCACGATCGAGAACGACATGATCCAGAACGGCGACGACTGCGTCGCGGTCAAGTCGAACCCCGGCGTGCCTTCGGCCAACATCACGGTCAATGACGTGCACTGCTATGGCTCGCACGGGCTCTCGGTCGGCAGCCAGACCGCCGGCGGCATCTACAACGTGCTTTTTGAGAATTCGACTCTGAACGGTGTCGACAGCCTCGGCAATCTGTCGGTGAGCGACACTGGTATTCAGATCAAGTCCGACGCCAACAGTGGCGGGCTCACTGACCGCGTTACCTACACCAACATCTGCATGACCGACATCAAGCACCTGCTGATCTTCAACCCGCACTACTCCTCCGGCGGGACCAGCGTCCCGACCCAGAGCGACATCGTGCTGAACGGCGTGGTGTCTACCGACTCCGAGTCCGGTGCTTACTCGATCTTCGAGGGCTTCGACGCCGCGAACCCGCTGCAGATCACGCTGGAGAACATCGACCTCGACAACGTCACCCAGGACGGCAACCACGGCAACGAAGGCCCGACCCTCGGGGAGAGCCCGACCGAGTACGTGAACGCCTCGACCTACAACACGAACATCGTCCCGGCCGGCCCCGAGGGCGACAGCACCAACGACGTGAACGTGACCCCGGTCCAGGGCACCGGCGCGATCCCCACATGCGACATCCCGGCTTTCGGCCCCCCGCCGACCATGCCGATGCGCCCGCACTGACCACAGCAGACGGTCACCCTTGGGTAACAAGTGCCTGGCAACATCTTCACTAAAGGCTTACTCCAACCGTAACATTCCGACATGTCACGTCCCCCGGTGCTCAGTAAGGTTCAAGCAAATCTCCAGCGAAGCCGCCGCGCGCGAATCGGCACAGCGGGCCTGGCGCTGCTGGCGGTGACCAGCCTCGCGGCGGGCTGCTCGTCCTCCGGTTCCTCCGGGGCCCAGGGCAAGCAGACCTTGAAGATCATCACGTGGGTCAACCCACCGGCTGTCACGGCGCTTAAGCAGATCGACGCCGAGTTTGAGAAGGCCAACCCGGGCGTGACCGTCGATCTCGGCACCGCCGCCAACGTCAACGGCCCGTACAAGGCGCTTGTGCAGCAGACGGTGGACGCTACCAGCGCTGACATCGTCACGAACGTCACGCAGCTGCAGCCGCTGCCGATCAAGGTCACGTCCACCAACGTGACGTACTGGCAGACCTACACGATGCACCACGTGTTCGCCCCGCTGAACGGCCAGTCGTTCGTGAACGACTACAAGAGCGGCGCCCTGCAGGCGGAGACGTACCAGGGCAACGTCTACGGCATCGTCAGCGGCGAGTACCAGGAGGGCGTCTTCTACAACAAGAAGATCTTCGCCCAGTACCACCTCACCCCGCCGACGACGTACAACCAGTTCCTCACCGTGCTGGAGACGCTGAAGTCTCACGGCATCACGCCGATGTGGCTGGGCCTGGGCGCTGTCGGCCCCGTCTACCTGCAGTTCCTGTACTACAACCTGATCTCGAGCGTCTGGCAGCCGACTGTGCCCGGCGGTAACCTGGCCACCGCCCTGGAGAACGGATCGGTGAAGTGGACCAGCCCCGCCTTCACCCAGGCCATGAACGAGGAGAAGGTGCTCGCCCAGTACCTCGAGCCTGGCTACCAGGGCGAGGCGTGGCAGGGGATGCCGGGTGCGTTCGCCGACGGCAAGGCGGCGATGCTGCTCGACGGGTCGTGGGACCTGGCCTCGGTGCAGCAGGCCAACCCATCGACGCAGGTCGGCTTCTTCCCGCTGCCGGGGAGCAACACCCCGGCGAACAACAAGAGCGAGCTCCAGAACGACCTCACGTTCTCGGTGCTCAACGGCTCGCCGAACAAGGCCCTGGCGATGAAGTGGCTGGCCTTCTTCTCGCAGCCGAACATCTACAAGCAGTACGTCGACATCACCGGCATCTCCTCCAGCCAGAAGAGCGGGGCCTTCAGCAGCTACGCGGCCAAGGTCCTGGGGAGCTGGTTCGGCAAGGGCGACTACTACACGACCTACTACCCGGTCCTGGCTGACACCGACACCTACTGGGACCAGCCGGCCAACTGGCCGACGCTCCAGCAGAACGTGATATCGGGCACGCAGACGCCGGCCCAGGTCGAGCAGCTGTACGAGAACGGCTGGACGACGGGATGACCGTCGCTAACGGGCGGCCGTGACCCGGTCGCGCCGCACGTCCAGCCCTGCGCGGCTGCTGTCGCGGGGATCCCGGGCCGTTATGTGGTCCGGGATCCTGCTGGGTCTGGCGGTGTACACGCTGTTCGGGCTGGTGCCGGCCGTGGCCAACACGGTGGTGTCGTTCACTAACTACGCCCTGTACCCGGGTGCTCCGGTTAACTTCACCGGCTGGTCGAACTACACGAGCATGTTCACGTCCGAGCGGCCCGGGTTCATGCAGGCGCTGGTGGCCACCGTGGTGTTCGTGAGCGCTGTGACGATCGCGCAGAACGTGCTCGCGCTGTCGGTCGCGCACCGGCTCGTCGGTGACAGCCGGTGGAATGGGCTGCTGCGCGTGCTGGTGTTCCTGCCGATCGTGCTCGGCGTCACGATCGTGGGCCTGGTGTGGATCCTCTTCTTCGAGCCTGGCCAGGGCCCGGCCGCGTCGATGTGGGGGCTGTTCGGCGCGAAGTCAGCGTTCTTCGGGTCGGACACGCTCGCGATGCCTCTGGTCATCGGCGTTCAGGTATGGCAGAACATCGGGTTCTCCGCGCTGGTGTTCCTGGGCGGGCTCAACGCGATCAGCCCGGAGATCTACCAGGCGGCCGAGATCGACGGGGTCACCCGCTGGCGCCGGCTGTCGCGGATCACGTTCCCGCTGCTGGCGCCCGCGGTGACGGTCAACGTGCTGCTCGCCGTCGTCGGGTCGTTCACCACCTACAACCTGATCTACGTGCTGACTGCGGGCCAGCACGGCACGATGACCCTGGGCATGCTGTCGTTCACGGCGGCGTTCACTGACTCGGACCTTGGTTACGGCGCCGCGCTCGGCACAGTCCTGTTCCTGATGACGCTGCTCGTCGCGCTGCCCCTGATGATGTTCCTGCGGCGCAGGGAAGTGCGGCTGCTGACATGACAGCCACATCGATCCGGCCGGCCAGCCGGCCAGCGAGCACTCAGACAAAGCGGGGGGCCACGCTGCGGCGTCGGCAACGGTTCTGGGCCCGCCTGGTGACCGGGCTGCTCATCGCGGTGGTGTTCCTCGGCCCGGTGCTTTACGTCGCGATGATCGCGTTCGAGACCCCGTCGCATTTCCTGCGGTCTCCGATGACCCCGCCGACCAGCGCCGACCTGAGCAACTTCTCCCAGGCCTGGACCGGTGCCGACCTCGCCCATGAGCTCATCAACACGGCGATCTACTCGGTGGTGGCCTCCGGCCTGTCCACCCTCCTCGCCCTGCTGATCGCGTTCCCGCTGGCGCGGCGGCTGGTCCGCGGGCACCGGCCGCTGTACACGCTGCTGGTGATCGGCCTCTTCCTGCCCCTGGCCTACATCCCGCTGTTCATCGAATCGCGGATGCTGGACCTGTATAACAACATGCCCGGGTACATCATCCTGCACGTCGGGTTCGGGCCTAACCTGCCGCTCGGCGTGGTGCTGCTGTACGCGTTCATACTCGCGGTCCCGGCCGAACTGGACGAGTCGGCGTGGCTGGACGGTACCGGGTACCTGACGTACCTGTTCCGTGTGATCGTCCCGCTCACCCGGTCGGCCCTGCTGATCAGCTTCCTTTACGGGATGCTTCAGGTATGGAACGACATCATCGGCCCGGTCGTCCTGCTCGCGGGTACCAGCGCGAACCTGTTCCCGGTCACCCGGGGCATCTACAACTTTTACGGGCTGAACGAGAGCGCCTACACGATCTTCGCGGCCGCGGTCGCGATCGCTAGCCTGCCACTGGTGGTGCTGTTCGCCGGCACCCAGCGCCAGCTGATCCGGGCCGCTACCGCAGGCTCGGTCAAGGGATAGCCGCCGGCGAACAGCTTCAAGAGAGCTGAAGCACGGCACGTAAGTCTCTCGACAGGACTGACGCGCTTCTGGGACGCTGAGCTAGTCAGTCTTTTAAAGCTACTAACGGAGCCACTATGACCAGGTTGACCCCGCTGCTGGGCCGCAACGAGCAGTTCGCCCGCGCCTACACTCCCGTGCCACTCGGCCCGCCCACCGCGCAGGTCATCGTCGTCACTTGCCTGGACCACAGGGTCGACCCCGCGATCGTCCTCGGCCTCCAGCTCGGCGAAGCTCCCGTCATCCGCAACGCCGGAGGACGCGTCACCCCCGCGGTCACCGACGACATCGCCTACCTCGCCTTCCTGGCTGAGCAACTGTTCAGCGGCCAGCTCACCGACGACAAGCTCTTTGAGGTCGCGGTCATCCACCACACCGAATGCGGCACCGGATTTCTCGCCGACCCCAGCTTCCGGCGCCAGGCCGCCGAGGCGACCGGCCTCCCCGAGGCCGCGCTTGAAGCCTCCGCCGTGGCCGACCCGCACACCACCGTCAAGGCCGACGTCGAGCGCCTGCTCACCTCACCCCTGATCTCACCGAAGGTGAGCGTCTCGGGCCACGTCTACGACGTCGCCACCGGACGCGTCACCACCACCGTCGACGCCCGGTTCGCCCACGGAGAATGAGGAGGTTCCGCACATGACGACTTCCGGTCATGCGGACACGGCCACGTCAGCAGATGAGCGACTGGTCAGCACACCCAAAAGGACGCGTCTTCGTTCGCCAGGTACCCGGTGAGGAGACGCCAATCGTTCTGATGCACGGTTTATCCGACGATCACCGGCTCTACGCCAGGCTTGCGCCCCAGCACTGGCTTGGGCCTGGTGCCATTCATTTGGTTGATTCAGGGTGTTTAGGGGGTCAAGCAAATGCGAAAAGATTTCGCCCACCGGCCCGTCCTGTCGCCTGGTCATCGAGTGGACAACCCAGCTGCCGACCGCCCGGCGCCGTGGAGTGCCGAAGTACCACCCATGCGAACGGCGCTAGAACTGGCGATGGTGGAAGGCGTGTTGGTATGGCCCGCCGTCGTGTGTGACACAGGTCGGAACGAATGCAGGCTCATACCGTGCGACGGCGGCCCGAAGACGTCTCAGCGCATCGTCGAGTGTCAGCGGGCTGAGGCCGAGCACGGCAATCAATTCCGCACGGACTGCGTCGAAGTCCTCGCGGTCGTCGCGGTACTCCGCTTCCAATTCGTCAGCATCGAAGCCGAACGGAAGATCGTGCCAGTACGGGAAGTGCACGATCAGCTCGACAGCCTCGGCGAGGCTTGCGGCCATCAGGACCGCGGAGCCCTCGGAACCGGCGTACAAGACGGGACGTTCCGGCTCCCCCTGCCCCCCGCACAAGAAGTAAGTCCCACCCGCACTGTCACCGGCAATCGGCGTCAGCAGCAGCCCATTGGCCAGCACCAGCTCCTCAACGGGATCACGCCTCGTAATGTCGAAGTCGCCGTGCAACATAAGAAGATTAGCGACTTCTTCACCACTTTCCAGCTGCCGCAGCAGGTCGTCGGAGACAGCCACACAAGTCACGGTAGCAACCGGCAGCCGCCAGAGACGCAGGTACTGGATAGGCGCGGCTCATCGGCCTGCGCTACTTCCCGCTCGACGAGGTGCTCGCCGGTGTCTGCTCAGGACGTCTGCCTAGCAGGCGTCCACGTCACGGCTTGCGGGTCCGCACTCGGATGCCGCCGACCGGGCAGGACGAGGCTGGCCACCGTGCCCGCCACGGCCAGGCCGGCGGCCACGGCGATAGCGGCCGCGAACCCGTTGCTGAACGCACCGGCGGAGGAGTAGCTGCCAGCGGTGCCGAAGACGGCCACGAGCGCGGCGACCCCGAACGCACCGCCAAGCTGGCGCATGGTGCTGAACGCGCCCGACGCCCGGCCGATATCGCCTGGTGCGGCCGAGCCGATCACGGACTTGGTAGCTGCGGGGACCGCCAGCGCGATACCGAGGCCAGAGATGACCATGGGCGCGATCATCGTCGCGTAGTCCAGACCGGGCCGGGCGATGAGCGCCATCCAGGCCATGCTCGCGGTTTGCAGCACCAGCCCAGCCACGACCAGCGGCTTCGCGCCGACCCGGTCGGCCAGCGCCCCGGCGCGTGGCGCGATCAGGAACGGGGTGATTCCCCAGGGCAGCAGCCGCAGCCCGGCGTGCAGCGGGTCCTGGCCGAGCGCTGTCTGCTGGAACTGGGCCAGGAAGAATATCGCCCCGGTCAGCGACGCGTTGAGGAAGAAGATCGCGGCGTTTCCGGCCGAGAACGCGCGCGAGCCGAACAGCCGCATCGGCAGCATGGGCGCGCGCGCCCGCCGCTCCCAGGCGACGAACGCCGCCAGCAGCAGTGCGCCGCCCAGTAGCGCCGCGACAACCTCGGGGCTGCCCCAGCCGGCGGCGTTGCCGCGCACCAGCCCCCAGACCAGGCCGAGTGCGGCACCGGTACTGAGGGCCACGCCGGGCAGGTCAAGACCGACGCGCAGGCCGTAGCTCTCCTTGATGCGGGTCAGGACCAGCGGGATGGCGAGCAGGCCGATAGGCACGTTGACCCAGAAGATCCAGGACCAGGCGATCCCCTGCGTGATCGCGCCGCCCAGCACCGGGCCTACCAGCGGCGCCACGCCGGTCACGCCGCCGAAGATGCCCAGGGCCCAGCCGCGGCGCTCGGGCGGGAATGCCGCGTTCAGCAGAGCCAGGGAGAGTGGCATGATCAGGGCCGCGCCCGCGCCCTGCACGGCGCGCGCCGCTATCAGCCAGCCGACGCTGGGCGCCAGCGCGCACGCCGCCGAGGCCAGCGAAAACAGCCCCAGGCCCACGGCGAACAGCCGCTTCCGGCCGTAGCGGTCACCCAGGGCAGCCGCTGTCATGAGCAGCACGGCGAACGTCAGCGTGTAGGCGTTGACCGTCCATTCGAGCTGGTCGACCGATGCTCCGAGATCGCGGCGGATCGTGGTCAGCGCGGTCGCGAGGACCAGCAGGTCGAGCACCACCATGAACGAGCCCGCAGAGGCGAGCCCAAGCGCCCACCTCTGCGCTGTGGTTGCCCGGGGCGCGACACCCGGGCCCCCGCGATCGCCCGGCCTGACCTTGGTAGCCACGTCTCCTCCAGAAGCTTGCTGCGCTGGTCTTGCTGAACAGTCTTGGCTGGCGCCCTGGGGGCGGCCAGTGCCTGAGGCACCGGCTCGGCATGGGTTTCTCAGCGTGTTCGCATGCACGTTGCATGCGCCGCCGCTGACTGTAAGTTTCAGCTGGCCCGGGCGGGTACCGGCCGGCGTTATGGCATGTCAGCGTGGTCGGCTGCGGGCCGGGTGGCGTGGTGTGCCTGGCCGGGCCGCGGGTGCCGCCTTACGGTGTGGGCGCGCGGTCCCCCCCGCCGGCACGTCCGCGGGGCCACGGCGTCCGGTACGGACGCGGCCGGCCCCGCCGCCCTCCCGGAGCGCAGTCATGATCAGACGCCCTGCCAAGCCCCGTCACCGGCAGTCCCGCCGCATCCGGGGGGTCACCGCCCGCCTCGCTGCGGTCGGCCTCGGAGCCGGCCTGCTCAGCGCGATGACGGCCACGGCCGCCAGCGCCCAGCTGCCGAGCACGCCGCAGTACAGCCTGCCGCTGGCCTTACAGGAGTCGCTGTATTTCTACGACGCGCAGAAGTCCGGGCCCGCCAGCAGCGACGGCGATCAGCCGCTGAGCTGGCGCGGCGACGACGCTCCCAGCGACAGCTGCGTGCCGCTGCAGCCGATGGACGACGAGGTCGGCACTAACCTGTCGGCCTCGTTCATCGCGGCCAACCAGGCAGTGCTCAATCCGGACGGTACCGGCTGCCTGAACCTGTCCGGCGGGTTCCACGACGCCGGGGACACTGTCAAGTTCGGGCTGCCGCAGACGTACGCCGCCTCCGTGCTCGGCTGGGGCATGTACGAGTTCCCGCAGGCTTACACCGACACCGGCACCTGGAACCACGCCATGGACGAGATGAAGTGGTTCAGCGACTACTTCCTGCGCTCCACCTTCCTGAACTCCTCCGGCCAGGTGGTGGCGTTCGCCTACCAGGTAGGCGAGGGATCCGTGGACCACGACTACTGGGGGCCGTCGGAGCTGGAAAGCTCGACGCTCTATCCGCGGCCGGCCTACCTGGCCACGACGCAGACGCCAGCCGCTGACCAGGTGGCGAGTGCCGCCGCCGCGCTCGCCGTGGAGTCGCTGCTGACCGCGAGCAGTGACGCGGCCTACTCGGCCCAGTGCCTTCAGTACGCCGAGGCGCTTTACACCTTCGCTCTGGCCAACCCGGGCATCGGCTACTCGGGCGGGTTCTACAACTCCAGCGGGTACCTGGACAAGGAGGCCTGGGCAGCAGCCTGGCTTTATCTCGCGACCGGCAACTGGTCCTACATCAACCAGATCATCTCCACCGACTCAAGCGGCGACTACACCGGCTTCTTGAGCGCGATCGTCGAGAACACCACCGACACCTGGCAGAACACCTGGGTGATGAACTGGGACACCCGGTGGGGCGGCGTGTTCTCGCTGCTCGATCCAATTGTCCAGGGCAACGCGAACGTTCCGGCTGTCGTGCAGCAGTTCGTCCACTACGTGGACACCTGGCAGCTGCAGTACTGGTCGCACGTGCCGCACACGGACACCAGCGACACGAACTTCATCACCGACACCCCGGGCGGGCTCGGCTACCTGACCAGCTGGGGCTCGCTGCGTTACGACACCGCCGCGCAGCTGGAGGCCCTGGTCTACCGGAAGAACTTCCCCAGCGACCCGGACAGCGTGCTGTACACCAACTGGGCGATGGGCCAGATGAACTACATCATGGGCGACAACCCGGCGAACTGGTCGTACATCGTCGGGTTCGGCAGCACCACACCTTACGTCGGCTCCGAGGTGGGCGGAACGGCGACCGCCGCCTCACACCCGCACCAGGGCGACGCGCAGGGCTCGCTGGACAACAGCCAGACCGACCCGCTGACCGACCAGCACATCCTGTGGGGCGCGCTGGTTGGCGGGCCGAGCGCCACCGACCAGCCCGACGACGTCACGACCGACTTCGTGCTCAACGAAGTGGCGGTCGACTACAACGCGGGATTCGTCGGTGCGCTGGCCGGGCTGTGGTGGTACTACGGCCAGAGCCAGCCGATGACCGACTTCACCCCGCCGTCGCAGGCCCAGGGCGACTGCTCGGAATACCAGCAGACCTGCTCGGCCCCTTACTACGCCACGGCGGCGCTGGACCAGAACAGCGACCAGGGCACCCAGCTCACGGTGACCATCAACAACATGGCCGACGAGCCGCCGCACTTCCAGTCGGGGATGAGCGCCCGGGTGTACTTCGACATCGCCTCGCTCTACGCGCAGGGCCAGAACATCAGCGACATCTCCACCCCGGTCTACTACGACGCGGCCGATCAAATCGACGGCAACCCCACCTCAATCAGCGCGCCCGTGCAGTGGGGCGGCACGGACAGCTGCGTGTACTACACGACAATCAGCTGGGCCAATGACGAGATCGGGCTGCCGCCGTCGCGGGCCTTCGAGTTCGGCATCAATGCCGCCCTCGGCCCGAACTACGACTACTACTGGAACTCATCGGCGTCACCGTTCATGACCGGGCTCGCCGCCGGGACCTATGCGTCCGCCCCGGATCCCTACATCCCGGTCTACCTGAACGGCAGCCTCGTCTACGGGCAGACCCCGTCGACCACCGCCGACGACAGCTGCAGCCCGGCCACCAGCACGGGCACGCCCTCCGTGGTCGCCGACTACGAGGCCTCGAACACGGCCGCCACCACCTCGACGATCAGCAACCAGATCGAGCTGGTCAACACCGGGACCTCCGCGATCCCGCTGTCGGACCTCACTGTCCGGTACTGGTTCACCGAGGACGGCACCGAGCCGCTGGACTACGCGTGCGAATACGCGCCGGTCGGCTGCGCGAACATCACCGGAACGTTCGCGGCCGTCAGCCCGGCGGTGACCGGGGCTGACCACTACCTCGAGCTCAGCTTCTCCAGCTCAGCCGGTTCACTCGCACCGGGCGCGAGCACTGGAGGGATACAGAACGAGATCTTCCAGAGCGACTACGCGACGATGACGCAGACGAACGACTACTCCTTTAATGCGGCCGATACCAGCTTCACTGCGAACCCGGACATCACCGTGTACGACAACGGCATCCTGATCTACGGCACCGAGCCATAACCAGCGCCCGGCGACGGAGAGTTGCCTCGCGGGCGGATCCGCATGCCCGCGCGACGCTGGTGGATCGTCAGGTACGTCATGTCGTCCGCCGCGGCGAGGCTGCGGCTGGAGCCCCGCGGAAGCCAGACGATGGCGCCGCTCGTGAGGTGAACCGGCTCGCCAGTGGTGCCCAGGGAGCCATCGCGTGCCTGGGACCCGCAGGAGCAGGACAAGGAAAATGAGTTAAATGAACGCAACTCCGGCTGCCCTCGCCGTCGCGGTGACCTTCACGTGGCTCGGGATGGTCCTGGCGATCTCGTTCCTCGAAGCACCCCTGAAGTTCCGCGCCCCCGGTGTGACGATCCCGATAGGACTCGGCATCGGCCGCATCGTCTTCCGCGCCCTGAACATCGTCGAGGGCATCCTGGCCATAGTGGTGACCGGTGCCGTCCTTGCCGGGCACCCCTCAGCGCCTGACCTCGCTTTCATGGCCGCCGCCGACGTTCTGCTCATCACGCAGACCGGGGTGATCCGCCGCCGCCTGACCCGGCGTACCAACCAGGTGCTGGCCGGGGCGGAGCCGTCCCGTTCCCGGACTCACCTGTACTACGTCGCAGCCGAGATCGCCAAGGTCATCGCGTTGATCGGCCTTGGCACCAGCATCCTGGCCAGGTAACAGCGACGGAGGAGCCCTCCCCCGGCCGTATAACACCCGCCTGAGGAGATTGACCGCCTCCGCCTCGAGCCGTTCCGCCGTCCCCGGCGCATGCGTGCTGCATCCGACTTCGAGCCCGCCGCGGCCGAACTCGTCCCGCGGCGGCAGGTAGCCTGCCGCCTGATTGGCATAGCCGGCGAGGAGCACGGTGCCGGGACTGGCGGCACGGATCTGCTGCCCGGTGGCGGTAAATGGCTCGCCAGGTAGGCCGGCCACAGTCAGTCCGGCGCCAAGCCGGAATGCCTGTACGGGCAGGGTCGGCGAGGAACCCGGGAAGTCGAAGGAGTCGAACCCGGTCTGGCTGGCGATGTACTCCTCCAGCGCCAGTTCCGTCTGCCGGGCCGGATCGGTGGCGGCAGCCCGCGCGGCCCGGATCGCGGGCAAGGGCGGGTGGCTCTTCGGCTCGACGGCCACATCCGCCAGGCACGCGCGCAGCGGAGCGGGCTCAATCAGCCGGCCGGATACCGGACCGGTCACGATCCTGGCCGCGTCGAGGCTCGGGTTGATCACCCGGGGAGAGCCCAGGGCGCGGGCGCTGGCGAGCACCTCGCGGGCGACGGCCGCGCCGAGAATAGCCCCGGTCCGGCGGGCCTCGGCCGGGCTGGGCTCGGTGTGGACCGGGTTGATGTCCCCGGCGGCGCCTTGGAGGTACACGCCATGGCCGCCGCAGAGGGTTCCGATCGCATGCCGCGCGGCGCCGGGGAAGTCAGCCGAGTACGAGAGCGTCTTAGCGTCGAGAATCGTGGGATGGCAGGCGAAGTTGACGATCGTGGCTACCGCCTCGTCCGCGATGCCGGCCAGCGGGAACGCCGCCAGGAAGGTCGCGGTGTGGTCCACCGGCCCCTCGGGGTCGCGACGGTTGGCGGCCAGCCCTCCGGCCTCAACGGCCCCCGCGATCAGCGCGGCCGGCTGGAGTGCGTGCTCGGCCGCTGCGACAGCTCTCAGGATCCCGTCGGCGAGCTGCGCCAGCAGGTCTTCATGGCCTTCCCGGGCCAGGTGCCCGGGGCCGCAGTGAGTGTGGGTAGCCGTCAGCATCACCTGCTCCGGCGGGAGGTCTATGCCCGCGCACACCCGTTGCCGCAGCCGCCGGCTGATACCGATCAGGTCGGCTACCGCCAGCACCAGCCGGGTCTCACCGTCATCGAACACCACGGCCTGGCAGGTCAGCTCGTCCAGGACACCAGCCGACGGTCCCTCACGCAGATACCCCTCCATGTCCAGGCCGACTGGGGGCGTGATGTTCGTCGAGGCCGCCCCGGCACGTAGCACCGGCATTCTCCGTTCCTTCCGGGCAAGAGCCAGGCCGGCCACTCGCGGGCAGCCAGCATCGCCCATCCCCGCCAGTCAGCCGGCCAGTGGGCTACTAACTTAGGCCGCCGCGTTCAAGGCACCAAACATCGAGGTTAGGAGCTCTTGCCGTCAGCCCGCCGGCCCGCCGGAACGGGCACTGACCATCTGCTGATTTTCAGTTATGATCAGCTCATGCATGTCATCGTGGCGGGGGATATTGCGGCAGGGAAATCCACTGCCACCCATAATTTAAGCGCCGAGCTGGGACTTCCCGAATTCCCGGAAAGGCCGCAGTCCAACCCTTACATATCAGACTTCTATAATGATCCCCAGCGCTGGGCCTTGCCTTCTCAGCTGTTCTTTCTGGTCGACGAATTTGACCAGCAGCAAACGATCAGGGCAGCACGGTCGGGGGGCGTCCAGGATCACAGCATCTACGAGGTACACGAGGTCTTCGACGCTGTCCTCGCCGAAGAAGGAATTCTTTCTAAGAACGACTACTCACTTCTTGACAGCGTCTACACGCAGTTCTTGTCTATAGCGTCACAGCCGGACGCGGTCGCCTACCTGCATGCACCGCCAGACGAGCTGCACAAGCGCATTATGGAGCGCGGGCGCCCATATGAAGCTGACGTCAGCACCCACTACATTCACAGCCTGTCCGAGCGAAGGCGCCGGCTTTTCAGTGGCTGGGACCGCTGTCCGGTCATTGAGGTGGATACCTCGCTGACAGATCTGCGCGAGCCAGCCCAGATCTCTCAGCTAGCCATGCAGATAACGGTGGCGGTGAAGAGTCGTGCATAGCTATTCAAGCGGACTGACAGACCGGACTAAGGTAATTTATTTCATGGCGCTCGTATCAGTCGGGCTGTTCTTCTTTTTGGGCCTGCTGAGCCATGCCTTCAAGGTTAACATTCCGTTTTATATTAGCATGCCGTCTTCCGGGGTATTTTTCTCGCTGCTGTTCGGTGTCTATGACCAGTATCTATGGCGAATATCCTGGCATGGTATTCGATTCTCGAGCCTCGTCGACCTCAACGGCACCTATATAGGTTATATAATAATCAAGAACGCGCGCCGCCCTGAAGAGGACGAGCGGGAGCCCTGCTGGGTCCGCATCAGGCAGAACTGGTCGAAGATCTCAATCACTTTCGAGACGACGTTCAGCCGGTCGCAGTCATCGATGGGATCGATTGATGACCCGGCCGGTGCGCCTTCGCTGAGTGGGCTCAGATACTACTTCCAGGTCCAGCCCAAAACGGAGAACACTATCGAGGAGATGGGCGTTCACTCGGGTCTCGCGCGCCTGTGGCCGCAGCGGGATGATTGGACCGTGATGGACGGCGACTGGTTCAACGACTCCGGCTTTCAGCGGTATGGGGCTTACCACGTGGAGCGACTTGAGAGCGACATGGACGTAGGCAGTTGGCTAGCCAGTGTGCAAACCGCCAAAAGCTGACCCTGGGGCCCGCTAGCCTTCGTCACCCGGCGCAAAGGATGCTGGATACCCGGCCTGGAAGCCATTGATCGCTGGCTTTCCCGCTCGGGGGGAGGCCGTGAGCTATGAATGACACCGACAGGGAGCGCACGGCGGCGTACTTCGGGGAGATAACCGCCGCCGTCGGATCCGGGCGCAGGCCGCATGCGCTCGTGATCAGCCATGTGGTCGCGGGGCGGTCACTTTTCATCGCCGGTGTCGCCCGGCTGGCCACGGTGGCGGCAGTGCTGCCGAAGCCCAAGTCGGCCGACGAGATGTCATTGCGGGAGATCAGCGGCGTCTATCCCTGTGACCAGTTGGAGCGGTGCACGTTCGCCGACCCTCATCAGGCGATCGACTACGTGGAGCGCCGGGCGGCCGGTCAGCCACTTGTGCTGCTCGACGTGGGCGGCTACTTCGCTCCCGCGCTGAAGGACATCTGCGTGAAGTTCTCCGGCCAGATCCTGGGGGTTATCGAAGACACCGAGAACGGCCTGCGTCGCTACCTCGATCTTCGCGAGCTGCCGTGCCCGGTGTACAGCGTGGCCAGGAGCCCGCTGAAAGAGCCCGAGGATTACCTCATCGGTCAGTCCGTGGTGTTCTCAGTCGAGGCGCTGCTGCGCAGCCGCGGCGAGATCCTGCACGGACGCAGGGCTTCCGTCATCGGCTTCGGCAAGGTCGGGGCCAGCGTCGCTGGCATGCTCACGGCCAGGCACGCCGAGGTCCGCGTCTTCGACAGTGACCCTGTCCGGATGGTGCAAGCTCTGGCCCGCGGATTCCGTACGGCGTCCACTCACTCCGATGCGCTCGCCCACGCGGATGTCGTCATCGCCGCTACCGGCAACCTGGCCCTGCGATCCACCGACTTCGCCCTTCTCAGCGATGGCGCATATATCGCCAGTGTGACGTCGTCGGATGACGAACTCGAGCTGACGGCGCTGGATGGCCAGTACGACCGCCAGCAGGCTGGACCGCACCTCACGAAGTATGCTGACCACCGGCACTGCTTTTACATGCTCAATGACGGAAATGCCGTCAACTTCCTGCACGGCGCTTCGGTGGGACCCTTCATTTACCTGGTGCAGGCAGAGATCCTCGCTGCTCTCGGGTATCTGGCGGCCGGGCCGCATGACCCTGGGCTGCACGAGGTCCCAGATGACACGCGCAGGCTCATTGCGCAGACATGGATGCGCTACTTCAATAGGGCGCATGCCGGTGACCGCATCCCAGATAGCTGACGTTACCGCCCATTACCTCGATCAGCATCCCGAGGAACGTCCTGGCCTCGAGCCGCTGCTCACAGAACTGGCGGGCGAGTCGGACCTGACGTCGAGTTCATCCCGGCCGGGTCATGTCACAGCCGGAGCTGCTGTCGTCGACGCGCGGGGCCTTGTGCTCCTGATCCGGCACAGAGCCCTTGACCGGTGGCTACTGCCCGGAGGCCACCTCGATCCCGGCGACGAGACGCTGCGGTCAGCGGCCCTGCGGGAGTTGCGAGAGGAAACAGGTATCGACGTGGTGCCCGAGCCGGCTGCTGATTCGCTGCCGCTCGACATCGATGTGCACGCCATACCGGCCAATCCGGCGAAAGGTGCGGCCGCGCACTGGCACGCCGATTTCCGCTACGCCTTCCGCGCGGAGAGCCTCCGGGTCACTCCACAGCTCGAGGAGGTCAGCGGGTATGCCTGGCTGCCACCATCCCGGCTGGACAGCTCGCGCCTGGCGGCCAGGCTCGCCGCCCGCGTGGGCACCGTAGTCACCTGAGTTCCTTCTCATCTCGTGCTCGTGCTGCACTGGTGGTATGAGCGGAGGGTGCCAGACGCGCACGGGAGGCTGTGATGGCCGCAGAAATCCGCGTCCGCCGTGTCTATGACCAGCCCAGCGCCGACGACGGCGTCCGGGTTCTGGTGGACAGAGTGTGGCCCAGGGGCTTGCGCAAGGCTGACGCGAAGCTGGATGAGTGGGCCAAGGACCTAGCCCCATCCACGGACCTCCGGACCTGGTACGGCCATGATCCAGCCAAGTTCGGCGAGTTCCGTCAGCGCTACATCGCCGAACTGGACGCGCCCGGGCCGCGAGCCCGGCTGGCCGAGGTGCACACCCAGGCGGTCAGCCAGCCGGTGACGCTGCTCACCGCCACCCGCGACATCGGCATCAGCCAGGCCGCAGTCCTGGCCGAGTTGCTCCGCGCTGAAGATAACGACCAGGGCGGCGACCCGGCCTGCTGGGCCAGCCTCGTCTGCACCGAATGCGGGGCAGTGGTCAGCGAAGGGCACCGCCCAGGCTGCCCGGCGCAGCGCCCGGGGTAGACCGAGCTGACTGGCCCGGCTTCGGTACTGGCTCAGGTGAACAGGCGCCGGGTGATGACGCCGCTGGCCACGTCGCCGCCGCGCCACAGCGTAAACGGGTCGCCGACGCCCAGGCTCTCATCGGGCTGCTGACCGACCACCACGATCGTCGCGATGACGTTCGAGTTCTCCCGCTGCCCGGCCCCGTCCTGGGTGGTTACCAGCGCGGGAAAGAGCCGGCCGTCGCGGGTACGGTGATCCCGCGCCCGGACCACTGCCCTTATGCCCGACCACGGCAGCGGGACCTGCTTACCGTTGCCTTCAGCCGCCGGCAGCGGCGTGACCAGCGCCTGGTACTTACGGGTTGCCCGGGATACTCGCTGGCGGCGCCGGGTGCCCGGCTGGGTGCGCTTGCGCCGGCGCGAGGCGTCGGGCTCCCCCGCGGCAGCGCTAGCCCGTCCAGCCCGTCCAGCCGTTACGGCCAGCGGTACCGCGGCCATCGTGGCCGCGACTGCCAGCCACACCAAAGCCGCGGGCCAGGTGAAACCCTCGCCGGTCAGGCGGACCGGAGACAGGCTGTCAGCGACGCCCAGCTGATAGCTGGCCGCCGCGTACATGCCAAGCGGGAACACCACCATCCAGGTGGCGCTGTTGAACCGGGGACGCGGCACCGAAGGCAGCCACAGCATGGCTGTCGCGACCGCGAGCACCAGGATCAGGCAGGTCGCCAGCGACCACAGCGCGATGGCAACATCAGCGGTCCACGGGCGCACGGTCGCGACGGCGGATGCGCCGCTGATACCCAGAATGTGCGCGGCGGCCAGGACGCTGATCGACGCCGCGCCCATCGAGATCCAGTAGCCTGCCCTGGCTCCGGGCTTGCCGGCACCAGCACGCCGCAGCCTGACGACGATGAGAACCGTGGTCAGGATGTAGATCGCCAGTCCGGCCAGCCAGGCCGCCAGCGCCAGGGCGGCAGCAGGCCCGGCGGCCAGCATGCCTCCGGCGTTCAGGAACGCTGCCATGATCGCCAGCGACTGGGTGGCGACGGCCCACAGGTACCAGGTGCCGTTCACGTCGGCGATGGCTGGCCGGGCCCGGCGCGAGGTGGCCAGGCGAACCGGGATCAGCGCGGTGAGGGCCAGCCACGCCGCTGCCCCGGCTGCGGCGAGTACCGCGGCCAGGTACGGGAGACCGACAGCTGACAGACCCAGGCCGAGAACACCGCAGGCCGCGGTGAACGTGAAAGCGGTGAACGCCCGGCCCGGGCTGGTGATGTCGGCCCGCAGGTCAGCGGGCAGCGCCACCGAACGCCAGCCGACGGCGGCCGCCAGGACGACGAACGCGGCTGCCGCGATCACCAGCAAGACGTCGGCCGCTGGCGCCAGCCCGTTCTGCCGGAGAGCCGCCGCTACGATGCCGGTGGCCATCACCATCGAGAAGCTGCCCGGGGCTACCCGGCAAGCCAGCCCGGCGAGCGGACCGTCAGCGAGCCGTCGCATGTCGCGCCACCTCCCTCGCCGCCCGGTGGCGGCGGATCCCAGCACGATTCGGCACCAGGCCCGAAGCCGCCAGAGCATTTATATCGTACCACGATAGATATACCCACAGATAAGCGGGCCATGCGTGACCGGCGCCCACCAGCCGCATGCGTGACCGGCGCCCAGCAGCCACATGACTGGCGGAGGTTTTTATCGCAGCATGGGCCAGGCTCCGGGGCCCGCCACACGGAGCCGACCTATCGTGGGACGATGCACCGCCTGTCCCGTTCCGTCCGACTGCCGGCTGCACCGTCCGGCGCCAGCACACTGGGAGGCTCCCCGGAATGAGCCAGGACAGCGTCCATCAGCTGACGCGCGCGGACTTCGAGCACCTGCTGGCGTTCCGCAGCAGCCTGCGCCGGTTCCAGCGGTGGAGCGAGGACCAGGCCCGTGCGGCCGGCCTGACCCACGTCCAGCACCAGCTGCTGGTCGCGGTCAAAGGTCATCCAGGCACCGAGCCGCCCACCGTCGGCGACCTGTCCGAGTACCTGCTGCAGCGCCATCACAGCACGGTCGAGCTCGTCGACCGGGCCGAAGTGGCCGACCTGGTACGGCGCGTCGCCGATGCCCGGGACGCCCGTGTCGTGCGGGTGCGGCTGACCGCCAAGGGCGAGCGCATCCTCAGCGAGCTGACGCCAGCGCACCTGGTGGAGCTGCACAGCCTGGCCGCGGTCCTCGACCAGCTGGTAGCAGGCGCGGAGGCCTGACCAGGCAGGTACCCGCAGGACCCGCGCGCGGGACCCACCCCTGAAACGCGCCAAGGGCACACCCGGCCACCAAAACACACCCCACTATCGGGTCGCGCAGCATCAGTTATATCGTTCCACGATATAACTGACAGATCGATTTGACATTCACGCATTCCGCTCTAGACTTACATCGTAGCACGATAGATATTGATGACGAGCCGGGAGGCGCCAGTCACGCCGAGCCGTGCCCGTCGTCAGCGCGACTCCTGAGGAGGATGTCATGCGCACCCGTCGGCACCCATCGCCACTGCCCCCTAACCCGTACCGGACCACCGCCGGTTCGCCGCTGCCGCCCGACCCGGCTGGCAGCGGATACGGTTCTCCGTTGCCAGCTGACCCGGGCGCGGCCACCGCCAGCAGCCCGCCGTCCGGCCACAAAACCGGAAAGCGCACGGCCGGGCCGGCTGCCCCATCCGACCTGACTCGCTAGCTACCAGCTGCTGTCCGGTTCGCGGCTAGAGGTCCCCGAGGTCCCGCCGAGCGCCGGACCCACTCCGGACGCCTCTCCGGCCGGACCGGCTCCGGCCGGCCGTACCCGTCGCTGCCAAGCCGCTTGGCCCTGCGTCCCCAACTCGGCCTCCGGCACAACGCCGCTTACTTACGGGTCTGGGTTGGCCTGTGGCTCGATCTGGCGCCACCAGTGCCCCACCAGCCCCATCACCAACTCCAGCCCCACCGCCTGCGGCTGTGGCCTGAGATGAAAGTGAGTTTGGTCGGGTAATAACCCGACTTTTGGTTCAGCCACGGCCGCGGCGGCCCCGCGGGCGGCGCTGGTCAAGGTAGCCCACAGCAGAGAGTGAGGATGCCAGGCGCACCCCGGCGAGCCGGAGACATGGACCAGCGGTATGCGCGTCCGGCACACCCAGAACCTGATCAGACCGCGCCATCAGCCCAAGAAAGCGGCATCGGCCTCTGGCAGTGGCTCCGGCAGCGTTCTCCCGCAGATCAGAGGTTGAAGGTCAGTCCCGAGCTGCCCTGGTGCATCTGGTTCATCTGGTTCATCTGGTTCGCTTGCCTTTGCTCGGCCTGCTCGTCATAGATGTGGTCCATGCATATGGCGATGGAGATCACGAGCGCGTCGTTGCCGCCCGGCAGCACTTCGACCCCGTAGGCATCCCCCTTCCAGGCCCATTGCCGCGAGATGCGGCCAATAACACCTCCGTCGGTGCCGGTGAGCTGCCAGTCCCGGTCCATGAAGTCGCCGACTGCCTCAAGGTGCGAGCCGTTGGCCAGGTCGATCTCATAGCGGTGCTTGATAGGCGAGAAGAACGCCGGCCGTACCTTGGCGATGCCGAGGCCGCTGGCATCCTCGATGTGCATGGTGTTCCCGAACGAGATCCACTTCTGGGGGATGACCGTGAGCACGTTGCCAGAGGCATCCTTGAGCTCGAGCGCCTGCCGGAGCTTCAGCACCGTTGTGTCGACGGTATAGGCCGAGTTACCGATCTCGTCCTCGATCGAGAATTCGGCATGCAGTAGATGGAAAAGTCGTTCTTGAACTAAATATTTCATGACATAAGAGTATCACCATCACACGGCGCCGACCCGGCGACTGCGGCGAAAAAGGCGGGGCGGAGCCATTTCGGCTGACCGCAAGATCTTTGTCAGGCGGTGCGAAATCGGCCCATCTGACCTTTACTGGCCATCCGCTGGAAGGATCTTGAAGGTGTGCGGGCCATCAGGCCGTGTGACGGTTTCCAGTTCAGTTTCGGCTTGAGCACGCTCACGGCCCAGGTGACCATTTTCCCGGCATAGCCGCGGTCGGCCCAGGCCAGCCGGGCGGAGGGGGTGGCGCTCAAGGCCGCCGCATCAGTCGGGAGAACTCAGCACCGTTCCGGAGAACCGCTAAGCACCGTTCGGGAGAGCACAGCACGGTTCGGGAGAACTCAGCACCGTTCGAGAGAGCCGCTCAGCACCGTTCGGGAGAGCACGGTGATCGCCCGTCGGGCCCGCGGTGCTGCCGTCCGCCTTCGGCCGGGGCACCGTTGCCGTCCGCCTCCGGCCCGGGCACCGCAGCCGCCTCCGGCCCGGGCACCGCAGCCGACTCCGGCCGGGACGCCGGCGTCCGCCGCCGGCGGTGCGCCGCAGCCGCCTCCCTGGCCATCATTCCCATCTTTCCCTTTTCACCTAAAAAATCATGATATAAGGGACTTAGTTACGCACCTGAGCGGTCAACCGTGGCCGCGCCGGAAGAAAGGCGACTCCCCGCCATGCGTGCTCCCACCAAACGGCTCGGTTGCTGTCTCGCAGCCTGTGTGCCGATCTTTGCCCTCTTCATGTCGTTAAGCCCGGCGGCTGACGCCAGCACGGCCGCCCCGACCGCGCGAGCAGGCACAGCCCAGGCGGCTGGCCTGGCAGCGCGGCACCCCCGCCCCCACTACAGCGCGGCCAGACTCGCTGCGGCTCGCTTGCAGGCGCTTGCGTTCCTGAAGCAGCAGCACCCCACACTCGCGCAGGTCGGCACCAGCCGGCCGACCGCCACCAAAAACGGCGGTATCACGGCCCTGACTCAGGCCACGACCCCCAACTGGTCCGGTTACGCCGACACCGGCAACGGCTACGGCTCGGTCTCCGGCGCCTGGACTGAACCGGGGATCAGCTGCGCCGCCGGGGAGAACTCGGAGGCCGCCTTCTGGGTCGGGATCGATGGGTTCAACGGCTCCACGGTGGAGCAGGCCGGCACGGAGGCCGAGTGCAACAACGGCCAGCCCTTCTACGACACCTGGTGGGAGATGTTCCCCAGCGGGCCAGTTATCGTCGGCACGAGCTTGGCCCCGGGCGACACCATCCACGCCAGTGTCAATCGGAGCGGCAGCACCTACACGCTCGCCGTCCATGACCTGAACGCCCCTCCGGACAGCTTCACGGTTCCGTTCACCCGCGGCGGCGAGGCGAACGCCACCGCCGAGTGGATCGCCGAGGAGTCGTCCAATGAGAATCAGCTGGCCGACTTCCACCGCTGGGTCCTGAGCGGCGCCGCCGTCGACGGCGGCGTCATCTCGTCTCACCCCGACAACGAGCTCACGATGGCCGACTCGTCGGGCGCCGTCATGGCCCAGCCCACCGCGCTCAACTCAGCAGGCAACGAGTTCACTGTCTTCTGGGCGAGAGGCACCTGAGCCCGCCTAGGAGGCAATGCCGCTCAGCTCTAAGTTGATCTTCGTTTTTTTGAGGGGCGTGTGGCTGTTCTTGCAGGTGGCCGGGCCGGTTACGGGCCTGCCGACTCGGGCGCTGGCAGGCGGTGACAGCTCAGGGGCACCGGCGGGTTCTGCCCACGCCCCAAAAGGGGTTCCGGTGAGGCTGATATCCGGGTGCGGGTGCTGGACCGGTTTCCGGCGGGCGCGGCACCTGAATACGGCCTCACCGGAACCCGGTCATCGCGGGCTGCTGGCGTAAGCCGGAGAGTTCTCAGTCACATCAGCGGTAAAGTCTCCGCTGTGAGGGAGGCGGCCGGTGGCCGGAATCCAGCCGCTCGGCTGCGCGCGGCCGGGCGGCCAGAACCCGGCGGCACGGCGCTGCCCAGCCAGCGGCCAGAACCCGGCGGCGGCGCTGTGCCCGGCCGGCGGCCGGAATCCAGCCGCTGGGCTGTGCGCGGCCCGGCGGCCGGAACCCGGCGGCACGACTGCGCGCGGCCAGCGGCCGGAACCGGCGGCACGGCTGCGCGCGGCCGGTTCGGTCACCGAGTTGGCTCAGGGGCTGACCGCAAGAGGGCACTGCTCAGGGTGCCTGGCGCAGGGTGCGCAGCAATGCCTCTAAGGCGCAGATCTGCATAGGTCGTACGTACCGGTATGAGCCGGATAGTTCGCGGTATTGTGACCAGCGGATCGCCATTGCACTGGCGCGCATCCGGGGGCCACGGTTCGCAGCATGCCTGCCGTCCGTCCGGTCTGCGCTGGACGGGAGAGGAGGCGGCCGCCGATGCGCTTGTTCAAGGTACTCGCGATCGCCGTGGCTGTCGTATGCGTCTTGTTAGTGGTCTCCGAGGTGCTGCGCATTCTGTTCCTGATCGGGACCGGCGTGCTCATCGCAGTCGCGTTCTTCGCCGTGTACAAGGGATGGGAGCGGTACAACCGGGGCATTCGGCGGAATGACCAAAGCCGTGCTGCGCGCCGCTCCCGCCGGGTCGTCGAGTCGCCCCGGCAGCAGCCCACCGGGTTCCAGCCACCGGCAACCGATGGCTTCGACCTGGACGAGGAGCTAGCCCGTCTGAGGCGCCAGCGGCCCAGCTCATAGCCCTGGTGCGGGTGGCCAGGGCACCGTACGGGCGGGCGCCCGGTCGCGTCAGCCGGTGGCAGCGAGCCTGCCCACAGGACGGTGGCCTGGTCGCGCAGCTACTGCCGACCAGGCAGGCAGGCCACCGGATGCCCGGTTGTGGGTCAGGGCTGGAGGACTACCCGGCCGGGGATGCCGCCGGCGGCCTTGGCGGTGAAGGCCGCGGCTGCTTCAGCGAGCGGGTACACGCCGCCAACCTGGGGCCGCAGGTGGCCCTCGTCGACCAAGCGGGCGAGCTCGA
>Ga0335074_10001648_pt1 | contig 30217 bp, 27 predicted proteins | sample Lox_Sample_23_FD_206715 | JGI IMG/M metagenome (GOLD analysis project Ga0335074, IMG submission 206715) | Soil microbial communities from Loxahatchee National Wildlife Refuge, Florida, United States - Lox_Sample_2.3 | ecosystem: Environmental > Terrestrial > Soil > Wetlands | place: USA... | reverse complement strand
ATCACCATCTTCACGGCTTCATCCTTGAATTCCGGTGAGAAGCTCTTCTTCGGTCGGGACAAAAACTTCACCTTTCCAGACGTTCATCCTATTGGATGGACTGTCCGGAAGGCTCGGGGCACCTCAGTAGCCGATTCCGCGGCGTGGCTGGGCTACCGGGCTGGTTGTGCGGTGACCGGCAGGTGCTCCAGGCCGCGGACGGTGTTGTTCAGGTGGCGCACTGGCTGGCCGGCCAGCTGGATCGTCTGTGCGTGCCGGGCGAGCGCGGCCAGGATGGCGTTGCCTTCGATGCGGGCCAGCGCCTGCCCGGCGCAGGAGTGGATGCCGCTGCCGAAGGCGAGGTGGTCGGCGGCGTTGCGCTCGATGTCGAAGCGGTCGGGGTCGGGGTATTTGCGTTCGTCGCGGTTCGCCGAGCCGAACAGCACGATGACCCGGTCACCGCGGGCGATCGGGATCCCGCTGACGGTGGCATCGCGGGTTGCGCCGCGGCAGAAGAAGGACACCGGCGATTCCAGCCGCAGGGTTTCGGTGAGGACTGCCCGGGCCAGCGACGGGTCAGCGCGCAGCGCAGCCCAGGCGCTGGGGTGCTGTGTCAGCAGCCAGATGGCGCTGCTGATCGCGTTGATGGTGGTGTCCATGCCGGCGACCAGATACGCCAGCAGCAGGTGGACTGCTTCCTGCTCGGTGATGACTCCCCGGTCCACGGCGTGATAGACGGCATCGCCCCAGCTGCCGGGAGCGATGTTTTCGCGGCTCATCGACGATGCGACATAGCCGAAGATCTTGGGGACGTCCGGCAGCGCGGCCAGCGTGCGGGCGTTGGAAGGGCCGAAGGAGTCGAACCCGGCGTCCGCCAGGGCCAGCAGGTTCTCCCGCCCATCCGCGGGCAGGCCGACGAGGTCGGCGACCACGTCGAGCGGGAAGCGGCGCGCGAGGTCGGTGACGGCGTCGAACGACCCCCGCGCGATGGTCTCGGCGACCAGGCGGTCAGCACGCTGGTCCAGCTCGGCCCGCAAGGTGCGCAGCGCCCGCGATGACAGCTGCTCGGTCAGCACGCCGCGCATGCAGGTGTGATCGGGCGGGTCACTGCCCAGCACACCGCCCTTGGGCAGGTCGGGCCGGTCCGGCTCCAGCCCCGGGTTCGGCGCCGAGGAGAACCTCTGGTGATCACGCAGGACCTCCGACACTGCCTCATACCGCGGTATCGCCCAGGCGCCGTAACGGCTCAGCCGCACCACCGGTCCCGCCGCGCGCAAGCCGGTCAGCTTCACGGCGATGCTCGACGCGGGCGAGCCGGTGCGCGTCGCTGGCACCTTCAACTCGGCACGGACCGCCAGTTCGTCGGCGACTGGTAGCCTCGCAGGGAGCAGGCGGGCCTACTTGATCGGGACGGTCACCGACCTGACTACGGAGCGGATCGAGCTTAAACCGGTCTTCATCGGAATCAGGTCGTTCATCGATGACGACCTTGCTGCCGAAGGCCTGGCGCCGGGACTGCGCGTGTACCCCAGCGATATCGGCCAGTTCAGCGGGATCGACTTCGCGTCTCCCCTCACCGAGGCCGAGTGTGAGGCGGTCCTGCGCGTGCCGGAGGACACGGTGAAGCGCGCCTTCGCCGGGTTGATTGGCGAGTCGTACGTTCCGAAGGACTGGGGCGGCGAGCGCTCCGATCTCTACACGTCACGGGTGTTCGCCCGCGGGCGCCAGGTATCGGCCGCATGGCTATTCAAGGGGCCTGGCTACCCTCGCGCCATGGACGTCAAGGCTCTGGGCAAGAACGGCGACCAGATCGACCGACTCTTCACCGAGCCCGCGGAGCTACTCGTCCTGCAACACTGTCATCAGATCAAGGCGAGCGTGGTTGGCATGATGGACTCCTACGCCCACGACGCTCGACGCCCCCGCTCCTACATGATCATCGACGGGGCTGACACCGGACGCATACTGAGGTCGCTGGACCTGCTCCTGGTAACCTCACATCCGCCTCTGCAGAACCACAGATCCCCGCGATCGCGCAGTGGCCACCGGATGCGCCGCGGGGCGCGGTGAGCACGTTCTGCCTCGAGCACGCCATCTCCGCGGAAGACCTTCTACGCGATCCGGCAACGGGCGCTCGAGGAGGGGCAGGCCGCGGCTTCTGAGCCGCGCAGCCGACGGCCCCGGTCGAGCCCGAACTGGATCACCGAGGACATCAAGAAGCAGGCGATCGGGGTCCGCGCCGCATGGAGCAGTCCGGGTTGGATCACGGGCCGATCAGCGTCCACGAGAAGATGCAGGCCCCAGAGGGATGTCATCCGAGTCGTCGGTGATGACGGCGTCGAGCAGGTCCGGCTTGCCGCCGAAGGCCTCGTAGAAGAAACCGATGAGCTTGTTGATGGGTGTAGCCATGATCGCTCGTGGATCGTTGATCGGAGTTTCTGGTGAGGTCAGTTGTGACTTGGCGCTTCAGAGGGTGTCGACCGATTCGTCCTTGTCCGGCGCGAACACCGCGATGTATACCAGGGCCGCAACGTTCTGGTCGGTGCCGACGAGCACGACCGGCCCGTCTTGCGCGTCGATGATCAGCCGGGCGGTGGCGGTGGCGCCCGTGCGGCAGACGTGGGAGCGGCGCCAGGCGGCCATGCTAGCGCTGGGTGTGTACCCATGCCGGGTTCGTTCGTCCCATCTGGTGGCTTGCCGCGGCGCCGGTGATGGTGGCGGCCAGGGCGGCGAGGAGCGGGTCGTAGGCTTGGGCGTGCCGGATGAGTGCGGCGCCGAGAAGGGCGCCGGCGAGCATGACGGTGACCGGGGCCAGGCGCCGGCCGGCCTTGGACCCGTCGCCGCCAGCCAGGGCGCTGTCGGCGGCGATGCCGGTGATCGTGAGGGTGAGCACGGTGGTGGTTAGGTCGGGGACGGCGATGGCGCGGGCCGCGGCGTTCTGGATCCCCATCCCGATGCCCAGTGCCGCGATGAGCGCATACCGGTAGCCGACTGCCGGTGTCCCGCCGCTGGCGGCGGCGAGGATGACCGCGGCCGCGACGAAGGCGGCCTGGGCCGCGGCAGCGGAGGTATGCAGCCGGGCACGGTGGTCACGGTGGCGTGCGCCGAGCCTGCCGCCGAGGCAGGCTCCGGCAGCGAACGCGGCCATGGCCGCGAGCGAGGCGGGGACGGAGAATCCGGGGGCACCGGCCAGGGCGAAACCGAGGAACACGACGTTCCCGGTCATGTTGGCGACGAACACGTGCCCCAGAACCAGGTAGCTGAACGCGTCGATCAGGCCGGTGACCAGGGTCATGCCGATCAGCAGGGGCGGGAGCGGGCCGTGCCCGGCAGTCCGGCCGGGGAGCACCGTATCGCGGATATCGGACAGGAACGCTCTGCTCATGTCACTCCCTAGCCGGTGAGATGGGCAACCGGGAGCGGTCATCGGCCTGCTCCGCCTACTGCGTGGGCCAGGTATGCCGCCGTTGCCTGCTCGCTTTCTGTCACGTGCCGGATCGCCGCGGCCAGGCGTGCTCGCTCATAGGAGGCCAGCGCGGCCGGTATGGCACCGGGCGATCCGGCGCCGTCTAGGGCCTGGGCTAGGGCCTGCACGTCGTACAGGCCCTGCCGGAATCCGCCGCCGACCATCGGGCTGGCCGCGTGCGCGGCGTCCCCGGCCAGCGCGGTCCGGCCAACTGCCAGCCGGGCCGGCTTGTACTGCACGATCGGGGTGCCGAACACCGCCGCGGCCTCCAGAGCGAGCACCAGCGCCTCGCGCCACGGGCTCGGCCACCTCGCCGCCGCGAAACCGGCCAGGCGACGACGGACGCCCACGGGCAGTACCCCGGGCGCCAGGGTGCCGCGCACGGTGCCGCCGTCGAGCAGGCCCGCCACGTGCAGCAGGTCGCGCTGCTCCGGGTCGTACCAGACTAGGTTGAGGCGGCGATGCCCGACGCCGGTCTGGCCGTCCGCCCCGGGGACGGGGTAGGTCACCAGGCGGTACGGCCCGGCGTAGATCTCACGGGCCGGCTCGCCGGCCGGCGGGAGCGCGACACCGGGCGGCATGGCCTCCTCATCGACTAGGGTGCGCCATAGCAGCACCCCGGCGTAGCGGGCGCTTGGATGTTCGGGGTCCACCAAGGCGCGGACCGTGCTGCGCGCGCCGTCTGCGCCGACCACCAGGTCGGCCTGGAACGTATCGCCCCGGGCTGTGTGGACGGTGACACCGCGGTCCGGGCCGCCAGGCTGCACGGTGGTTACCTCGGTTCCGCGTCGCAGGCTCACCCGGGGAAGCCGGACGGCGTGCTCCTCCAGCCATCTCTGCAGCAGGTGCCACGCGGTGCCGTCACGGTCGATGCCGTGCAGCACTGGGGGATCGGCGGCGATGCCGGTGACTTCGCGAAGCAGGGCAACGTCTACCCCGAGCCCGCCGCCGCCGTCGGCGGCTGGCGCCGGGCTGCGCTCGGCCACGGTCACCTCGATCGCCCGGCGGGACAGGGCCACTGCCGCGGACAGGCCGACCAGACTGCCGCCGACCACCACGCACCGCACCGGGCGGCCTTGCGGCGTGCTCACCAGAACTCCGGGCCGGAATTGCCGGTGAGCATCCCGTCGCGGGCGGCGAAGTAGTAGCGGGCGTAGTCCAGGTAGGCACTGGTGATATGGCGCCGGGCGTCGCCGGACGTGGCGCGGTGGTGCAGGCGAGCGTGCAGGGGGTCCTGCCAGATGCTGCGACCGATCGCGAACCCTATCCAGCCGGTGACCGGGGCAGCGACCTGCAGCCAGTGGTCGAGCTCGTCGTGCGGGGCGTGCCTGCCCAGCACAATGCAGCGGGCCTGCCGTCCGCCGCGCTGCGCCGTAGCGGCGACCGCGACGGCGTCGTCGTGCCGGTCCAGGCCCTCGACCTTCCAGATCGCCGGGTCCACGCCGTGGTCCTGCAGGTATTCCATCACCTTCAGCGTGTAGCCGGGCCGCAGCTCGTCGTCGTAGCGGTCGGCGCCGGCCTCGGTCACGTCTTTGTCGGCGCTGGTGGCTGGGACCAGCAGTTCCACGATCAGCGACCGGCCGACCGCGGCCGCCCACGCCGACACCGCCGCCAGCCGCTCCGCCTGCTGTTCGCGCAGCGCCGGGTCCAAGCCAGGGTTGTCGCGGACCAGAACCTTGGCGTGGTCGGCCGCGAAGAACTCGGCGTGCCGCTGCCAGTCCTGGCCGTAGGCGAACTCGAACCAGTCGTGGCCGCTGGCCTCGATGGGCATGCACAGGGTGACGGCGCCGCTGGAATGCGACGCGAGCTCGGCGACGCTGGCCCCGTAATGCTCGTCGATCAGCACGCCCGGCTGGATGCCGGCGGGAAGCTGCGCGACCGCGTCTAGCAGCGCCTGGTAGACCAGCAGCTTGTCGACGCTGATCCGGGTCGCCTGCGCCGGCGACGGCGGCGCCGTCAAGCCGTACAGGTCACGTTCCAGGCTGGCGCGATGGTCAACGGCCAGGATCAGCAGCACCTGGTCCTCCGGCACGCCCCCGTCCGCGGTGGCCTGCGCGGGGCTGGTGATGGGCTTATCTGTCACGGCGAGCCTCCTTCGGGAAAGTCCAGACTGGTCGTGGCCGACGTGAGGTCGACAACGGCGTCTTCGGGCGCTGACTCCAGCAGCGCGGCGTCGCCGAAGTCAGGGCCCGCGGCGTACCGGTAAATCGCGTCAATGATCTCGGCCCGGTCGGTGATCTCCCGCACGGCTCGCTCGTCAAGGCCGATTATTGCCATGGCTTCCTTTTCCAATATGCAGGCAAGAAATTCCCATCTTCACCGAAGAGATGGCCTTGCGATCCTCTGTGGCACGGCCACGCTAGAAGCGCGATATCGATGCCCGGTCGACGCGAAATCGACGCGCGATCGACCACTGTCGGCGACAGCGCGGCAAGAACCCGCCACGCATGGATGCTCACAAACCGACAGCACCCTCACCGCAACAACCGCAAGAACGGAACTGTCGACCCCGGCAGCAGCCAGGCAGGCGCGGCCAGCACCGCCCGGTCAGCCCACGACAGCCTGGGGTCGTTGACCTGCCGCTGGAGCACTGCGACCTGATGGCGCAGGATCAGGATCTCGGCGTCCTTGGCGCGATCGGACCGGGCGAGCAGGGCAAGTCAACCGAACACCCGCAGGGCCGTGAGGTAAGCGAGTCGTGGTGACAGGGCGCAATCAATGTGCCGATGCGCATGGCTCCCGCTCAGCCACATGCTGAACCTGCCCTGCCCTGGTCCGGGAAAATGAGCAGGTCAACAGCAATCACAGGGTTTCCGGCACAACAGGGTCAATTCCCAGACCGCGTCAGCGTCCTGGCCACTCGTTCTTGCAGGTCCGGGGCGCGCAAACTGGACGGCGCGTCCACCATGTTCAGCACCCGCACCAGGGCCGTGGACAGCACCACGTCATCCGCGGCGGCCGCCCGGAAGGCTTCCATGTACTCGCCGGCGCGTTCCAGCTCCGGTGTGAGCGGTCCGTCGGCACCGGGGAAGCGGAGGTCGTTGCCGAGCACCGTGGTCCACGGAATGTCCACGACCACCGCGGCCGCGTGAAAGAACCGAGGAGCGATATCCTCCCGCCCGTCGCGGAGCAGGCCCCGCAGGACCTGGGCCTCAGCCGCCGCTGCGGACATGCCCTGGCCGTACACAGGATTAAGACAGCAGAGGGCATCGCCGATGGCGAGGAATCCGCCGAGGAGGTGGTCCAGGCGCTCATACCGCCGACGCACGCTGGCCGGGAAGCGCATGGTCGCCGCCTCGCCCACCGGAGTCGCCGTCCTAATGATCTCCGCGAGATCCGGGGTGGGCAGCGTATCGGCGTACATTGCCATCTCCGCCAGACCTGTCGGAGGCATGACGTTGCCACGGCTGTTCAGCGCCAGGATGAACCGCCCGCCTTCCTGCGCGAGCGCCAGGCCGCCGAGGGGGCCATCGGGGTGCGCGGCGGCCACGGTGATCACCCCGCCGTCGAGGTAACGCGCATCGCCATCGTCGCGGAAGAGCCGGCACGAGTAGCAGATCCCCACCCGGACCGTCTCTTGCTCCGGCGGGGAGTAACCGAGCTCCTTGAGCCAGGACGCACTGCCCGTACCCACTCCGGTCGCGTCCACCACCAGGTCGGCGGCGATGGTCGACGGTAGCCCTGCGCCGTCCCGGCTGCGCAACTGCACCCCGGTCACCGCGGAACGATCGGGTGTCGCCAGCAGACCGGTCACGTCGTGGCAGCCGATGATCGTCACGCCCGGCAGGACGGCGACCCGCGACCTGAGGGCGAACTCGAGCAGCGGCCGGCTCGCGCACACCACAGGCAGCCCCGACACCGCCCGCTTGAGCCGCCGCCCGTCGACATACCAGTTCACGTCGGACTGCCCGTCGCCGATCGGCACCCCGATCGCGGCGAGTTCCCCGACCAGGCCAGGGAACAGTTCGCCGAGTGCCATCTCGCCCCTGGCGGTCAGTCCGTGCGTCAGCCGGCTCTGCCGCGCGCCTCGTCGCGGGGCGGGGGCCGCCGGAAGCTCGTCGCGGTCGATGATGGTGATTCGTTCGAAGCTGTCGCTGACGGCAGCGGCGGCCGTCAGCCCGCCGATAGAAGCGCCAATGATGATCGCGTGCCCGTTGCGCGATGTCGCGCCCATACTGACTCCCGCTGGATTAAGCCTGCCTGATCCCGTGGCGAGGCTAAACACGGGCGATCGACACCACGTGAATGATCAGTCAACAGAAACCGATGCCCTGCGGCGTGAACAGCGTTCAGGTCAGGAGCCGGGCCACCTCGGCGGGCCGGGCGAGCTGGGGATCACATGCAGGTCCTCGGCGAGCGGCACCTCCGAAGGCCTGGCCAAGTACGCCCGGCGTCACGAGGTCCCGACACACCATCCGGTCATCCCGGGCCTGGCCCGTTCGAATTTCGTCGATCTGATGTCGACAGCGGCCGGGTTGGCTGGTGCACGGCACGGTATCGCGGTGATCGGCCCCGCCGGGCGTACACCCGCTAGTACCCGAGAGGCCATACCCGAGAGGAAGAGGAAGGTGTCGTCGTGGAGGAGAAACTCGATTCGCTGGTGACGTCCGACTGGGCCGCTGCCGACGGCCCACCGCTGCGGCGCCTGAGCGTCGGCGAGGCGCTGCGGGATGCGGTCCGCGCGGCCCCGGATGCCACCGCTCTTGTGGAGGGCGCCACCGATCGCGCCGCCAGGCGGCGCTGGACCTACCGTGAGCTGCTGGCGGAGGCCGAGCGCACCGCGGCCGCGCTGGTGGGGAGGTTCTCCCCAGGCGAGCGGGTCGCGATCTGGGCCAACAACCTGCCGGAGTGGGTCCTGCTCGAGTACGGGGCCGCGCTCGCCGGAATCACCATCGTCACCGTAAACCCGGCGCTGCGCGGCGGTGAGCTGCGCCACGTGCTGGCCAACTCTGGCGCCCAGGGCTTGTTCATGCTGCCCGGCTACCGGGGCACCGACATGCGGGCGACCCTGGCCGGGATCCGGGCGGCGCTGCCACGGTTGCGTGAGGTCCTGCTGCTCACCGAGTGGGACGAATTCCTCAGCTCCGGCACACCTGGGACAGACCTGCCCGGCGCCGGCCCCGACGACCCGGCGCAAATTCAGTACACCTCGGGGACGACCGGCGCGCCCAAGGGCGCGGTTTTGCGTCACGCCGGGATCACCGACAACGCGGCGCTCTACGCCCAGCGTGCGGGGCTGCAGGCCGGCGACGTCACGATCAACCCGATGCCGCTGTTCCACACTGCGGGCTGCGTGATGAGCGTGCTTGGCACGCTGTCGGTTCGCGGCACGCTGGTCCTGCCGCCCGCCTTCGACCCCGCGCTGCAGCTTCGGCTCTTCGAAGAGGAACGGGGGACATCGATGATCGGTGTCCCTACAATGCTGATCTCGATGCTCGACGCGGCTGAATTCCGCTCGGCCGACCTGTCGAGCCTGCGCTGCGTGGTCTCTGGCGGCGCGGTCGTCCCGGCGGATCTGGTGCGCCGGGTCGAAAGCGAGACCCCCGCGCTGGTCAGCATCGTGTTCGCGCAAACCGAGTCCAGCCCGGTCATCACGCAGACCTCCCCGGACGACAGCGCCGATGACCGCGCGGAGACCCTCGGCCGTCCGCTGCCGCACACCGCGGTCCGCATCGTGAACCCCAGGACCGGCCAGACGCTGCCCGTCGGCGAGACGGGAGAGGTGGTCACCCGGGGCTACGGCGTGATGCTCGGCTATAACGACGACCCCGCCGCCACAGCAGCCGCGATCGACTCCGGCGGCTGGCTGCACACCGGAGACCTCGCGAAGATGGACGAGCGCGGCTACTTCAGCATCGACGGCCGATTGAGGGAAATGATCATCCGCGGCGGTGAGAACATTTATCCCCGGGAGATCGAGGCGGTGCTGTTCGGCCACCCCGACGTGGCGGATGCCGCAGTCGTGGGCATCCCCGACGAACACTGGGGAGAACAGGTGGCCGCCTTCATCCGTCCCGCGGCCGGGAGCGATCCCGACCCCGACGCCCTGTTCGCCTACGTCCGGGCCCGCCTGGCCCCTTTCAAGACGCCCAGGTTCTGGGCGGTCGTCGACCACTTCCCGCTCACCGGCTCGGGAAAAATACAGAAGTTCCTGCTCCAGAGCGAGTTCGCGGACCAGCTCAGGCCAGTGCCCTAGCACGCCGCCGCCTCACCAGACGCGCGGCCAGGAGGTCCGCCAGCGGGCCCGCGGCGGTGGCGGTCGCACCGCAGTACGAAGACACCCTCGTATATGTCTCGCCCAGTGAGGTCGGCGCGTTCGTCTCGAGTTGGAAAGCGCGGCCGACAACGCGCCGCTCGTGACAATCCCGGAAGACCTGATGTCCCTGCAGCTGCAGGCGGCCACTGAGTTCACCCACGACATCGCCGAGATACACTTGGACGCGATCTAGAACTGGTGTTAGATCACGGCGGGAACGCGGGTCGAGGCTTGTCCTGCCATCACGTGGCACGGCACTCAGCATCGGGCGGCGAAATTACGTGGCGCTCGGCGCTGAACAGGTCAAGGAAGGCACGCACCGCGGCGGATGCCGCCCTGTTGCGGTTGCAGAAGAAGCCAAGCGTGAGGTAGCCGTCTGACTCTGCGAGCCGCAGCGCCCTGATGCCGTCTGGCGGGCTGGGCTGGCCCTTGATGTCTTCCGTGAAGGTCCTGGGCACGATCGCCACCGCGGCACCAGTGGCGGCCATGCGGACCATTTCGGTGATGGTGCCGAGTTCGCACATGACGCGACGTTCCGCGCCGACGGCCTCTGCCATCGCCTGGATCTTGTTCTGCAGCGCCGTGCGCGGCTGGAAATCGATGAAGCGGCTGGTCGCCGCCAACTCGCGAAGGTGGACACTTTTCCGTCCGGCGAGCGGATGATCACAGGACATCACGGCGACCAGTGGCTCAAAACGATCGAACGGGATGAACCGCACATCCGGCGGTGGCACCGGACCGTCCAGCACGGCGAGGGCAACGTCGAACTCCGCTGACCGTAGCCCGCTGATCAGCTCAAATCCCGTCCCCGAGGCGACTGAGACCTCGACGTCAGGGTATTCCTTGTCATAGTCCACCAGGATCTGGGGAAGGTTCAGCACGCGTATCGCGGTCTGCGCCGCCCCTATCCGCAGCGGTCCGCGGACCACGGGGTCGATGGAACGGAGCTCGTCGCGGATTCCGGCCATTTCGCCTAGGACGCGGCGGGCGACGGGAAGCATCGACTGCCCTGCCTCGGTGAGCCGCACCGAACGGCTAGTCCGTTCGAACAGCCGCGCTCTGAGATGGCGCTCAAGGCTGGAGATCTGGTGGCTGAGCGCAGACTGGGCAACATGGCAGCGCTCGGCGGCTGCGGTGAAGGTCCCAGTCTCCGCGATCGCGACGACGTACTCAAGCTGGCGCTCAGTGAGCATTCTGCACTCCTCACCTGATCGCCTTCAGCATCCGATCGGACTTGGTGATCTGGCCTCGCAAGATATTGGTGATTCCGGCCAGGTGGTCCCTTCGGCTGCCGATTCCAGGGCCGAACAATCCGTTCAGACACGAGCAGTAACCCAACCCTGTATTAGGAATAGGTTTTTATATCGCTCGACAGGGGCAGGGTGATTTCCAAGACCGTGCCCGCCCCGCGCGGGCTGTGCAGCGAGACCCGCCCGCCGAAGGCCTCCACCCGGTCCCTCACCTCGGTGAGACCCGAGCCGCGGCTGAAGTCGGCCCCGCCACGGCCGTTGTCCCGGATCCGGACCCGGACCATGCCGTCAGAGGCGATCGCCTCGACCTCGGCCGCCGAGGCGTCGGCATGCCTGGCCACGTTGCTCAGCGCTTCCGAGACCGCGTAATAGGCGGCGGCCTCCACCGGCTCGGCCAGCCGCTCCGTCACTTGGACATCAACGCTCACCGGGACTCCCGAGCGGCGGGCGAGCGCACGCAGCGCGGGACGCAGCCCGCTGTCGGCCAGTACCGCGGGATACAGGCCTTGGGAGATCTCGCGCAGAACCTCCTGCAGGCCCACCGCCGCTTTGACCGCCGCGTCCAGCGGCTCGGCCACTTCTTCCGCCTCGGACGGCAGGGCAGCCTGCTCCGCCCGCAGGCGCAGGGCCAGGGAAACCAGCCGTTGCTGAGCGCCATCGTGCAGGTCGCGCTCGACCCGGCGGCGCGCCTGGTCGGCGGCGGCCACGATCCGCGCGCGGGAGGCGGTAAGCGCGGCCTGCGCCTCGGCATTGGCGAGGGCCGTCGCGGCCAGCTCGGTAAACCCCGCCAGCCGCGCCTCGGTACCCAGCGGGAGCGGCTCGGATACGGACACCGCGCATATAACCCCCCACAGCTGCCCCTCGACCCAGATCGGCGCGCCCACCGACGCACGGAACCCCCATTCCTGGGTGATGGCGCCGATTTCCCCGCTGGCCGAGCTGTAATCATCGAGCCGCGTGGGCTGACGCCTTTGGAGTACCAGCGTGTGCAGGTTCCGGCCCTCGAGTTTCCCGCGGTGACCGATCGGGAGCGGGCGCCCAGGGTCGGTGGCGGCCCAGGCACCGATAACCGTGTTCCGGCCGTCCGGGTCGTACCGGCTCATAATCGTGTAGTCGGCTTGCAGCAGTCGGCCGACTTCCCCGGCGACCGCCGCAAACACCTCCGCGGGCGGTGCCCCCCGGGCCACCAGCGTCGCCACTCGGCCCAGCGCTGCCTGCTCGGCTGCGAAGTCGCGGAGTTCGGCGCGGGCCTGCGCGTCGGCGATGGCGATCGCGGCCAGCTCGGTGAACCCGGCCAGCCGCGCCTCGGTATCCGGCGGCCACAGTTCCCCGGAAGTGGAGCCCACCATCATGACGCCCCACAGCCGGCCTTCAACGGTGATCGGGGCGCCAACCGCGGAGCGGAAGCCGTGACGGCGGGCGATCACAGCAGGTTCGCCCGAGGCATCGTCCATGGAGTCGAGCCTGGCCGGCCGACCCGTCTGGAATATCTTCGTCAGGATGTTCTGCCCGCCCAGTCGCACCGCGGCCCCGTTGAAAGGAGACGGGCCCTCGGGTGTACGCCAGCCGACGCTAGTCGATACGCCGCCGGGATCGTACCGGACTATGTCCGTGATGTCCGCGGGCAGCAGCTGCTGGACTTCGGCGGAAACGGCGAGGAACACTTCCTCCGGCGGCGCCCCGCGGGCGGCCAGCGTGGCCACCCGGCGCAGCGCCGCCTGCTCGTCGGCGAAGCTGCTCAGGGCCATCCGGGCCTCAGTGCTCGCGATGGCGATGGCCGCCAGCTCGGCGAACTGGGCCAGCCGCTCCTCGGTGGTCGGCGGCAGGGCCGTCCCCACCACTGACAGCGCGACGATGGCGCCCCACAGCCGGCCGTCGACGGTGACCGGCGCGCCAGCCACCGGGCCGTACTTGAGCTTGCGGCCCCTGCGGGCGAGGTCGCCGGTGGCCGCTTCGGTCTGTTCTACCCGGGCCGACCTGCCGGTACGGGATATCAGCGTCAGCGTGTTACGCCCGCCCAGGCCGAAGCGGACGCCGAGGGTAAAGGGCTCCTCCTCAGACACGCTTACCCACACCGCGACGCAGGTCGCCTCGGCGTGCGGATCGTAGCGGAACACACCGGTGGCATCGGCGGACAGCAGTTGCCCGGCCTCCGCGGCCACGGCAGCGAAGACCTCTTCCGGCCGCGCCCCGGAGGCGGCAAGCATGGCCACCCGGCGCAGCGCCGCCTGCTCGTCGGCCTGGTGACGGCCCGCGTTCACCGACCTAGCTTAATCGGCGGGCGCGGACACCTGGAAGGGCAGCGTGAGCTCCACGGTGGTGCCCGCTTCTGGCTCGCTCCGGAGCGAGATCTGGCCGCCGACCGCCTCCACCCGGTCTCGCAGCCCGGTCAGCCCCGAGCCGCGGCTGACGTCGGCCCCGCCGCGGCCGTCGTCCCGTACCCGGACCCGTAGCAGGCCCGGCTCGGTGGTCACGTCTACCCGCGCCCCGGAGGCGTCCGCGTGCTTGGCTATGTTGGTCAGCGCCTCCGATACCGCGTAGTAGGCGGTGAGCTCGGCTGGCTCGGGGAGCCGTCCCGCAACCTGCACGTCCAGGCGGACCGGAACGGCCGAGCGGGCCGCCAGCGCGGCCAGGGCCGGGCGGAGGCCGCCGTCGGCCAGCACGGCCGGGTGCAGGCCGCGCGCGATCTCGCGCAGCTGCTCAAGGACGTCATTCATTTCTGTGATCATCCGCTCCAGCCGCTGCCCCAGCTCGCTGGCCGCGGGCGCCGCCGCTTGGGCGGCCCGCAGCTGCCCGGCAAGGAGAACCAGCCGATCCTGTACGGCTTCGTTCAGCTGGCCCTCGATCCGCCGCCGGGTGGCATCGGCCGCGGCCACGATCCGTGCCCGCGACACGGTGAGGGCGGCCCGGGCCTCCGCGTTGGCGACCGCGGTCGCGGCGAGCTCGGTGAACCGGGCCAGCCGGGTTTCGGTACCGTCCGGCAGCGGCCCGGACCGCGACACCGCGCTCAGCACGCCCCACAGCCGGCCATCGACGGTGACCGGCACGCCGACCGTCGAACGGAAACCCATCTGGCGGGCCAGCTCGGCGAGGGGACCGGTGGCCAGGTCATAGTCGTCGATGCGGCCCGGCTGACCGGTCCGGAACACCAGCGACGACACGTTCTCCCCGCCGAGGGTCGCGCGGGAGCCGACCGCGGCAAGCGGGGCATCCGAGCGGGCCCACACGCCGACAAACACAGCGGTGCCATCGGGGGTGTACTGTTCCAGGACGGCGGCGTCAACCACGAGCACCTGCCCGGCCTCCTCGGTGACCGCGGCAAACGCCTCCTGCGGCGGCGCCCCCCGGGCCACCAGCGTCGCCACCTGGCGTAGCGCCGCCTGCTCATCGGCGAACTCACGCAGTTCCGTACGCGCTTCGGTGTTGGCGATGGCGGTCGCGGCCAGCTCGGTGAACGCGGCCAGTCGTTCCTCGGTGCCGGGTGGCAGCGGGCCCTCGGTGGACGCCACGCCCATGGCCCCCCACAGCCGCCCCTGGATGCTGATCGGCACCGCGACCGCCGCGCGCAAGCCGGCCGCCCAGGCGTCCTCGGCGGGGGGGCCCGAGGCGGCGGCATAATCGTCGATCCGCGCGGCCCGGCCCGTCTCGAACACCAGGGTGTGCACGTTCCGTCCGCCCAGCGGCCTCCAGGAGCCCTGCCGGAGGGGAGTGCCGGTGCTGCTCCAGGTGGAGACCAGCGTTCGCGAGTGGTCGGGGTTGTACTGGGCGGTCAGCGCGTGATGGGCGCCGAGCAGGCGCCCGGTCTCCTCGGTGACCGCGGCGAGCACCTCTTCCGACGGCGCCCCCCGGGCCACCAGTGTCGCCACCCGACGCAGCGCCGCCTGCTCATCGGCGAAGCCGCGCAATTCCGCGCGAGCCAGCGTGCCGGCGACCGCGATGCCCATGAGTTCGGTGAACCGGACGACGCGCTGCTCGGTGCCGGGGGGAAGCGGCCCGCGTCGCGACCCGAGCCCCATCAGGCCCCAGATCTGTCCTTCGACCAGGATGGCGGCACTGACCGAGGAGATGGATTGCCGCGCGTGTTCAGGCACCTCCAGCGACGACAACACAGCCGCTTCGAGCCGGACAGCGCGGCCGGCCTGCCACACCGGCACCGTGCCCGCAAAGCTAGGCCCGAGCTTGTAAGGGTTCATCCCCCGCGGGGGTTGAGCTATCCCCCGGCTCCCCACCAGCACTACCGCACCACCCGGATCAAGCCGGGCGATCACGGCAATATCCGCGCCGAAGAGCGCGACGGCCTCCTTGGCGACGCTGGCGAACAACGCCGCGGACTCCGCCCCGCTGGCGACAAGCGTCGCCACCCGGCGCAGTGCGGCCTGCTCCTCGACAATCTCCTTGAGGAGCGGAGCGGTTTCATCCGTCCCGTCTGCCGTCATTGCCGCCTTCTTGCCCTGGCCTCCGGTACCGATGCTAGCCCGCCACCAGGTAACCGCTCATCCGGCCGGCTGGCGTGACCATCCGTGAGTGGAAGCCGGCAGCAGGCCCAGGGCGCGGGCCTGCTCGACCGCCTGGGTGCGGCTGTGCACGGAGAGCTTTTCGTACAGGTGCCGAGTATGCGTCCGGACGGTATGAACCGACAGGCACAGCCGCACCGCGATCTCGGGTACGGGCAGGTTGGTCGGCAGGTAGCGGAGAATGCGAGTCTCGCCGTCGGTGAGCAGCCCCGTTGGCTGCCCCGGCCCGGACGGCCCCCGCTCGCCGAGCAGGCTCAGCGCCTCCGCGATCAGCGCCGCGTGCGCGGTGCGGCCCCGGGCGTGCCGCCGGAGCAGCCTCGGCGCAGGGTGGACGACGAAGGAGAGGGTGGCGCCGTCGGACTCGGTGGCATCGAGCGCCCGCTCCAGCGCCCGCTCGGCTGCGGCCTGGTCGCCGAGGGCATCACGGGCGACAGCCTCGAGCAGGTATGCCTGGGTCATCCAGCCGGAGTTGGCCGCCCGCGCGGCCCCCGCGAGGACGGGTGCCAGCGCCGCGGCGGCCGCCTGCGGGTCGTCCTGGGCCAGCCGCAGCGCAGCGATGGCGGCGCTTATCGCTGCGTGCCCTGTCTCCTGCTGTCCGGCCAGGGCCTGCTCGGCCGTGCTGGTTTCACCCATGCGCACGAGTGTCAGCAGCAACTGGGCCTGCAGTGGCGTCGCATGCGGGTGGGCCGCGGCGAACATCCCGGCCACTCGTTCGGCGGCCCGGAAGGCGTCCAGCGCCCTGGTGTGACGGCCGCGCGCGAGTTCCAGCATGCCGCGGGCCTGCTGGAGCAGCACGCCAGTGGCTGGCTCGGCCTCACGCCCGGTCGCCCGCTCGCCCCGCTCGAGTAGCGCCTCGGCCTCCTCCAGGCGCATCTGCCAGATCCGGATGGTGCTCAGGCCCGCGTAGGCGGGGGCTGCGACAGGCCGGTCCGCCCAGCCGTTTTCCTCGGCTCGCTCGATCGCCCGCACGAACCACTCCGCCGCCAGGCTGAACGACCGGAAGCTCACGGCCCAGGCCTTTTGGGTCAGGCCATCGATCTCCAGCCACGGCCTTTTGACCTGGCACGCTACGCGAGTGCCCTCGTCTAGGTGGCGCTCCGCGTCGTCGGTCCGCCCCGCCCACCGCTCGGCAGTGCCCAGGCTGATCAGCGCCACCGCGCGCAGTTCCTGGCACTGCCTGGATCCATCCGCGTCGACGGTCCAGTCCTCATCCAGCAGCCGACGTGCGTCGGCGACCACGGCCGGGAGGTCGCCCCGGCGCTGGGCGAGGAACAGGCGCATGACGGTCAGGTTGACCTGGAACTGCCGCCGCCGGCTTGCGGGCACTGATGTCATCTCCTGCTCGGCCCGAGCGAGGTGACGTTTGGCCTGGTCGAAGGACGCGCGGTCTAGTTCGGCGACGGACAGCGGCACCGCCAGCTCGGGACTGGCGGCTACGTCGGCTGGGAACCGGGCCAGCAGCTCATGCATGATGCCCCCCTTCCCATCCAGGACGAGGCTGAGGAAGTGATCCGTCAGCAGGCGGACGGCGAGATTCCAGTCCCCCGCCGCCTGTGCGTGGCCAACCGCTTCCGCGGGATCGCCGCGGGCCGCGAACCACAAGGCGGCCGCACCGTGCAGGCTAGCCAGGCCGCTCGGCTCGCTTCGCCGCAGCTCGCGCCGCAGCACGTCGGCGAATAGCGGGTGGCACCGAAACCAGGATCGCCGGGCGTCCAGCGCCGTCACGAACGCCCCGGCGTCTTCCAGATCCTGCAGGACCTTCTCGCCGCCCGAGCCGCCGGACAGCCGGTCAGCGAGCTCGCCGCTGAACCGCTCGCACACCGACGTGCGCAGCAGCAGCTGCCGGCCTGGTCCAGCCAGTTGGTCGAGCACCTCGGTCCGCAGGTACTCGGCCACGGCGCGGTCCGCCCCGCAGAACTCCGCCGCGAAGCGCACCGGGTCTGGGTGCCCGGTCAGTGATCGCGCGGCTAGCCGTAGCCCGGCGGCCCAGCCCTCCGTGCGCGCCACCAGACCAGCCAGGGACGGTTCCGGCAGCGTTGCGCCCGCCGCGCGGAACAACGCGCGGGCCTCGTCGAGGGTGAATCGCAAATCGGCGGCTCGGACTTCGCTTAGCTCGCCCTCGAGCCGCAGCCGGTGCAGGCCCAGCTCCGCGTCTTTGCGGCCGACCAGCAGGAACCGGACTTCCGGTGGCGCGCACATGATCAGCAACCGCAGCCGGGCCTGCACCTCGGCCGAGTGCAGGTGATGCACATCGTCGATAATCATCCAGAGCGGCTCTTCCAGGACGCTCAGGTCCACGAGAAGCCGCTCGACGACCGCCCAGCCGCCACCGTCCGGTGCGCCATCCGATGGCCGGATCAGCTTGGCCCCGGCGATCGTGGTCCGCAGGGCATCCCGGATCAGGCGGCAGAACGCCACCGGATCCTGCTCGCCGCCTTGCGGGGTTACCCAGGCGGCGCTGTCCATCCGGCCGGACTCGGACAACCAGGACCGAACCAGCACGGTTTTGCCGCTGCCGGCGGGGGCGGAGATCTGCGTGACGCGGGCCGCTCGGTCGAGCCGGTCAAGCAGTCGGTGGCGGGCGATGGTTTCGTCCTTGTTCAGGGGAATGCGGCCGTCTAGGGCACGGGCGTGAAACGAGCCATCGACGAGCATGACGTCCCTCGGCTTCCTGCGGTCGGCCGGTGCATTTTCATTGCCTATGCCTAGGATGATTACCGACAGGCGCGCGAACGTCTGCCCGGCGGGCACCCAACCGGCCTTCCAGCTAGCCGGAATGAACGAGACGCGGCGCAGGCCGATAATCGTGGCATGGAAGCAACTGGCCCGGACGCAAGACGGACTCGGGTGGTGCTGGCCGACGACGACGTCCTACTGCGCGAGGGCCTGGCCAGCTTGCTTGACCGATCCGGGCTCGACGTCGTGGGCCAGGCCGACGAGGCCACCGGGCTGCTGGAGCTGGTCCGCCGGCTACGGCCCGATCTCGCGGTGGTGGACATCCGGATGCCGCCCGGGCATTCGACCGAGGGGCTGGAAGCGGCCCAGGTTATCCAGCAGGCATATCCGGAGACCGCGGTGGTGGTGCTGTCGGCCCACGTGGAGGTCGAGCACGCGATGGGCCTGCTTGCTGCCGAGCAGCGCACCGGCTACCTGCTGAAGAACCGGGTCACCGACGTCGCCGAGTTCATCGCGACACTTAAGCGGGTGGAGCACGGTGGCTCGGCGGTAGACCCCGCGCTGGTGGCCGAACTGGTGGCAGCCCGGCGAACCGAGGACCCACTCAGCCAGCTCAGCAGCCGGGAACGGGAGGTACTTGGGCTGATGGCCGAGGGGCGCTCCAACGCCGGCATCGGGCAGGCCCTGTGGGTGACCGAGGGCACGGTGGAAAAGCACGTGCGCAGCATCATGATGAAGCTCCGCCTGCCCGGGACGGCCAACGTTCACCGCCGGGTGCTGGCCGTGCTCGCCTTCCTGGAAAACCGCTGACGGCGCGTGACTCCGGCTAGCTGCAATGCGAACGAGGCCCATGCGCGAGCAAGCTAATCCGGTGAACCCGCTGCGAATCGTCATCGTCGACGACGATCCATCATTCCTCGAGGCGGCACGGGCCCTGCTGGAGGCGGACGGTGTAACCGTGGCCGGGACGGCCTGCACCCGTGCCGATTTGCTCCGGCAGGTCGATGCGCTGCGCCCGGATGTGGTGCTCATCGATATCCGCCTCGGCGAGGATTCCGGATTCAACGCGGCCAGGGAACTGGCCGCGGCCGGCAGCCGCGCGGCGCTCATCATGATCTCCACCCATGCCGAGGTCGACTACGCCGATCTCCTCGTGGAAAGTCCGGTGATCGGCTTCCTGCCCAAGGCGGAGCTGTCAGGGCAAGCCATCCGCCGGATCCTCGTCCGAAGCTAAGCGCGTCACGCGGCACCGGTAAAGCCGCTGAAACGAACACGGTCCAGGAAAAGACGTCCGTCAGCTTGTCTTAGAGCACCGCAATCAGCGGGGCGTCGGTCACGTCGAGTGCAGGAGGGCTTGCGGCTGCGAGGCTTGCCGTGGCATATGCGCGCTAATGGCCTCGACGAATGCCGGGGGAGGCGGCGGCATCGGCCCCTCGACCGGCTTTCCTGCCTGGACGTCGTAGCGGGATCCCCACGGAGGATCGATGACGTGGTAGCCGTCGCCGCGCAACCGGTCGACGTTCCGCTGAACGGCGGGCTTCTTCCACATTTCCGCGGTCATCACGGGGAAAAACACGACTGGGAATTCGGCTGCAAGGACGGTGGCGCACAGCATATTCGGAGCCGCGCCCGCCGCGACCGCGGAAAGCATGTTCGCCGTTGCGGGGAACACGGCAAGCATGTCGTGGTCTGCGGCGAGGGTGGCGTGGTTGCTCTCGGGCCAGGTCGACGCCGGTTCCCCGGTAATCACCCGGTCGGCAAAGAGTGCGACCGTGTGCGCTGGCAGGAACTCCTTTGCGGTATGCGTCAGGAGAACTGACACGGATCCAGTGAAGCCGCCCCGCAGCGCGGAGATGTATATCGGGAGCATGGCAACGGCCGCCGATCCCGAGACCCCGATGAGAAGACGTCCGCCAAACGCGGCGGAATGGCTTTCTGACATAGCAGGCGATCCTCCATGATTTCGTGCGCTGATTAGGTCGGTTGCGCTGACGGTCTTTTGTCAAGCATGAGAGATGGGACTCGACATCGGATCGACGTCCGTGTCCGGCGCTCGTCTACATTTTGTCGACATCCCCGCCGCTAGGCTTGAGCCATCCGAAGCGGGCGGGCAGGGAAAATGTCCGTACATCACTGCCCGCTCGGGGCGGCCTGACACCGGTGGTCCGTCTTCTGCGGGCCGCGATCGCGTCCGGTGCCGAGCAGGCGCGCTCTGGAATGAAGGTGAACGGAAGTTCGCGCTACGCGGAGCGGGCGGGCTGGCCCTGTCCCGCCGGGCGGGCGCGGGCCCGCGACAGCATCCCAAGGAAATAGGAGCAAATCGTTGACTGCAGGCGACCTGGATTTCGAGACCAGCGTCTTCGACAAGGAGTACATCACCCTGGCGGGTAGGCGTGAGGCGATCGTCCGCGGCGGACGGCACCTGTTCGAGCGCCTGCCCCGCGCCTTCGAGGGCATCGGCAAGCTCGGCGTCATCGGCTGGGGCCCCCAGGGCTCGGCGCAGGCGCAGAACCTTCGTGACTCTCTGGGCGACGCGGTGCGGGTGGCGGTCGGCCTGCGGGCCGGGTCGGCATCGTTCGAGGCGGCCCGGGCGGCCGGGTTCTCCGAGGAGGACGGCACGCTCGGAGAGATGTTCGAGGTCATCGCCGACTCGGACATGGTACTGCTGCTCATCTCCGACGCGGCCCAGGTCGCGCTGCTCGATCAGATCTTCGCCGCCCTCAGGCCCGGGGCCACCCTCGGCCTGTCGCACGGGTTCCTGGTTGGCTATCTCGACCAGCAGGGCAAGACGTTCCCGGCCGGGATCGATGTCATCGGGGTATGCCCGAAAGGCATGGGCGCCTCGGTGCGTGCGCTTTACCTGCAAGGCGCCAGCACGAACGGAGCGGGCATCAACAATAGCCTCGCGATTCACCAGGACGTGAGCGGGCGCGCCACAGAGCGGGCACTGGGCTGGTCGGTGGCCCTCGGCGCGCCGTACACGTTCCAGACCACGCTGCGGTCTGAGTACATGTCTGACCTCACCGGCGAGCGCGCGATCCTACTCGCCGCGGTGCACGGCATCGTGGAGGCGCTCTACCAGCGCTACCGTGACCAGGGAATGAGCGAGACCGCAGCCTACCGGCACTCGGTGGACTCCGTGACCGGGCCGATCTCCCAGATCATCTCCAAGGAAGGCCTGATCGGGCTCTACCAGAAGCTGGACGACGACGGCCGTGAGACCTTCGCCCAGGCATACGCGGCCGCGTACCCGGCGGGCCTGGAACTGGTCCACGAGGTGTACGACGAGGTGCGCTCGGGGGGCGAGATCCGCAGCGTGATCATGGCCGGGGACCGGTTCGCCCGGTTCCCGATGGGCAAGATCGACCAGTCCACGATGTGGAAGGCAGGCGAGGTCGCGCGCCGCACCCGGGACAACAGCGACCTCCCGCTGAACCCGTTCACCGCCGGCATCTTCTGCGGCGTGATGACGGCGCAGATCGACACGTTCATCGAGAACGGGCATCCGTACTCGGAGATCGCGAACGAGTCCGTCATCGAGGCCACCGACTCGCTCAACCCGTACATGCACGCCCGCGGCATTTCCTACATGGTCGACAACTGCTCAACAACCGCCCGTCTCGGTTCCCGCAAGTGGGCGCCCCGCTTCGACTATCTGCTGACCCAGGTGGCCTTCCCCGCGATCGACGACGGAGGCGCCGCCCTGGACACCACGCTGGTCAAAGCGTTCGAGGACCACGACATCCACGAGGTGCTGCGGATCTGCGGCGAAATGCGGCCGTCCGTCGACATCTTCGTCGAGTGACTACCCGCGGCGCGGCCGCCATCCTGCTCGCGGAGCGCCACGCGAAGGTGGGCGGACGACTGTCAGCCCGGCTTAGCGTGCGCCTTCCTGTAGGACGTCATCGCCCCGGGCACCCGCTTCTTCGAGGAGCGCGGGTGGCGGGGCGGTGCTTTATGTATGAAAGGAAGGCTTGGGTGACAGGCGAGACCACCCCCGGATGAATGGAGTCGGTAGAAAGCGAGTCGTGGTCGGACTATCTGCTCGCTGGCCGCCAGGTACTTGGCACCCGTGCGCTCCGGGCGGGCGGCGGCGTCGCGCTGGAGGTCCCTGGCCCTTCCAGCTCGCTGGGCAGGACCATGGGCATCGGCTGGGCTGACCCGGTGAACGCCAGGCTCCTGGAGCGGATCATCGGCTTCTACCGTGCGGCAAGGGCGCCCAGCACCATCCTGATGATCGCCCCGCAGGTTCTGCCACCGGGCTGGGCAGCCCTACGCAGCCGGTTCGGCATCGCCGACACGGAGTCCGCCATCGTCAAACTCTCCGGGGAGGCCCGCGCCGTGGCCGACCAGAGCAAGGCCGCCCACCACCTGGACCGCGGATTGCAAGTCGGGCCGGTCCTCGCCAGCCGGGCAGGCGAATGGGGCCGGGCGATGCAGCTGGGATTCATGCATGACGACCCTCGCCTGGCGCAGCAGTCGGCCGGGCTCTCCGGCCTCCCTGGCTGGCGGTTGTTCGCGGTGTACGAGGATGACGACATTGTCGCGACCGGCAGCTTGCGCGTCCACGGGGCTGTCGGCCACTTGTTCGACGGCGCGACGTTGCCGTCGGCCCGCAACCGGGGCGCTAAGTCCGCGCTGATCGCCGCGCGGGCGGCCGCCGCGGCGGAAGCGGGCTGCGCGTGGGTGATCGCGGAGGCCGGTGCGGAAAAGCCCGGCCAGCACAACTCATCGCTGCACAACCAATTGCGAGCCGGGTTGTCCGCTCAGCACCAGCGGGAGAACTGGATCTGGGAGAACTGGATCTGGCGCCGCTCCGCGGCTCCTGCTTGATGGTGAGATCGGACCGGTATCAGCCGCGCCGAAGGTGGTCATACCCACGGACTTCCCGAAGAGGCGCGGTTACCATACCGGCGTCCCATAAAGCTCAGAACCTGTAGCTGCCGCTCCAGTTCGAGCGCAGCATCCTCGAGGCTGCTGGAGCGGAGGCTGGCGAGCATCCGCCGACGGGAGCTGATCACTATGCCATCGGCGATGCGGCCCGCGCCGAGCATGAGCTGAAAGGCGAACTCGGCGCCATTGCGCAGCACCGGCGTCGCGCAGGCGTCCTGGGCGGCGTCGGCCAGGGCGGTGAAGAACCCGGCGTGCGCGGCTGCCTTGCGCCCCCAGCCGGATCCGGCCGGAACAGCACACGCGAGGTCGAGGCTGGCTTGCAGGGCGCGGTGCCCCGGTCCCCCAACCCTCGCCATCAGGCCGACCGCGCACGTCCTCAGCGCGGGCCTGGTCTTCCGGCCGGAACAGGCGACATGCCCGGGACCCGATATCCCGCAATCAGATATTTGGCGCATTCGCCGACGCCTCCGGGTTCGGCAGCATCATCGGAGAGCTGAGTGCCTCGGACTACCTGGTGGTCGCCCCGCCCAACCCGCCTCAGCTTTTGCCCGCGATGACTTCGAGGGCCTGCAGGCGATCCTGGATCTCGTAGACGGGGACCGTGACGATCAGCTCATCAGGAGCGAAGCGGCCCATGAGCGCGGCCAGGCCGCGCTGGATTTGCCTAGCATTTCCCCGCACCCCGCCATTGCGCAAGGTCGCTATCAACTGCCGCTCCCGCGGCGTGAATGTGTACCGAGCGGCCCGGTCTGTCGTGAACAGCGGGGACTTCTGTCCGGTTAGCCCCTCCGCGATGAGGACTTCGTACGGCCGGGCGAGTTCCTCCGCACGCTCGTCGGTCTCGGCGTAGATGACGGTCACGCTCACCATCACGTACGGACGGTCAAGCCACCGGGACGGCTTGAACTGGCGGCGGTAGACGTCGAGCGCCGATCCGGTTCTGCTCGGCCGGATATGGTGGGCCACCGCCATCGGCAAGCCCAGCTCCGCCGCCAGCGTGGCACTGGACTCACCGGATGCGAGCAGCCACACCTGTGGCGGGTAGCTCTCTGGCATCGGAGCCCCTGCGCTGGAAGATCCACCCGGCGTGAAGTACCCGAGAAGCTGGCGCACTTCGCTGGCGTAGGCCTCATCGGACGGAGATGGCGCGCCGCGACGGAGGATGTCCGCGACCGTAGAATTGGCGGCGCCGGTCCCTTTACCGATGCCCAAGTCGATGCGGCTCCCGCTAAACGCCCCGATCGAACCGAACTGCTCGGCGACGATGAAGGGAAGATGGTTGGGAAGCATGACGCCGCCCGAACCAACTCGGATGGACGCAGTCTCGGCAGCCAGCCACGCGACAAGCACAGCCGGAGCCACGCTTGCGAAAGCCGGCGAACCGTGATGCTCAGCCACCCAGAACCGGCCGAACCCGAGGCGCTCAGCCTGACGGGCCACGGTAACGGTATGCGACAGAGCCTCACTTGCCGGCTTCTCGGACGACACCAGGGCTGTGTCCAGGACCGACAGTGGTATGTCCGTCAACGCTCGCCCTCTTTCTGTTTCGGGAGTGGCATGTGGCTAGGCGCTCTGCCGGTAATGCTCGAGTACCCGCATCCGGGCCCGGGCCGGGTGCAACTCGGTGGCCGGATCGGCTCCGGCGAGCTCGGCGGCGTAGGCCCGGACCAGGTCGTGGCTGGCGTAGTACCCCGGCTCGGGCCTGGTCATCAGATGGCCGCGTTCCAGCTCTTCCAGGTCGGCCGCCGCCTCCGGCGTGCTGATGCCGGCCAGGCTGGCCATAGCCGCCCTGCTGACCTCGGGGCGCGGGTGCAGGGAGGACAGCTGCAGCAGACGGGCGGCACCGGGAGAGAGCACTTGATAGGAAAGCGAGAGTGATGTCCTGGTGTCCACCGCGGGGTCGGGGTCGGCCAGCGCGCTGAGAGTGCTGCCGGACTCGCTCAGCTCAGTGGCCAGCGACGAGAGCGGATAATCGGCGTAGACGGCCGCGCGCGCGGCAACGACCGACAGGGCGAGGGGAAGGCCCGCACACAGTTCGATCAGTCGTTCGGCGCCCTCGATGTCCGCGTCTACGCGGTCCGCCCCGAGTCGGCGCGCCAGCGCCTCGCGCGCGTCCAGGGGGGAGAACGGGGTCAGCCCGATCAGCCGGGCGTCCTCGGTGGCGATCAGCGAGCGCATCTGGTCCCGGCTGGTCACCAGGACTCCGCACTGACTGCCGCCGGGCAGTAGCGGACGAACCTGCTCGGCGCTGCGCGCGTTATCGAGCACGATCAGGCACCGGCGCCCGGCCAGCACGCTTCGGTACAGGCCCACCTGGGCTTCTGCCCCGGCCGGGATCCGCTCCGGGGGTACCCCCAGGCCGACCAGCAGCTGCCGGACAGCCTCCTGGAGCCTCAGTGCCGCCCCGGAATAATCGAAACCGCGCAGGTCGATGTACAGCTGGCCGTCGGGGAACCGGTCGGCCATCAGGTGGGCGGCATGCACGGCCAACGTGGTCTTGCCAACGCCCGCCATCCCAGTGATGACAGTCACGCCGGCCGGCTCGGACTCATCGGCGAGCATGAATTCAACGTCCGCTCTCCGCCCGGCGAAGTTCGGCAGATCGCGAGGGAGCTGTGCGGGCAGCACCATCGGCGCAGCCACAGGGCCGTCTGCGGCGGACGCGGCCCCGTCGTCACCAGCGTCCTCGTGCTCTTGGGCTGGAGTCCCCGGCTCAAGGCTGCTGGCCCGTCCCGGAGACTCCGCCTCCGGGACGTCCATCAGAGCAGGGTCGGCGTTGAGGACCCGCAAGTGCAGGTCTTGCAACTGCGGCCCGGGGTCAATACCGAGTTCGGTCGCGAGCAGCTGCCGGACCTCGTTGAATACAGCCAGCGCGTCGGCCTGGCGACCCGCCCGGTACAGGGCCAGCATGTGGAGCTCTCGAAGCCGCTCGCGGTACGGATGATCACCGGCCATGGAGGCCAGGGTCGGTATCACCTCGGCGTGCCTGCCCAGCGCCAGGTTGTCGCCCGCCCAGTTTTCGGCCGCGGACAGTCGCATTTCCTCGAGCAGTACGCGCCGCGTCTCGGCGAAGCGCCCGGCGATCCCGGCCAGGGGTACGCCCTTCCACAGGGCTAGCGCCTCGTTCAGGTGCCTCGCCGCGGTGCCGAGATCACCTTCGGCGCGCGCGTGGGCGGCCCGGTCGGTCAGCTGACTGAATCGCGACGCATCCAGGTCGTCTCCCCCCATGAGGAGGACGTAGCCGCCCGTCGCCTGCAGCAGTTTCCCGTCGCCCAGGACCTTGCGCAACCGGTACACGTAGGTTCGCATGGTGCCGCCCGCTGACTTCGGCGGATCCTCGGGCCAGAGCACGTCGATGAGTTCCTCGGCCGAAATAAATGCCCCAGCACGCAGGAGCATGGCGGCCAAAACCGCTCGCTGCTGCGGGGTTCCCAGGTTGATCTCAGCGCCGTCGCGCCAGGCTCGCACGGGCCCGAGAACAGTAAAGCTGAAACCCGATGCCATCAGGCGCTCTCCCAACCGCAGCCAGTAAATTTCCCGCGTTCGCGCAGTACCATCTCGCCGCAGCGACGCCAGGTCACGGGATCGGTTTCGGTCTCGCGCAGTGCCCCGGCGGTCCGCTGCCTGAGCTCATCCAGGCTCAGCCGCGTGGTTGCCTCCAGCAGGTCGTCCTTGGCGGGGAAGCTCCGGTAGACCGCGGCCTTGCCGACCCCGGCACGCCCCGCGATCTGGCGGACGGAGGCTCCGCTGCCGTGCTCGCGGAGAGCCTCGGCCGCGGCGGCGACGACTCGCCCATGGTTGCGCTGCGCGTCCGTGGATCTGGGGCCGCCGGCCGTGTCCTGGCCGGATTCAGTCATCGCGGGTGTCCAGCAGTGGTTCATCGCCGTAGACGTTGATGACCTCGACGTACAGCACGGTGGAGATTCGGCCGAACGTCCAGTAGTACCCGGTCACTTGCAGCACCTCCACTAGTTCCCGGTCGGTGAGGAACTTCCGGGCCTGCTGGAATGTCTCGTCCGAGACGCGGGGTCGCTGCACGACCTGGGCCGTCAGGCAGATCAGGGCGCGGTCAGCGGGCGAGAGCTCGGGGCTGTCCAGTTGCCGGTCGCGGATGAGCTGCCGGGTTCGCTCCCCGACCCCGGCTGCCAGTGCAATGGGGTCATGCTGGGCCGCAACGAACGTGCTGGCGGTGTATTCGGCAACGGTGAGGATCACCAGCTCACGCAAACGCGCCGGCAGCTCCAGCGCGGTGAACTGTGCCTTGGCAAGCTGGACGAACGGCTTCACGGTGTCCGCTGAGTGAGACAGCATCTTGACCATCGGATCGGGTGGCAAGGACGCGAGGAACTCGCGGACATCCTCCGGGATCGAGGCGGGGTCCGGGTCGGCCAGGCGGGGCATGTCGTGCTCCTATCGCCGCGTGATCAGCGTGCGGCCGGGTCGATGTCGAATCCGGTCTCGCTCAGGTGCCGGAAGCGGCCGTCGGGGGCGAAGGTGCCGAAGATCGCGACTTCCCGGTCCTGGGTGGCACCGTTCTTCAGTGTGATGTGGAAGACGTGTCGCTCGGCATACGCGGAACCGTCGCGGAGCTCGCCAAGTACGGTCACCGCGCCCTCCGCCACCTGGCTCCGGGCACGCGCGACCATCTCGGCGAACTCGTCGCGGTCCAATGTTTTCCCGTCAGTTCGGAAGGTGAAGTCCGGGGCGTAGTACTGGTCCAGGACCTGGTCCAGGTCGTGGCCGGAGTTCGGCTCGAACAGCAAGGCTCTGAGCGCATCGCTGATACGGACGTAATTCATGATTGAGGAACCCCTTGAGTACGAGTCCACAGGAAACTTATGCATCTGGCAGACCTGGCGGCGGCGACTACAGCTACTCCGAGCACGCCGAGTTTTACGCCTGGTGATTCCTATGGACATGACAATCAGGCAACCACAGTGAGTAATACCCTGTCCAACACACAGGGTTCATCAGAGCGATCGAAATTCGCGATACGCAAGGTCCGAAAGAAATTGGCGGCGCGGATTCCGGACCCGAGCTGGCGTTGCCAAATATCCCGCGATCAGGTATTTCGATCGCTGTCATGAATAAATTGTCTTGGATGGCATTCCCCGCATAGTGATTCACTCGATTTATGTGATGCGGTCTCACCAGGACGGACGGGACGTTGGGAGTATCCGAGCAGTAACCGGCCAGCGAGAGCTAGCCCCAGCCAGACGGAGAAACGCAGGATGCCAGAACCAGCCCAGCCCACAGTCGTGCTCGTGCACGGCGCATTCGCCGACGCCTCCGGGTTCGGCGGCATAATCACGGAGCTGAGTACCTCGGGCTACCGAGTGCTCGCCCCGCCCAACCCGCTGCGCAGCCTGGACGGTGACGCCGCGACGGTCACCGCGGTCGTCAGTGCGATCGAGGGCCCAGTCGTGCTCATCGGCCACTCCTACGGCGGAGCCGTGATCACTCAAGCCTCCGCGCACGCCGGCAACGTCGTCGGCCTGGTGTATCTCGCGGCGTTCAGCCTCGACGCGGGCGAGAGCTGCGCCAGCGTCCAGGGCCCCTTCCCCCCCTCGATGCTCGCGACGACCGTCGTGCCCACTCCCTATGACGCGCCTGGCGCCGCCGGTGGCCCCGACCTGTACATCGGCGAAGACGGCTTCCGTGAGACCTTCTGCGCAGACTCTCCCGCCGACCTTGCGCGGGTCATGTACGCCACGCAGCGGCCGCTCGCGGCCGCCGCCTTCAGCGAGAACGCCACCGCCACGGGCTGGAGGACCATTCCCTCCTGGTACCAGCTCGCCCGGCATGACAACGCGATCCCGCCCCAAGCCCAGGAGTTCATGGCCAAGCGGATGACCTCAGTCACCGAGGAGATCGACGGCTCGCACACCGCCTTCATCGCCCAGCCGGAGCGCACCGCGGCCTTCATCAAGCAGGCCCTCGCCCAGTCCTGAACCCGCGCACGGCCAGACGCTGACCGTGCCGCGCCACCATCGCATAATCCGGAGGAATCCATGAAACGCATCCCTCGTGTCGCCGGGCTCATCACCGCAGCGGCAGCCGTCGCGGCGATATCGGCATTCACGCTGACCCCGAGTGCCAGCGCGCACACCACTGCGCCGGCCACGCGCACCGCCGCCCTGACGGCGGCGGGCACCGGCCCCAAGCCCACCATCGTCCTCGTGCACGGTGCGTGGGCCGACGCCTCAAGCTGGACGCCGGTCATCGAGCGGCTGCAGAAGGCCGGGTACACGGTCGACGCACCACCAAACCCCCTCCAGGGCCTTACCTACGACTCCGCGTACATCGCCAGCTACCTGAAGCAGATCATGGGCCCGGTCATCCTGGTTGGCCACTCCTATGGCGGGGCCATCATCACCGACGCCTCGGCCGGCGACGCCAACGTCAAGGCACTCGTCTACATCGCGGGCTGGGCACCGGCCAAGGGCGAAACCCTGGAAAGCCTCATCGACTCCAAGCTCGCCGCGGAGATCCCGGCCCTTCCGGTCACCGCCGCGACCTACCCCGAGCAGGGCGGCGGCACTGGAACCGACCTGACCATCGACCCCGCGGACTACCCCAGCGTGTTCCTCGACAACGGGTTGCCGGCCTACGAGGAAGACGCGCTCGCCGCCGAGCAGCGACCCCTCAGCCTGAACGCGCTTACCGAGGCCTCCAGCACTCCAGGGTGGCAGACGATCCCTTCCTGGTACATGGTCGCCAACCAGGACCGCGCGATCGCCCCGAACCTGGAGCGCTTCATGGCCGCCCGGATGCACGCGCACACCGTCGACGTCAACGGGCCGCACCTGCTCATGCTCACCGACCCCCGCGCGGTGACCAGCCTGATCGAAGAGGCGGCCATCGCCACAACGGGCAGCTAGCCCGGGATAGCAAGCAGGGCCCCGCGCCGCCGCAGGCCCCGGGCTCTCGCCTGGGATTGACCTGAGCACGCGTAGCGGTGTCGGCCAATGGCCCCGGCCAGGTACCCCTGGCCGGGGCCGTTTTGCTCTGGACGGGGTGCTGGCGCGCGCCGCCTATGGAAGCTGGGCGCCTTTACCCCCGGCCGGGAGCGTGCCCGAGACAGCATGCAGGCAACTCGGCCTACAGCGCCACCCCACCGAAAATCGTGCACGGGATGGTCCCCCAAGCGAGAGTTCCCGGACCCCCCGGAAAACGAAGTCCT
>Ga0335074_10001647_pt1 | contig 30228 bp, 23 predicted proteins | sample Lox_Sample_23_FD_206715 | JGI IMG/M metagenome (GOLD analysis project Ga0335074, IMG submission 206715) | Soil microbial communities from Loxahatchee National Wildlife Refuge, Florida, United States - Lox_Sample_2.3 | ecosystem: Environmental > Terrestrial > Soil > Wetlands | place: USA... | reverse complement strand
TCACCTGGAGGATCGCTGCGGCTCAGGCTGGCGAGCGACCGACATCATCCAGACGCCCATCTGGAAAAAGGGCCGTCCGGACGCGCGCTTAGCGATGACCGTCGGGACCTTATGTGGCATGGTCGCAGCGTCACTGGAGGCCGAGTTCGTGCTGAAGCTCGACACGGACGCATTGATCGTCGGCGAATTTGCGAAGCGCTTGAGCGGCGTGTTTGCGGCCGATCCGCAGCTCGGGATCGTCGGCTCGTACGACCGAACGTGCACGGGCGGCATCCGCGACTGGTCGGTCTGGGTGCCAGCGCTCAAGCGGGCTACCCGGCGAATCTCGTTGCGGTCCCCGCGCCGGGTCACTGCCGCTCGCCGCCTACTCGCCGCGGCGCTGGCGAGAGGTCAGTACGAGCTCGGCGCGCACTGCCTGGGCGGCGCATACGCGGTGTCGCCAGCGCTAGCGCGGCGACGAGATCTTCTCCGATGGGAGCCATGGGTCGGATCGGGCCTCGGAGAAGACGTGGTGATGGGGGTCCTCTGCGCCGCGGCCGGGCTGCATATGCAGAGCATGACCGCGACCGGCGAGCCGTTTGGACTATCTCATGTCGGCCTGCCAGGCCCGCCGGAATGGCTCTTGGCTCGCGGGCACAGCATCGTGCACGCCGTGAAGGATCCGGACACACGAGTGGAGGCGGATATGCGTGCGCGTCTGCAAGAAGCGGCGGCATGATCCAGGCCTGTCGCCGGCTAGCTCACTTGCCCCTGCGTGGCCAGCCACCACGTGAAGCCGGGTTTATCGACGCCTCGCATCTGCTCCTGAGCCCACGGGGGGGCCAGGATCCCGCTCAGCTGCGGGTCGCAGCTGACATAGTGACAGGAAAGCAGTGGGGTGACGGGGGAGCCTTCAGCGAGCAGATAACTTATCTCGACGAAGAAGACGACCGCGTCCGAGGCCATGAACGCGCGATGAGACCCGTCGAAGAACGCCGTGTCGCCCAGCTTGAGCGCATCGAATATCGAGAGATCGGCGGTCTCGAGCGGGGCGCGGACGATGTGATGACACAGTCGACCGATCTCGGCGCGCGGATGCGGGTCGATGGAGGTGATGTGAGTGTCGAGTGCGCCGCCACGACTTGCCCGGACCACGATTTTCGTCGAGTTTCCCGAGCCGATCTCGAGATACCGCTTCGGTATCCGCGGCCGCACGAACCCGTAGATGGATACTCTGTCCAGGGCGGGAATACATGGAAAGCGTTGTATCCATGGCGGCTCGAGCGAAGTAGGCTGGATGCCGATCCTCAGGCTCTCCTAGGAGGGAGAGCGGGTCGCTCAGAAGGTCGGCCTAGCGGGCGTGGACGGCGGCGGAGTCCCGCGTCAGCCGGGCGTGAGGCGGCTTTCCCAAACCGTACCGCCGAGCATCTTCGGCAGATGGTGGGCACTCGAGCGCGAGGTACTGCTGTTCGTGAGGTGAGTGGCGCCCCTCAGCGATGTGTCGGCCATCCTGGGGGCTCGCAGAGAACGATCGCGCAACGCGCAATAGCTACCTGGCATCCGACTGAGAAGAGATCGACCGTTCATGTCGTCCCAACAAGATCCGAATACGCGGTCAGTCGTCCGAGTGGATCCGATGCGTTCACGCCTGACATCCGGTCTCTGTTGGGCGGGAGTGACTGAGACGCAGTCTGACATGCAGAGTGATCTGATCATGGATGTCGGAATGCACGATGGAACGGACACGGCCTATTACCTGGCAAAGGGGTTCAGGGTCGTTGCAATCGAGGCCAACCCGGCGCTTGTCAGTGCCGCCCAGGAGCGGTTCGCCGACGCCATCGCGCGCGAGAGGTTGAAGATCGTTGCCGCGGCAATAACCGAGTCGCGCGGCACAACGTCGATGGCTGTCGCGGACAGCATGACGATTTGGAGCTCGGTGGATCCTGGTTTCATAAAGCGCAACACCGGAATCGACTATCGCCAAGTGGAGGTACCGGCCATCCCGTTCCAGGATGTGCTTGGCGAACATGGGGTGCCGTACTTCTTGAAGATCGACATCGAGGGAAACGACATCCTCGCGCTCCGCGCCCTGCACCGAATGAGGGACCGCCCCCAGTTCGTGTCGATCGAATCGAGCGTCACTGCCTATAAGCCAGATTTTGCGGACGTATTCGACGAGCTGGCGGAACTGTGGACGCTGGGATATAGAGGTTTCAAGTACATAAGCCAGGAGTCACTCTCGCGGATCAACCTCCCCAGGCACCCGCGAGAGGGAGCGTACGTGGCCGTAACGGTCAAGGGGCACACGAGCGGTCCGTTCGGTCGCGAGACGCCGGGTCGATGGCTGACCGTGCACCAAGCGCTGGTGCGGGCGGAGCTGCTCAGGCTCAGGCACAACCTGACCGGGTACGGCGGCAGATGGAGCGACACCCGGATTGGATGGATGTACGCGACCGCGAGGCAGAAGGTGACCGGATCCCAGCCTCCCTGGTATGACCTGCACGCTCGGTTGAGTCATGAAGGTGGATAGATCGCTGCCCGGCAGCCCGAGCGTAACCGTGGTGATGGCCACATATAACGGGGCAGAATTCATCGCTTCGAGCCTCGAGTCGGTGCTGAGTCAGACGAGTCCTCCGGACGAGATCATCGTCGTTGATGACGGATCCACCGACGGGACGCCTCAAGTCTTGGCAGGGTATGAGGCGTCGATTAAGGTCACACGTCAGACCAACCAAGGCCCCTCGTCTGCCTTCAACAACGCTATTGCGCAAGCGACAAGCGAGTTCGTGGCACTCGCTGCTGACGATGACGTCTGGGAACCCGAGAAACTCGAGTGGCAGCGGGCGATCCTGGCGGACGACCCCGGAGTGGACATCGTGGTAGGCCACATGCGCGTGTTTGGTCGCGTGGAAGGCGAGTTTCGGCGGCCGCCCGGGAGTGGACGGCTCGATCCGGTGGTCTTGCGCCGCGCACAGTTCGACCGCAGCCATCTGGCCGCGCCCACGGCCACGATACGTCGCAGTCTGTTCGCGCGGATCGGAGGGTTCCGGGAGGACCTACCGGCCGAGGACTACGAGTTCTGGCTGCGCGCGCTTCGCACTGGAGCAGTGTTCCATTACGACCCCCGCGCGGTGGTTCGTTATCGCGCACATGACGGCAACCTCTCCAAGCATGAGTGGCTGATACACGAAACTCACTACGGCGTCTTGCGGGACTATGCGAGGGATATCAATGACCGCAGGCTGGTTGCCCGAGTACTAGCGCGCAATCGGCTGGTCGTTGCGCGGCACCGTCTGTCCGCGGGCCAGTACGAAGCCGCGCGGCGAGCATTCGCCGCCGCCTTCAGGCATCGCCCGACGTTGGCAGCCGCGGCGTGGTTTGCGCTGCTCCGGAACCCTCGGCTTACCGGCTACGCGATTGCGTGGGGACGCGTCCGGCCGCGGCGCGTGCTCCACAGATCCGGGTCGCAACGACCGCCCATCGTGTGAGATAAGGCTAAGCTGGCGCCCGGAGCTCGTCGTGCTCCTGCCTCTGGGAAGTCTCGGCGCTCGCCGGAGATGATCCCTGCTTGGGGTGGACGACGTGTTTGACGAGGAGGACGAGATCCGACCATGCGTCGCGGAACCCGAGCCAAAGTGTGACCAGGTAGGCGGCGACGGCCGTGGTGCCCACTGCACCGATCCACAGAACCCGGGGTGCCGACGCGGCTGAGAGGAGATGAGCTAGCGGCACTGCACAGGCAAACAGTGCAACTAGCGACACCATGGCGGGAGCCACCTCTTCCCAGAGCTGCCGCATCGGCATGCCGATCATCCGGTCGAAAATGACGTAATACGTGATGAGGTATCCGACGGTATTCAGGACGACGATCCCGATACACAGCACGTTCAACCCGTACCGGGCGAAGGCAAAGACCACACCGAAGTACGCTAGTAGCGCGACAAGGTTGCTCAGGAGAGCGACGCCAGGGCGACCTGCGGCCAAGATCAGTGCGGACGCGCCGGTGCCGAGCGCGAACGTCATGCCCGCTAAGGCAAGGATCTGCGACGGCACGACGGACGGGATCCAAGCCTGGCCGAAGACTAGTGGCACGACCACTGGCGCCACGACCACGTATGTGGCGAGCATGGGGAAGATCACGGTCGCATGAACCCGCACGATGCGCCTGCGAAGGCGGCGCATATCGTCGAGGTCCCGGGTGCGCGAATAGACCGGAAGCGCCAGCCGCAGCATGATCTGGCTGATCTTCCCCTGATAGACGCCGCCGATCTGAAAGGCTCGCCAGTAGAACCCCGTCGCCCGTGCGCCCAGCTGCGCGCTGACAACCACATAATCGATGTTCGAGTAGGCCGAGAACAGAAGCGATGCAAGGGTGGTCTGGGAGCCGAAGCGGGTGATTTCCCCGGCTTCGCGCCGGTGCCAGCGAGGCCGCAGCAGAGGCGTCACCGCTATGAACATCACCGCTGCGGAGCCCGGGATGAGCACCTGACCGAGCACCAGCGCGCTCGCTCCGAGTCCTGCCACCGCCAATCCCACGCTCACGGCCACGCCGACTGCCAGCGAGGCCATCTCGATCACGCTGGTGGCCCGGAAGTTCAGTTGTCGCTGTTGGATGGATTGCGGGATCGCGCACAGAGAAACGGCCAGGAATGCCGGAGAGGCAAGCTGGATCAAGGCGACGTTCTCATGCCCGAGTATGCCCGCGGTCAGAGGCGCCAGCAGGTATGTCAGAGCCGTGAGGAGCAGACCAGTCACCACGCTGAGAAATAGGCTCGTCTCCACGTGAGCTCTCCGAACGTCCTTGCGCTGCACCAGTGGGGTTCCGAAGCCCTCCACGGTCAAGCCCGTGGCGATTGCGACGATCGCGAGTGCCGTGGCCGCGTGGCCGAACCCGGTAGGACTGACCAGACGAGCCAGGACGATCGTGGACAGGAACGACGCCGTTTCGATCACGACTCGGGCCACGACGCCCCAACGGACGCCGGCTAGCGTCGCTTCTCGCACCGTCTCTGGGTGCGCCGTAACCAGCGCTGGGTGCACGTCGTCGAGCGCTCCGACATTGGGGCCACCAGCGGGCGTCGGATCGCTGCCGGAGCTAGTGTTCGGAGACGGCGTTAGCGCGGATCTACTCACCGTGGTGGCGCGATTCGTCGATGTGAGGGCCGCCTCCGCTGCCGTACGGCCAGCCAAAACTGTGGATGTGTGGAGACCACGTGCCCACCAACGCGCTGCAGGGGCCAGAACTATTGATCCTGCCGGCACCGATAGGTGCGGTTTTTCGAGCCCACATCGGAGGCATGGGCGAAGCCTGGCCTCGGGTAGTCTGACTCGCATCCAAGTTGAAAATTCTCAAGCGAGCGCGGACCCTCACGGCGACTTGGTCGAGCCGGGCACGCGGCGCGGCGCTGGCATGCCCCGGCTCCAGGAGACGACTCACGAGCCGGCCCAGCCCCAGCGGGTCCCGGTCCTCCACGCGGTCCAAACCGTCGGCCTCCCGTCCGAGACGTTCATCCGGGATGCGATCGCCGAGCTTGAGGCTCTCGGCTGGACCCCGTGGTTGGTTACGGAGGCCTCGGCCGGTCCCGCCGATGCGGTGCCGCCGGAGCGAATCGTCACCACCCCGCGCATGCTGCCGCTAGTCGATCGGGTGGCGGTCCGTATGCCCGTGCCTCGAACGCGAGATCGAAGCTGGGTGCGCTACTCCCACAAGTACCTGGCCGCATTTGCCAATGCGCCCGCCGGTGTCGTACACGCACACTTCGGTTGGACCGGAACCTACTGCTCGCTTGCCGCCCGGACGCTCCGCCTACCCCTGTTGGTGTCGTTCCACGGCAGCGATTTGACCGTAAGCGCCAACGAACCGGTTTGGCGAGAACCTTACGAGGTGATGCTGGCGCAGGCCAATCACGTAACGGTCGTTTCGCACTTTCTGGAACGGAAGCTCCGTCGGATCGGTTACGAGGGTCCCGCGACCATCCTCCCAGCGGGCGTACGGCTTGAGAATTTCCCATTCTCTGGACCAGCACGGCGTACCGACGAGCTTCGCATTCTGTTTGTAGGACGTCTCATCGCCTGCAAGGGCGTCGACACCCTGATCGACGCGCTGGCGCGGGTTCGCGCCGAAGGCGTCGAAGCGACGCTGCGGGTAGTGGGAGACGGACCGCTCCGTACCGAGCTCGAAGCCAACATGCGCGCGAATGGACTGACCGCGGCAGTGCGCTTCCTAGGCGCTCTGAGTCACGACGAGGTACGTCGCGAGCTTCAGCACTCGAATATCGTCGCCGTGCCCAGCCGGAAGATGCCGCATGGGCAGGAAGAGGGGTCGCCTGTGGTCTCGAAGGAGGCGCAGGCGATTGGCGTGCCTGTGGTAGCCACCGATGTCGGTGGCATCCCCGAGACGTTTCCGCCCGAATTCCGGTCCGAGCTGGTACCTCCAGATCGCCCAGAAGCGCTGGCGCAACGGATAGCACAGATGTGGAGCGAGTATGAGCAATGGCCAGCGCGATCCCAGAAACATCGTGAATGGGTCGAGTCGGAGTTTGCCTGGGATAAGCTGGCCCAGCGGCTTTCCGCTATCTATGACCGATTGGTCCTGGAGCGGCCTCCGTCGCGGGCGTCGCTCGCGCGCTGGGTTCGATCGTCGCGCCGCGGAAATATGACGCTCCGCTTGCGTTGATGCGGGGAGGGAATGACCGTTGCCCCCGTCTTCTCGGTAGTGATCCCCGCTTTCAACGCTGATGCGACGATCGCATCTGCGGTGACGTCTGTGCTTGAGCAGACGCGCAACGACCTCGAGGTCATCGTGGTCGACGATGGCTCCACCGACGGGACGTCCGCGACTGTCGAGCGAGTTGCCGACCGCCGTGTGCGGCTCGTCTCGCAGCCCAACCGCGGCGTGTCCGCCGCGCGGAACGCCGGAATCGCTAGGGCGCGCGGCAGATATCTCGCGTTTCTTGATAGCGACGACCTTTGGTTGCCCCGGTATCTGGAGCTTGCTGCACAGGCTCTCGAGGCGGTGGCGCGTCCGGGGTTCGGCTACACCGACGCGTACGCGTTCGACCCAGTGACCGGGAAGGTGGGTCGGCGCGGGATGGTCGGTAGACGGCCGCCCGTCCCGCCGCCCACCGACCCGAACGATTTCTTGCTTGAACTGCTCGAGCGGAACTTTGTGCACATCTCCACCACTGTGCCGCGGGACGTGCTGGAAGACGTCGGTGGCTTTGAGCCCGCGGCGGCACCGGCGGAGGATTACGGGCTCTGGCTGCGGATCGCTGTGAAGGGGTATGACGTGGCCTGGATTCCCGGCAAGCACGCTCTCTACCGGGTGCATGCCGCGCAGGCATCGCGGGATGAGCTGAAGTTGCGGCACGGCGAGGCGGCGGCGTTGGGGACGATTCGGCCCGGCGACCTTCCGACGCCGGGCCACCGCGCGTTGCTCGAACAGCGCCGGCGCAAACTGGCGCACGAGCTACGGCTGCTGGAAGGAGGAGCGCCGGTAGCTGGAGCCGCGCGCCGGCTCCGTCGGCGCATCGGGCACCTGCGGCGCGCCGCCGGGCTTGGTACCGCCTGTCGCGATAACCCCCCAGCCGATGTAGCGGCCGCTTTCCCCGACTTGACCGCGGTCTGAACTCTGACCGGCGGATGCATGTGCTGTCTCGCGGTCGCCTTTCTGCGGCGGTCGTCAGCTCTTCGCCAGGCCCTTGGCTCACATATGAGCATGAAGTGACCATTCATGCCGAACGGTCTGGCTGCCGATACCAAACACGATGCGTGGAGTCTCAGTGGCAAGACTCGCCGCGGTTTCTCTCGGGGTAGGAGTTACGGCGCTTCTTGGGTCAACGACGCTTTCACTCGCGTCGACCAGGCCGCACGACCAGCATGAACCCCGCTGTCATCCCTTGGCGCCCCGGCGAAAGACCAAGGGCGCGCGCTCATCAACTCCCTGCCGGCAGACGGCTGAGAATGTCAGGAACCCGAAGCGGACCTCCAGACACACCAACGCCATCGACGGGGCCGTACCCGTACGTCTCTTCAGCCCGACCAGCGTGTGGAACAAGCCGGTCTCGGCCAACACATCGCTCGCGCCGAACTCGGCTCGGGTCGTGTCATATCTCGATAGCTTCGTGACCGACAGCCTCGAAGAAGGCATCGGCCCGTGGATCAACACCACCGATTACAGCACACCGATCTACACGGTGCCGGCCAACCAGCAGACCGTCCGTGTCTATCTGAACGCCTATGACCCAGCCCTGAGTCGGGCATTCGCGACCGTGCCAATTCCCAGGGGCGCAAAGCCCGCGGCTGGAACGGACGCACAGATGACGATCTACCAGCCCTCCACCGACACGCTCTGGGAGATGTGGGCGGCGTGGCAGACTCCATTCGGACAATGGCACGCCAAGTGGGGTGGACGAATCCTGCACGTCTCTACCGATCCTGGCTATTACCGCAACGTCACCGGTCCAGGCGGAACTCAGATCGAGCAGGCCAGCTGGGGTGCCACCGCCTCCAGTCTGCCGATCGCGGCCGGGCTGATCACGCTTTCCGATCTGGCGTCTGGGCACATCGACCACGCGATCGCGATGCTCGTGCCCAAGGCTGCGGCGAATGTCTTCTATTGCCCGGCACAACGGACGGACGGATGGGACACCTCGGGTGACGCCATCCCCGAAGGAGCGCATTTTCGCCTCGATCCGACGCTCAATCTGGCGACGATCCCGATGCCGCCAATCACGCGCATGGTCGCGCAGGCGGCGCAGACTTATGGCTTGATCGTCGACGACCAGACCGGTGTGACCGTCGGCTTCCGTGCCCAGGACCCAACGCCCCTGATGCGCGCCGGACTGCCGAACCCGTACGCCAGCTACTTCACCGACCCCACTACCGGCCAGTACGAGATGCCCACCCAGTTCCTGGCCTCGTTCCCCTGGTCGCACCTGCAGTTGTTGGCGCCGCCCAAGTGCTCTTGACCTAAAGGGCGCCGAAAGACCAGGTCTCACCGATTATTCGGCGGGGTTCCAGCCGTTGATCGCGCTACATGACGAGAAGATCGCGAAAAATGAGCGCGGCGGTACTCGCGACAGCATCGCTTGTCGCGGGTTGCGGGCAGGCTCATGTGCGGGTTGGATCCGCGGGGGTGAGTCGGCCAAATCAGGTCGTTCCCTCCTCACATGCGGATCACTCCGCCCAGAACGCTGGCTCGAGCGGCACCACGGTCGACCGCATGTTCGCGGCGGACAGCGTCTGGAACACGCCGTTGGCAAACGATGCCCCGATCGACAGGTCCTCGCCAGACTTGATCAATTGGCTCGTGGACCAGGTCAGGCAGGAGTTCGAGCACGGTCCGACCCCGGACATCGAGACGGTCACCGACAGCACGCCGATCTACCGAGTAGCACGCAACGAGCCGACCGTGCGCGTCGCACTTGAGAACAAAACCGCTTGGGGTAGGAGCCTAGCGAGGGCATTCGCGTCCGTGCCGATTCCGCCCCGCGCGCAGCCCGCCGCTGGATCAGACGCACACATGACGATCTGGCAGCCGTCCACAAACCGGATGTGGGAATTCTGGGAGCTCCATCGGACGTCCTCCGGTTGGCGGGCTGCCTGGGGTGGCGCGATGGACGACGTCTCGCGCTCACCTGGCTACTACACCGCCCAGAGTTGGCCCGGCGCAGAGCCGTATTGGGGATCGACAGCCACCAGTCTGCCGGTCGCAGCCGGAACGATGCTCATCTCCGAACTCGAGGCGGGTGCGATCGACCATGCGCTGGCTATCGCCTTGCCGGACACACGAGGAGGCGTATACGCGTGGCCCGCAGAGCGGACGGACGGCACCGATCCGGACCCCGACTCCGTTCCCGAGGGCGCCCGCCTGCGCCTGGATCCTAATCTTGACATCGCCAAGCTCAACCTCCCACCCGTCGTCCGGATGATGGCGATCGCAGCTCAACGCTATGGGCTGATCGTTCGGGACAAATCGGGTGAGGCAGTGGCGTTCTACGCGCAGACGCCGACGAGCGGCAGCAATCCATACCCGCAGATCTTCGGCGGTATTGCGCCATACGACCTGCTCAAATATTTCCCCTGGACTCACCTCGAAGTCCTTCGGATGCAGCTTCACCGCGGGACCGGATCGCCGTGACGCCAGCGAAGACATGGGCCCAACGGGAGGCCGGTGGGACCACCCGCCGCTACGTCGCTCTCACGCAGGGCGCCGTGCGGCTGGGGAGGCTTGACCGAAGATGACGGTTGGGGTTGTAGGACTTGGATATGTGGGGCTGCCGCTGGTCGTGGCGTTTGCTGAGGCGGGTGACGATGTGGTCGCGCTCGATGTCGATCCGATCAAGGTGTCAGCGGTGGCCACAGGGGACTCCTTTATCGAGGACATCGCCTCCGAGCGGCTTCGGGCTATGTTGCCCAGGGTCCGGGCTACGTATCGGTATGCCGATCTGGCCAAGGCGGACGCGGTCCTGATCTGCGTCCCCACACCGTTGACCCATAATCGCGAACCGGATCTCGGGCCGCTAGATGCCGCGGCGAAGTCGCTGGCGCAGGTGCTCCAGCCGGGGCAGCTGATTGTGCTTGAGTCGACCACGTATCCGGGGACCACGCGGGAGCGGCTGATGCCGATGCTTGAGTCGACCGGGCTGCGGGTTGGCGCGGATATCAATCTCGCCTTCTCGCCCGAACGGGTCGATCCCGGGCGAACTGACTTCACGCTGCGTAATACGCCGAAGGTGATCGGCGGGGTCACCCCGGCGTGCTTGGATCGGGCCGAGGAGCTCTATCGCCGGGTGTGCGAGCAGACGGTGAGGGTCTCCACGCCAGAGGCGGCGGAGCTGACCAAGCTCCTCGAGAACATCTTCCGCTCGGTCAACATCGCGCTCGTCAACGAACTGGCCGTGCTCGCCGAGCGTATGGGGATCGAGATCTGGGAGGTAGTTGGTGCCGCTTCGACGAAGCCGTACGGGTTCATGCGTTTTGAGCCCGGACCGGGCATGGGTGGCCACTGCCTGCCCGTCGATCCCTTCTATCTCACCTGGCGCGCCCGTCAGTTTCACATGTCCACCGAGTTCATCGAGCTCGCTTGCAAGATCAATCAGTACATGCCTTATCACTGCGCCGAGCGGGTGGAGCGGGCGCTAAACGACGTAGCCAAGCCGGTCAAGGGCTCGCGGATCCTTATCCTGGGCGCCAGCTACAAGGGCGGAGTCGGCGACATCCGCGAGTCGCCGGCATTGAGGATCATCGAAGTGCTCACGAGCCGCGGCGGGACCGTGAGCTACCACGATGACTACGTCCCATCCCTTCCATCATTGGGGCTGGAAAGCGTACCGTTGGATGACGCGGTGGCGGAGGCGGACGCTGTGGTATTAGTGACCGCACATCCCCAGGTCCATCACGATGCCGTTGCGGAGCGCAGCGCACTTTTCGTCGACCTGCGTGGGGTGACGCGGGGTCATCAGGTCGAGAACCTGGTCAGGCTCTGAGCAAGCTGACGACCCGCACAGACGCGGCTGCTACGAGTTCGTCGTAATCTGCCCGGTCGTGATGCTGGGGCTCGGGGGCTCGGTGACCGAGCCACACCGGGTCCGCGCAGCGTAGGTCTCGAGGTAGTTGCCGAAGCCCGCAGTCGCATCGGTGCCCGGCCTGACGTTTAACACAACAGACAACCACTCGGCGCCGGAGACGTTGTTGGATAAAACGGCCCCCCAGATCGTCGCCTCTCCTGTGGTCGGGTCGACATACAGGCACGTGACGGAGGCGTTGTAATAGTTGTGCTCCCGAGGATCAAAAACGGTGATGAAACCGCTGCCGCCGACTCCGTTCGAGGTCGTCGTGGCGGTGAACGAGAAGCTGTTGCTGGTGGTCGTAGACGCGAACGAGCCGTAGCCGAGCGCACTCGGATCCTCATGCCGGCCCCGAGAGCGCTTGGAATGACCGTATGCCGCCGTCACACCCGGGCAGACACATGTCAGGGCGCCGACTGTGCACATTGCCGCTATCCACCGCCGCACGATGATCCTCCAGTTCTCCGGCTATATTTCCATGGCAGCAAATAACCGCGCCGCGGGCGTTGTGTCAAGGACGAAATTAGTCGGACGCGGGGCGCGGATCCGGTCGCTCTACCGCCAAGGCGATGTAAAGCGCCCCCCGCTCGAGACCGCCGACTCCGAGCCGGAGGAGACCACCTGCAAGGAGAACGAGTGCGAGCTGGCCGAAATACCTGCCGTCCGCCGTGCGGGACGGTGCGACGAGCTGGATGTGGACGTCTCTCGTGCGACATTCTCATGAAGAAACCGGACGGGGCATATCGTGTAGCGAGACTGGTTCCGGCTCGAGCGGCGGGTGGCGAACGCCCGCCACCACCCCGGCCCACAGCCAGAGTGACGCGTTTACAAATACTGTGGGAGGCACCGCGGCTTCGCCGATCAAGAAGAACACGAACAACGCCAGCAGGCCAATTCGCCAAGGCTCCAGCTCCGGCGGCACCCGCCGTAACGCCGTTCCTCCAACACCAAGCAACACCGCGAGCAACCATAGAGATCCGCCGACGAGGCCCAATTCGACGGCATAAGTCAGATACGCGTTGTGCAGGATGATGTTGGTCGCCGTCAGAGGAATGTTTGCGCTTTCCCTGATGTACGCGTCGTGCGCGGTTTGGAACTGATCCCAGCCGAAGCCGAGTAACGGGCGCGCCTTGATCATCGCAAGCGCGGTTTGGGTGGTGTTCTCACGGTCGTATAACGACTCGGGATTGCTGAGGCGTTGCGAAACGCTCGAGTGCAGCCCGGGAATCGCGAAGATCGCGATCGCGCAGACTGCTGCGAGGGTCAGGAGCACCGGGATCGCGAATTTGCGCGTGGCGCGCGACGCGAACAGCGCGACCAGAGTGGCCGCGGCCGTGCTGATCCAGATGGAGCGCTCCAGCGTCATGATCGTCCCGGCCAGGCAGAGCAGGCAGATGCCGATGGTCGTAATGCGCCAGCGCGCCGCCCTCCACCGGAATGCCGCGATCGCGCTGGCCACGGCGCCGACGTATAGCCCCACTCCATTGGCTACGGCGTCCACGAACGGGCCGCGGGCGCGGCCGTAATGAAGCCCAACGTTCGGGTTCAGGATGTAGCGCGGCCAGACCAGCGCCTTCGGGCCGGTGGTCTCGAACAGAGCGGTCAGCCCGAGGTATGCGCCCATCACCACCAACCCCCGCAACAGGATCATTCGTTCCCGATCGGTGGGAAAGATGATCGGCCCCAGCCAGAAGCTGATGAACGGCAGCACGCCGAAGGTCTCGATTAGCAGCAGCCCCGGGCCCTTGTGTAGCAGCGAGTGGTAGGCCTCGGCCGAGACGGCGGCGTATGCCACCGCCAGGGCCATCGCCGCATGCGACGCACCGAAACGTGGCCTGGGAAGGGTGGCCAGGACGTAACTGCGAAACAGCACGCTGACAGTCCCGATCACGAACAGCAGCCGATCGGGTGCCGCCGGCCCCGGGACATGCAGCTGCTGCCAGTTGCTGGCAAACGGCGTGAGAATGATCGCGAGCGTGAAGACGTAGACCGGTTCGGCGGTGCAGACCAGGTAGACAAGCCCTACGCCCGCCAACATGCCGACTATCGCCACGATTGCCGTGGCCCCGTGGGAATCGACTCGCGTGGCCGCGAGAATCAGGATGGCCGCGGCGATCAGCGTGAGCGCGACTGGCAGGAGTTGCGTCCGGCGTGCGTTAGCGCCCTCCACGCCCCGAGGTCCGAAGTCGCTCCCGGGTCCGGTTCGGACGCGGGACAGGGTGCGTCCAAGTTCGGTCGGCATCGAGCCCCGCTAAACGGCCCGTGCGGTCTGCCAGTTCCTGCGGTTGGCCAGCAGCGTGGCCAGCGCGGCACCGATCACTAGCCCGGCGACCACGCCCCCGAACACGTAAATCTCCAGGTTCGAAGCGTGGTTGCTCGTGGCGCCGTCGGCCGATTCGAACAAGCTGAGCGTGGGCGCGTTCTGCTGTGCGGCCAGGAGACTCTGGTACTGGTTCGCCAGCGTCGCTTGGTGCAGCTGAGCGATCTGCGTCGCCGTGGCCGCCCGCAATAGAGCCGGGCTCGAGGATGCGGACGTACTCGATCCGCCGTTGGAAACGCGCTGCTGAAGATGCTGCTGCTTGGCGAGCGCGCGCTGGTAGGCCACAACCGCTTGCTTATAGCTGGCGAAGGCGTGGTTGGCGGCCGCATTGCTTTGGGTGAGCGCGTTCACGGTCGTGGCGAACTTCGTAGCGGCGCCGTTCGCCAGGGCAACAGCGTCGGACTCGTTGGGTCCGGTGGCATAGATGCGCACGAGCGGGCTCTGCGGATCCGGGGCGGCCGAAAGCCGGGAGGCGACCTCGGCTGGGTTCGTATTGAACTGGCGGGCGAGCGGGGCCAGCACCTGGTTGAAGTCGATCTCGCGCGCGTAGATCGCGGCAAGCGCCTGCTCCGCCTGGACCACGCCTGGCAGCTCACCGCTGGTCCCTGGGGAAGGCTGCCCAATCAGCACCTGAGCCTCCGCCTGGTAGCCGGTTTGCTTCTTGTCAGCGACAAGCCAGCCGGCGCCGCCGAGCACAATTACCGAGATGATTACCAGGATCGGGTAGCGCAGCATCGCGCTTATCGCGTCAACCCGCGCGGGGCCACGCGCTCGGCCGGCCGACGTCGACGGATAGGTCGGGGCGCTGGGCGGGTTCGAGTTGGTGGTTTCGTTAGCGGTGTGTGAAGGCATGGAATCGAAGCGTCCGCCAGTGGCCCCGCATGACTACCACCGCCTGCAGGAACCACCCGGACGCGGGTTGTCTGGTCCGAGGTCGTCGAGTGTCGGCGACCAACGCCTCGCTGCCCTTCGAACTTTCGGCGTCGAGAATCTTCTTCTCTTACGGCAGAAGGAAGTGGGATATGTCCGCGTTGGTAACCGCTCGCAACCCGTCCGCGCGGATCGGCACGAACGCGAGTTTGATCTCGCGAGAAATGCGTTGGCGCGAAGCACGCATGGATCGAGTACCCACACTCCCAAACAGACGGCCGCCTCGGAGCGGATCAGCGTCGGTGGCTGCTAGCGAAAAGCGCAAAAGCGTTGTCGCGGAAAGCTATGCGCGCCGGGAATGGGTGGTCAGGCGGCTGCTGGCCGCGTCTGACTGCCTAGCGATCGTTACGTCGCTTACCGTGGCGGGCGCACTCAATGGCCGGGTGGACCTTGGGGTCTTCGTCGCGTTGGGGGCACTTACGCTTCCGGGGTGGCTGGTGCTGATCCGCGCTTACGGCCTATATGACCGGGATCCGAAGCGGATCAATTGCAGCACCATCGACGACATTCCAGGGATCTTTCACACCGTGTTCATTGCCACCGTCTTGCTATGGGGTTATTTTCGCGTGCTTCCCGTCGAGCGGTTCGCACTCGTCGAGCTGCTGACCTTCGCCGTGGGAGTCAGTCTTCTCCTGCTCTTGGGACGCGCGCTTGTCCGCAAGCAAATGAGCGTTCGCGGAAAGCGCCGAGCAGTGGTCGTGGGGGTGGGACCCGCGGCAAATCTGCTCGTTCGCAAGCTGGTTGCGCACCCGGAGTACGGACTGAACGTGGTGGGCGCGCTCCGCACCATCGGGTGGTCCGTACGCCACGACCGTGGCCTCGCCGACACGCCATCCGCGTGCGCGAACGGCCTCGAGGACAACCGCATACCCGTGTTGGGAAACGCGACGGACGTGGAGCGGATCGCGACCGCGCACGAAGTCGACCGGGTCATCGTCACGTCGCAGGGAATCGAAGAGACCGAACTCATCGACGTACTCAGGCGATGCAGGCACGCGGGTCTTCATGTCAGCGTGCTGCCGCAGATCTTCGACGTCATTGGCCGGTCCGTGGAGATCGACGACATCGAGGGCGTCACGGTCCTCGGCCTCGCGCCACCGGTCCTCTCGCGATCTTCGCGCGCGCAAAAGCGCGCGATGGATCTCGTCGGTTCGATCGTGTGCCTGGTGCTGAGTGCTCCGTTGTGCCTGCTCATCGCGCTCGCGATCAAGCTCGATTCTGCGGGACCTGTCCTCTTCATCCAGTCTCGTATCGGGCGTCGAGGGCGTCCGCTGCGCGTCTACAAGTTCAGGACGATGGTCCGCGATGCCGAGGCGCACCGCAACCGCCTGGCGCGGCTGAGCGACGATCCGCACTGGTTGAAGCTCGACACTGACCCTCGGGTCACCGGCATCGGTCGATTCCTGCGCTTGAGCAGTCTCGACGAGATCCCACAACTCCTGAATGTCGTCAAGGGCGAGATGAGTCTGGTGGGGCCGCGGCCCCTCGTCGAGTCCGAGGACGAGCAGGTCGTGGATTGGGGCCGGGCGCGGCTCGACCTGACGCCGGGGATCACCGGGATGTGGCAGGTGTTGGGCAGAACCAACATTCCTTTTGAGGAGATGGTGAAACTGGACTATCTCTATGTCACGAACTGGTCGTTGTGGAGCGACGTCCGACTGCTACTGCACACGCTCCCCGCGGTCATTCAACGGCGAGGAGCGAATTGATGGACATCTGGATTGATCTTTCTAACTCACCCCACGCTCTGCTGTTCGAGCCGATCGTGCGGAGGTTGCGCGAGCGGGGCCACACCGTGAAGCTGACCGCACGCGCAAACGCACAGACCGCTGAGCTGGCGCGCAGCCGATGGCCGGAGGTCGAGGTGATCGGGGGCGAAAGCCCTCAGAACCGGTTCTCGAAGGCAGGTGCGTTGGCCCAGCGCATCGCGGAACTGAGCCACTGGTGTCAGGCTCATCGGCCCCAAATCGCCCTCTCGCACAACTCTTATGCGCAGGCTGTGGCAGCACGCATACGCCGGGTGCCGGTGGTTACCGCCATGGACTTCGAACATCAGCCCGCTAACCATCTCGCCTTCCGGCTGGCCACCACTGTGCTATTGCCCGACGCCCTGCGGGGCCTCAATCTTGCCCGCCAGGGTGCCACACGAGAGAAGGCACGCTTCTATCCCGGACTCAAGGAGGAGGTGTACCTGGGCGACTTCGAGCCTGACGTCGGCGTCGTGGAGCGAGTCGGAATCAACCGCACCGATTCCACGATCCTCGTGGTGACCCGGACGCCGCCCAGCCGGGCCCTGTATCACGGCTCCGAGTGTCCGCTGTTCGTCCGAGCGGTCGAGACCGTGGCGGCGGTCCCCAACGTCCGCATCGTTGCGTTGGTCCGTCACCTCGAGCAACGGGTTGCTTTGGAGCAGCTGAATCTGGAGAACCTGACCGTTCCGTCGACGGCGGTCGACTCACGTTCGCTGATGTACTGCGCCGACCTCGTGATCGGCGCCGGAGGGACCATGACACGGGAAGCCGCACTATTGGGGACGCCAACCGTCAGCGTGTTTGCAGGACGCACCCCGGCTGTCGACATCTGGCTTGAGCGTCGCGGGCTGCTCTCGCGGCTAGCGTCGGCCGAGACGCTGACCCGGCTTGCGCGCCGCCGCACGGCCCTTCCGGATCCAGTCGAGCTGCGTCAGCGCGGCAATCGGCTGGTCGAGCACTTCATCGCCGCGGCGACGATGAGACCGGTGCCGCAGGCCGCGACATGGGAAGGGCCTGCACGGGTGGAGGAGGCGATCGTGTGACCAAGCGTGAGCAGGTTCTCCGGACGCTGCGAGATCTCGAGCGCACAGGGCACGAGCGGCAGTGGAGCGGCACCGATCAGTACGACGCTCTCAATGCGACCCGGGTGCCGCAGTTTGCTTTGCGCTCGGCACTCGGCCGACGTCTGGTTATCCAGGCGGTGAAGCGGTGTCCGTTCGACCTCAGGCCGCTGCTGGGCGTTCCACCGGGAGTCAACGCGGTCAGCGTTGCCTGGGCGGCGAGCACCTACGCCCTGAACGGGTTCCTTCCCGAGGCGGAGGCAGGACGACGGTTGGCCCGCGCCGTGGAGACGCTTGACCGGCTGCGCCTCGACGCGCACGGTGGCGCGTGCTGGGGATACCACTTCGACTTCCAGTCCCGCGTCTTCTTCTACCCCCGTTCTACCCCGAACAGTATCGCGACCGTCTTCGCCGGCATGGCGCTGCTCGACGCCTACGAGCGCCTCGGCGACGCAGAGCTTCTTGACCTCGGCCACCAGGTGGGGCGGTTCTTCCTGCTGGAGGTGCCGCAGACGCACGATCCACCGGGCGCGTTCTTCGGATATCTCCCTGAGGACCGTTCGCCGATCCACAACTCAAGCTTGCTCGTGACGGCGTTCTTGGCCCGCCTTCACGTGCTCACGGAGGACGACGAGATGGGCGCTGCGGCCGAAAGCGGTCTGCGTTGGAGCATCGCTCGGCAGCGGCCGGATGGATCCTGGCCCTACGGCGAGAGCTCGAACCTCCGATGGATCGACAACTTTCACACAGGCTATGTGCTGGAGGCTCTTCACACCTGCCTGCAGGCGGGCCTTGACGAAGCCTCAGAGCCGCTACGCAAGGGACTTACCTTCTACGAGGGCCGAATGTTCCTCCCGGACGGAACGCCAAAATACTTCGTGAACAAGACCTACCCGATCGACATGTGGTCCATAGCGCAGGCGATCCAAACCTTCTCGATTGCCTCGCCTCTCGATCGTTGCCTCGAGAAGGCGCTCCACGTATTCGCCTTCGCGTTGCGGGAGATGCGCGACGAGAATGGCTCGTTCATCTTCCAGCGAACCCGTCTGTGGGCCAACCGGGCCTGCCATGTCAGAGGCGTGATGGCTCCAACCATGCTGGCCCTAGCCCATCTGCTCGCTCGCCTGTCCGTGAACGACACCGTTGAGAAGGGCCGTCCGGGTCAAGGGGAACCCGGGGGGACGGCGAGGCGACCGTTGCCCGCAGCCGCCCCTTCCGAGGCGGCTTCCGTGAGGATCGATGCAAGGTGATGCGCACAACTGCGCACGTCGTATTCGGTAGCGATCCGGGTCCGCGCCGCGCGAGTCAGACGCTTGCGCAGCTCGCCATCACCCGACAGGCGGATGATCGCGTCAGCCATCGAATCGGGGCGCCCCGGAGGCACCAGAAGGCCCGTCTCCCCGTCCTCGACGAGCTCGGGAATACCCGTGATCCGGGTGGCGATGACCGGCACCCCGCTCGCCATCGCCTCCATCAATACGACGGGCACGCCTTCCCGCAGGCTCGGCAAGCAGAAGAGATCAGCCGACCGGTAATACGCCGCGATGTTGTCCTGGCCCACCCGACCCGGAAACTCGACATTCTCCTCGATATCCAGTCTGCGCGCGGTTTCCCGCAACGCTGTCCGCAGCGGCCCGTCGCCGATAACCGTCAGCGTCACGTTCACGCCACGCTCACTTACCAGCTTTACCGCCTCGAGCAGGAGGGACTGACCCTTCACGGAGACGAGCCGGCCGACGTTAAGAATCCTCACGTGCCGGCTATCCTGAGGGGCCAGGCGGTTGACGGGAAAATCCTCCAGATTCACGCCGCAGTGCACGACGCCAATCTTCGACCAATGCTCCGGCCCGACGATCGCCATGAGCTGGCTGCGGCCGTAGTCGCTCACGCAGACGACGCGTGTCGCCGAACGGATCTTCTCCGCCAGCAGTCGTTGATCGGTCTCCTGGATGTCGGCGCCGTGGGCCGAAAAGCTCCAGGACAGCGCCTGCCGTCCGTCTCCGAGCTCCGCCACGATCATCGCGATATCCGCCGCGGGGCTTGTGAAATGGGCGTGTACGTGTCGCAACCCGGCTCGCCTGATCTGGATCCAAATCGGCACCGCCTCGAGGAAATAGAAAAGCTGCCAGGCAATGTCACGCAGGCTACGTCTGCCGCGAGTCAGTGCCTTCGCCATGGCTCTCACATACGCGCCACGGCTGTCACGAAGTGCAGAAAGATGCGCATCGGCGAACGCGCGTGCCCGAACCGGACGCACCGCGAAGGTCCTCCGGTATTCCTCCCAGTCGGCCTGGGCCAGGAGGTGCGAGGGATCGCTGCGGTGGATCGAGAACGTGTCGATATTCAGTCCGAGCTCCCGCAAAGCCCGAATCTCCCGGAGGATGAAGGTATGCGATATAGCTGGATACTGATTTAGGAGATAACCGATTCGCGCCATGGCCACGAACTATAGTTCGGAGAGGGAGATCGCCAAGTGGCACCCTGCTCGCCAAGCGCCGGGGGCATCGCCCAGCTTCGGCCGATTCTTCACGGGCGACTCGCTGATGCGCAGGCTGGTGTTCATCACCGACATCGTGACACCGTACACCGTCGCCGTCATGAGTGAGCTCGCGGAGTTTGTGAAGCTAACTGTGATTTTCTCGGACGAGACAAGCGCACGCGGCTGCCAGTGGGCGTTCGACGATCTACCGTTTTCTCATGTGGTAATCGGCGGCTTGGCCGTGAAGCGTGCCGATCCTGACGTCAGCGACTATTACATCGATCCTCGGATAATTTCGCAGCTCCGGCGTCTGCGTCCCGACGTGATCATTAGTGCGGGTTGGTCGGTGCCGACCTGGTATGCGGCACTGTACTGCCTGGTATCCGGAAGCTCACTCGTCATTCAGAGCGACGGGACGCCGCTGACGGAGCGCCGGCTGAACGGGTTGCAGCGGGTATCGCGTGAGGTGTTGGTACCGATCGCCACGGGCTTCGCCGCGAACAGCTCCCAGGCTGCCCAGCGATTCGTTGACCTCGGCGCGGAGCCCGATGCGGTTTACGCGGCGCCGCACTCGACGAACCTCAAGCCCTACCTGGAAGTCGGCAGGCGTCGTCTGCAGGATGAGCATACGCCGGCCGACCAGACTGACTGCGGCCGACTCCACGCACTCACGATCGGCCGCCTGGTGACGCGAAAGGGATTCGAGGACGCCATACACGCGCTCGCGGTGGCGCGGGGAATGGATTCGGCCATCCAGCTTTCCATCGTGGGCTCAGGGCCGGACGAGGAGCGGCTCCGGCAACTGACGCGTGACCTCGAGGTACCGGTGGAGTTCCTCGGGTTCATCGATCAGCCGCAACTCGCCGCCGTTTGCGCGCGCGCGAACGCCTTCGTCTTTCCGAGCATCGAGGACGAGTTCGGCTTTGTCCTGCTGGAGGCCTTGGCCGCGGGGCTGGCATGCATTGCCTCTCCGTTCGCCGGGGCCACCCACGATTTAGTCGTAGACGGCGAGAGTGGATTGGTCGTGGATCCGCGAGACCATCAGCGATTAGGCGAAGCGCTGGCAGCGTTGGCCCGCGATCCGGCACTCCGTCGGCGCCTCGGGGAATGTGCTCATCGAGTCGCACGCGAGCGCACCCCGCGGCACACTGCGGAAGGCTATGCCAATGCCGCCGAGGCCACGAGGCGCCGCCGATCCAGTCGAGGCCGGCGGGGGTGGACCGTAGGCCGTCGCGTAACGCCGCGTCACTGATCGGAGCAGCCGGCGATCCAGTGGTCGTACCAACGGCTGATGTTGTAAAGGTTCCACAGCTGGTAGCTCCAGTCGTTGGTGCCGGCCCGGTGCTCGGCAAACAGGCGGTCGATCACCTCGTAACGGAGCAGCTGGCGCTCTCTGAGCGCCGAAGCGCTGACGGCGCGGTGGGCTTCGCTCGCGAAAGGCCCCCGAAGCCATTCCTTGGCCGGCGTGCCGAAGCCCTGCTTCTTGCGCGTGGTAACTTCGCTTGGCAGGAGGTGGTGCACGGCGTTCTTCAGGACCACCTTTCCGACACCGCGGCGATACTTCAGTCGCGGAGGCAAAGACATGACGAACTCGACTAGCTGATGGTCGAGAAACGGATCTCTGCCTTCCACTGAGCATGCCATGGTGACGCGGTCCATCCGCATCAACAGGAGCTCGGCCAGGCGCTGCTTGAGCTCGAGATAGGAAATCCTCTGAAACACGTCTGCCCTGGGATGGATCTGATCGATTTCCCGCCAGTACCGCTCGGGAATCTGGTAGGAGTTGGCGAAGCGGCTAGAACCACCCAGCACCTCGTCCTTGAGGGGACCTCGAAAGCAGAGGCCGCCGCCACGGTAGGGGATGGAGTTGTCGGCCGCGTCGAGCAATGCATCACTGTGACGCGTGAACCGGCCGAGACGGCGGGTGGCCCGACCGGCGCCCTGGGCCAGTACGAGCCGAGCTTCCCGCGGCAGCCAGCGTTGGAAGGGCTGAACGACGTGGCGGTGCTGGGCGTAGCCCCGATAGCCATGAAAGATCTCATCCGCGCCTTCACCGACCTGGATGACGATCGTTCCCGTCTCCCGCGCCAGTTTGGTCACGAAGTACTGCGAGATACCGGTCCAGTCCGACAGCGGCTCGTCCTGATAGGCGGGCAGCATCGGGAGGAAGGCCATCAGGTCGTCTAGTCCAATCTTGATCTCGTGATGGTCGGTCTCGAAGTGCTGGGCGACAGAGCGCGCATACTCGAGCTCGTCATAGGCGCTGTACTGCTTTGGCGCGATCGAGTAGGTGCGTACCGGTGCGCCCGAGACCTCGGCCATCAGCGCGACGTTCGTCGACGAGTCGACACCGCCAGAGAGAAACACCCCAAACGGAACATCCGACATCATCCGCTTGCGAACCGAGGCGCGCAGGAGCTCGAGCACGTGCTCCTCCGCGGCGCGATCGGAGAGTCCCGCGCTCGCCGCTGTGGCGTCGGCGGAAAATGGACTCCAGTACCTATCCTTTTCGACGCTCCCGTCCTGACTCACCGAGAGTCGCTCCGCCGGAGCAAGCTTGTCGATACCGGCGTAGATTGTGCGCGGGCTGGGAACGAACGCGAAGGTCAGATAGTGGAAAAACGATTCCTCGTCGAGGTCAGCCGAGACCGCTGGATGGCGCAGGATCGCTCTCACCTCAGATCCGAAGATCAACCCGTCTGAGGTGAGCCGGTAGTACAGAGGCTTGACGCCGAGGCGATCGCGGGCGAGAAAGAGCCGTCTGCGGGGACCATCCCAGATCGCGAAGGCAAACATCCCATCGAGCTGCTCGACGCAACGGGGACCCAACTCTTCGTAGAGGTGGAGAACCGTTTCGGTGTCCGTCCGTGACCGGTAGACGTGCCCGTTCGCCTCGAGCTCCCACCGAAGGCTTTCATGGTTGTAGACCTCGCCGTTATACACAATCCACACATCACCGGCTTCGTTTGACATCGGTTGGTGACCGGCGGGCGAGAGATCGACAATCGACAGCCGGCGGTGTCCTAGCGCCACGCGCCCATCGGGCGAGGACCAGGCTCCCTGATCGTCGGGGCCGCGATGCACGAGGGTGTCGCGCATCGCAAGGAGCGTCTCTGGGATCGTCTCGAGCTGCTCGCCGAAGCTAATGCTGCCGCAGATGCCGCACACGCTTCAGCCGACCATTGCCATGTGGCGCGTTAGGACGTTCACCAGGCGCTCGGCCGCGTGTCCGTCCCACAGGAGAGGAATGTCGCCAGTTCGTTCCCGCTGAGCCAGCAGATCTGGTATCTCGGGGATCCGTTGGGGCGTCTGTCCGAGCACGGTGTTGGTGCCGACCTCGACGGTCACCGGCCGCTCGGTGTTATTGCGGAGCGTGAAGCAGGGGATGCCCAGGTAGGTCGTTTCTTCCTGAATGCCACCTGAGTCCGTCAGCACAGCGGCCGCCGCCGAGGTGAGAGAGAGAAAGTCGAGGTAGGCCAGTGGTTCCAGCATCAGCACCCGATCCGACTGGATTCCGAGGCCAAGTGCGTCGATGGCCTTACGAGTTCTCGGATGAACAGGAAACACGACAGGAAGAGCGTGTGAGAGAGCCTCGAGGTTGGCGACCGTGTCGACGAGCGCTGGACCGTCGACCAGCGCGGGACGATGCAGCGTAACGAGAACGTAGTCGCCGTGGGTGAGGCCGAGCCGCATCGGTGCGTCAGCAGCCTCGATTCGTGAGCGCAAAGCGACGAGCGTATCGATCATCGTGTTGCCGACGCAGTGAATGCGAGCGCCGGCGATGCCTTCGTCGATCAGGTGGTCGTTGGCCTCGGGTGAATGGGTGAACAGCAGGTCGCTGAGCTGGTCGGTCACGACTCGGTTGACTTCCTCCGGCATGCTGCGGTCAAACGACCGCAGGCCCGCCTCAACATGACCCACCGGAACCAGCAATTTCGCCGCCACGAGGGCGGCGGCCAGGGTCGAGTTGACATCGCCGGGCACGAGCACCAGATCCGGATCGCAATCGAGCAGCACCGGCTCCAAGCGCTCCATAATGCGTGCGGTTTGCTGGGCATGTGAGCCAGAGCCGACTTCCAGCTGGTAATCGGGCTCGGGAACGTCCAGCTCTTCCAGAAAGACCTGGGACATCGCGCGGTCGTAGTGCTGGCCGGTGTGCACGAGTATGGTGTCGAATTCCTCGGACCGACCACGCAGCTCCGCTACCACGGGCGCCATCTTCATGAAATTGGGACGCGTTCCGATGACCGCGAGGATTCGTTGGTGTTGGTTGGTCGCCATCACGCTGGTGAGGGTGTTGCCTTATCGTCACGAACGGTGGTTAGGCGTCTCATGTCGGGACGGCGCGAGACGACCTTGCTACGGCGACGGTGTCGCCGTCGAGTGCAAGTCGCAGAAGCGAGAGCACATATCGCGGAATTAACCGAGCCGCGCGACCCAGCGACGCGAACGGGTGAAGGGTTGGGGAGGCGAGGCCTGAACCAACGTCCCCGGGGGTGTGCAACTGACGCCAGACGCAGTCGCGGCGGCCGCCCCGCGGGGTCAGCAGCCAGTCGATCAGCCACATGTCGGCAACCAGTTGTTGTGCACTACCCTGGCCGTCCGGGTTTGCCAGCCGCTCGGCCAGACGCACCCGGCGCTCGGGCCGGTGGTGTTCGGCGAGCAGATGAGCGCTCGGCAGACCCACGACCCGATTCGCCACGTCGAGGGCAGCGAGTAAAACGCGCTCAAGCTTCGGGTGAGCTTCGATGATGGCGGTCAACGCGCCGGGCTCGAGATCCCGCCCGAACACGTCCCACCAAGTCGCGACATCACAGGCCAGCCGCAGGTCGACGAAGCCGTCGCGGGCATAAAACAGCAGCAGGCTCGCCAGCTCGTATGCGGGCGGCGTGCGCCTGATTGCGTTGCCGCCCTCGAGACTGCGAAAGAGAAGTTCGCGGGAGAAACGGCACTCATACCAATGCACGCGCCAATGCATCTCGAGCGGCGGCAGGGCACCCGTGGCATGGCCGAGCCTGGCGTGCAGGAGAGGCATCCCCTCCCCGCCCCCCTGGTCAGGAGCTTGATAACCCAGGAGGCCTGCGGCCTCGATCGCGCCAGGTAGGTCCTCACGGGCCACGAGCAGGTCGATGTCACCGCACGGACGCCGCCCCAATTCGCCGTACAGAGTCTTGCCGAGGAACGGACCCTTCAGCGGCAGCGAGGGAATGCCCGCTGCGTCGAGTACCTCGGTCAGGCGGATCGCTATGAGCTCGAGCAACATGTCTTGTTCCGCGCACCGCCGGACCGCTTCTCCAGTTGCTTCGACGAACGCGACGGGAACGCGCGAACCGGCAAGCGTGATGATCCGTTCCCCAAGCACAGGCAGCAGACGCCGCGCGTAGAGCCGCTTGGCGAGCACGGGCCAGTCCACGAGGTCGATCAAGTCCTCCGCTTCATTTCTCGCCGCTTCCCGTGCAGCCCGCGTCTGGGCGGTCAGCGCCGTCAGCCTTGCTTCGATCGCCGGACACTTTTTCATTCGAAGATCACCGTTCGATTTGAGAAAGTCCACGCCTCAGACCGAGGCGGTTCTCGCACCAACGGCTCAAGTGCGGTGTTTCTAGCGGCCGCTGCGAGCGGAGGATCTTGGCGTCACTTGGATCCGATGCACGTTTCAGTCGCTCCGCGCAGCGTCCGAGACTGTGGTTTCCATCGCCTGAGCGAGCTCGCTGCGGGAGCGGACGCAGAGCTTTGTGAACGCCTTCTGCAGATGCCACTCGATGGTCTTCCGGGTAACCACGAGAGCCTCGGCGATCTCCCGGTTTGTCGCGCCCCCGATGGCCAGCTCCACCACCTGGCGCTCGGCCCGCGTCAGGGCCTCCGGTCCCGTTATGCGCGGGCGCCGCGGACGGCCGCCGGCCGCTCGGAGCATGGACAGGCCGCGCCCCGAGACGCCTTTAGCACCGAGCCGATCTGCCAGACCTGTCCCTTCTCGGAGGTATCCGCGGGCGGCGTTGTCACGCCCCGCGCGGTGCAGCGCGACCCCGTAAGAAATCACGACCTTCGCCCGTTCCAACTGGTTCTCGGTGCCGTCGATCGCCTCCAGCGCCCGCTGGAGATGCTCGAGCTCGGCGGGAGGTCCTTCGATCTCGGCCTGTGTCCGCAACGTGAACGCGAGTAGGCGGGGACTCCCGAACGACTCGGCCACTTCTACGCCATCGCGCGCCAGGGTTTGAGCCCGCCGGCGTTGACCGACGGCCTGATAGCAGAGAGCCGCCGTAGGCTGCCAGGCAACAACAGCGGGGTTCGCGATGTCGAGTGCGTTGGCCAAGGACTCAGCTTCCATGACAGCGCCCACTGCGTGCTCGAGTCGGCCGCGCTCGAGCGAGATACGAGCGCTGACCTCCAGCAGGAGTAGTCGGCGGGGTGCCTCTGCCGGAGACGTGAGCATGGCGCGGGACGCGACCTGCTCGGCCTCGAGATAGTTGCCCTGCTCATGCAGCGCGCTCGCGAGAATCGCAGCCGCCTCGGCGGCGAAGAATTGGGCCGGGTCTTCTTGAGTCAGGAGGGAACCTGCGAGTTCCGCAGCTCGCACGAGGTGGCCCTGGTGAAGCAGAACGACCGCCCGGGCAAGGTTGATGTTGCGCTCCGCGAGCATGGAGCCCTGCTCACGAGCGGCTGCGACGTAGGCATCACAGACCTCGTGAGCACGGGCGAGGTCCTCGAGCGTGGCGAGGAGGATCGCCCCCGCGGTCGGAAAGAAGCCGTTGATCGACCGTTCGCTCGGGTGGCGTGCGGCCAGCGCTCGCGTCACGAGGTGGGCGATTTCCCTGCGAGGGGCGCCCTGGCAGAGCCGCCGCCATGCGAGTGCCAGCAGGAGCTCCGCGCCATGGCGCGCCCCATCCGCGTTAGGGAGCCCACTCAGTCGCTCGATCTTGCCCTCCGCAGCGACTCGCGTCTCGGGGACGAACAGCTTCGCGATCAAGCTGGAAATCTCGGCGTCGGCGCGCAGCGGATCGTCCTCGCCGACAAGCCCGCGAGCCGCATCGAACGAGAACCAAGCCTCCCGAGGGGTATCGGCCGCCAGTTGGGAGCTTCCCAACTTCAGCAGCGCATCCGCGCGCTCGCGACCGGATTCCAGGCCGGCGACCGCTGCCGCCAATGCCGGCGTGGACGCTGGACGTCCCTCCAGCAAATCCACGAGGCCGAGACGGGCGACGAGGTGAGGCCTTGCCGGCTGCTCGGCACCGTCCTCCGCAAGCGCGCGCCGAATCAGCACGCGCGCCTCAGCGGGACGACCATCAGCAACCTTACCGTCGGCGACCTCGACGAGTCGATCGATCATCGCTGGATTCCCGGTTGCCGGCGCCAGCAGAAGGTGATGAGTGCCCGACTCGTCTGGTAGATCGCCTGAAAAAGCCATCATCGCCGCGCGCCGGTGCAGATCGGCCGAGAGTGCATCAGGCGTGGACGTGCGGACACAGTGTGCGATCAGAGGGGCGCCGAATGCCAAGGTCTCGCCCGGGGCAACTATCCCGCTCTCCAGCAGGGCATCGACCGCCAGCAAGCTACGCGTCTGGTCCAGGCCCGCTAGCTCAGCCGCATTCTCCCAGCGGAGCGGACGGTCCGCGATGGCCATCGCCGCGCATAAAGCCGAAGCGTCGGGTCCCAACTCCTCGACTTGGCTGCGGACGAACTCCCGGATGGTAAGAGGAGGGACGGGTTCCAGAGCGACCTTGAAGGCGTGAGGGACCGGCTCCAGGCGGTTCGCGGCGATCCATGATGTGAGCTCCCAGAGCAGGAATGGACTGCCGCCCGTCAGCTCGGCGCATTCGCGGCAAAACTCCTGGGTGGCATGGGGGAGGACAGCGCGGATTAGCTCCGCGGCGTCTTCGTCGCCAAACATGCGAAGCCTGCTGCTGGTCGTGTAGTCGAGTGCCTGCAGCGCGTCCACGAGATGCTTGCCCATTCGATTGGGCGACCGCGTGCTGGTTGCCACTAGAAGCAGAACCGGGCGCCAGCGGATCCGATATGCCATCTCCTCCACCACGCGGACCGAAAGCTCGTCGGCGAGGTGTGCGTCATCGAGCACGACCGCCACGGGCGCGAGCGACAGCACCGCGCCAATCAACTCGTCGGCGTCGTGCACGTCGGAAAGAGAAGGAGCGCAGCGCGCGATCGTGGATGCGAGGAGCGGCAAGGCATTGCCTCGATCATCGTGCCGGGCACGGCCGAACGCGACCGTCAATCCGTGCGCGGTCGCCTCACGCGCGGTCTCCTGCACGAGCGCAGTCTTGCCCACGCCGGGCGGTCCCTGTAGGAGGACGATGCGTCCGTCACCCGCGGCCGCCGCGTCTAGCGCGCGCTGAATTTCCGCAAGTTCGGTTTTTCTGGCTACGAACACGCAACTAGATAAAGGCCGGCATAAGTGCGGGGTCTAGCCCGACCCCGAATGCCCCTTGGCATCGAGCGAGTTAACACGGCTCGCTGTCGAGATGACGCGGTTAGCCTCGTCTTTGTCCGGAAATTCGGTGTGAACCACACCGCAAATTCTCGAATTCCCATACCCAAATTGTGACCCCGCCATTTGGTCACTGTGCAATCGGCCGCGGCGACACAGGCGGGGGCTACCCGTTTCTCGCCGGCGGCCTCGATAAGCAGCCGGAGGGGCCGCTCCACGCGGCCAAGTAGTCTCCGCGCTATGCGCTTGGGTCAGCTCTTCAGCGACTTTTCGCTCGGCGCAGGCGATCTCGAGATCACCAGCCTGGCCTACGACACGCGCGCCGTGGGCCCCGGGACGCTGTTCTTCTGCGTGCCGGGCTTCACCCGCGACGGCCACGAGTTCGCCCCAAAGGCGGTCGCCCGGGGCGCGGTGGCGCTGGTGGTCGAGCGGGCGCTGAACCTGGGTGTTCCTGAGATAAAGGTGCCCAGCGTGCGCGCCGCGATGGCGCCCGCGGCGGCGGCGTTCTACGGCGATCCAACCGCGGAACTCGACACGGTGGGCGTGACCGGCACCAACGGCAAGACGACGACGGCATTCCTGGTCCGAGCGCTGCTCGAGGCGGATCGGCGCCAGACGGGGCTGCTCGGCACGGTCAAGAGCGTGATCGGCGGGGTCGAGCGCCCGGTGGAGCGGACCACTCCCGAGGCGATCGACCTCCAGCGCACGTTTCGCGAGATGCTCGACGCCGGCGACGTCGCGTGCTCGATGGAGGTGTCCTCGCACGCGCTCGAGCTGCACCGCGCCGATGCGATCCACTTTGCGGTGGCGATTTTCACGAATTTGACCCAGGACCATCTCGACTTCCACGGCACGATGGAGGAGTACTTCTTGGCCAAGCGGCGACTGTTCGAGGATGGCCGGGCGCGTCATGCGGTGATCAACGTCGATGACCCGTATGGGGCTCGGCTGGCCACGGAAACGCCGGGAGCGCTCACGTTCGCGCTGGAAAGCGAGGCCACCTACCGCGCCACGCAGGTGCAGACCAGCCTCGGCGGGGCAGAGTTCCGGGTCGAGGAGCCTGAGGGCGTGGTCGAGCTGCGCTCGCCGCTGCGCGGACGCTTCAACGTCTACAACGTGCTTGGCGCGTACGCCGCCGTGCGAGCACTTGGCGTTTCCGCGGAAACGTCTCGGGCCGCCATCGAGACCTCCGGGCACGTCCCGGGCCGGTTTGAGCCCGTCGACGCCGGCCAGGACTTCGCGGTGCTCGTCGACTACGCGCACACTCCGGACTCGCTGGAGAACGTCCTGCGCGCCGCGCGGCAGCTCACCGAGGGCCGCCTCCACGTGGTGTTCGGCTGTGGGGGGGACCGGGATCGCGGCAAGCGCCCGATGATGGGGGAGATCGCCAGGCGCCTGGCCGATCGGGTGATCGTGACCTCGGACAACCCGCGTTCGGAGGACCCCGAGGCCATCATCGACGAGATCCTGACCGGCAGCGGGCCCGACGTGGAGCACGACGCCGATCGCCGCGCCGCGATCACCACCGCGATCGCCGCCGCGAGTCCCGGCGACGTCGTCGTGATCGCGGGAAAGGGCCATGAGCAGGGCCAGGAGTTCGAGGCTGGGCGGAAGATCCCGTTCGATGACGTGACTGTGGCCCGCGAGGCGCTCCAGGGCGCCGTAGCGGCGCGCTAACGCTGACCGCCCGACCCGCCA
>Ga0335074_10001645_pt1 | contig 30264 bp, 24 predicted proteins | sample Lox_Sample_23_FD_206715 | JGI IMG/M metagenome (GOLD analysis project Ga0335074, IMG submission 206715) | Soil microbial communities from Loxahatchee National Wildlife Refuge, Florida, United States - Lox_Sample_2.3 | ecosystem: Environmental > Terrestrial > Soil > Wetlands | place: USA... | reverse complement strand
CAAGGATGTCTTTGTTGAGGCGACGGCGCTGGACGCGAGCGGACAACGTGTCCGGCTCGGCCCGGACGACGTTTGCTTCTCCTATCGCCGTTCGAGTGTGCCGGATGATCTGATCTTCGTCGAAGCCGTGCTTCAAGGCGTACCCGGATCGCGTGACGAAGTACGGGCGCGCATGGAGGCACTCGTCGCGCGGCGCGAATCGACTCAGCCTGTGCGCGCAAAGACGGGCGGCTCGACCTTCAAGAACCCGCCGGTCGGGAAAGCCTGGGAGCTGATCGACGCGGCCGGATGCCGCGGCTTCATGCGCGGCGCCGCTCAGGTTTCGCCCATGCACTGCAATTTCCTCATCAACACTGGAGATGCCAGCGCTACTGATCTGGAGGAATTGGGCGAGGAGGTGCGCGCCCGCGTGCGTGCCAGTTCGGGGGTCGAGCTGGAATGGGAAATCAAGCGAGTGGGCGTGCGATGAGTACTTACCGTCACGTCGCCGTCCTTCTCGGCGGGCGCTCAGCCGAACGCGAAGTGAGCCTCGTGTCCGGCCGCGCCTGCGCGGATGCGCTGCGGGGCGAGGGTTTCGACGTGAGCGAAATCGATCCGCGCAGCGATATCTGCGAATCTCTCGCGCATATACGTCCCGATGCCGTTTTCAACGCGCTGCACGGTCGTTGGGGGGAGGATGGCTGCGTGCAGGGTCTGCTTGAGATGATCCGCATTCCCTATACGCATTCCGGCGTGCTGGCATCCGCGCTGGCCATGCACAAGGAGCGTGCCAAGGACGTATTCCGTGTTGCCGGTTTGCCCGTGGCGAAAAGTATTGTTGTCAACCGGCGCGATGCGAGTGCGCGCCATGTGATGGAGCCGCCCTACGTCGTCAAGCCGGTGAATGAAGGATCGAGCGTCGGCGTCTTCATCATCCGCAAGGGCGACAACCGCCCGCCAGGCGAAGTGGGCAGCGACAGCTGGACGCTTGGCGAGCAGGTAATGGTCGAGGAGTTCATTCCGGGCAGCGAACTGACCGTGGCCGTGATGGGCGATCGCGCCCTTGGCGTCACCGAAATTATGTCCCGCACCGCCTTCTACGACTACGAAGCGAAATATGCCGATGGCGGCTCGACTCATGTGATACCGGCAAATGTGTCTTTGGAGGTTGCAGAAGAGGCCATGGATATTGCCCTTGCTGCGCATAAGGCGCTCGGGTGCCGTGGCGTGAGTCGGGCGGATTTCCGCTTCGACGACACCGAAGGGCGCAATCGTCTCGTCCTTCTGGAAGTAAATACACAGCCGGGCATGACCCCCACCTCCCTTGTTCCCGAGCAGGCGCGGCACGCGGGCATGAGCTTTGGCGAATTGGTGCGCTGGATCGTGGAGGATGCGTCGTGCGACCGATGAAATCGCGATCGCCGCGCAACCGTTCATCGGCCAAGCCGGTGCGCCAGCGGGCGCGAACTGTTTCGCGGGCTCAGCCTGCTCGCCGCCGCCGCGGAGACGGCGGCCCAGGCGTATTCGGGCGTTTCTGGCTCGCGCTACTGGCCTTTTTCTCGTGGCGCAATCCTGTCACCTGGCTGCTCGCCTGTATTTGCTTCGTCGTTCTTGCGGGAACGCTGATCGTCAGTGGATTTGCCGCGCGAACCGGCTCGTCGATCCGGCAAACCGCCAATCAGATCATGACCGATGCCGGCTTTGGCATTGGTAGTGTTCGCATTACCGGCAATCACCGCACCGATCCCGGGGACATATTGACTGCGGTGGGATTTTCGCCCGGCGAATCGATCTTTGCAGTCGATGTGCACGCTGCGCGCCGGCGGCTTCTTTCGCTCGAATGGATCGCGGATGCGGAGGTGCGGCGGCAATATCCCGATCTCATCACCATCTCGATCGTGGAAAAGCTGCCATTTGCACTCTGGGAAACGCCGAACGGGACTTATGTGGTCGAGCGTTCCGGTCGAACCATCGGCTTGTTCGATCCGCACGCCTTTCCGCACCTGCCGATGCTCGTCGGCGATGGCGCGCCGCAATCCGCTGCCGAGCTTGTCGACGCCGTTTCCGCGCATCGGGCGACTGCAGCCCGGATCGTGGGATATGCGCGGATCTCCGACCGCCGATGGAATTTGCTGCTTTCCGACGACGTCGTGGTGAAGCTCCCGGAGGAAGGTTGGCAGAAACAGCTCGATCTTCTCGAGCATCTTATTGTCGACAAAGCCATTCTCGAACGCGACATTTCGGAGATCGATTTGCGCGAACCGGATAATTATATCTTTGTGCTTCGCAATGGGCAGAAGCAGCAAGTCGCGCGGGGAAATTCGGCCTGATGGGAGAAACAATTCGCATGCGCACCAGCGATGCGCAGTCGCAAGCTTACCGGCCCGGTCTGGTAGCAGCCCTCGACGTGGGCACGTCGAAGACGATCTGTCTGGTCGGCAGGGCCGAGCCGGCGAGCCTGCGGGTGGTCGGCGCTTCACTGCACGAGTCCCGGGGACTGCGAGCCGGTTCCGTCACCAGTCTCGAATATGCGCAGGAAGCGATCCAGGATGCGGTCCACTCGGCGGAGAATCTGGCCGATCTCCAGGTTCGGAGTGTACTCGTTTCGGTGAATTGCGGCGGGCCGCAAAGCGTGACCGCGCGCACGGCGATGACACTCGGCGGCGCGCTTGTTTCGGATGATCACCTGCTCGACCTGCTTGCGGCAGGCCGGGACCAATGCCGGCTCGATGGCCACGAAATCATTCAGTGCGCGCCGACCACTTATGTGGTGGATGAGGCGCGCGGCGTGCGCAATCCGAGCGGCATGTTCTGCCAGCGGCTTGGCGTGCAGATGCACGGCGTGGCGGTAAAGCCCTCGCCGCTGCAGAATTTGAAATTGGCGGTGGAACGCTGTCATCTATCCATCGCCGCTTGCATATTTGCGCCCTATGCGAGCGGCCTGGCGGTGCTCACGTCCGACGAGATGCAGCTTGGCGCCACCGTCATCGATATGGGCGCAGGCGTTACGTCCATCGCCGTCTTCCTGGAAGGCGAGATGGTATATGCCGACGTCGTGCCGATGGGCGGCGCTTATGTAACTGCCGATCTCGCCGGAATACTTTCCACGCCGGTTTCGGCTGCGGAGAGAATAAAGGCGCTTTATGGCGCGGCACTGGGAGATATCGAAAGCGGCACCGATCTCATTGCGATCCCGCAGATGGGTGAAATTGGGGAAGACAGCGCAATGCGCGTGCCGCGTTCGATGCTTACACGCATCATCCAGCCGCGCCTCGAAGAAACATTTGGCGAGATCCAGAAGCGCTTGCGTGCGAGCGGCTTCGACGTGGCTGCGGGTCGCCGCGCAGTGCTCACGGGGGGCGCCTGTCAACTCGCCGGCATGCGCGAACTCGCGCAGCGGATTTTGAACAAACAGGTACGCATCGGTCGCCCGCTTGGATTGCCGGGCCTCGCCGCGGCGTCGGCGGGTCCTGACTATGCCACGGCGGTCGGGTTGCTGCTCGCCGGTGCCACCATGCCGCCCGAACTGCTCAACCCCGAGCTTGCTCCCGATCGCCCGCAGCGTCGCGGCTTCTGGGACCGAATCACAGGCGGGCTGCTGGGATGAAGAAGCCGTTGACAAGCGACAGAGCAAATATTGCTTTGCGTGTCTGCGACAACATGATTCAACTATAACAGAGCGATTCGTTGGGCCGTACGGTGCGGAAGCTGCAGCAAATGAGGAGAACAGAAAATGTCGATTAATCTGAGGGCACCGGAAGTCACCGAACTGCGGCCGCGAATCACCGTGCTTGGCGTCGGCGGAGCCGGCGGCAATGCCGTCAACAACATGATCGCTTCCAAGCTCGAAGGCGTCGAATTCATCGTCGCGAATACCGATGCCCAAGCTCTCGCCCAGTCCAGGGCCCAGCGGCGCATTCAGATCGGTGCGCGCGTAACCGAAGGCCTTGGTGCCGGCGCACGACCGGACATCGGCCGTGCCGGTGCCGAAGAATCGCTCGAAGAAATCCTCGAGCATCTCTCCGGCTCGCACATGGTTTTCATCACCGCCGGCATGGGCGGCGGCACGGGCACCGGTGCGGCGCCCGTCATCGCGCGGGCAATCCGCGAGCAGGGTGTGCTGACAGTCGGCGTCGTCACCAAGCCGTTCGCGTTCGAGGGCGACCGGCGCATGCGCATTGCCGAGCGCGGCATTGAAGAACTGCAGGCCTATGTCGACACGCTCATCATCATTCCGAATCAGAATTTGTTCCGCGTCGCCAACGACCGGACGACGTTCAGCCAGGCATTTGCGATGGCGGACGATGTGCTGCATTCCGGTGTGCGCGGCGTGACGGACCTTATTGTCATGCCGGGCCTCATCAATCTGGACTTCGCGGATATCAAGACCGTGATGTCGGAGATGGGGAAGGCGATGATGGGAACGGGCGAGGCGGATGGCGAAGACCGTGCGCTCAAAGCCGCCGAAGCCGCCATCTCCAACCCGCTGCTCGACGATGTATCGATGAAAGGCGCGCGCGGTGTGCTCATCAACATCACCGGCGGTCCCGATATGATGCTGTTCGAAGTGGACCAGGCGGCAAACCGCATCCGCGCGGAAGTCGATCCCGACGCCAACATCATTTTCGGCGGCACGATCCTTGAAAACATGGAAGGGCGCCTGCGCGTCTCCGTCGTGGCCACGGGCATCGAAGCCGAACAACTGGCGCAATTGCCGCCCAATGTGGAGCAGTTGCGGCCCCGTGCGAGGGGCGGCGCTCAGCCGATCGTGAAGCCGGAAACCAAGCCGACTGCGAACCTCGTACACGGCCGTGTCGAGATTCTGGCGCAAGAGATGAACGCGACGATCGCGACGCCCCCATTGTCTGCGCCGGTTCAAGCCGCGCCGGCAGCCGAATTCGTAACACCGCGCACGCCGGAGCCGCAGGTGATCGAAGATGAGCCGGACCCGATTGCAGAGCCTGCTCGCATTCAACCTGCTGCGGCATTGCGGTCCGCACCCCTACAACAGCCGCAACGACGCGGGCCGTTCGGCCTCTTCGGCGCCCGCCGCAAGGCGGAGCCGCCGCGCGCGGAACCGCAAATGGCGCCTACACCGCCTTTCGCCGGCCGCGCGCATGCGGAGCCGCTCGTGCGCGGCACTCAAACTGCAGCCGCGCCCAAGGCGAATGCCGACGATCTTTTCGCCGATCACAGGAAGGACGACTTCGAAATTCCGGCATTCCTTCGCCGCCAGTCGAATTGACTCCGAGCAAAGAGCGCGGAGAACGCTGACGTTCTCCGCGCTCGCGCGCGAATGGTGCGGCCTAAGGCGTATTTCATCCGCCACTGCGGGCTGCCATAGTTCCGTGATGAACAGGCGGTCCATCCTTCGGGAAATTCATCGCGAGGGGATAGCGCTGCATGCGGGCTGCCGCGCGCATGCGCGCTTGCTGCCCGCCGAAGCAGGGCAAGGAGTTATCTTCCAGCGCGACGATCTTGAAGGGAAGCGGATACCGGCGCGCTATGACCACGTAACCGAAGCCCGTCTCGGCACGGTGATTGCGGCCGGAGATGCAAGCGTGGCAGTGATCGAGCATCTGATGGCCGCCATTTTTGCCGCCGGTCTTGACGACGTGACGGTCACAATTGATGGGCCCGAGCTACCTTTCCTCGATGGAGACTCGCTTAGCTGGCTCGAGGCGCTTGACGCCGCTGGCGTTTGCGAACAACCAGGCGTGCGCGCGAGCATTCGCATCCTGCGCCGTGTAGAAGTCTCCCAAGGAAACGCCTTAGCAGCGCTTGAACCATCCGAGTCACCGCAATTCGATTTTGCGATCGCCTTTGATACGCCGGCGATCGGCAGCCAGCATTTGGCATGGCATTACACAGGCGATGCGTTCCGGCGCGAGATTGCGCCCGCGCGCACCTTCGGGTATCTGCGCGAGCTTGATGCGCTTCGTGCCGCAGGGCTGGCGCGCGGTGCAAGCCTCGAGAACACCCTTGCCGTCGATGAAGATCACCTCGTCAATCCGGAGCTTCTGCGCTTTGCGGACGAGTTCGTCCGGCACAAAATTCTGGATGCCGTGGGAGATCTTGCACTTGCGGGCGCCCCGATAATCGGCCGGTTCGAAGGGCGAAAATCCGGCCATACCCTCAACAACGCCCTTCTTAGGGCACTTTTCGCCGACCCGGCGAATTACGAGCGCGTCGTGCCCGAGTGAGAGATTTGGCGGCCTCGATTGCGGGCTGGACCGCAGCCGCTTCAGGATGGCATAAAGGCGCAGGGCACGAGGCGGCCCATTCCCGGAGAACTCACAGTATGGTCCCGAGCGAGACACTGAAGCCGTTTGCCGGCCGCGGAGCGAAGAGGCGTTTGGCGCGCGGGCTTCTGGCCGCGTTTGCCGGTGCCGTTCTCCTTTCCGGCTGCTCCTGGCTCGGTCTCGACGATTCGGACGACGACACCGACGCCAAATATGTCGAGCGGCCGGTTGAACAAATCTACAACGACGCCTGGAAGCAGATAAAAGACAGGAACTGGAACGACGCCGCCAAACAGTTCGACGAGGTCGAGCGTCAGCATCCTTACTCGGTATGGGCGCGGCGCGCGATGCTGATGAGCGCCTTTTGCTATTACCAGGCAAACAAATATACGGATGCGATCAATTCGGCCGAGCAATATATCGAGCTGCATCCGGGCAGTCACGAGGTTTCCTATGCTTTTTATCTGAAGGCCATGTCGCTCTACGAGCAGATCACGGACACGGGCCGCGATCAGACGAATACGGAGCAGGCTCTGACGGCGCTGCAGGATGTCGTGCAGCGCTTCCCGGACACCGAATACGCGCGCGACGCGAGCCTCAAGATCGATCTTACCCTGGACCATCTCGCGGGCAAGGAAATGGAAATCGGCCGCTACTATTTGTTCCGGCACGACTACATCGGCGCGATTAACCGCTTTCGCACGGTCGTGGAGCGGTACCAGCGGACGTCGCAGGTTGCCGAAGCACTGGAACGGCTGACCGAGGCTTATTACGCGCTCGGCGTATACGACGAAGCGAAAACCGCTGCGGCTGTTCTGGGCGCCAATTATCCCGGCAGTCCGTGGTACGAGGATGCCTATGACCTTCTGATAACCAACAACATGAAGCCGGAAGTCAACAAGGGCTCGTGGATGCAGAATATCTTCCAGGGTCCCCGACTTTAGGATTATTTGGATATTATCGGCCTTAGAGGGGCGTTGTTGTCCCGCTTCCCAAAGAAGTCGCTATCCGGGATGGCGCGATCGTGTGACGGGCGATGACGACAGTATACGATTTCCATGCGGCGACGCTCGCCGGCGAAGAGATCGCTCTGGCGGATTTCGCAGGGCGCGTGCTGCTTGTCGTGAATACCGCCAGCAAATGCGGATTTACGCCGCAATATGAAGGTTTGGAGACACTCCATCGGACCTATCGCGACCGCGGGCTGACGATCCTGGGCTTTCCGTGCAATCAATTCGGCGGCCAGGAGCCCGGAAATGCCCAGGAGATCGGTGCGTTTTGCCGGAGTGTTTATGACGTCAGTTTCCCGCTCTTCCAGAAGATCGACGTGAACGGCGCCAACGCGCATCCGCTATATCGATTTCTTGCGAGGGAAAAGCGCGGTTTCCTGGGTACCGCGACGATAAAATGGAATTTCACCAAATTTCTGACTGACCGGACCGGGCGACCAGTTGCGCGTTATTCGCCGCGCAAGAATCCCGCAGCATTGGAGAGCGCAATCCAAAGTCTGTTGTAGCGCAAGAGGATGGGCGTGGGGAAATGTCCTTCACGCGATCGTTGCATTTCCTGCGTGTTCGGTCAAAGAAAGGAGACGCTGCCGTGCAGAGTTGCGCAGCGAGGGCATCAAGAGGGGCAGTTGCAAGCTACGATTACCAAAGGCTTCGTCAACCGGGCTCTCAGGTATGCTGCGGAACTCGGCCTTATCTATCTCAACAACCCGAAGGCTGGCTGTTCGACCATCAAATTCAGCCTCTGGGCAGCCGTCGACGACCGGACCGGCACGAAAACCTTTGGCGGAAATGTACATTCCAGAAAGGCCGGTCCGTTTCCGCGCGATCTTTTTGCACTCGATCCGGACGATCTGCGCAAATTCTCGGGCGCTTCCATGTTTTCCGTCGTCCGCAATCCGTTCTCTCGAATTCTTGCGGCCTATCTCGACAAAATACCGAACGATCCCTTTGTTTGGGCCGGATTTCACGAAGGTTTCGGGTTGAGGCCGAAACTCGGCAAAGACGAATTTGCGTTTGGCGATTTTCTACGCCTGATCGAAGTCGCTCCTCCCGAATTGCTGGATGGCCATTTCCGGCCGCAAACCGACAATCTCCTGGAACCTTACGCGAAGCCGGACAGGATTTTTCATCTCGAAGAGATGCGGTCCGCGGAGCAATTCCTGGCAGGATTCGGCGTCGCCTTGCAAACTCATGTACCGCACGCAACACAATCAGTGGATCGCTTGCCTGAGTTTTTTGATTCCGAATGCATCGGGCTCGTGAGGAAAATCTACGCCCGCGACTTCAAGTTCGGCTACTCGACAGACATCGGCAACGCAAATTTGCCTGGGTTTGGACCGTCCGATCCCGAACGTCGCGATTGCAACATGGACGCCGTCAGGCGGTGGATCGTTGCGGGCGATGCACCGGCGCATGTGGCCCCCGATTTGCCCGATCTTCGGGCGTTTGTCAGGACTCAAGGTCGGAACGAGAAACACGAAATCGTCAGAACGGCACTGCTCCGCGACAGCAACTGGGCACGACTCGCGCGCTACGCGAGATTTGCAAGGAGGCGCCTGCAAGAAAACGCTCTGGCGGATGCCATTTTGGAAAAGATGACGCTGTTGCGGACGCGATATGAAGAGGCCGTCGGAACCCCCGACATATTTCTCCCCATGCCCGGGCTTTCGAGGCTGGGATAGTGCATTCGAAATTTCTGGCGTTCTACTCGTCGTCGGGTTCGTAGCCGTGCCAGGGGTCCATTCTTGCGGCTCCCCATGGGCCGTAGTCATAGGGTTCCGGAGGGGGAGGCGGGCGCCCGATGTCGCCGGGACCGAAGCTGTCCTGGACCCGGAAATGCAAATCCTCCGCAGCAAAATCATTATCGTCGTCGTAATCGAAGCCAGCCACGTCCCCGGAATAGGCTCCGCCGCCCCAGCCTTCGTATCTGGCCGTCCCGAACCCGAGATTGGAGAACCCGGGAATAAACCCGCGCCCGCGAAACCCGAATGGCCTTGAGTGAAAACCACGGAAACCGTGGAATCCCGCGGACGGTCTGCCGCCCATTCCGCCCCCGCGCGCGTCGGCAGATGCCGCCGTAGCAATTATCGCGGCGCCGACAAACAACGCTTTCCGCCAACTGCTCATTGCTTTCTCCCAAAGGGTTGCTGGTTAACAAAACGTAAAACCGGCTATTCCGCTGCACAAGAGCCGTCAATCGACCGCTCGCGGCTTCCGGGGAACGCCCGGAGAGCATTCCAGCCGGGCTCGATCCCACCTGCCGAGTTCGGCAGCGGCGGAATAAGTGCTTTCGAGAAAGGCCATAAGATGCCGTGTGGGATGTGCGGCCTTGCGCACGGCATCGTAAGGCAGAATGAACTCGCCAAGCGGAGCGCTGAAAAAAGCTTCTGCGGGTCGGATGGGCGCGGTACCAAATCCCTCGGGCGCGGGATAGGCGTAGGAATAATAGGCGGGGTAGTCGATCGCGCCGCCGCCGGGCCAGAAACCGGCACTCGAGACTTCGTGGGAATAGGCCTCGCGCACGACCGCGTCCGGCAAATCCGGGATGCCGCCCGGGTGCGGCGGCGCCTGCCGTCCGGAAAATCGCGTCACCGCAAGATCGAAACTTCCCCAAAAGAAATGGACCGGGCTCGCTTTGCCGAGGAACGCAGTACGAAAGCTGGAAAATATCTCGTGTGATGCAAGCAGGATTCGCCAGAACCGATTGGCGTAAACAGCATCGTAGGCGGCGTGCACGTGATCCTCGCAAAACGGAATGGCGTCCAGGATTTCGTTGGGTTTGCCGTTTATTCCATGCGGAATGCCGACATCCGACAGCAGCGCGAGATACCGATCGTAGAACTGTGCGACTGACATCGGGTGAAGCGACAGGTTACGGCTGTCTCCGTCGCTGGCGCGCAACCAAAGCAGATGTTCGTTGAAATCGAATTCGATCTGAAAATGGCGCTCCTGGGCGTGGATCAGCGGTGTGCCCAATCCGCGCGCCGTGACTTCGAACGTGACGTGCCAGGAATGATTCAACCATGGAGCAAGTGCCAGCCGGGTTTTGCCGACGATCTGCGTCCATAGGTGGAGCGTCGCACAAGTATCTTTCCATGCCTCATAAGGAAGCTCCGGCCAGTGATCGTTCATCTTGCTCTCCCGGGAGTGAGGGAGACCGTATCACACGCGGCTAGGGAGTGGCCGGCCAACTGAGGACGATATTCGCGGAGCGTCCATCGACGCTTCCGCCCACACTGCCTCCGAACAGCGTCACGCCTTCCACCCTGAATCGGGCGAACTGTCTGTGCCTCCCGATTTCGTTGCCGGTTCCAATTCGCAATGGGCCGACAGACACGCCCCGTGCCTCCGCCGCGTCGTGGTCCTCCCATTCATGAGGCATCTGGAGAGCGCGATCGCCCTCCACCTGCGACCGCAACGTGCCGTGGAACGGAGCCGACAGGTCTATCGGGTGGCCGACGTCGTGTTCTGGGGTTTGCGCCGTCGGAGGACGGGGCACTGGGCGTGACCGGCTCGGCCAATGCCGGCATTGCGCTCCAAACACATAGTGCAACGCACAATCCACTGCGCAGCATGGCGACTGCTCCCCGCAGCCGAGAAAACGTCGCGAAGCCGGGATCCGTTGCATTGCGTCCGACCGGAAGGATGGATTGGTTACGTCGCACTCATACGCGAGCCATTCACGAAATTCTCCGTTCCGAGATCGAGCGAGCGTCGTGCCCGGCGGCCCGGAGCATGAATGTAAGGCACGCGGCCGTCCTGCGATCCGGTCTGTGGCGGCGGTTTCAGTTCGTAACGCACATCCCGGGCGTGATCCGCGAGTTGAAGTTGTGGATCGAAGACGGAATGGAACTTCCATATCGAGCGAACGAAATTCGTCTGCCCCCGAAGTAGCAAGCGCGCAGAAATCCATCCGACGTCCCGCAGCGCGCGAAGACCGAAATGCTTCAAGTTCAATATGCGTTGCGTGTTGACGAGCTCGGCGTAGAACTCTTCAAGCGGCAATGCGGTGGGCGTGACGGCATGCTGGATATCGAAGAGGCGATAGTCCCGGGTCGCGAGTTTCAACCCGTCGTCCTGCCATATCTCCGTGCCCGGATAGGGCGTCGCCACGCTGACATTGACGATCTCGGGAATTTCGAGACACCAGGCGCGAAGGGCCGCAAAGCGGGCGCGGTCCCAGCTCGTATCCGCAATGATGTTCAGCGCCACCACGAGGCCGAGCGAGCGCGCGAACTCCAGCGCTTCCATGTTGGTGTCGTTCGAGCTGCGCTTGCGGTACCGTTTGAGAGTCTCCTCGTCCGTCGCTTCTATTCCGAGAAAGATGTATTGCAGGCCGAGCTTACGCCAGGTGCGGAACACCTCTTTGTTGCGCAGGAGCACGTCACAGCGCGTTTCCAGATAATATTCCTTGCGAACGTCGCGTGTGAAAAGTTCATCGGCAATCGCCAGGCCGTGTTTTTGATGCACAAAGGCGACGTCATCGACGATGAATATGCCGGGCTCTCTTATCCGTGCGAGTTGGTCCGCGATCGCTTCCGGCGAGGCCGTTCGGTAGGAGCGGCCATAGAATGTCCATGCGCTGCAAAAAGTGCAGTCCCAGGGGCAGCCACGCGCAAATTCCACAGAGGCACAGGGATCGAGTGTGCCGATGAAATAACGCCTGCGGTATTTCATCAGATCGCGGGCCGGGGCCAGGTCGTCGAGGCTCGTCACGAAAGCAGGCGCCGGGCCTGGACCATCGCGACCAATTGCGCCGGGAACGTGGCGAAACGCGCGATCCCCCGCGGCTTCGAGAAGCGCCGCAACGTTCGCTTCGCCTTCGCCCTTCAGAATGCAGTCGATCGCCCCTTCGGAATGCTCCAGTATCTCGCCGGTGATAAATGAGATGCTATGGCCGCCGGCGAATACGAAACAATCGGGCAGGCGCATCTTGGCCGCTTTGGCGAGATCGATGATTTCCGGAACATTGGCGAGATAATTACCGGAAAAGCATATGGCGTCGGGGCGCCACTCATCAAGCGCGCGCAGGAACGACCCTACAGGCTCGACCTGCAGATCGCAAATTTGCACTTCGTGACCGGCGCGCCGCGCAGCCGCCGCCACGAGCTCAAGACCCAATGGCTCGAGTCTCAGGAAAACGCGCGTATACAACAGGCCGCTGGGATGAACACCCAGCAGCCTCATCGTGCAAGCCTCATGCGCACCTGCGCTTTTCGCGCCAACCTATTCGGCGCGGCTACTGATAAACTCGCGAGGCGCGCGAGGGATGCACTGCAGCAATCACTTGGCTCCCGTCGGGCTATTTAATCGTCTTGAGCATCGCCTCCGTGTCGGAGGCGTCTTTCTGGGCTGCGGAGAGATCGCTTGCTGCAAGGCCGCTGTTCGCCTTGGCAAGTGCCGCCTGCAAATCTTGCTTCGTCTGCGGATTGCTGGAGTCGGGAATGGCGCCATTGCCGGTATTGGCGCAGGGGTTCAGTTCCTTGGCATCGAATCCCGTCCCACCCGGGCCTACCAGACAATTGACAGTGTGATGCAGGTGCGTGTGAACCGTAGCGATATCGGTGGCCTGCGCGGCAAGGCCCGCATGCATGGCGGCACTGGTGATCTCCGCGCCTGCGTCTGCGGCCAGCACCGGCGAGGCGATGAGCATCGCGGATGTCGTCAGGGCTACGATAGCAAATCTGCTGTGGCGCATTATTCCCTCCATGAGCGCTCTGTCAGTGGAAACCCTACCATGAATTTTGGCTCGATGCAGGGGGGGCGGCCGCCGTGCAGGAGCGCAAGGGTTCCGGCTTGCCGCGAATTGGCCTTTCGCCAACGGTTCCGTATAAGCTTGGAGCAGAGCCGCCATACTTTGAGAGGTCCATCACAGATGATCGGTTTCCTGCGCTGGTTGCGACACGTTGCTCTCGGCACGCTGAACGGCATCGCGATGCTCGCGTTTCTCGTCGTGCTGGTCGTCATTGCACTTTTCGTCGCCGGACTGATCGAGGGCGACGGTTTGCCCTCCAAGATGGTGCTCAGCCTGGATCTGCGGAACTCGCCACCGGACTCGTCGCACACACCCGATTTCTTCTTTGCGCGTCGAACGCCGACAGTCATGGACACGGTACTGGCCCTCGACCGGGCGGGGCGGGATTCGCGGGTGAAAGGCGTGTTCCTGCAATTGGGCGGCGGACTTTCCGTGGCGCAGGCCGAAGAGATCGGCGCTGCGCTGATCCGCTTCCGGGCTACCGGCCGCTTCGTCGTCGCTTACGCGCAGGGATTTCTCGACAGCGGGCTTGGTGACTATCTGACCGCCGCAAGCGCCGACCAGATCTGGATGGAGCCCAGGAGTCCTTTCAGCGCGTCAGGTACTGGCGCCGGTGCGATATTTCTGCGCGGATTATTCGACAAGATTCAGGCCGTGCCGCAGATCGTGAAGCGCTCGGACTATAAGAGTGCGGCCGATATGTACATGGAGAAGGACTACACGGAACCCGACCGCGAACAGACAACTGCTTTCCTGCAATCCTGGTACAATAGTGCCGTAAGGGCTATCGCCGCAGAACGAAAGCTCAATTCGAAAAACGTCATCGCCTTCCTTCAGGCGAATCCGCAGTTCGCCGAGGACGCGAAGCGCGCGCATCTGATTGATGCGCTGGGCTACGACGACGACGCGAGGCGCGCGGTGCGCCAGCGGGCGGGTCACGCCAAGCTTGTGGCGATGGGCGATTACGCCCGCGCGACCGAGGACGAGAGCACGATTGGCCAGGGTCCGCATGTGGCGCTGATCGAGGCGGCAGGAGAAATTGTCGATGGGACTGCCGATCATGGCACGCTCGGCGGCAATGAGGTTATTGCCAGCGACGATTATGCCGAAGCCTTCCGCAAGGCGCGAAGAGACAGCAGCATCAAGGCGATCCTGTTCCGCATCGATTCCCCCGGAGGTTCCGTCACCGCGTCGGCGCAGATTTTGGAGGCCGTCAAGGAGGCGCAGGCCGCGGGCAAGCCCGTCGTCGTCAGCATGGGCCCGCTGGCTGCGTCCGGGGGTTATTTTGTGTCTTGCTCGGCGAATCGGATCGTGGCCGAACCCGCGACCCTTACAGGTTCGATCGGTGTCCTCACCGGAAAAGTATCGTTCGGCAAGTCGCTGGCGCTGATTGGGGTCGGCGCCGGCGATATTGGCGTCGGAAACAATGCGCTCTTCGACTCCGCCATCGAGCCTTTCACACCTGCACAACTCGCGAACCTGAATTCACAGGCAGATACGATATATCTGGATTTCAAACAGAAAGTGGCGCAGGGGCGAAAACTGACGCTGGCCCAGGTCGAGACAATCGCCAAAGGCCGCGTTTGGACCGGAGCGGATGCGCGACCGCGCGGGCTGGTGGATGATCTGGGGACGTTCTGGACAGCCGTGGGCGAAGTAAAGACGGCAATCGGTGTTTCGCCGGACGTCCGTTTGGTGTTCAAACTCTACCCGGAAAAGGAAGGTTTCCTGGAAGCCATCACCGATCTCGTCAGCGGCTCGAGTGCGGGGATGCGCGCAATGGAAGGGCTTTCCACCCTGATGCGGAGTCCTGGCGTCAGTGCTGTCGTCAACGCTATCGAAGGAGCCCCGCGCAATCCCGTTGAGCTACGCGCAACCAATCTGCCCGTTCGGTAACGGATGCTTCCAAGAACAGTAGAGTCACATGGCGGGGAAGTAACTCTTATCGACGGGCATAAGCGGGTGGGGTAGCGGATATCCGCGCGGCGTGCTGGAACAGATATTGTACGATTCCATCACGATGCGCTTCAGATCTTCGTCCATTTGTTGCGCCAGGCGCGCATGTTCCTCGTGCCGCCGCATGACATTCCACGCCTCCTCGCCGGTTTTCGCATTGCGCTGGAACAGCGGACCGGCGGCTATGTCCTGGAGATGCTGTTCGCCGATCCCGAGGGAAAAGAATCGATCCAGCCGAAAAAGTGTTTCTGCGGGCGATGCGAGAAAGGCGTCGCAGTCCAGCGAGGCCGCCCGGCCGGTCGCGAGCTTCGGCCAATTGCGATGGAATTCGGCCATCTGCATGTGCCACACGATGGCGGCGAGTTCGATGTCGGACATGCCGAGAAGCGTTGCCGTGGGCCATTGCGCCTGCACGTGGCCTTCCGCCAACAGCGCGAGAAAGAGCCGACGGACATATTTGCGACCATCTTCGCCCAGCCTCGCGATGGAAATGAGAAAGCTCTTGCAATCCGAGAACAGAAACAGCATCTGGCCGATTGTTCCAACGGCTGTTTCTCGCAAGAGGCTGTTGGCGGCCGGCGACGGCTTCACAATGATGGACTCGCCTGCAGTGAAGCGCCGCCCAAGCAGATCGAAAGTGATTTGAGCGATTGTGGCTGCTCTGCTCTCGGACAGTGATTTCGTGCGTCGGGCGCCGGCGATGTCGACAAGAATTTGGGGCTCGCAGAGCGAAAGGCTAGATCCGGGCCAATCCAGCGCCTTGGCGAGGAGTGTCGAGCAACAAAAAGCAGTGTGCCATATAATTCCAACGCTGCGCCGGTTGTTGCCGGCGTCCGAGGAGGCCACGGTGCCGGCACTCAGCCGGCACCGCCTCGCACACTCGCGATCCCAGCGGCCGTCCAGGAACGTCTGGGCCGCAAGCTCCGTCCGGTTCGTTGCGACGAACTGAAATTCATCCCGGCGGGCATCGAAATTCTCCGGAAACCACGCAGGATCGGCAACGATTTCCCTGCCGGGATGCTGCGATCCTGCGGTAGAATCTCCGCCCACGACAGGGTCCTCCGTTTGACTGCAAGCCTGCATGGCCGGGCGCGCGCAAACAAGCTAGGAATGGTTCGGTTCGGCGGACGAAGGCGAATCGATGGACATGGCACCGGAGGATCTGGCCCGACAGGCCGAGTCGGGCAATTGCGAGGCCCAGCTTGCGCTGGCGCGCCGGTTCGAGGTCGATCGGAAAACAGTGCTCGCGAGAGGCTGGTATGCGCGCGCCGCCAAGCAGGGCAGCGTTGAAGGATTGCGATCGCTCGCCATAAACCTCCTTACCAGGCAGCCGGTTGTGGCACGGGAAGGCGTGAACATGATCCGATCCGCCGCACACAAGGGTGACGCGCAGGCGGCCTATGTGTGCGCCATGCTTGCCGCCCAGGACTATCTGCTCGACGATCGTTGGGAAGTGGCGCGGGAATGCCTGGTACGCGCAGCCGATCGTGGCTGGGAGCCGGCGCGCCAGCAATTGCATTTTTTGGGCGACGACTTCCAGGCGGAAAACGCCGCGCAGCTGACGCGTGCGCTACCGATCCGCAGCGCCTTCGACTCGCCACGTATCGGACTGATTGAGGGCTTCGCGCCGGGATCGTTTTGCGACTGGCTGATTGAACGGGCGCGGCCGAACCTCGGACGAGCACTGGTTTATGACACCGAAGGGGGCGGCGGCCGTGTCGAGGATGCGCGGAGCAACAGCACCGCCATTTTCAACATTGCACAGTCAGATGTCGTGCTGATGCTGCTGCGGGCGCGGATCGCTGCAAGCGCCAATCTTGAGCATCCGCGTCTGGAGGATCCCGCCATTCTCCACTACGCGCCCGGGCAGCAATTCGAGCCGCATTTCGATTTCCTCGATCCGAGTTCACCGGGGCATGCGGGCGATTTGGCATTGCGGGGGCAGCGTATTGCGACGTTCCTGCTTTATCTCAACGAGGACTATGAGGGCGGTGAAACCGCGTTTCCACGGCTTGATTGGAGCTACAAAGGCCGCAAAGGGGACGCGCTATTATTCTGGAACGTGACTGCTGAAGGTGGCCCCGACGAACGCACATTGCATGCGGGACTGCCGCCTTCATCCGGCGAGAAGTGGCTGCTCTCGCAATGGATTCGACAGGAGCCAGCTTGAGGTTGTAGGCCTGCGATCTGTGCAGACCCTGGAAACGTATAGTGGGTCGTACAAAGGCACTTGTCGGGATCGAAGGGAAGCAAGTCCCATGTCAAACGGGACTGCCGGGCGTCTTACAGAACTAATCGCCTCGGCGCAGGATGCAATGCGCGGCGGACGCGCGGCAGACGCGGCGCGACTGTGGGAGCAAGTCCTGCTCGTCGCGCCGGAGCACCCACGCGCGCTTTTCCATTTGGGCCAGCACGCGCTCATGAACAAGGACTATTCGCGCGCGCGCGCGCGACTTGAGCAGGCGGCCCGTGCCGCTCCGGGTGATCCGGCGATTCCACTGAATCTTTCTTTTCTGTTTCGCGCGACGGGGGATGCGGAGGCCGAATCGAAGGTGCTGACGGCCGCGCTCTCGATCGATCCTTATTTCTATCCGGCCCTGCTTGCCAAGGCGATGCTTCTCGAGCGGACCGGCAACACGCGCCAGGCCGCGCGCGTGTACAAGGACGTGTTGTCGATCGTGCCGCCGGAGGAGCAGGTGCCGCCCGAGATGCGCAGTGCCCTGCGCAGGGCTCACGAGGCCGTCGAGCAAAATGCGGCAGAGCTCGAAAGCTGGTTGCGGTCGCGTCTCGAACCCGCCACGGCGCGCCACGCCGACGAAAATCTTGAGCGCTTTCGGGAATGCACCGACGTCGCGCTCGGGCGAAAGCGAATTTATACACAGAAACCCGTGATGCTGCATTATCCGGGACTGCCGGCGATCCAGTTCTACGATCGCAAGGAATTCTCGTGGCTGGCGCGGCTTGAAGAAGCAAGTGATACAATCCGCGAAGAGCTTGAGATGATACTTCGCGAAGATTCGGCCGAAATGCGTCCATACGTGCTGTATCCGGATGGCGCACCGCTCAACCAATGGGCCGAGTTGAACCGCTCACTGCGCTGGAGCGTGTTCTTTCTCTGGGAACACGGCGAACGTATCGAGTCCCATTGTGCACGTTGTCCGCGGACGACCGCCATACTGGAAAACCTTCCCCTTATGAACCTCGCCGGATTTTCGCCGAATGTCCTTTTCTCCGTCCTCGCACCGCATACGCGCATTCCGCCGCATTGCGGGGATACCAACGTACGACTCGTGGGACACCTTCCTCTTATCGTTCCTCCCCATTGCCGGTTTCGTGTCGGCAACGAGACCCGCGAATGGCGGTACGGAGAAGCGTGGGTCTTCGACGATACGATTGAACACGAAGCCAGCAACGACAGCGACGAAGTTCGAGTCATCCTTATCTTCGATGTATGGAATCCCCATGTCGCCATGGCCGAACGGGAGCTGGTAACGGAGCTCCTTGGGGGGCTGACCGAATTTTACCGCGACGCGCCCCGGCCGATATAGGCCGCCTCAATCCGCGGAGTACCCGAAGCGTTCAATCCAGGGCTGCAACAATGGAAATATCGGCGACAGCTGCTTTTCGTAGCGCCGCCAGCCGCCCACGCCATCCCGATAGAGACGCTGTCGCACCTGGTTGCTGCTGACCGAACGAATGTTTCTGGACCTCGCGCCCCTGTCGAACTCGCGCATGGAATCGGCCCATTCCATGCCGAGATGGTTGCAGACCGCAAGAACGTTCTCGTCGAATTTCGAAACAAGATCTTCGTAACGACAATCGAACATTTCAATCGGGATACTGGATCGACATAGCGCGGCAAATTGCATGATACGGCCGTAAAAACGGGCTGCGCCGGCCAGCGTAAGCAGTTCAAATGTCGTGGGTTTTATTTCGAGATGCCTTCGATAGCAGCTGAGAATTACATCTCGCGGATCTCGTATTTGCAGGACTATCTTTGCAGAAGGAAAGAGGCGCGCAATCAGCGGGAGATAAATCGTGTTGAAGGGCTGCTTTTCCACGAAAACCTTGCCCTCGGGTTTTGCCCCGAAAGCCCGAACGCGATTCCAGTAGTTTTCGCGGATGCCGTCGAGCTCATTGTCACTTGGTAGAGAAAGCCTTTCTGAGGTGGCGGCGTGGCCCAGGTAGTCGGGATACACGCCTGCAAAGGTCTCGCGTTCCTCCAGGGTTTCCACATCTTCGTGAGACGCAAGAACCTGTTCCAGAAGCGTCGTGCCGGATCGCATGAAGCCGAGCAGGAAAACGTGCTGTCTCGCCGGCGAGATTGCCGGAACCCGGGACCTTAGAGTCGCATGGCTAATTTTTTCCACGCCGGCGACAAGTCGCTCTATCCGGTTGAGTAATCTTGAATCGCCTCCTAAATGTCGCTCGTAAAGCTTGTTGAGGATTTCGTTTTTCCGGGAATACGCCTCAAAGGCTGCGTCGGTTCGGTCCTGACCGTCGTAGGCATTCCCCAACAGGCCCAGGGCCAGCGCGCGTGTTTCGTCTTCGGCGCCGAGTTCCGACAGAAGTGCGCCGAGATGTTTCTCGGCTCTTGCAAATTCCTTGTCGTACAGGTCGCACATGGCGAGTGCGACTGCCGCCGTCGGATTTGCTGGGGATTTCTTCAAAGCTCGTTCGGCAAACCTCCTGGATTTGGCCATCTCTCCGGCTCTGGCGCCGGCTGCAGCCGCTGCAGCAAGAGCATCAGCGTGACTGGGTTCCAGTGCAATTGCACGCTCGTAAGAACTTAGCGCCGCAGCAGGCTCACCGGCGGCGGAGTAAGCGCATCCCTTGAGATAATGCAGCTGCGCGCCGGCCGGCGCGATGCGGATGGCGGCCTCGAAGGCAGCTATTGCCTGCGCGACGCGATTGAGCCTGAGCAGAACAAGGCCCGTTTCCCGCAGGAGTTCATAGTCCTGAGGCGCAAGAAAAACGGCTTGTTTGAGCTCATCCAGCGCCTCGGCGTTACGATTGTTCACCCCGAACCAGTGTGCCCTCGCAGAGTGGAACGCAGGATGGCGAAGTCCCTGTTGCAACGCGGCGGTGGCGATTTCACTGGCGCGCCCCGGATCGCGCTCGACCGCAATCGCGCGAACCATTGCCAGTGTATTATCGGATGGCACGGCTCTGGTCGCCTCTAGCGCCCCTGCGGGACAACATCGAAAGCAATTGTCGTGCGGTTTTGTGCAGAGCGGAAGGGCAGTGTCCCGTGCCACATATATGATGGGAAAAGAACTAGCAGACCCGAGGCGGGTTTCACGGTTCGCCTGACTGCATCTTTCAGGCCACACTCGAAATTCGGCTCGCCGAACTTGATCCAGCCTTCATTGCCTTCCGCGCGTTCGACGGCATCGGGCAGGGCGATGTAATATGCAGAGCTGATCCAACCCATGGGATGCACGTGATTGGTATGATAACCGCAATCGTGCAGCCGCGACGACCACGAGGCCGAATACGTGAAATGTGCATGCCGGCGCCGAAACAGCGGATGATTTTCATTCGGTTTCATTTGTGACACGTAATCGGCCATGAGAGTATCTATTTGCGCGCGCAAGAGTTCAGCAGGCGGATGTCCTGCGCCGAATATGTTGTCGAGCGTCTGGGTTCCGCGTCGAAGTGTCTGATCGATGCATTCCCGCCTGTCGCGGTGAAGGCGATCGAGCCAGTTATCGAGATCGGCATTGAAACTCTCGATAGTCCTGTAACCGGGAGGTGGGGCGACCTCGTAAACGCGCACAAGTTCCTGGCAATTGTTGACTTCTTCTTCCCAGGCGTCGGAAAGCAGACGCTGCGCGAGCCCCCACATGGCAATCGTGATCTGGTTGTCGGGCTCGATCTCGAGCGACCGCTCGGCGGCGCGAAGCGCTTCTTCCGGAACACCCGCCCGGAGGAGCGACTCGGCGTAGTTGCGCCAGATCCGTGCGGTCCCCGGCTCCATTTCGACCGAAATTTCATGTTCGCGGATGGCGGCGTCGAAATCCTTCAGATTTGCCAGGACTAGTCCGAGTGCCTCGTGAGGGGCCGCCTGTTGAGGGAGAAGATGCGCCGCCCGTTCGAATGCCTCCCGCGCAGATTCATATCGTTCCTGAAGAAACAAGAAATTGCCTTTGTCGAAGTGGATCTCGCCGACCTCCGGATAAAGCGCGGCCACTTCGTCATAGGAACTGAGGAACACCGCATCGTCGCCGAGTCGATAAAGGAGCTGGTTGAGGTCACGATGGGCAAGCATGTTCAAAGGGTGCCGCATGATTGCGCGCCTGTAGGATGCAACCGCCTCCTCAAGACGCCCGACATGCTGCAGAGCGACTCCACGATTATAGTCGGCAAGCGGCAGCTCGGGCACTTTCTGTTGTGCCGCTTCGAACAAGCCAAGCGCTTCGCGATGCCGGCGCTGCATGTTGAGCGATACGCCAAGATTGTGTTCGAGTGCTGCGGCCTGCGCGGGGTCACGCACGCCCAGTGTCAGCGTTTGGCGCAGGAGTCGTTCTGCCTCCTTCGGGCGGTCGAGTTCGTTGAGTTCGGCTGCCAGGCATTGCTTGGCCATGACGTGGTTGGGTTGAAACCGAAGCACCGCGCGACAGTTTTTCTCAGCTTCCACATGATCGCCCCTGGCGGAATTGGCGAGCGCAAGACCGAGATAGGCATCGGCATAATTGGGCTTGAGCAGAATGGCTTGGCCCAGCTCGGCGATCGCCTCATCAAGCTGTCCCCGCAATCGGAGCAGATTTCCCAGGCTGTAATGGACTTGCGGCTGTTCCGGCTTTAGCGCCAGCGACCGTCGGTAGAAATCCTCCGCTTCCGAGTCGCGCCCCTGCATGCTGCGCATCACGCCCAGCAGCTGCAACGCATCGGGATTCGGCAGCGCTGCGAGCGGACGAAGCAGACTTTCAACATCCGCATATTCGCCACGATTCAGATGTCGGAGCGCAGCGTCGAGCTTCGCGCGAATTTCGACATCGGCGGGAACCTTTTCTGTTTCGGCCGCCCCGAGCGACACTGTCGGAGTCGTCTGCTCTGCGGCAACCATATTCATTTCGCCGGATAGCCGAAATGCTCGACCCATGGCGCCAGCAGCGGACGCACCGGTTCGAGCTGCGCGGCGTAGCGTCGCCATTGTGCGATGCCCTCCCGATACAATGAGCGGCGCACCTGCGGGGCGCTCGGCGAGCGAATGTCCTGAGTCTTTGCCGTAAGATGGAATTCGATCATCCCGCTGCGGAATGATACGCCGATGAAATGGCAGATTGCGCCGATTGCTTCTTCGAAATTGTCGACCAGGTGCTCATAACGATGTTCGTGAACCGTAAGCGGCAACTTTGCGCGTACCACCTCCGCGAGCCGCATCACCGCGTCGTATGTGGAAGCGGCCCCTTCCAGCGTCAGCAGCTCGTACATGGCGGCGTTGATCTCGAAGTGCCGCCGGAAACAGCTCAGTACGACGTCGCGGGGATCGCGCAGTGCAAGAATTATCCTGGCTTTGGGGAATAGCTTTGCAATTAACGGCAGTTTCAGTGTGTTGAGGGGATTCTTGTCCACCATGACCTTTCCGGACACGTCGAGGCCAAGTTTGCCGACGCGTTGCCAGTAATCGGCGCGGGCTTCGGTGAGTTCGTGACCGGACAGCTCCATGAGCGCGGCCACCCCGTCACGGCTCGTCAGATAACGCTCAGCCGCAGGCGCCAGAACGTCGCGTTCTTCGAGTGTCACCACGTCCGGATGACTCTGCAGAACCTGTTCCAGCAGCGTGGTGCCCGACCGGAAGAACCCCAGCAGGAAAACATGTTCCGCGGCAGCGCCCGCCACTGCCCGGGCGATCGCAGGAACGCGCCAGCCGGAGCTGTCGATCTGCTCAAACTGGGTGGCAAGCGACGTTGCGAATTGCCGAATTCGTATCCTGCCTGCAAAACGCGCTGCGTGGTATTGTTCAAGTTCTGCGTTCTCTGCAGAATAGGCCGCAAACGCCTCGCCCGTTTTGTTCTGGCCATCGAGAGCATCGCCCAGGATTCCCCAGGCCGAGGCACGACCCCGCGCCGAAAGGTCGCTCTTGTCCAGGAGCGGCCTGACCCGATGTTCGGCAGATACGAAATCGCCGTCGGCATTGTCGGCCATTGCGAGCGCTGCGATCGCGGTTCCCTGAGCGGGATCAAGTCTCAGAGCGCGCGCGGCGTAATCGCGTGCCTTTCCGAAATCGCTTTTCCGGGCCAGTACTGAGGCCAGGCAGGACAGGGCCTGAACGTTACGCGGGAAAAGCACAAGGGCGCGCTCGTGGACGCGCTGCGCGCCGTCAAGATCTCCGGTCATGCCAAGAACAATGCCCTTGCGATGGTAGCTTGGCGCGTAGGTCGGATCGAGTTGTATCGCTTCGTCGAACACCTCAATTGCCTCACCGAGGCGATAGAGACGCATCAAACAGAGGCCGATCGCGTTAAGAAGCGCCACGTCGCGCGGCAGGAACGCGCGGGCCCGCTGGAAATCGAGAAGCGCTTCCGGGAACCGTTGCTGCTGCTCCAGCCAAAGTGCGCGCGCACTGAACAGCGTCGGGTGGATTTTCCCTTGAGTGATTTCTGCATCGGCAAGTTGAAAAGCCAGTTGGAGCTCCGACGCCGCCACGGCCGCTGCGACCTTGTTGAGCACTGCCTGCGCCGGACCATCGGCGGCGAAACTATCTGCGTTCACCACGTCCAACTATCTCCGGGAATAACAAAACAGCGTCGCAAATCGTCCATTCCGGAGTCCCTTCATCTTATCCGTTTTCCGCAGCACCAAATTGGTTTACCCAGGGCTGCAGATGCGGAAGGGCCGGTGCCATCCGGCTGGCATAGCGTTTCCACGAACCGATGCCTTCCAAGTTCAGGCCGCGAGCAATTTGTACGCCACAGGACGCCGAAATCGCACGGCACCTCGCGCGTTCCAAGGCATCCCATGCCACGTCATCCGGACTAAGTCCAATGTAGCGGAAAAGGGCGACTGCGCTGTTGCGGAAATCCCGCACCAGAGTCTCGTAAGGAATTTCGAGCATCGTCGGAGCCAGCTTTGCGCGGATGACTTCGATCAGCCGTGCTAGTCGATCGTAAAGGCGGGCCGCACCTTCAAGCGTGAGCAATTCGTAGTTGACGCGATTCATCGGTGAACGCGAGCGAAAGCAGCTGAATACGACGTCGCGCGGATCCCTTGTCGTAAAGAGGATTTTCGCTTCGGGAAAGAGCTTGGCGATGAGCGGCAATCTCTCCGAATTGTCGGGCTGCCTGTCAACGAGAACCTTGTCGTCGCGTGCGAGACCGCCTTCGCGGAGCCCACGCCAATACATTTCCCGGAATACGCGCAGATCGCTCCAGTCCAGCCTCGACAATCGATCCATGCCCTCGGCGCTACCGAGGAATTGGCGTACAGCGGCTGCGAGCACATCGGTATCACCCGTTGTGCGTACATACGGATGAGCAGCCAATACTTCCTCCAGCAGCGCCTTCCCCGAGCACGGAAATCCGACGACAAAGACGTGCCCCATGATCGTTTCCGAATCGGGCAGGGCGCGGTTCTTAGAGTTCCATGTATCTGCATTGGCCGTGGTGAAATAATCGATGATTTGGGACAAATGGGCGAGCATGGAATCTTTTTGCGACGAGCCGAATTGTGGCGCATACAAGCTGGCGAGTTCGCGGTTGCATTCCATGTAGGCGTTGAATGCTTCATCCAACCGGTCGCCGGCATCCAGACAGTCGCCGAGAAGCCCGCGAGTCATGGCGTGTTGAATGGGATTTGTCCGGCCGTCGGCGAGGGTTTGCCGAAGACGCATTTCGGCCCTCTCCAGATGGCCATCTTCGGCTTCGCAGAAGGCGAGCGCGAAGTGGGCGAGGGGATGCCGCGGATCGAGAGCGAAAGCGCGCGCCGCGTGGCGTCTGGCCGCATCGCTGTCGGACATCCGGGCGGCCAGAAGCGCCAATCTCGCCGGCGCATCTGCGGAAACCGTGTCAAGCTGCTCCACGCGCAGAAACGCCTGACGAGCCTCGTCCAGCAAGCCAAGGTCTTCCGACACCCAGCCGAGATTGAAATAAGCAGGTGTAAAATCGGGCTTCAGTCTGACGGCTTCCTGGAATGCTGCGCGCGCCTCGCCCAGCCGATTGAACCGCACGAGGCAAAGACCAAGGGAGTTGTTGATAAGGGCGTCGTCCGGAGCGATCTGACGTGCCCGCTCCAGATCCGTGAGCGCCTCCCCGAAACGGCCCTCCTGCTCATGCCGGTAAGCGCGCAAATTCAAAAGAAGGGGGTTTTCAATGCCTTCCGACAGCGCCTCGACCGCCAGTGCTACAGCCCGGGCAAGATCGGATTTTTCGACGGCAGTGCGTATTTCCCGTAGCCGCACGGATTCGCCGTCATCGACTATCGTGACATCTTCCAGCCGAATGGGTTCTCTCCTGTTCTATATCTCATGCGCACGAAATATGACGCCTGCGAGAATTCCTAGTTACGACTGTCCAGAGTCGCCAGGGTTTCCCGCGCCGTGGCATTGGAAGGGTCGAGCTTGAGTGCGCGTTCGGCTTGTGCTCGTGCGACCTTCTCATTACCCCTGTGCAAAGCGATCGCGGCCATGCTGGCAATGGCGTCCGAGTACCGTGGATCCAGCTGTGCGGCTCGCGCATGCGAGCGTTCTGCCAGATCCCAGCGGCCTGCGGATGCCAGCGCCTGCCCCAGCCGATGATGGGCAGGGGCATAGGCGGGGGCGACGCGTATCGCCTGTTCAAACAAATAGGTTGCTTCCTGGAAGCGCGACATTCGCATCAGACAAAGACCCATGGCTTCGAGCAGCTTCGTGTTGCGTGGCGTGAGTGCGCGCGCCTGTTCGTAGTAGGATAATGCCTCGTCGTTTCTTCCATCGCGCTCTGCTTCGGCTGCAAGCGCCTGAAAAAACACCGGATGCTGGAGGCCCGCCGAGTTCGCTTCGCGGGCGGCTCTGATCGCGAGTTCATGATCGCCTGCTGCCATCGCAGCATCGACTGCGGCGACCAACTCCTGGGCCGACCGCGCCGCGTCCGCCGGGCTGCCGGCCGTCTCGGACGTCGACAGAGCGGTGGTAATCCCGCCGCCGATTTCCGGGATGCGGAGTTTATAGGCGATCGTCAGCCGTTCGTCGAAGCAGACGCGTGTCGGGACCCCGCCGCGATGAAGGATTGCGCCGCGGAAAGCCAGGATGCGGCCGGGACGCGGGGTCACAGCCAATTGTGCATCGCCATCGTCGCTGTACAAAATGGTCTCGCCGCCCCAGTCGGCGTTCCACTTTGGATTCGCATAGTAGAGAACCGTGAGGTGCGGCTCGTTTTCGGCGAAATCGCGATGGGGATAGTACATATCGCCGTAGACAGTGGAATTCACGTAGAGCCGGTGAGGGTGAAGGCCGCGGGCGGCAAATGTATCTTCGGCAAAGGATTTCATCCTGGAGAACAGCGGCTCGGATGCCGAGATATGTTCGGGTACGTCGGCCGATCCGCCGCTGATTTCGGTTCCCGAGCGGCTCATTTCCACCCGGCGATAGCGCAGCGTCTTCAGAATCTCCGCTACGCGGAAGATGGTTGGTTCGTCGAACAGATTGTCGCACAGATAGGCCTCGCGCCCGCCGATGAGCCTGTGCGTAACGGAAGGAGAAGAATAACTCATGGTGTCAATTGTACAGCGTCATGCCGAGGCGGAAAAGCCGTCGTGTAGCGGCCGCGCCGGTCACCTGGATCAACTCTCTACGACTTCGAGAAATCCCGTGGACACGAACTTGTCGACCAGCGCCATTCGTACGTCCTCCCCGATTGCTCCCGGAATATCACGAACCGAAAATTCGGGCGTGGCCGCGATGAAGTTCACGCTTTCTTCCACGCCGCGATGGATCAGATGATGGCCACCCGGATAGGCGAAATCGATCCGGCTGCTGTTGCTGACCAGATGACTTACGCCCAACGGGGTGTGACGTAAACGCGTTGACGGCGAAAGAGTGAGGCAAACCGCGGGTACGGTCAGCTTTTCGAGATTGCCGATAACGCGCGAAGAACGACGTTGGAGCGCCTCCACTATGAACGTATCAGCGTCGCTTTGTTTCACCAGCGTGGCGAGCGCCGCGCGTATTCGTTGTGGAATATTCCCGAAATCGGCAGCCAGCGCCTGTGCCCCTGCGCGTGCGCCGACACTTTCCCGAAGCGTTTGATCGACGTCTGACAGATAATCGAGGCAGGCGATGACCGCGTCGCGCAAGGTGAACGGTACGAATCCGATCGACAGGTGGATTGAGTCGCTGACTGCATCGACGCGATGAGTGGTTCCACGCGGCAGATAAAGAAGATCACCGGGCCTTACAGGGACTTCGACAAAGCGGTCGACGCGCGGAGGCGCATCCGACAACGTTTTCCATGCGTTCGGCAGATCGGAGGGCAGGCTGGAAACGAACCAGCGTTTATTCCCCTTCAGGTGAACAACGATAATGTCGTAATCGTCGTGATGTAGTGGAGCTTTGGCATCTCCACGGCTCCAGAAAGCCTCGACCTTGACGGGCTGATGGAACACGAATTCGAGCGCCCGGATGAGCCGGTCAAGCTCCGGGCTGAGCCTTCGAATTTCGGGGAGGCGTACCGTGTATCCGCGGGCGTGAAAGGCGGCAATTTTTCTGAGGAATGAATCTGCATCGGGAACGGGCTCGATCTCGGGTGGAGGACCGCTTGGCGCGGCCGCATGGCAACCGATTTTCGGTGCAAGGTGGCCGAACGAATCCAGCAGAAGACGTTCGGGATCGTCGCCCAGCAGCAATCCGCGACCGCCATTGTGATCCGCGGTGTCGAGCTTGATGAAGCGTTTTCCCACGATTTCATCGAGGAATCGGTCGAGCGGCAAGGGGTCAAGGAGCCGCTGAAATACGTTTTCAGCTTGCCGTAGGATCATGGCAGACGTGTTTATATTGGAGGGCCGGTGGACGCCAGAATATTGTCAGGCAGCGATATTCCGCCGAATTGCGAACTAGCCGGCGGGAGCGGTTCGGTGGCACCGTCGGCGACGTAGCCAAGCCGCTCCATTGTGGCTCCGTGGTCGCGAACGATTTGCTCACGGAAGGACGCATCAAGTTTTCCTTCCCATGAGCGCGGTCTTCCGGCACGGAAGAAGTGCGGCGAGCTCCGGGCTCGTTCAGTGAAGCCGTAAAGCTGTTCTTCGGACCGAAGCCGTTCGAAATTTATGCTTTCGGCGGCGCGGAGAATGCTATCGCGATCTCGTTCAAGTCCGCTTGCCGCCGCAGCGCGTCCGAAGCTGTCGGCAGGGTTTTTGTGCAGATCTTCGTACCGAATGAGCGTGATCGGGTAGGGCGCTCCGTCGAGCCATGAGTTGATGTTCGTGGTCCACGAGCCAATGCGTTCATGGAGCGGAAAGAAGAGCTGAGTTTCGGAGGCGGCCATGACGAGATCCAGGCTCATGGCCTCCACGGTTCGTTCGACGGTCAGGCCAAGATGATGCGCGAAGGACACGGCTACGTCGAACGGGTGGCGCACCAGGTAGATGACAGACCGAACGCAATCCGGTGGGTAGAGCCACTCTCCCGAGCGCGTGCGATGCGCAATGGAATGGGTCTTGACGAGGACGGGCCGGCTCAGTTCCGTCGCGACCTGGCGGAATACTCCGGGCTGCAGGTCGTCGATTTCATCGGGAAGCAGGTCGGCGGCGTTTACCGGTGCGACTTCGTCAAACAGCAGCCGCCGCCATGCTCCATAAAATCCGTCCGACAACTCGTTGATAGCGACGCGGCCATCGAGGGATCGAGTCAGAGCCTCGAACATAAGCCGAATCCACGTACTTCCGGTCTTCGGATAGCCGGCGACAAGGATAAGATTTTTGCTCATGCTGCAAGCCAGAATGGTATCGGAAGCGATTCAACTCAAGCTGCCGCGCTCACGGGCCGAGAATCTCCTGGAGCGCCGACGGACTTAGGTTGGACTGAAGAGAGAGCCATCTTTTTCCGAGTTCCCCACACCGACCAGAAACAGTCATGGACTCATTGCGCATTGTGATCGAGGGCCCGCTTCCCGGCATTCCGGGAGCAGTTGTCCACGAAGTTCCCTTTCTGCCAGACCACCTGGCGGGCGGCAGGGTGATCGGACCGTATACCGAGGTGCAACCCGGCGCGCTCCAGTTCGGGGTTCCAGGTATCGGACGCTTCCTGGTCCACGATGGGACGACGATCAAGGTATGGGTCGCGCCCGGCGCGGATCGATCCGTCGTGCGGGGCATTTTGCTCGGCAGCGCTCTCGCCACGCTCATTCACCAGCGCGGTGAATTGGCACTCCTCGCGACAGCCATGGTCGCGCCGTCCGGTGCGGGCGTGGCGATCTGCGGCTCCTCTGCGATCGGCAAATCGACGCTGGCAGCTGCCTTAAGCCGCCGCGGCTGGCTTCTTCTCGGAGACGGGATTACGCGCGTCACTACGAGCAGTTCGGGCGGAATTGCCTGGGCTTCCGGGGCAAGACTGCAGTTGTGGCGCGACGCCTGCGAAGCCCTGAACCTGGATGTCGGCGAACTCGAAGCCGTGCGCGCAAATCTGGAGAAGTACTTTGTCCCGGTCCCTGCGACGCCGGTACCGACGCCGCTGAATTTTGCGGTGAGGCTCCAGGTCGCCGCCGCCTGTAGGGTCATCGAGCTTTTGCCCGCGGATCGGCCGGAACTGTTTGTTCAGTCCACGTTTCGGCCTCGTCAGCTGGATGCACTCGGATTGCGCGGTGCGCATGCCCGCGCCGTGGGTCAGGTTTGTCGCAGCTGTCGTGCAATGATTCTCGAAGGGGCGAGAGACCGCAGCGTGCCGGAGTTGGCTGACGCCTTGTCCCGCGCAGTGAGCTGAGGCCGTCAAAGCTGTTTCATCTGTGGCGCGCTGATCAAAACAAAAGCGGCGGCCCGAAGGGCCGCCGCCTGGGAGGTATTGTCTGTGACGCCTAGTACTTGACGGTCGCGCCGACGAAGATCGTGCGGCCGAGCGAGTCGTAGACGCCCGGATAGGTGTTGCCGTTGCCAAAGAAGGAGAGGCTCGAGGCACCGACGAAGTTGGTGTCGAGGTATGGCGGGTCCTTGGCGAACAGGTTGGTAACGCCTGCGCGCAGGTCGATGCCTTCGCGGACCTGCCAGTCCGCAGCCAGATCGATCCAGTCGAACGAGCTGATATGGTTGTCGGCAACGTCGCCGCAGGGAACGCCGCAATCGCCGTCCAGCAGCGGATTGGTCTGGTTGGCGTCGAAGCTGAGGCCGCTTGTGTGGCGCCAGTCGAGCGAGACAT
>Ga0335074_10001644_pt1 | contig 30266 bp, 22 predicted proteins | sample Lox_Sample_23_FD_206715 | JGI IMG/M metagenome (GOLD analysis project Ga0335074, IMG submission 206715) | Soil microbial communities from Loxahatchee National Wildlife Refuge, Florida, United States - Lox_Sample_2.3 | ecosystem: Environmental > Terrestrial > Soil > Wetlands | place: USA... | reverse complement strand
GGGACCTCCGGTACTCGCTGGACGGCCTCCTCAAGGCCGACACTGCCGGTGAGAACCGAGCTCAGCCCGACCTTGCCATTGATATTGAAACGGTGGTGAACCGTCGGGCGGCGCAGGTCGGCATCGATGAGCAGCACCCGAACATCACGCTGTGCAAAGACACACGCAAGGTTCATGGCGACGGTTGTCTTGCCCTCGCTGGGCGTTGCGCTGGTCAACAGAATGACCTGCGGTTCGCGGCCTGCGACGGACAGCAGCAGAGACGTTCGCAGAGCACGGAAGGCCTCCGCAAACTGGGACATCGGAGCGCCGACCACCGCAAGGTTTCTCTGAACATGGTTTTGCGACGCGACCTCGGCTGCGGACCGGCGGATACGCGGTATCAGCGCGAGTGACGGCAGGCCGGAGATCGATTCGATCTGGGCGACCGTGCGGATGCCGGTATCGAGGCTCTCCAGGACGAAGGCGATCACGATGCCGAGGGTCAGCATGATGATGCCGTCCACCAGCATCATGGTGGAGCGCGGCTGCAGAGAAGGAAATGTGGGCGGAACCGCATTATCGATAATGTCGATTTCTGTTGATTCCAGCCCGGCCTCGATGCCAGCAGTACGCAGCCGCTGCGAAAGGCCCTCGTACAGCGTGCGGTTGGATTCAAAATCGCGCTGCCGGAGCGTGTACTCGACGAGATCGTCGCGGAGCCGGTACGCCTCCGCCTTCTCAGCCTCCAGCGCCGCCCGAACCTGCTGCTCGTTGTCATTGGCGGCGACGTAGGCCTCGTGGGCCTGTGTCAGCAGCCGCTGCTCTTCCTGCGTAATTTGCTTATCGATCTCCGCGATCTGATCGTTCAGCGCTGTAAGGCGCGGATGATTGGGCAGCAGCGTCGCGCTCAGCTCGGCCTTCTGGGTCAGCAACTGTTCCCGCTGCCCGCGCAGACCGGCGAGACTGGTCGGAAGTGCGCCCGCGGCCTGCGCTCCAATCGACCCATCCAGCGCATCAGGATTCATGTTGGTCAGCGTTTTGTCCCGGGCCTGCTGCTGAATCCGTGCGATCTCGGCCGCACTGACCGCGCGGGTAAGGTCATCCAGTGTCGATTGGATCTCGTTATGCTGCGGATCGAAGCCGAGCACGCCGATGCGCTTCTGCAGGTCGATCAGCTGCTCCTGCTCGGTTTCGACCTGCTGCTTGAGGCCGCGCAGCTGCAGAGAGAGGAAGTCAGAGACGCGCTGCTCTGCCTCATAGCTCGACTGCAGGCTGCGCTGGATGAACTCCCGAATGAGACGGTTGACGATGTCTGCCGAAAGCTTCGGATCGAGGGTCTTGCAACTGATCTCAACCAAGTCTGTCTTGGGAACGACGTCGACCGAGACGTCGGCATCCAGACCGTTCAGGGTGGCCTGCCGCACGTTTAGATCGTCCAGGCTGAGATGGCGGTCCGGTCCGTTGTAGCCCGTGAAGGAGGCGTTGTTCGGCAAATCCAGATCGCGCGCCACGGTCAGCAAAACGGTGTCGCTCTTGATGATGGCGACCTGCGTCTGCAGGGAAGAACTGGAATTGCCGTATGCCGAGCTTCCATTCACGCGGAACTGGTTGGAGGATCCGCTGCGAATTTCAATCGTTCCGTGGGCTTCATATAAACGCGGTTGCGTCGTGCCCTTGTAAAAGCCATACAGGATCCCGAGCAACGCAATCGCGGCAATCAGAAACTTCCGTTTCCGGAGAGTCAGCAGCGAGTCCGACAAGGTCGAATCGGCGGGGTTATTCCCGGCTCCATCTGCCTGGGCGAATTCTTGCGGCAGTGGTGGGCCTTCAGGCCTTTCGGAGATCATTGGTCCTTAGTCTACTTGAAAATATACCCGCTTCGGCGCCTGGCATCAGCCGGAGAACCCGGGTTTGGAGGCAGGCTCTACAATGCCAAGACATACAGGTTGTGTCAGACAGGCGACGGGGGGTACCGAGATGGAGGATGGATGTCGGATCGCGGTGGTGGGTTCCGGTTATGTGGGCCTGGTGGCGGCCATATGCTTTGCTGAAATCGGCCACAAGGTAATCTGCGTCGACAACGACGAGCGCAAGGTGGAGGCGCTCCGCCGCGGCGATAGCCTCATCCACGAGAAGTACCTGCCCGAGCTGTTGGACCGGCACCGGAACAGCAGAATCCGGTTTACGAGTGACCTTGCCGAAGCCACGCGGGAGTCCGACGCCGTCTTCATCGCCGTAGGCACGCCGCAGGCTGAAAATGGCGATGCCGACCTCTCGTATGTCGAGGCGGTTGCCAGCGAGATCGCCCGCCACGTCAGCGGTTATAAGGTCATCGTGGAGAAGAGCACCGTTCCGGTCTACACCAATGAGTGGATACGGCGGGTCATCGAGCGCAACGGCGGCAATCGCGATTCCTTCGACGTTGTCTCCAATCCTGAGTTCCTGCGCGAAGGGACCGCGGTAGAAGACTTTCTGCATCCCGATCGCATCGTCGTCGGCGCCGACAGCGATCGCGCCGCAACGCTTCTGAAGCAGATTTATTCACCCCTGGTGACCGGAGCCTACTACGAGAAGGCGGATGCGATTGAAGGCCACTGCTCCACGCAGACGCCGCCACCGCTTCTTCTGACCTCGACCAAGAGCGCCGAGATCATCAAGCACGCATCCAACGCGTTTCTCGCGCTCAAGATTTCGTTCATCAATGCCGTCTCCAATCTTTGCGAGGCCGCCGATGCGAATGTGGAGCAGGTGGCGCGCGGCATCGGGCTCGATTCCCGCATCGGACCGCGTTTTCTGCGTCCGGGCATCGGCTATGGAGGCTCCTGCTTTCCGAAAGACGTCGCTGCCTTCCGGTCGGTCGCGCAGCAGATGGGCGTTGAATTCAATCTGCTGTCCGAGGTGGAGAAGATCAACGCTCAGCAGAAGCGCCGGTTCCTGGGCAAGGTGCGTTCTGCGCTGTGGACGCTGCGCGGCAAGCGCCTGGCAGTGCTTGGGCTTTCCTTCAAGGGCGAGACCGACGACGTGCGCGAGTCGCCGGCGATTGACCTGATCGAGATGCTGCTGGCCGAAGGCTGCTGTATCGTGGCGTATGATCCGGCAGCGATGGAGCGTGCCCAGCGCGATCTCCCGCCGTCCGCGGCAATGAGCTACGCCGCCGACGCCTATGCCGCGGCCAGGGATGCCGACGCGCTTCTGATTCTGACCGACTGGAAAGAGTTCGGCGGGCTTGATCTCGACAAGCTGCACGGGGCTCTGCGCTATCCCATCGTCCTGGACGGCCGGAATATGTTTGACCCGGCGGAGATGCAGAAGCACGGGTTTACCTACATGAGCGTTGGCCGCCCCACGGCCACACCGGCTCGCGAAGCTGCGACCATCGCGAGATAGTCTGTAGCTGTCGCAGCTACCTTCGCGCTGCGGCTGTCGGCTATCGTTGAGGAGTCACGATCACAATGGGTTCAATGAAAATTCTGGTGACCGGCGCGGCAGGATTTCTCGGTTCGCACCTGTCCGATGCGTTGCTGGCAGAAGGCCACGAGGTCATCGGCGTCGACAATCTTTCGACCGGCAACCTCGCGAACATCCGACATCTGGATGACGAGGCCAGATTCACCTTCAAACAGCTGGATATCTGCGAGCCCTTCGATCCTGGCCGCGTCGACTACATCTTCAATTTCGCTTCGCCGGCGAGCCCCGTGGATTACATGCGGCTCGGCATCGAAACCCTTCGCGTCGGCTCCGCTGGAACGATCAATACGCTGGAGCTGGCGAAGCGATACGACGCAGGGTACCTGCATGCTTCTACGTCGGAGTGCTACGGAGATCCAGAGGTGCATCCGCAGGTTGAGAGCTATTGGGGCCATGTGAATCCGATCGGTCCGCGCTCGGTGTATGACGAGTCAAAGCGCTTCTCCGAGGCCGCTGTCTCTGCCTACCGCCGCTATCACGGTGTGAACACGCATATGGTGCGCATCTTCAATACCTATGGTCCAAGGCTGCAGGCGAACGACGGTCGCGTCATCTCCAACCTGATGATGCAGGCGCTGCGTGGCGATCCGCTGACTGTTTACGGCGACGGTTCTCAGACGCGCAGCTTCTGCTACGTGTCCGACCTCATCGACGGCATCGTGCGGCTTTCGAAGTCGGAGGAGCATGACCCGGTCAACATTGGCAATCCGACCGAGTGGACCATCCTCGAATGCGCGCGGGAGATCCGGTCGCTCGTCGGCTCGCGAGGCGAGATTGTCTTCCGTCCGTTGCCGCGCGACGATCCGAAACAGCGCCAGCCCGACATCACGCGCGCGAAGTTGCTGCTCGGCTGGGAGCCGAAGGTGCCGCTGCGCGAAGGCCTCGCCCGCTCGCTCGAGTACTTCAAAGCAGCGGTTGCAGCCGAGAAGGCACAGCCGCGCGATCCGAAGTCCGTCGCCGAGCAGGATGAAGAGTACTTCAGGCTTGCCTCCGGCCGCTGACAGCCCGCAGCGAGCTTATTGACCTGCAGGCTGCGGGTTCGAGTGCAGCTTCGGGAAGAACTTGATCTGCGCCGCCACAACCACATCGCTCTGCGGTCCGGTCTTCCAGATCGGAGCCTTCCAGCGCTCGTATTGCACCCACGCGTTGAGCTGAATCGCGCGGTGTACGTTCTTCACCACGTCGACGGTGAACTGGTTCTGTGTCGTGCCCATCGGGATAAAGTCCTTGGGCGTCTTCTTGTTCATGTACTCCAGCTGCACCCACTCGTCGCTTGAGAGGTGATATGTCAGCCACGCGTTGCCGCCCTTGGCTTCACGGCCGATCCAGTCTCCCAGCAGGAAGCCTTTGTTGGTGTAGGCCTGCCGCTGCACCGTCTCGTAATAATTGAACTGGCCGCCCAGACTGCGCAGCGTGGATGTGTCTGTGCTCGAGGCTTCGACGCGCAGGTCAAGCTTCGGCATATGCGGAAACTGCGAGAGGTAGAGGCCAGGACGGTAGGCTGCCCGCCGCGGTGCGCTGATCGGCGTCACGTCGTCGTGGCAAATGGAGTCGGTGTAGAGCGTCACGTACTTGCGCAGGAACGGCAGCCGGTAGGAGAAGGTGAATGCGCTGTAGCGAGCGCCCGGATCGTCGCGCGAATACTTCTCGTAGACATTCGTATCGCTGGTTGAGAAGAAGCTCTTCAGGAATGTGTGCAGAGTGATGGGCTCGTCGCACGGCGTGAGGATGCCGGTCGTCGGGTCGAGGCATCCATGGCCATGACCACCCCAGACCACGCTCCGCTGGAAGCTGAAGTCGAAGTTCTTCGTCGGCTTGAAGGAGAAGACCTCCGAGTGAATCCACGGCTCGTTCGGCGACGTGTGGCCCTTCAGCGAGCCAACCATGAAGTCATAGCGCAGGGGTCCCAGAACTTTGCTCAGCAACGGAATGTACAGCGGCTCTACGCGATTGATGCGGAAAGAGTAGATGTCCTGCGCATTGTCGTCATAGGCCATGCCGCCACCCATGCCCGGCCCCAGCCACGAATCCGACTTGCCGATCGAGATCTCATGTCCCCAGACGTGATAGGAGAGATTCGCTTCCAGCAGCGCAAAGGTGCTCACCTCATTGTTGGTGCTTCCAAACGGAATCGTAGCCTGCGGGTTGTTCGGCCCGGCAGACAAAAATGGGCCGATATTGTTGGAGCAGCCGATCTCGTCGATGCAGGAAAGCTGGTTCGCCAGAGCGGCGCTGTAGCCTTGGTACGTTGGAGCGTGTTCGTATTCGCCGCGAACGTAGAGCGAGAAGCGGCCGTACTCATTCACGCTGGAGAAGCCGGTGACGTTGTTAAAGCCGGTCGAATACGGCCGGCCGTAATCGTTGTAAACCGATTGGCCGAGGTGATAGCTGTCGCGCAACACAGGCCCGCCGATTCCCATCAGGCGCGTGTAGGTCGATGCGATGCCGTAAACCGCGCCGCGGTGCATATTGCCGCCCGGCGCCTCGTCGGAAAGATAGTCCTGAAGCCGCGCAAGGATCTCCTCCGCTTCCGGATTGCCGTCGAAGGTTACATCGTCAGCCGTCTTGTCCAGCGCGTGCAGAAGACTGCGCCGCGTCCACGGACGCATTGCAATGAACTCCGTGTCCATGTAGCCCATGGAATAGAGCCGGAGAACCATCGGATAGATGATGCTGTCCACGGGAATGTAGGTCGAGCCCAGCGCATCCGTGTGCGGGCCTGAAACCGGACCATAAGCCGGATAGCTTGGCACGGAGGCAACCGTCGTAGCTGGAGGAATCGCGGCGGGCGCCTGCGCAGTCGGCTTGCTGACCTGCACCGGCTGCTCCAGCTGATCCGGCGCAGCTACTGTCGGCGCGGTCGGCGGTGCGGGTTGCGGCGTGGCCTGCGGTGCCGGCGCTTGCTGCGGCTGCGCGGGCTGCTGCGGCTGTGTCGTCTGCTGCGGTGTGGTCGGCTGCTGCGGTGTGGTCGGCTGCTGTTGCTGTGTTGCTGGCTGCTGCTCAGGCTGTGGGGTTGTATTCGCTGGAACCGGCGCGGGAACCGACGGAATGCTGCTCGCCGGGGCGGGCGTAGCCGGTGGCACCGCCGCGGGACTCTGCGCGCATGCCGCTCCGCAAAGGAAGATGCCAATCAGCAGCGCCGGCAGCGCTGTACAACAAATCCGAGGGCGGGGGAGCCGGGAAAAATGCATGCTGTCAGTGTACCGGCAGAGCCGTGGGCAGAATGTCGCTCCGTTCATCTACTCAAGCTGTTCAGCGAGATTCCGCGCGCCGTCATATATTCCTGCAGCCGCCGCAATGGCTGCTGCCCCGGCGCCGGGCGCTCAGCGTTCAGCATGGCCCAAATGACGGACGGTCCGCCGTGCGCGCGGGCACGCGCCGCTGTTTCCTGCACGACGCGGAAGACCGCCACGGCGTCCTCGCCATCGACGGGAAAGTGCGGCAGATGCAGCTTGCCGGCCACCTTCGTAAGCTTGGGCCAAAGCAGTAGACTCTCTGCCGACTGCCTGCCCGCCACATTTCTTCCGGTATCGGCTACAACCAGCAGCAACGGAAGCTCATCGCGATGAGCCCATCGCAGCGCGTCCTCCCATCCCGTCTCGGACGTTCCGGCACTCGCGAACGCAACGGCGACGCGGTCGGTTCCGGCGGTCTGCAGGCCGCGTGCCGCCCCGGCACACAGTGGAATGCGCAGACTTGCCGGCAGATGATGCGCTGCAGCACCGCCGGGTGACTTCGGCGCCAGCGATTGCAACGTCGAATCTCCAGGCGCTGCGCAGACCAGATCGCCTGCAGAGAGATGAATCAGCGTAGCCGCAAGCAAGGCTTCGCGCGCGACCTTTACCTTGCGGCGTTCCATCGCGTGAACCCGCGACATCAGTGCATACAGTTCGCGGAGGCGGTCCTGGGGCAGCAGGGGATTATCGGCCAAGCGGCGGTTCCTCTTTTTCGTGAGTGAGCGTTCGGGTCGAGCTACCGATCAGGCCGTGGCTGCATCCGCGGCTTCGGCGTTCAGCCCGAGCTCTGCCAGAGCCTGCGTAGCCACCTTCGACTTAACCACGCCTTCGCGTGCAAGCTTCGAAAGTGCGGCCGCGACGATCGACTCCGCGTCGATCTCAAAGTGACGGCGCAGGTGCGCGCGGTTGTCCGAGCGGCCGAAGCCGTCCGTGCCGAGCGACACAAGTCGCGAGCCGAGCCATGGCGCGAGCACGTCCGGAAGCGACTTCATGTAATCGCTCGCGGCCACAATCGGCCCCTTCGCATCGCCAAGCGCGCTCACCACGTACGGCACGCGCTCCTTCTCTCCGGGATGCAGACGGTTCCAGCGCTCGACGGCGATGGCATCGCGGCGCAGCTCCGTATAGCTGGTCACCGACCACACATCGGCTGCGATCGAATACTTCTCCGCCAGAATCTGCTGCGCCCGCAACACTTCATTGAGCACCGGACCGGCGCCGAAGAGCTGCAGCTTTGCCTCGCCCTTCTCTGCAGCCTTGAACTTGTAGAGTCCACGCAGAATGCCGTCGCGCACGGCGTCGATATTCTCCGGCGCCGCCGGCTGCGCGTAGTCCTCGTTGTACATCGTGATGTAGTAGAAGCGGTTCTCGCCGGCCTCGTACATCCGGTGCAGCCCGTCCTGAATAATGATGGCCATCTCGTAGACGTAGGCCGGGTCGTAGGTCCTGCAGGTCGGGATCGTCGAGGCGAGAATGTGCGAGTGGCCGTCCTGGTGCTGCAGTCCCTCGCCGAGCATCGTGGTGCGGCCGGCCGTTCCGCCCATCAGGAAGCCCTTGCCGCGCGAGTCCGCAAACGCCCACGCCATGTCACCGATGCGCTGGAACCCAAACATCGAGTAGTAGAGATAGAACGGCACCATCGGCACGCGGTAGTTCGTATACGCCGTGCCCGCGGCCGTGAAGCTTGCCATCGAGCCCGCTTCGGTGATGCCCTCCTCGAGAATCTGTCCGTTCTTTTTCTCGTTGTAGGCCAGCAGCATGTCCGCGTCGTGCGGCGTGTACTTCTGTCCCTCCGGCGCATAGATGCCCACCTGCTTCATCACGGACTCGAAGCCAAACGTGCGGCCCTCGTCGGGAATGATGGGCACGAGCAGCTTGCCGATCTCCGGATTCTTCAACATGCCGTTCAGCATGTTCACGAAGCCCATCGTCGTCGAGATCGCGCGTCCGTTCGAGCCGGTCAGCCAGGTTTTGAAAAAATCGAGCGGCGGAGCCTTGAAGTCGAGCGCAGGCACCGTGCGCGCCGGCAGAAATCCGCCCAGGGTCTGTCGTCGCGCCAGCATGTAAGCAATCGCAGGATCGGAGTTGTCGGGTTTGTAGAAGTCGACGTTCTTGGCGGTCTCTTCGGGAAGCCCGCAGTCGAAGCGCTTCACGAACGCCGCGATGCCCTCGTCGGTCAGCTTCTTTTCCGAGTGCGTCGGGTTGCGCGACTGCGCGCTGGCGATGCCGTAGCCCTTCACCGTCATGGCGAGAATGACCGTCGGTCCTCCTTTGTGTTCCAGCGCCCGCTTGTAGGCGTTGTAAATCTTCACCGGATCGTGGCCGCCGCGATGCAGGTTCGCGAGCTCCTCGTCCGTCTTGTCCTCAACAATCTTCAGCAGCTCCGGATACTTGCCGAAGAACTCCTTGCGCAGATACGCCCCGTCCTTCGCCTTGAAGCGCTGCAGGTCGCCGTCAACGCACTCCTCCATCCGCTTCAGCAGCAGGCCCTGGTGGTCGCGCGCAAACAGCTCATCCCAGTCCGATCCCCAGATCACCTTCAGCACGTTCCAGTTCGCTCCGCGGAACATCGCTTCCAGCTCATCGATGATGCGCGAGTTGCCGCGAACCGGCCCGTCCAGCCGCTGCAGGTTGCAGTTGACTACGAAGATCAGATTGTCCAGCTTCTCGCGCGCGCCCAGCGAGATCGCGCCCAGCGTGTCCACCTCATCCGTCTCGCCGTCGCCAACGAACGCCCACACCTTGCGCTCCGTGTGCGGAATCAGCCCGCGGTTCTCCAGGTACTTCATGAACCGCGCCTGGTAGATCGCATTCAGCGGCCCGATTCCCATCGAGACCGTGGGGAACTGCCAGAAGTCCTTCATCAGCCACGGATGCGGATACGAGCTCAGCCCGGGCTTGTCGCGCAGTTCGTGGCGAAAGTTCTTCAGATGATCGGCGTTCAGCCGGCCCTCAAGAAACGCCCGCCCATAAACACCCGGCGATGCGTGCCCCTGGAAGTAAATGAAGTCGCCCGGCTGCTCGCCCTTGTCGGTCGCGTAGGAGGCATGAAAGAAGTGATTGAATCCCACCTCCAGCAGCGTGGCCTGCGAGGCGTAGGTAGAAATGTGGCCGCCAATGCCCGCGTCATACTTGTTCTGCTTGTGCACCATCGCCATCGCGTTCCAGCGAATCAGCGCCTCGACGCGGTCCTCCAGCGCGCGATCGCCCGGATAAGCAACCTCATCGTGCTTGGGAATGGTGTTCTGGAACGGCGTAACGACGTCGCCGGTCGCAGGCACGCCGGCCTCGCGCGCCCGCGTCCGCAGAGCCGCCAGCAGCGCCGCGCCCTGCTCCCAATCCTTGGCGACGACCTCGTCGAACGCCTCGATCCACTCGGCGACCTCAGCAGTCATGTCCTGCTTGACGGCCCCCTCAAGATTCGTCGCCAGATTCGTCGCCATCCCACCCTCCTATTACGCGCGCTTATAGCTCTATAGCCACTCTCTACGATAATTCGGACCGTGAATTTCTGCACGGTTACTGCCGGAATGGTCTGCTTATGTCGAGTAGTCGGCATTGATCGAAACATATTCATGCGTCAGGTCGCACGTCACGAACCTCGCCTTGCCGTGCCCGTGTCCTAAGTCGATGGCGATCGTGTACTCCCGCGACTGCATCGCCGCATGGGTCGCGGCTTCGTCGTAGGCAGCATCACGCACCCCATGGGCGAACACCGGCAGACCGCCGATCGTGATCGTCACCCGCGCCGGATCGAACTTCACGCCTGCACGCCCCGCCGCCGCCAGCAGTCGTCCCCAGTTTGGGTCGGCCGACGACCACGCCGTCTTGCACAGCGGCGAGTTCGCAATCGTCCGCGCAACGTCCCGCGCGTCCGAATCGCCTTCGGCTCCCGTAATCTGCAGCGTCACGACGTGGGTCACGCCCTCGCCGTCGTCCACCACCTTGTACGCCAGCGAATCACAAACTCCCTGCAGCGCCGCCTCAAACATCCGCAGCGCCTCGCCTTCCGCCGTCACCTCGCTCCGTCCGCTCGCCAGCAGCAGAACGGTGTCGTTGGTGCTCATGTCGCCGTCGACCGAAATGCAGTTGAAGCTCGCATCGACCGCCTTCGTCAGCATCGCCTGCAACTGCTCCGCGCACGCCGCCAGATCGGTGAATAGATACACCAGCATCGTCGCGTGCGGCGCCTGCGGCTGAGAAGAAGCCAACTGCGGCCCGACCATCCCCGCGCCCTTGCAGCAACCGAAGATCGAGACCGTGCGGCCCCCGACGTCGAAATTGGCGCGTGCGATCTTCACCTTTGTATCGGTCGTGAGAATCGCATTCGCAAACTGCTCCGCATGCTGCTCTGTATCGCCGAGCCCAGCCTTCGCCGCCGGCACAGCAGCGACCAGGTTCTCCACCGGCAGCGGAACGCCGATGATTCCGGTCGAAGAAGGGAAGACCTCATCGAAGATGCAATGAAACTGTTCGGCCACCGCGATGCAGCTCTCTTTGCACGCATCGATGCCCGGCTGCCCCGTCGCGCAGTTCGCATTGCCTGCGTTCACCAGCACCGCAGTCACGCGGTTAGCGCTTGCAATCAGATGCCTTCGCCCCACGGTGATCGGCGCAGCGACAACCTGGTTGCTCGTAAACATTGCCGCGGCGTTCGCTCCGCCGTCGCAGACGGCCAGCGCAACATCCGGCTTGCCCGAAGCCTTGATGCCGGCGGTCACAGCCGACCAGCGAAATCCGAGAGGAAGAGAATGTGCAGGGGAACCGTTGCTCACGATCAGATTGTACTGACTGCGTACCGGATCGCTCCGATCTGCGCTTGCCGGCATCGCAAAAACGGGTCGTCTCCGCGGCGTATACTCATTCGATAACAGCGGCGGTGGGCCGCCCCTTCAGGAGTTCAGGCCAATGAGCACAAACGAAAATGGGCACGCGACGAACGGCCACGCAGCCGTGAGCAACAACTACACCGTCCCGCAGCCGCGAGCCGAGTGGATCGTGAAGCGCCGCGAAGAAGCCGCACGCACCGGCGACACCAACATGAGCCAAATGCACTTCGCGCGCAAAGGCCTCGTCACCGAGGAGATGGCCTTCGTTGCCCATCGCGAAAAAGCCGCGCCCGAGTTCATCCGCGACGAGATCGCACGCGGCACCATGATCATCCCCGCGAACATCAATCATCCCGAGCTCGAGCCGATGTGCATCGGCGTCAACTCGCTCTGCAAGATCAACGCCAACATCGGCAACTCCGCCCTGGTCTCGAACGTCGATGAAGAGCTTCGCAAGCTCCACACCGCCGTCCACTTCGGCGCCGACACGGTCATGGACCTCAGCACCGGCGGCGACATCCCGATGATCCGCGAAGCGATTCTGCGCCACTCGCCCGTGCCCATCGGTACCGTGCCGCTCTACGAGGCACTCTCCCGCGTCAAGCGCGTCGAAGACCTCTCCATCGATATGTACCTCGAGGTCATCGAAGAGCAGGCCCAGCAGGGCGTCGATTACTTCACCATCCACGCCGGCGTGCTCATCCAGTACGTGCCCATGGTCGCCAAACGCATCACCGGCATCGTCTCGCGCGGCGGAGCCATCATGGCGCAGTGGATGACCGCACACCACAAGCAGAACTTCCTCTACGAAAACTTCGACCGCATCACGAAGATTCTCGCCAAATACGACGTCAGCTACTCGCTCGGCGACGGCCTCCGCCCCGGCTGCGTCGCCGACGCCTCCGACGAGGCGCAGTTCGCTGAGCTCAAGACCCTCGGCGAACTCACCCGCCAGGCCTGGAAGGACGACGTCCAGGTGATGATCGAAGGCCCCGGCCACGTGCCGATGGACAAGATTAAGGAGCAGGTCGACAAGGAAGTGGAGATGTGCGACGGCGCGCCGTTCTACGTCCTCGGCCCGCTCGTCACCGACATCGCGCCCGGCTACGACCACATCACCTCAGCGATCGGCGCGGCGATGATCGGCTGGCACGGCGCGGCGATGCTCTGCTACGTCACGCCCAAGGAGCACCTCGGCCTGCCGAACGAGAAAGATGTAAAGGATGGCATCATCGCCTACAAGATCGCCGCCCACGCCGCCGACATCGCACGCCACCGTCCCGGCGCGCGGGATCGCGACGACGCCATCAGTCACGCCCGTTACACGTTCGATTGGGACAAGCAGTTTGCGCTGTCGCTCGATCCGGACACCGCCCGCGGCATGCACGACGAGACACTGCCGGACGACTACTACAAAGAGGCTGCGTTTTGTTCGATGTGCGGACCGAAGTTCTGCTCGATGAATTGGTCGAGCAAGGTCGACAAGTTCAATGAAGAGGTCCACGGCCTCAAGAAGCCGGACCTCACGCAGATCGTTACCGAGCAGATGGCGCTGCGGAACTGACGGTCTGCGAAGATGTCGCATCGGGGACCCACGCGCCGCGTGGGTCTTTCTTTTGGGGCCGCGAGGCCTCGCGCCGAAGCGCGATCCGCTCAGCCCAGTTCAGCCCTGCATTGATCACGAAGGGCGATAGAACGACGAGGAAGAAAAGCAACGCAAGCATCATGTCGTACACCTGGACCCTCCAACGAACTTTCACGTCTAGGGACATGCTGGCATCGCTTCTCTCGCCCTGCCATTCAACAGCGCGGGTACGGAAAGGCTTCTTTTTGCCAGGTTTGTTGCACAATGCAACAAACTCGCTCGTTTTCGGGACCAACGAAGGGTATTCGACTCAATACTTCTTGGCAAGAAAAATCTGTGATATCGGGCCCCAAACTATTTGCCGGCCGATTCCAAAATGGAAGCCGAACGGTTCAACGCGTCCGTAAGTGCTGTCAATTGTGCAGATGTGCGCCCGGCGTCCTTCGCCTCAATTCCCTCGTTCACGCCCGGAATCACCACCGCCGCATAGCCCGTGTACTCGCCCGGCGCGTAGATCGTGTGCTTATACCAAGGCCGGTGAGGAAGGCCCGCCTCGTTCAGCAAAGCCTCCTCCGCGTTGCGTAACGAGTCGTTCAGCCGCGCCTTTGCTGCCGCATCCAGCGAGCCCGGAGCCGACTGTACGGTTTCGATACGCGCGCCCGCCGCCGCAAAACGGGCGGCCGCTGCATTGGCCTGCGCGAAGTCCACATCCAAGTGCTCCTCCGCGGCATGCCTCTCGGCATCCTTCAAATACCCGACGACCTCGGTCCCATACGTCTTGTAGTCGTACGGAAGCACGTCAGCGTCCGCCATGTGCAGAATCTCCAGCCCGAAGACGCGCGCCTGTTGTTGCTCGTAGACGAAGGTTGGGTCCGCATTCCGGATGAACCAGTTGTAATCGTCAAACGCCGAGTGATACACGCCATACGGCCCATCCGACCCGATGTCTGTCGAAGGCACGCCCAGATGCTGGATAAACGGCGTGTAGTCCGAGCCCGATCCCAGGTCGCCCACACGCACGCTCTCCGCGTTGATCGTCGAGTTCGATGCCGCCGTGAACGGATTTGCGGCCGTGCCTCGCCGCCGTGGATTCTCGGACTGGCTCTTCTGCCACTGCTCATAGACGGTGCCACCCTTGGGGCTCGGCACCTGCCGCGTTACATCGCGCACGAACTCCTTCAGCGAGGGAACCGCCGACGCGTTGAAGTTCGGTCCCGAGACGCCGACGTCCGTGTTGAAGTACGCGACCGCATGCGCGAGCTGCGCCGCATGGTCCTCCGCCCATTCCGTCGAGCCCATCAGGCCCTCTTCCTCCGCGTCCCACGAGCAGATCACAATCCGCCGCTTCGGCTTCCATCCTTGCTGCAGCAACTCGCCGAGCCCGTGCACCGCCTCCAGCATCGCCGCCGTGCCGCTGTTCGGATCCACCGCACCGAAGACCCACGCATCGCGATGATTGCCCGCGACGACCCAGTCATTCTTCTGGTCCGGGTCGCTGCCGTCAATTGTGCCGATGACATCCCAGATCGTCCGCAGTTGATAGTCCTGCTCTAGGTGCATGTGGACCTTCACCGCGCCGGTTCCGCCAAGGTGATAGGTAAAAGGCAGCCCGCCCTGCCAATCGCGCGGCGTGGCCGGTCCGTCCAGCGCCTCGAGGATCGGCGCCGCATCCTTGTAACTCAGCGGGTTCGATGGGATCGACGGCTGATTCATCTTCGCGGGATCCGTGATCCTCTTCGAGTCGGGCAGATCGGGCGTCGATGCGATGCCCGGTGTGGTCGGATCGCCCGGATAGATCGGCAGAAACTGCACCGACCCGCGCTGTACCCCCGAGTCCGGCCGCATCGCCCCGCGCGGATACTTGTCGCCGCGATCATAGCCATCGTCGGCCGGGTCCGAGTAGATGATCACGCCCGCCGCGCCGCGCTGCTGCGCGATGTACACCTTCACGCCGCGGAAGTTCTGCCCATAGCGAACGATGACGATCTTTCCCTTCACATCCACGTTGAGCTGCTTCAGACGGTCGAAATCCGCCAGCGTTCCGTAGTTCGCGTACACAACGTCGGCGGTGACATCACCGGAGGGAGACGACCCGTTGAACGCCGGCAGAATGTCCGGATTGTCCTGGTATGGGTCGCCGCCATAGGCCTTCGGATCGACGTGCTCCGGCGTCGGGCCGGACATCAACTGCTTCCCGTCGGCGTCAAACGCCGTGATTTCGATCTTCACCGGCTTGTTCAGCCACACCCGGAACGGAACGATCTCTGTCTGGAGACCCGCGGCCTTGAACTTTTCGGCAACATAGTCAGCCGTCTTTTTATCCTGCGGTGAGCTTGCCCAGTGCGGCTCCGCGGTCAGAATCTTCAGCTCTTCGCCGGCCAGCTTCGCATTCGGAACGGCCATGAACGTCGCATCCCACTTCGCCTGTTGGCTGAAGTCGACGTACCCGAAGACCTTGGCGGACGAAGTGTTCTGGGCCAAAGAGGGCAGAGAGCCGAAGGCCAGCCCGAGGCCGGCGATCGAAAGAAAACGAAGATGTCTCGCCAAAGGAGGTCTCCTGGTCGGTGCATTGTTGATTTCGTCGAATTGTACGACGGCTCTAAACCGGCTGCGTGCAGAACTTGCAGCGTGTTGCATCGATCGGGATATCGCTCTTGCACTGTGGGCACGGCTTCGTCGTCGGAGGTTCTGCCTTCTGCGGCTGAAACTTCTTCAGCAGCCACTGGGTCGGCAGCACGAGGAAGAAGTACACCACAAAGGCAAGAATGAGGAAGTTGATGACGGCGGTAATAAAGTTGCCGTACATAATCTTGCCGCCGTGGACATAAGCGACCAGATACCCGAAGTCCGGCTTGCCGATGGTGGCGCCCAGCAGCGGCTTGATGATGTTTTCCGTCAGCGCCGTGACGATCGCCGTAAACGCTGCGCCGATAATTACGGCCACAGCCAAGTCCATCACGTTGCCACGTAGTACGAAGTCGCGGAATCCTTTGAACACGTTGACCTCCTTCTCTTTCAGTTTTCTGGTGTCCAGCGAAGTTGCCATGAGCCCGGATTCTGTCCCATCCCCGATGTGCACGCGAGTATATCGCACGCAAGGCAGCGCGTTTTCGGTGCTCCTCTCGCCCTGACGTATCCTTGCTGACATGCGTGTGCGCCTGCTGTCGTTCGGTCCCCTGAAATCCGCTCTTCCGCCCGAAGGAGCGTGGCTGGAGCTGGCCGGCGAGCGGCGCGTGGCCGACCTTGTCCGCGCTCTGATCGAAGACGGCACCTTCACCCGCGACGCATTGCGGTCTGCGGCTGTTGCCGTCAACCGCGAGTACGCCGCTCCGCAACAGCTCCTCCGCGATGGTGACGAGGTGGCGATTCTTCCGCCTGTAAGCGGAGGCTCAGCCAGCCTCGTCCAAATCGTCAGGGAGCCAATCGACGCGGAGACAATCGTGAGCGCGGTAAAAGGCGGCAGTGACGGTGCGGTGTGCGTCTTCGATGGTGTTGTTCGCGACAACACCCGGGGCCGCGCCACGCTCCATCTGGACTATGAAGCCTATGAGGAGATGGCGTTGAAGCAGATGCTCGCCCTGCGCGACGATGCAATCGCGCGCTTCGGCGTTCGCGAGGTCGCCATCGTGCATCGCCTGGGCCGTCTCTTCGTCGGCGAAACCAGCGTCTTAATCGCTGTCTCTTCCGCGCATCGTGCCGCCGCCTTCGATGCCTGCCGCTACATCATCGACACCCTGAAGAAGACGGTGCCCATCTGGAAGCGCGAGCAGTTCGCCGACGGCGCCGTCTGGGCGGACGGCGAACCGTTCCCCGCAAGTCTGCCCGCACCGGGATCCGGAGCTGTTCGATGAGCTGTTGGCGTTCGTTCGTCTCTGGCTCCATCGGGCTCGCTCTGCTGCTCCCATCCGTGCCGCGCGCACTCAACGCGCAGCAACAGTCGCAGCCTCCCGCGCCGATCGAACGCCGCGATGGGCAGACTCCGACGATCCACGTCGAGAGCCGCCTGGTGAACGTGGCTCTGAATGTGGTCGACGAGACCGGAGCTCCCGTCGGCGGCCTCACGCGCGACGACTTCCAGATCGCCGAGGATGGAAAGCCGCAGAAGATTGCGATCTTCGACCGCGAATCCACGACGCCGCTTGAGATTGTGATCGCCGTGGACGCCAGTGGCAGCGTGCTCGGCGACGAGCCCCTCGAGCTCAAGGCGGCGAAGAAGTTTGTGCAAACCATCCTTCGCCCGCAGGACGCGATTGATGTGATGGAGTTCGCCGATGACGTGACCGAGCTGACGCCCTTCACCAACGACGAGCACCGCATCGACAGCGCGCTCGGACACATTTCGCCGGGCGACGCTACGGCGCTCTATGACGCGATCTATCTAGCCAGCCAGCGCCTGGGCGAGACGCCCTCGAAAGAAGGGCAGCGCCGCGTCGTCGTGCTGATCACCGACGGCGAAAACACCACCCGCCACGGCGACTACGACAGCGCCCTCGAACAGGCCGAGCGCGCCGGCGCAATGATCTACTCGCTCATCATCGTGCCCATTGAGGCTGACGCCGGCCGCAACACCGGCGGCGAACATGCGCTCATCCAGATGGCGCGCGACACTGGCGGCAAATATTACTACGTCAACGATCGGCACGATCTCGCGCCCGCCTTCGCTCACGTGTCCGATGACCTGCGCACGCAGTACACGCTCGGCTACTATGCTCCGCAGCGTGGCGGCGACGAAGACGGTCTGCGCCACATCCAGATCCAGTTGAAAGACCCTGCGCTTCGCGCGAAGTACAAGCTGCGCTATCGCACGGCGTACTACGGCAACCGCTAAAGCTGCAGGTTAGCGTGGCCGTCTTGCGTCTGCTCCGCTATCCCTTCGGCCCCAGCTCTGCCGCCATCTGCACATCCTCGAACACCATTGCCGGATCACCCGCGTGTGCCGCTGTGCCGGTCACACCGCTCATCACCACGCCGCTGCATTCGTGCATCTCGATCGCGGGACCGTAGTAGCTCGCCGTCTGCGCACCCCAGCCTACGCGCACGTCGCTGAGCGTCAGCCCGTTGACATCGGCTGCGAAGAAGCCCGCGGTCGTACGCTTGTCGAGGCCGCTCGCTCCGGGCGTATCGTCCGGACGAACGTCATAAAATCCGCCGGGAATCGCGGTCGTCTTCTCGATCTGCAGATCGATGCCGCGGAAGCTGAGATCGCGCAGTGGAACGTCGCGTGTGCCGCGCAGATAGATGCCGCTTTCGCTGTGGCAGGCGAGGTTCGCAAACTGGATGCCGCGAAATTGCCCGACCACGGCGCCGGTCGTGCGCGGCGCGGCCGAGACGAACACCGGCTCGCCCGAGCCCCACCACATCATGGTGTGCATGCGCGTGTCGATGGTCATGTCCGTGAACAAGAGATCTTCCACCAGCTCGCCGTCGCGATTGGTGAGAGAAATGCCACGATTCGTCCGTACAATCGCGCAGTTCGAAACCGTCGCCGAGCGCAGCGGATACGGTCCTTCGTTCCCGATCTTGATGCCCGCTGACGACGACTCCAGCGTGCAGTTGGTGATCGTGATGCCTTCGCACGGTCCGTAATCGCCGAAGTTGCGCGAAGCTTTCAGCACCAGGCAATCGTCTCCGGCAATGATATTGCAGCCCTCGATCCGCACGTCGCGACAGTGGTCGATGTCGATGCCGTCGCAGTTGGGAATCTCGAGGCTGTTGAGGATGGAGATGCCGCTGACGTGCAAACCGTCGCAGCCGATCGGATGAATCGTCCATGTCGGACTGTCGCGGACCGTGAAGTCCGCAAGCTCTGTGTTGCGGCAGTTGACCAGCAGAATCATACGTGGGCGCCCGTCGGGCGGATTGAGCGCTGCGGGAGCGTAGAGCGGATCGTAGGGCCCCAGAAACGGAGACGGAATCGCATAGCCGTTTGGCCCCTTCGGCGGAAAGAAGGCTGCGAAGTTGCCGTCGATCGTTCCCGTGCCGCCGATGCGCACGTTACGCGTGTCCTTGGCGAAGAGCAGCGAGCCGAGCGTGCGGAAGTCATCGCGGTTGGGGCTTGCCAGCAGCGTCGCGTCGCCGGCCAGGTGCAGCTCGATGTTGCTCGCCAGCGAAAGCGTTCCGCTCAGAAACGTGTGGCCGGACGGCAGAACCACTGTTCCTCCGCCGGCGCGTGCGCACGCATCGAGGGTGCGCTGCAGTGCGGCGGTATCGTTGGTTGCTCCGTTGCCCCGCGCTCCGTATGCCAGCGGATTCCACAGGCCGAACTCGCCGCGGCCCTCGCGCATCGCCGGCGCGCGCGAGTGTTGGGCCAGAGCATCTAGGCCCGGCCATGCGAGCAGCGGCGATGCTGCCGCGAAGCGTTTGAGCAGTTCACGCCGGTTCAGCGCACAAGACTTCCTGGCCGAGGACATGGCCGAGATTGTACGTGGTGCGATCTTGATCGCCGTACAATCGTGTCATGCCAACGAAGAGACGCAAGGGACCACCGTCCAACGAGACCGGCCAGGAGGCGCTCTACCTGAAGTCATTGAGCGACCGCCAGGTGAATGTGGCGATCAAGTTGCGTGACGGCGAGGTTGTCAGCGGATGGATCGAGTACTTCGATGACATGATGCTGCGGCTGACGCGCGAGGGACGGCCGAACCTGTTCATCTACAAATCGCAGATCCGCACGATCACGGAGAATGCGGCTGGCGCCCGGCGAGCCCCGCGTGAGACCGCAGATCAGGATCGATAAGACAAGATCGAAGTTGCTCGAAGGGACGCAAAGTGGCGGAGTTGGTTGCGAAGGCTGAAGCGATTGCACGCGAGGCGGGCGCGTTGCTGCGCGAGTACTTTCATCGCGGCGTGCACACCGAGTACAAAGGCGACGTCGATCTGGTGACAGAGGCCGACCGCGCCAGCGAAAAGCTCATCACTGAGCGGCTGCACGCGGCGTTTCCCAATCATGGAATCTACGGCGAAGAGGGAACGCGGCGCGGGCTCGACAGCGAGTATCGCTGGTACGTGGATCCGCTGGACGGCACCACAAACTTCGCGCATGGATTTCCAGTCTTCTGCGTGGTGCTTGGCTGCGAGCGACGAGCCAAACAGTTGGCAGCAAGGGAAGACGGCGAGATGGTTGCCGGCGTGATCTACGATCCGCTCCGCGACGAGATGTTCACCGCCGAGCGTGGCAGCGGCGCTCGCCTGAACGGCGCGCCCATTCGCGTCTCACCGACGCGGACACTCGAAGAGTCGCTGCTGGCAACCGGATTTCCGAGTCGCAAGCGCCACGAGACGCCTAACGTCCACTTCTACCAGGAGTTCACCCTCCGTTCCCACGGTGTGCGCCGCGCCGGCTCGGCTGCCATCGACCTCGCGTATGTTGCTGCAGGCCGGCTGGATGCGTTCTGGGAGTTCAACCTCAATCCTTGGGACACCAGCGCGGGCTATCTGCTCGTCGAGGAAGCCGGCGGGAAGGTGACGCACTTCGACGGCCGCAGGTTCACGCTCGACTCGCGCGAGGTGCTGGCCACCAACGGCCTGATTCACGAGGAGCTGATGGGGCTTTTCGCGGACATGTTCGCCGGCCGCAACCTCCAGCCGATTCCGACACCGGCGGAGTTTGCCGCGCGCAGAATGGCCGCCGCGGCGAAGCAATCCTGACGGAGCGTGAAGCAGTCCTGAGGGAATTTTATTGTTAGAATTAAGTCGACCACCTAACTAGGACTTAGGCAGCCGCTCGAATCAGGAGATTGACGTTATGGCGTATGTAATTGCGGAACCGTGCATTGGAACCAAGGACCGGGCGTGTGTGGACGCCTGCCCGGTGGACTGCATTCATCCCAAGGCGGATGAAGCAGGCTCGGACACGGTGGACCAGTTGTTCATTGATCCGGTCGAGTGCATCGACTGTGGCGCCTGCGTCCCGGTGTGTCCGGTTTCCGCGATCTACGCCGGTGACGACCTTCCGGAGAAGTGGGAGAACTTCAAGGAGAAGAACGCCTCGCACTACGGGCGGTAGAGCTTTCCAGTTTGTAGGAATGAAAGCGCGCAGCCTTCGGGCTGCGCGTTTCGTTTTGCGGTGTACCCCCTCCCCCTGTTTTGTGTCAAAGTCTTCAAAGAAGAGACTTTAGCGGTGGACTTCGGCACACAGCCCCGGGCGGATGAGCCTTCACGGTCGCCGCTGCGCGAGGCAGGAGCGGGCAAGCAGGACTTGTCTCAAGGGGATATATCCAGTTTAACAAGTTGAGTGGAATTTCCATGTACTGATTTTTCCGCTGAGTTTGTGCTTTGAGTTGTGCGCCTTACGGCGATTTCCACCGTTCGAGGGGCTTGACAGCATTTTTTAGGAGAGCGCGTGGCCGAGGGCCGACTGATTCCGCACCATGACGAGGCGATTGTGCTGCGGACGTGGCCGTTCCATGAGGCCGATCTGCTCGTCAGCCTGTTCACGCGCGAGCGCGGCAAGGTGAAAGGCGTCGCGCGCCACGCGATGAAGTCGCGCCGCCGCTTCGGTGGGGCGCTCGAGCCGGCGACCCAGGTCATGGCGCGCTACACCGAGCGCCCGCGGGAAGACCTCGTCCGCATGGACAGTTTCGAGATCGCATGGTCTCCCTTGACGGCCCCCGTCGACGCTCTGCGCGCAGCCGGCCTTGCACTTGTCGTCGAGGTGCTCGAGGAGGCAATGCCCGATCTGGCTGCAGACGACAACGTCTTCCGCCTGGCGGTGGCCGTGCTCCGCGGCATGGTCGAGCAGCAGACGTCAGAGAGCAAAGATCCGAGAAGCAAAGATCAGACAAGCGGAGATCAAAGATTGGATGCCGTCTGGCTCGCCGTGACCTACTTCTGCGTATGGATGGCGCGCCTGATGGGCTGGTGGCCGGAGCTGGGCCACTGCGCCGTCTGCGGTCTCGATTTGAAAGGGCAGGATGTGTGGTGGTCTCCCGTGGCCGACGGCGTGACCTGCGCCGACGATCGCCGCCCGCAGAGCCGCAAACTGTCCGCAGCCGGTGTTTCGGAGAGCCACCGCATGGCGCGCATCTCGCTCGACCAGGTGCTGGCCGAAACCGTGGCTGGCCGCGAGCTCTTCCACGACCTCGGCGTGTTTGCCGTGGCGATGCTGGAGCGGCACATGGAGCGGCGAATCCGAAGCGCCGCGGCGTTGCGATAGCGCTCGCGCTCGCCGGCAATCAGGCAGTCTTCTTCTCGTGCCCTGCGGAATCGGCGTTTCCCTTCTGAAAGACGCTCTGCATCACAAACTCCGGCGTCACCTGCTCGCCGGCCAGCAGCATGGCCGTCAACTCGCCGCCGAACACCTGCGGCGCGACCACGACATCCGGCTGCACCAGTTTCACGCGGCCAAGATGATGTGCATCGTTGACGGCGGCCACCGTACGCACGCTGGGGCTCAGCTCCTTCACGGCCAGAACCACAAACGCGTTCTCGCTGTCATCGGCCAGCATCGCCAGCACCGCTTGCGCATGTTCGGCTCCCGCATCGCGCAGCACCTCGATCCTGCTAGGGTCGCCCACCAGGAAGTCGACGTCCTTCATCTGGCCCTCCTCCGGCGCCTCGCGCAGCACCCGGGTTACGGGAAGCCCGCGCTTGACCAGCTCTCTCCACGTGTTGATGGCCAGCGGTGTATTGCCGACGACGACAAAGTGATTTTCGCGCTTCATGAATTTCCCTTTGCGGTTGATGATGCGCTGCAGGCTCTGGCTTACCAGAGGCGCAATCACAGCAGTCAATGAGGTAGCGAAGACGGCAACCCCGAGCACAATGATCGACATGGTGAAGAGTCGCGCCTCCGCCGTTTGCGGCGTGATATCGCCATAACCCACCGTGCTCATCGTCACCATCGCGTAGTAAAGCGCAGTGACAAGGTCTTTGATCGGAGGGTGAAACTCCGCTCCCAGGTAGAGGCTTCCAAACGTCGAGTAGAGCAGCAGCATGGCAACCGACGTGAGCGCAAAGATGGTGCTTGCAGCCACGCTCGAACGGTCGAAATGCCGCCACGCGAACAGGAGCCCTGCCAGGATGAAGGCGAAGTAGGCCAACAGAATCGATACGTGGGCGTGCGCTGTAAGAAAGATGTTGACCGTGGCCGTCGCCGCCAGCAGGATCGCCATGATCCACGCCAGCCGCGATCGCCACAACAGACCGAGCGCCATGGTCACCATGCCGCCGCCGATCAACAGCGAAGGCAGCAGCCTGAGCCTCAAGTGAAAGCCGTTCGCGACCAGGATCCAGATGGAGTGCGCCCAGTGCGGCCCGAAGCTGTTGTGCAGCGTCCAAAGGCCGCCCAACGCAAGCAGCAACGCGAGTGGAACGTGCGGAAACCAGTAGTGGCCGGCCAGCGAATGGAGAATCCGCTGGAAACGCATGCGAGCTCGCTGCGGAATGGTGGGCAACATCGAAATACGATCTTCGGCCGCGAACGATTGCCGGCCTCAACTCCGGAAACAATTGTTGTTGTCTTCATTCACCGCGCCAGCCGCGGTGGATGTACCGTTAGATGCCGGGTTGGGAAGCCGGAGCAAGAACAGCCGTCAACGCGCTCTGCGGGAGCCGCATTCGAAGCCCGCAGAGGATTGGCTACACTGGAGGGAATGAGTTCAGTGAATCAAAGCAAGGCTCTGACGTTTCAGGAGCTGCTGTTTGTGCTGGAGGACTTCTGGGCGCGGCGCGGGTGCGTGCTGACGCAGCCGTATGACTTGGAGGTCGGTGCGGGGACGATGTCGCCGGACACGTTTCTGCGCGTGCTGGGGCCGCGGCCGATCTGGATTGCGTATGCGCAGCCTTCGCGGAGGCCGGCGGATGGGCGCTATGGCGAGAATCCGAACCGATTGTTCAAGCACACGCAGCTGCAGGTGATTCTGAAGCCGCCGCCGGAGGATGTGCAGACGGTGTACCTGGAGTCGCTGAAGGCGATTGGGATCGATCTGCGCGAGCACGACATCAAGTTTGAAGAGGACAACTGGGAGTGGCCAGTGGGCGGCGCGTGGGGCGTCGGCTGGCAGGTGATGCTCGACGGCCAGGAGATCACGCAGTTCACCTACTTTCAGCAGTGCGGCGGCATGGACCTCGATCCTATCTCGGGCGAGATTACGTACGGCATGGAGCGCATCGCGCAGTTCCTTCAGGACAAGGATTCGATCTACGACATCGTTTGGTCGCGTGATCCCATCACCGGCAAAGAACGGACCTACGGCGACGTTCGCCTGCATGAAGAGCAGCAGTTTTCGACATACTCGTTTGACTATGCGGATGTCGCGAGTTTGTGGAAGCGGCTGGAGTCGTACGAGGCAGAGTGCAAGGCGCTGCTGGAGCGGGCGAAGGAGCTTTTTAGCGAGCCAGCCCAGCAACTGGATGTCATCCGGTTTCCGGTGCTGGGGGCATATGAGCTCGCGTTGAAGTGCTCGCATACGTTCAATCTGCTGGATGCGCGGGGCGCGATCAGCGTGACGGAGCGCGTGGGTGTGATGGCGCGTATTAGGAACTTGATTGTCGGCGTGGCGAAGATCTATGCGGAGCAGGAGCGGTTGAAGAGCGAGTTAGCGGGTCAACAAGTTAGCGAGGCGGCAAGCGTGGTGGTGGGATAGTGGCGAGTTTTCTTTTTGAGATCGGGTTGGAAGAGGTACCGGCGCGGATGATTGCTTTTGCTCAAGAGCAACTTGGAAAAACTGTCATCAATATGTTGAGCAGGGAACGACTAATTGATCTACAGGGTGCAAACAGGTGGACACCTAATGGCGGTCTGCTGATTGACCGAGAGGTGTTCTCAAAAACATATTCAACACCACGTAGGTTGGCGGTTTGGGTGAAGGAGGTTGCTGAACGGCAACAAGATGTCTCTGAGTGGATGCTGGGGCCTTCGGTGAAGATCGCTTATAAGGATGGCGCGGCGACCCCGGCCGCACTGGCGTTTGCGAAGAAGGTTGGAGTGGATGTTGCGTCTCTGAAGACGGTGACCAATGCCAAGGGGGATTATCTTGCGGCGACTTTGGTGAAGGCTGGGAGAACCGCCGCCGAGGTGATTGCGGCGGAGCTGCCGAAAGAGATAGCTTCAATCCATTGGGCGAAGAACATGTACTGGCGCGCGGGCAAGCCGGAGCGCTTTGTGCGGCCGGTGCTGTGGATGGTTTGCCTGCTGGATGGCGATGTTGTTCCGCTGGAGTTTGCGGGGCGCACGGCGGGGCGCGAGACGTTTGGGCATCGCGTGTTGAGCGATGGGAAACCGGTGGTGATCGCGAAGCCGGGCGATTACGCAAAGACGCTCGAGGATGCGTTTGTCATTGCCGATGTGGAGGAGCGAAGGCAGCGCATTCGCAAGGATCTCGACAAAGCGACGCGCGAAGTCAGCGGAGCGCGTTGGCGTGAAGATGAGGCGCTGGTGGATACCGTCACACACCTGACGGAGTGGCCGGCGGTGCTACTCGGAGGGTTCGAGCCCGCGTACCTGCAGCTTCCGGAGGAGGTTCTGGTGACCGTGATGCGTGATCACCAGAAATACTTTGCCGTGGAAGATGCTGACGGAAAATTAGCACCGCACTTTCTCGCGGTATTGAATGTGGCATTGAATGCGGAGAACGAACAGATTATCCGGCAGGGCAATGAGCGCGTGCTGCGCGCGCGGTTCAACGATGCGCGGTTCTTCTGGGAGTTCGACCAGCGCGTTCCTCTTATGGAGCGATTGCCGCTGCTTGAGAAGGTCACGTTCCAGAAAGACCTCGGCAGTTACGCGCAGAAGACAGAGCGCGTGCACGCGATTGTGGTGAAGCTGACGCAATTGCTGGCGGTGCGCGGAACGATGGTCGACGCAGAGGCGGCGCAGGGCGCGGCGCTGCTCGCGAAGACCGACCTCACAACGGAGCTGGTGAAGGAGTTCACGGAGCTGCAGGGCGTCGTCGGCGGCTTGTATGCGCGGGCGCAGGGATTGAAGGCCACGGTCGCGGAGGCAATCTACGACCAGTACAAGCCGGCGTCTGCGACAGACAGCCTGCCGCGGTCGCTGGAAGGTGCGCTGCTCGGGATCGCGGACCGCGTCGATACGCTGACCGGAATGTTCGGGCTGGGGATGGAGCCGACGGGATCGAAGGATCCATTTGCGCTTCGTCGCGCGGCGAACGCCGTGGTGCGTCTGTTGGCGGAGACCGGCTTGCCCCTGACGCTCGACGATGTGCTGCAGGCCGCCGGGCCGACGCCGGATGCGGTGATGGCGCGGCTGCGGCTCTTCTTCGCCGAGCGCGTGGAGTTTTATCTGCGCGAGGTGCGCGGGCAGGCGTACGACGTCGTCAAGGCGGTGATGGTCGTTGGCTATGACGACCTGCGTGATCTTCTCGCGCGCAGCGAAGCGGTAAGCGCAGTGCGGAGCGGCGAGAATGCGGCAACGTTTTTGGCCGTGGCTGCGGCGTTCAAACGCATGCAGAACATTCTGGAGCAGGCGCAGGAACGCAACGAGGAGTTCGCGGACGAGGTTGATCCCGCGCTGTTCCAAGATGAGGCCGAAGGCGCGCTGAACGAAACGGGCACGATGATCGCCCAGGATGTTCGATCGCTGGCCGCGGCGCGCGAGTATGGTCCGGCGCTGATTGCGATCGCGGGACTTCGGCCGGTCGTCGATGCGTTCTTCGATCGCGTGATGGTAATGGCTCCGGAGCCGGAGCTGCGGGCGAATCGCCTGACGCTGGTGGGCAGAACCGTGAAAGACTTTTCACGCATCGCGGACTTTTCGGAGATTGTGGTCGGCTGAAGCGCGGCGGGAGTGGAAAGCGCCGGCCGGTTGGCGTTGAATGGTGGGTGTGAGGAGATGCGATGGCGCCGAAGGAGCGGACGGCTGGGCCGGAAGTTGTGAAAGAGAATAAGGAAGCGCGGGGCGTGCAGCCGCCAATTCTTTTTGAGCGGACGCAGAAGGTTTTGAAGCGGCTCGAGAAGGAACTGGGCGAGCCGATGCTGACGTACTGGAACTCCAACAAGGGGTCGATCTGTCAGAACGATGTTGCTGGTTTATATGGACTTCTGCAGCGGGTGGGAAAGGTGGACCGGCTGTCGATGTTCATCAAGTCCGACGGCGGATCGGGCCAGGCGTCGCTGCGGATGGTGAATTTATTGCGGCAATATACGCGATATTTGACGGTTTTAGTGCCGTTTGAGTGCCAGTCGGCGGCGACGATGCTGGCGCTTGGAGCGGACCGCATCCTGATGGGGCCGATTGCACATCTGTCCGCGGTGGATACGTCGCTGACGCACGATCTGTCGCCGATCGATCGCGACAACGATCGCGTGAGCGTGAGCCAGGATGAGCTGCAACGCGTGGTGGGGTTGTGGCAGAAGCAGGCGGGCACAGAGCAGGTGAATCCGTATGAGTCGATGTTCCGATATGTGCATCCGCTGGTGATCGGAGCGGTGGACCGGTCGAGCGCGCTTTCAACCAAGCTGTGCCTGGAGATTCTTTCGTATCACATGGATGATTTAGAGAAGGCGACGGCGATCAGCGAGGTGCTGAACTCGGGCTATCCGTCGCACAGCTATCCGATCACGTTGCGCGAGGCGCAGCGGATCGGACTGCACACGGAGCCGATGGCGGACTCGATCAGCCACCTGCTGTTTGAGCTCAACGAGATTTATGCGGAGATGGGACAGAACGCGTACGTGGACTTCGATGAGCGGAACTCGCACGATAACAGCATCTCGAACGTGATGGAGGCGAACGGCTTCCAGGTGTTCTTCCAATTGAACAAGGACTGGCACTACCGGACCGAGGAGCGGCGGTGGGTGGCGCTGAACGATCGCAGCGGATGGAAGCGAGCGCAGGTGGTGGACGGGGCCGTGTCGGTGACCGCGTTTCACGTGCGTTGAGGCGTGGAACGGGAGTGTTCCGCGTGGAACATTCATTTTTATGGCGCTAAGAAATGTGGGAAACGCATCTTTCTGTGGAGATCGATTGAGAACGTTTCGATTTTCGGACGATTGTTGCGACATGACTCTGCCAACGACTGCCCCGGACACCGACCAGATCTAACGGACGTTGCTGGGTTCCGCGCGAGAAGCGGTGCCGCGTCTTAACGCGCGATACCCCACCCTTTCGCTGCGTGAAAGGATGGGCCACCCGGGTGCTTTCTTCTTCACCGGGGTGAGATTTCTTCTTAGCGGGCGTGGGTGGTGATTCGGCCGAGGAATTCCTGGGCGAGGGTGTTGGCGGCTCGGCCGGCGGAGAGGACTGCCCAGTTGGCGAGGAACAGGTGCGCGCCGCGGTTCACGGAAGGGTAGTAGGTGTTGGCCAGCGCGGCGGAAGCCATGTCTCCGCCGAGACCTGAGTAGTTGAATTCGATCCTGCCGTTGTCGCCGTGAGTGAGGAAGACCGCGCTGAGCGCGTGAATGATGCGCTGCCGCTTTGTGCCCTGGCCATCGTAGAAGTAGCGCGGGTCCTGATGCAGAAGAGTGGGCAGGATTGCGCCACCGATGAGGATGTCGGAGACGCCACCGGCGTAGGCAGCGCCGTAGCGCTGGCCAAATCCCTTGAGACCCTGTTGGTAGGCGGGGGTGTCGGCGGCCTGATGGATTCCGGCGAGGAGCGCGGCTCCCATGAAGGTAACGGTGTCGGTCTCAGCTTTTATGGCGAGATTGAACTTCAACGAGGCGGGCATCGCGACGGGGTTTTTGGCGTAGACGACGTAAAAGCTGGGAACGACACCGAGGACGCGCTGGGTCTCCTCTCCTTTCACCTGCTGGGCGGCGGCGCGCTCGGCGAAGACGGCGGTGACGCTGGTCTCGACGGCGGAGATCTTCATCTCGATATTGTCGAGACTGAGGCGCTCGCCGGGCTCGAGGGCGATGTCCTGGGAGTGCCACGCGGTGAAGCCGGGAGCGGTGACGGTGAGGCGATAGGTGTTGCCGGCAGCGAGGTCGTCGAAGGCGAAGTGCCCGGTGGCGTCCGCGGTGGAGCTGGATTTGTAGGCGCTGTTGTCTTCGACGATGGAGACCGCGGCGCCGGGAATGCAGGCGCCGTCGCGGTCACTCACGATGCCGTTGATAATGGCGACACCCGAATTCGCCGGCTGCAGCGCCTGGCCCGGCGCGCACTGCGGCGCAAAGGCAAGCGCCACGCACAACGGGACAGCTGCAAGAAGACGCATCGGGGAACTTCTTTCCGAATCGAAGATGCCGTCTGACCGGGGGCGGCCTGCTTCCAGAGTAGACCCCCGGGACGCCGGGGACGGGGATTGCATCTTCGTGTTAGGAAAATCCCCACGCGGGTCGGACGGCGGAATGCGTTCCGCTAAGGGCGAACGCTTTGAATCGAACGCTATGAATCGAACGCTATGAATGTTGTCGCGTGGCCGGTTAGTTGAGGCGCTGCAGGCGGGCAATGAGTTTTTCGGCCAGGGGCTCGCCGGACTCGGTCCAGAGGAGGCGGCTGGAGATGCCGCAGTGTTTTTCGACGGAAAGGGTGAAGGCGAGGAGTTTTTCGACGTTCTGCTGGACGCGTTTGGCGGCGTCGGCGTCGAGGGATTCTTCCTCCGAACCTTCGAAGGTCCAGGGGGTGTCGAGGCCGAAGTCGACGCGGATGTGGCCGTTCTGCTCGTAGCTGCCGAGGTCGAAGTCGGGACCGAAGCCGACGATGCGGACGCGGGTGGGTTCGAGACGCCAGGCGGTGTCGAGGCCGGCGGGCGACGGTTCAGGGACCCAGAGACGCCAGCGCATCTCGAACTCGTAGGCGCTGTCGTCGTGGAGCTGCTCGGTGGCTTCGGCGACGGCGTTGTCGGGAGTGGAGGCGTCGGAGTCGGAGGCTTCGCTTCTTTCGTCGTTGACGTAAATGCGCTGGTAGATGGGCGACTCCGTCCAATCGATGGGATAGGCGCTGGCAGCGGCGACGCGGGCGAGTTCGGGATGGGAGCCGGCTTCGCGGGAGACGTTGATGAACTGACGCAGGACACAGACCAGCGCGGAGGGAAGCGACTGCAGACGGAAGTTGGGAAACCAAAGACTGAGGTAGAGCTGGTCGGCCATGGGGTTCTTTATCTGGAGCATACCAGTGGCGGCTGAGGAAGCGAGGTGAGGTGAGAAGATGGCGAGAGGCAACGAGATGCGTCCGTCAGGTTTGTCAGTGGAGAGATTGCGTTGGGGTCTGCTGGCGGGGGCGCTGTTGCTGGTGGGCGTGCTGGCGGTGCTGCTGAGCTATGG
>Ga0335074_10001643_pt1 | contig 30271 bp, 25 predicted proteins | sample Lox_Sample_23_FD_206715 | JGI IMG/M metagenome (GOLD analysis project Ga0335074, IMG submission 206715) | Soil microbial communities from Loxahatchee National Wildlife Refuge, Florida, United States - Lox_Sample_2.3 | ecosystem: Environmental > Terrestrial > Soil > Wetlands | place: USA... | reverse complement strand
CATCCGGCACCCGAATATCGGTCACGGCCGGTGTCGATGGCCGGTTCGGCTCGCCTGTTCCTTCAGTGCAATCAGAGTTGGTAACGGTCATGGTTCGGTAACTCACCGAAGGTGAGTAAATTCCTTTTCATTTCGATCATCTACGAAAGATGCACAGGCAAGCGAAAGCGACCGCGCTTTGCGGGCAACACATGTGTAGCGTAGGGCAATTCCTTCAAGCGTTGGGCAGCGTTGCGTACCACCCGCAGGAGACGTCGCGGCCTCCGGTGTTGATATATCATGAGATCCGGACTGGGTACATTCACACTGGGCATGTCGTCATGTACCGTCCGGCATGGTTTGCAGGTTCCGCGTACCAACCATCTTTCCGCGTGAGCAGAATGCTCAGCGAGAATGGAGTATACTATGTCGCCAATGTCACGATCACTTACAGCCGAGTTTATCGGCACATTTGCTTTGATATTTATCGGAGCCGGTACGGCAACGGCCTTGGGTGCCGGCCATGTAACCGCCGTCGCGATAGCACACGGCATGACCATCATGGTGTTTGCGACCGCCTTCGGGGATGTCAGCGGCTGTCACATCAATCCCGCCGTGACGGTCGGCCTTGCGGCCGCGGGCAAATTCCCACGCAGCCGTGTTGTACCTTACATCGCCGTGCAACTGCTCGGAGGAATCGCCGCAGCGTTCCTGCTGCGCGGCATTTTCGGCGGCCCGGTCAATCACCTTGGCGCGACGTTAATCGACACGCAACGCATCAGCGTGCTGGCTGGTTTCGGCCTTGAAGCCGTTGGCACGTTCTTTCTGGTTACCACGGTGCTCAACACGGCGGTGCGCGGCAACGTGGCACTGGCGCCTTTCGCAATCGGCATGACCGTGACGATGTGCATCCTGGCCTTCGGCGACCTCACCGGCGGCAGCGTCAATCCCGCACGCACCTTGGGTCCTGCCATCGCGGCAGGTCAGTACCAGGACATCCTGGCTTATTTCGCCGCTCAGATCCTTGGCTGTGTGGCCGCGGGCGGCCTCTACCGGCTGTTCTGGGCGTCAAAGCCCGTGCTTCAGGGCCAGCGTGTTGCCGTTGCTTCGCGTTGACCCGGCTTTCCGACAGGCGTGGCCGACACTCCGTCGGCCACGCCCTTCGCTTCCAGACAGCAGTCGAAACTCGCGGATTCGCAGCTCGGCCTGCGGATGCAGCTTGGCCACATTCCCGATCAGCGCCACACGACGGCCAGGAATCGGAACGCCGGCTGCTGGGCTTACCCAGCAACCGGCGTTCCGAATGACCACGAAACTGGACTGCCGCCCTACACCAGCGGAAGCAGCGGACCCTTGCCGGCACCGGTCTTGCCCAGGGCAGTTGCGATCTCGTGCAGATCCGCGTCGCTCAATTCAACAGATGCAGCATCCAGCCAGCCATCCACCTGTGCTGGCGTACGTGCGCCGACGATGGCGCCGGTCACCCCCGGCCAGGACAGCGTCCACGCCACCGCCACTGTTGCCACGCTGGTGTCGTGCCGCGCCGCAACCGGCCGCAATGCGTCAGCGAACGCAAGGTTGCGCCGCAGCCGATCGCCGGTGAATTCGGCATTGCGCGACCGCCAGTCATTCTTCGGCAAGGCACGCGCACGTTCCGCGCTGAAGCGTCCGGTCAACAGGCCGGACTGCATCGGGCTGTACACGATCGCGCCGGTACCGTGCGTATGGCACCACGGCAGCACATCCGCGCCAGCATCGCGGCGGATCGCCGAGAAGGGCGGCTGCAGCGTATCGACGTGGCCCAATGCCTCGGCAGCCTGAAGCTGCGCAACATTGTGGTTGGACAGGCCCACCGCGCGCACCTTGCCGGCCCGCTTCAAATCCAGCAGCGTTTGCCAATACTCTTCCAGCGGTGTGCCGTCCTCGGCCGGCCAATGCATCTGGTAGAGATCAATTTGCTCGATCCCGAGGCGCCGCAGCGAATCCTCCACCTCGCGCCGGATGCTTGCAGGGGCACCAACCTGGCGCGGCGACGCTTGCCGATCCTTCGGGTCCCACACCAATCCGCATTTGGTGAACACGTAAGGACGTTCGCCGGCGGGCATTTCCGCAAGGGCGCGGCGCACGACCTCCTCTGAATGGCCCAGGCCGTACACCGCTGCAGTGTCGATCCAGTTGATCCCGCGCTCCACGGCATGACGGATCGCGGTGACGGAATCGCGATCGTCCTGCGCACCCCAACCAACCGCCCAGTCTCCTCCACCGATGGCCCACGCACCAAAACCGACGCGGGTGATCTGCATGTTTGTGCGGCCCAGCTGGCGCTTTGGCAAAGCGCGTGTGCCGGCACGAGTAAGCGTTGTCATGAGCAACCTCCTTGGTCGCCCGCGACATGGGGGTGCTTATCGAGCCTCCAAATCGAATTCACGCATGATATCGATCCACGAAATCACTGGAGCCCACAATGGATTTTGGCCCCACACGACCGCAAGCCGGCTGGCACCGGCAGACCGTGCCACACGGCCGGTAGTTCTCAACGCTGGTTCATCTCCCATGATCGCCGTGTCTAATATCCACGCTGCCAGCAGATAGATCTGATATACCTTCGCACAATATGCCGCGCGCCCCATGCCGGATAATATAAGGCCACGTTTCCTCCCAAGCCGGCATTGGCCGGCCGACTTCGGGGCCCTCCGTTCTGGAAGGCCTCTTTTTTTGCCTTGTGCTGGTCAACCGGCGGCGCCGCCGTTCAGTATCGGCACCCGCCGCAATATGTTTCCGGATTGGAACGCATAACAATCATACAGCACGCCCAGATCGACGTGGCCCGAAACGGGCTGCTTCAACCGCTATCCAGCGAGCCTAGGATTCCCATACTATGGTATAAAATGTCTTGTCGCGTGCGCCGGCGCCTTGCAAGAAATCCGAACAGGATGCATCCTTGATTCTGAGGGTAGGAGTGGTCGATAAGACCTAACTCGGGTACGAACGATGAGTGAGGCAAAGCCCACTGTCGTAGTTATCGATGACGATTCCGCGATCAGGGAATCGCTGGGGAGCCTGCTGCGCTCTGTCGGACTCGATGTCAGGGTCATGGCATCGGTGGCCGAATTCGTGAACGCGGGACATCCAGAGGGCCCAAGCTGTCTCATTCTCGATGTCAGGTTGCCGGGCAAGAGTGGCCTCGACTTTCAGCGCGACCTTGCCGCGACGAACATCCGCCTCCCGATCATCTTCATCACCGGCCACGGCGACATCCGCATGTCGGTCCAGGCAATGAAAGACGGAGCCATCGAGTTCCTGACGAAGCCGTTCCGTGAGCAGGATCTGCTGGATGCCGTTCAGCTCGGCCTTGCACGGGACCGCGCCCGGCGCGAGGATGAACGGTCGCTCGTCGCGCTGCGTGAACGATTCGAATCCTTGACCCCACGCGAACGCGAAGTCATGGCCCAGGTCGCGCGTGGCCGCCTCAACAAGCAGATCGCGTTCGACATCGGCATCAGCGAGATCACGGTGAAGGTGCATCGCGGCCAGGTCATGCGGAAAATGCAAGCGTCGTCCCTGCCCGACCTCGCTCGAATGGCGGACAAGCTCAGACCCCTGGCGGATAAGTCCGAAGCTTCCTAGGCCCTGTGACCGGCGGCCGTTACGACACTGCAAATGGCACGTGATTTGGCCACCGACGCCTCGTTGGCGCCCCCGCTGTCGCTCGCCCAGAACGCTTTCCCAAGGTACAGACCCGCCTATACGTAAGTATAATCGCCACTATCATACCCCTGACCGAATATATCTCCAGAATGCAAGCCAGGATCGGACCTTGCCCGAGCCAGTCGTAATCGCAGTTGTTGATGATGACGAATCGGTTCGTGAGGCCTTGGCCGGTCTCATGAAATCGTTAGGCTATCGCGCGACGGTGTTCCCGTCCGCGGAGGAGTTTCTCAACTCCGAGGGGCGCGACAGCACTGCCTGCCTGATCGCCGACGTGCAGATGCCGGGGATGACGGGGCCAGAGCTCTATGAGCGACTCACCGCGTCCGGCCAGCCCATCCCAACCATCCTGATCACGGCCTACCCCGATGAAAGGGTGAAGGCACGCGCGTTGCAGGCCGGCGTAATGTGTTACCTGACCAAGCCTTTTGGCGAGAATGACCTGCTGGCCTGCCTCCAATCCGCGCTCGACGGCCGTGCCGCGCCAGAAGACAGCGCATGAACTCCAGGCGGCGGCCGCCGGCTGCTCGTTGCAACGACCGTCCTGGCAAGGCTGCCGCAAGACGTGGCGATTCATAAATCCGTGCTGCCTGCAAGCAGGTTTGGCTCATATCAGGATCGCCAAAGGTTCTATCGGCTGTGCCATAGCATTCGCCAAGGGACGGCAGACATATTAGCGTGACCGCCCTCACGGCGATCACTCGTTTGTCGGTGGAGCATACTTACAGGACATGTCCTTTTGGTTGGGCGCTGAAGGAGACGAGGACGCCTTTCAGGTCTTGTGGCGCGACGGCGAACGCGTCGTGTGCCGAGGATCACGCTTGGGTGCCGACGGTGAGCAACGCGGCGTCCTCGCCGTATGGCTCACCGAGGAGCATCCGTCCGCCGCCGGACTCGATCGCCTGGCCCACGAATATTCGCTGAAGGACGAACTGGATGGGGCGTGGGCGGCACGGCCGCTGGTGCTCGAGCGAGTACAACGTCGCACGCGGTTGATCCTGGACGATCCAGGCGGTCAGAGCCTGGAGGCGATGCTGGGCCGGCCGATGGAAGTGGGTCCGTTCCTGCACCTCGCCCGCGGCCTGGCCCAGGCCGTCGCCGGGCTGCATCAGCGCGGACTCATTCACAAGGACATCAAGCCGGAACACATCCTGGCCGAGCCCGCAACCGGGAAGGCCTGGCTCATCGGTTTCGGTCTCGCCTCGCGCCTGCCACGCGAACGGCAGCCCGTCGCCCATCCCGAGGAGATCGCCGGTACGCTGGCCTACATGGCGCCAGAGCAAACCGGGCGGATGAACCGGTCCATCGACACCCGCAGCGACCTTTATGCCCTCGGCGTCACGCTCTACCACATGCTCACCGGTGTGCTGCCGTTCACGGCGTCGGATCCGCTGGAATGGGTGCATTGCCATATCGCACGCCAGCCGGTCCCGCCCGCCAGGCGCCTGGCGGGCATTCCCGAGCCGATCTCCAATATCGTCATGAAATTGCTCGCGAAGGCCGCCGAGGACCGTTATCAGACCGCGGCCGGCCTGGAAGCCGACCTGCGGGTCTGCCTGACCGAATGGGGCTCTGCTGGCCACATCGCAGATTTCCCGCTCGGCACGCGGGACGCGTCGGACCGGCTGTTGATTCCCGAGAAACTGTACGGGCGCGAACGCGAGATCGAGACATTGCTCTCTGCCTTCGACCGCGTTGTGAGCAGCGGCATACCTGAGTTGGTGCTGGTCTCCGGCTATTCCGGCGTCGGCAAGTCCTCGGTCGTCGGCGAGCTGCACAAAATGCTGGTGCCCCAGCGCGCCCTGTTCGCCGCAGGCAAGTTCGACCAGTACAAGCGCGACATTCCATATGCGACACTGGCGCAGGCCTTCCAGGACCTGATCCGGCCGCTGCTGGCCGAGAGCGATGCCGCGTTGGCGCCCTGGCGCGAGGCGCTGCAGGACGCGGTGGGTCCGAACGGTCAGCTCATGGTCAATCTCGTCCCGGAGCTGGCTCTCATTATCGGCGAGCAATCGCCGGCACCTGAACTTCCACCACAGGACCAGCAGGCTCGGTTCCAGTTGGTGTTCCGGCGTCTGCTCGGCGTATTTGCACGGCCAGAACACCCGCTGGCACTTTTTATTGACGACCTGCAATGGCTGGATCCGGCAACTCTCGAGCTCATCGAGCATCTTGTTACTTACCCGGACGTGAAGCACCTGCTGGTGGTCGGGGCGTATCGTGACAACGAGATTGGCCCCACCCATCCGCTCGTGCGGACGATAGCGGCGATCCGCGCTGCCGGCGGACAGGTGCGGGAGATCGTGCTGGCGCCGCTGCGCCTGAACAATATGACGCGGCTCCTGGCGGACGCCCTTCACACCGAGCCGGAGCGCGTGCGACCGTTAGCGGCACTCGCGTTCGAGAAGACCGACGGCAATCCATTCTTTACCGCCCAGTTCCTGCTCGCCTTGGCCGACGAAGCACTGCTGACGTTCGATCGCGCGGCCGCGGCGTGGACCTGGGACCTTACGCGCATCCGGGCCAAGGGATTCACCAACAATGTCGTGGATCTCATGGCGGCGAAGTTGCGCCGCCTGCCGCTGGCGACCCGGAAGGCATTGGGCGAACTCGCCTGCCTGGGAAATGTCGCCAACACAACGACCCTCGCACTGGTGCACGGAGCGACCGAGGGAACGACCCACGTGGCGCTATGGGAAGCCGTCCGGTCCGGCCTCGTCGTGCGCGTGGACAGCACGTACAGATTCCTTCACGACCGCATCCAAGAGGCAGCGTATGCGCTGGTCCCGGCACCAGAGCGGCCTGCCGCCCATCTGCGCATCGCCCGCTTGCTCGCGGCCGCGACCCCGGCAGAGGCGCTCGAGGAGAATGTCTTCGACATTGTGAACCAGTTCAGTCGCGGCGCCGCCCTGATCGCGGGACAGCAGGAACGCGAGCAGGTTGCCGAGCTCAACTTCGTGGCGGGCAAACGTGCGAGAGCGGCGACCGCCTATGATGCAGCACTGCAGTACTTCGCCGCCGGCCGCGCATTGCTGGGCGACACCGGATGGGAACGGCGCTACCGGCTGACCTTCGACCTGGAACTCAACTGGGCAGAATGCGAATACCTCATTGGGAACCTCGCGTCCGCGCAAGCACGCCTCGCCGCATTGGCAACACGCGCACAGACCACCATCGACATTGCCGCCGTTACCTGCGTACGCATCAATCTGTTTACCATCCTGGACCAGAGCGACAGCGCCGTCAGTGTTGGCCTGGAGTATCTCCGCCGGGTTGATGGCACGTGGTCGTCGCACGCCACCGAGACCGACGTCCGCCAGGCCTATGATAGTTTGTGGCAGCAACTGGGCTCCCGCTCGATCGAAGCACAGCTTGATTTGCCGCTGATGCAAGATCCCGAACGATCCGCGACCATGGACGTACTCACTGTCCTGACGTCGCCGGCGTTGTTCACCAGCCTGCATCTGTTCCGGCTCGTCGTCGGCCGGATGGCGACCCTCAGCCTGGAGTATGGCAATACCGACGGATCATCCCTTGCCTATGCATGGCTGGGCGGTGTCCTGGGGACGTATTTCGGTCAATACCAGGCGGGGCTCCGGTTCGGCAGGCTTGGCCTGGATCTGGTGGAGAAGCGTGGGCTCAACCGATTCAAGGCCCGCGTCTATCTGGTGTTCGCCGTCCACGTCGCTCACTGGACTCAGCCTTTGGAGACGTCGCGCGCCTACCTGCGGCGTGCGTTCGAGGCGGCGCTGCAAGCCGGCGACCTGTCCTATGCAGGCTATTGCTGCATCGATCTGATGACAAACCGCATCGCCGCCGGAGATCCGCTCGGTGATGCTGAACGGGAAGCCGAGAAGGGTCTGGAATTCGCGCAGAAAGTGGGGTTCGGACTCGCCAGCAACTGTATCACCGGCCAGCTCAGGCTCATCCGGATGATGCGTGGCCTGACCGCCGACTTCGGCTCCTTCAGCGACGCGGAATTCGACGAGCACCGTTTCGAGCAATACCTCGATAATGATCCCCAACTGGCGCTTTCTGCGTCCTATTATTGGATTCGCAGGCTGCAAGCGAGCGTCTACGCCGGCGATGAAGCATATGCGATCGTGGCTGAATCGAAAGCCGCGCCGCTGCTTTGGACCACCCCGACTCAATTTGAGCTGGCCGAGTACCATTTCTACGCGGCACTGGCCTGCGCGGCGCGTTGCGATTCAGCCCCGGCCGAGCGGCGGCCCAGGCACCTGGAAACGGTGGCCGCCCACCAGAATCATATTGCGGTTTGGGCCACGCAGTGCCCCACCACATTCGCAAACCGAGCGGCCCTGGTAGGGGCCGAGATCGCACGCCTGGAAGGCCGGGATCTGGACGCAATGCGCCTTTATGAAGATGCCGTCAGGCTGTCGCGCGAGCATGGTTTCATCCACAACGAGGCTCTGGCCCACGAACGCGCCGCACGATTTTGCACGGCACGTGGCTTCCAGACGATGGCTGACGCATATCTGAAAAACGCCCGCCACTGCTACCTGAGTTGGGGCGCCCACGGCAAGGTGCGACAACTCGATCAACTCTATCCGCGCCTTGCGAAAGACAGCCCGGTACCCGGCCCGACCACCACAATCGGTGCATCGGTCGAACATCTCGATCTCGCGACCGTGCTCAAAGTGTCGCAAGCTGTGTCGAGTGAGATCGTGCAGGAAAAATTGCTCCATACGCTGCTGCGCACCGCATTGGAGCATGCCGGGGCCGAGCGCGGGCTGTTGATCCTGTCACGTGAGGCCGAACGGCAGATCGCAGCCGAGGCCACCACCACCAGCGGCGACAGCCTGACAGTGCAACTGCGCGGCGAACCGGTGACCGCCGCCGCACTGCCGCAGTCCGTCCTGCACTACGTTCTGCGCACCCTGCAGGCAGTCGTTCTGGATGATGCCGCGGCGGAATCCGCATTTGCGGCGGATCCCTACATTCAGCAGCGCCAGGCTCGATCCATTCTCTGCCTGCCGCTGCTGCACCAGAGCAAGCTGGTCGGCGTGCTCTATCTGGAGAACAACCTGGCTCCGCGGGTCTTCGCGCCAGACCGGATCGCGGTCCTGAAGCTGCTCGCCTCGCAGGCCGCGATCTCGTTGGAGAACAGCCGTCTTTATCGCGAGCTGGCTGAACGTGAAGCCAGGATCAGGAGAATTGTTGACGCCGACATCATCGGGATCTCCATCTGGGATCTCGATGGCCGGATCATCGATGCCAACGACGCGTATCTCGGCATGCTCGGATACGACCGTGCGGATCTTGCCGCAGGCCGCATACGCTGGCCCGATCTTACGCCACAGGAATGGCGCGGAGCCAACGCGCAGGCCGTGGCCAAATTGGCCGTGAGCGGGCGGGTGCCATCGCACGAGAAGGAGTACTTTCGCAAGGACGGCAGCCGCGTGCCCGTGCTGATCGGCGCGGCAAGCTTCGACGAAAGCAGGAATCAGGGCGTGACGTTCGCGCTCGATTTGACGGAACTCAAGCGGGCGGAGCACACATTGCGCGAGGCGCAGATGGAGCTGGGGCACGCGAACCGGCTCGCCACCATGGGTCAGCTCACCGCCTCGATCGCCCACGAAGTGAACCAACCGATTGCCGCAACCATCACCAACGCCCAGGCCGGCCTGCGTTGGCTCGACCGCCAGCCGCCAGACCTGGAGGAAGTGCGGCAGGCCTTCAAGCGTATCCTCAGGGACGGCAACCGCGCAGGCGACGTGATTGGCCGGGTTCGTGCCCTCATCAGGAAATCGCCGCCCCGGAAAGACTGGCTTGAGATCAACAGCGCGATCCGCGACGTCATTGAACTCACGCGCGGCGAAGCAGCCAAGCACGGCGTCTCGGTGCGCACCGGCCTCGCGGACGGCCTGCCCTCCATCGAAGGCGATCGGGTTCAATTGCAACAAGTACTGCTGAATCTGATCCTCAATGCCATCGAAGCAATGAGCGAAGTCAGCGAGGAAACCCGCGACCTGCTGATCAGCACCGCGGCAGCCGAGCCGAATGGCGTACTCGTGGCGCTGCGGGATTCGGGGCCGGGCCTGGATCCGGAAACTGCCAACCACCTGTTCGAGGGCTTCTACACGACCAAGCCCGATGGACTGGGCATGGGCCTGCCGATCTGCCGATCGATTATCGAGGCGCACGGCGGGCGGCTGTGGGCAAGCACGAATGAACCACGCGGTGCGGTCTTTCAGTTCATCCTGCCGATCGAGCAGGAGGAAATCCGCCCCGCCGCACGCATTGGTTCAATGCCGACGGTGTGACGGCAATCCAGTCAGCCGGAGCGGCCGGCATCGCACTTACCCCCACGGTGGAGTGAGTAGCCGGCCTCATCCACAAGGAGCATGTGCACTTGCGCCATAGTTCTGGCAGCACGGCGTGACGATGGAAGTCTGCAACACCACATAAAGGGGCCGGGCAAACCCAACGGCAACCCTTGGGGCCAGGCCCTTTGGCGGCCGGGGATGTACGAGGAGTGATAGACATGGCCTTCAAGCGAAGCCTGGTCCTCACATTATGTGGCTCGATGGCTCTGGCGGCCGGTACGCAAGCTTACGCAACCGAGACAACCGCGCCGCTGCCCACCGTCGTAACGCCGGCTGCTGCCTCGGTGCCGCCGGAGAACCCAGCAGACTTGCAACAACTCGTCGCACCCATTGCGCTGTATCCGGATCCTTTGCTGGCACAGATCCTGGCGGCCTCGACCTATCCGGCGGAAATCGTGGAGGCGCATCGCTGGATGACCCAGCATGCGGGGCTACAGTCAACGGCCTTGCTCGATGAGGTCAACCAGCAACCTTGGGATTCCAGCGTAAAGGCACTCACGGCGTTTCCGTCCGTGCTTGCCAACATGGACAGGAACCTCTCCTGGACCGTGGCTCTGGGACAGGCTTACGTAGAGCAATCCCAGGCCGTGCTGAATGCGGTGCAGAACCTGCGCCGTCGTGCGCAGGACGCCGGCAATCTCCAGAGCGCACAACAGGAGACGGTCGTCACGCAGGGACAGGCCATATCGATCGAGCCGGCCGACCCGGATGTGATCTATGTCCCCCAGTACGATCCGTGGCTCGCCTATGGGCCGCCGTTGGTCGCTTGGCCTGATTGGTATTTCCAACCAGGCCTGTACCTCGCCACGCCGGGAATCGATTTCGGTCTGGGTTTCGGGATCGGCACCTGGGCAGCTTTTGGCTGGGGATGGCACCACTGGGGCATGAACTGGGTGCAGCGAAGTCTCGAATTCGATCATCGCACGTTCATCTCCCGCGGCACTGGCTTCTTGGATCATGGGCCCATACCCACACCCCACTTCGCGGGGGGCTTCCACGGGGCCAACGGCGGCTTCCATCACTTCGGAGGCGACCCCCATTTTGCCGGTGGCTTCCACCAGTTCGGAGGGACCACGCATTTCGCCGGCGGATTCCAACATTTCGGCGGCTCCTCCCATCTCGGCGGCGGGTTCCAGCGCTTCGGAGGGGCCGCCCGTCTCGGCGGTGTGACCCGACACTTCGGTGGCTTCCAGCACGTTGCCGGCGGCGTTCACGGCGGTGGCCTTCACGGAGGCGGAGGCGGAGGCCGACGCTAATTCGCCGGCATGCACCGCATCAACGCGACAACGCCGCCAGCAATGTCCGCGCCGCCCGGCTGCCCTGGCGTTCGGCGTGGCGCACGGCGCAGAACGCGCGGTCCGGCAGCGTGTAGTCAACCAGGTGCAGCAATCCCGCTTCGATCCTCGCCGCTGCCACCGAGGCAGAAATCGCGGTGGCGCCCATCCCGGCTTCCACCGCGGCACGCACCGCCTCGTTCGACGGCAGCTCCAGCGCCACACGCAGCCGGTTGAGCGAGATTCCTTGTGCCACCAGCGCTTGCTCAAGGGTGGAACGTGTGCCGGATCCCGGTTCGCGCAACACCCAATCCGTAGTGCATAGCTCGTCGGGCGCGATGGCGCTGCGCTGCGCCCATGCATGGTCAGGGGCCACCACGATCACCATGCGGTCACGTGCGACCGGCTCGCTGATCAGGTCCGGATGGTTCACCACGCCTTCAACGAAGCCAATCTCGACCAGTCCAAGGTCCACCGCGCGGACAGCCTGGATGGTGTTGCCAACGGTCAGCCTTATATGGATGCCGGGATGGTCGCGCCGGAACGATACCAGGTGCCGGGGCAGCCAATAGCCGGCAATGGTCTGGCTCGCGGCCAGATTCAGCACGCCGCGCTGAAGTTCACCCAGCTCCGCCAAAGCGAGTTCGGCAGCTTCCGCCCTGGCCAGCACGGCCCTCGCTTCCTGCAAGAACAGACGGCCGGCTTCCGTCAGCTCAATATGGCGGCCGACGCGATGGAACAATTTGGTGCCGTGACGGCCTTCCAATGCGGCGATGGCCGCGCTGGCCGCCGATTGCGCCAGGTTCAGTGCCTCAGCGGCCCGCGTGACATGCTCGCGCTCCGCCACTGCCACGAAGACCTTCAATTGCTCCAGGGTCATGCCGGTCATATCGGAGCACTGCGCCGCTTCGCTATACGGCGTCCTCTGCAAAATCGCCGGGGATGCAGCCGCGGACCGGCCGCGGTGAATGCGGAGCAATCGAAACGATGGACATGGCAGGTTCCCGTCACGGCGCGGCAAATTTCAGCGTGAAGTCGTGGCCGTCGACGGTGCGCAGGCGCAGCGTGGCGGCGTCGTCCACTGCTGCGCGCTTGGCCGGCAGTGTCACGGTGGCCTCAGCCCCCACCTGCGCGGTCAGGCCAAACGGGCCCGGTGCGAAACGGTTATACGCGAAGTCATTGACGATTGCATTGGCCGGCAGGTGGCTCAGCATGGCGCCATCCCACTGCGCCAGCACCGTGCCATGTGCATCCAGCAGCGTCGCTTCCAGAATATTGGCCGGCTCTGCCGGCGTACCGCCATCCAGGTCGATGTGGAAGCGCACGCCGCCATCCGGCAGCACCGTGCCGTTCGACATCGTTAGATGGTGGCGCGACGGGCTGACCGGGCCGCCATGGAAAGGCGTGACGACCGAGCCACGGTAGTAGCTATAGGTCGAGACGTTGAATGCGACCACCGCCGCGAGCAATCCGACTGCCAATTTGCCGAAGGCTTCGTCACGCATCGGCAGCGGCCGCGCGCCGCCCAGCCAGCGGAACCAGGCACGATGTGCCAGGCGCGGCGAGCGATGCAGCAGCGCATTATCCACCGAGAAGGCACCGCTGCCGGCCAGCATCAGCGTCACACCCATCGCGAGGTTGGCCGCCGCCATGGTCCATTCGTCGATGCAGGTCGCCCCCTGCCAGCCGAACATCAGCATCAGCGCGATGGAGAACCCGACCGAAGCCAGCGCGGCTGCCCGCGTGAGGAAACCTGCCATCAAAAACAGCCCGGCGAACAATTCACCGGCGCTGAACACAATCAGCGCGGCGTAGAGCAGGATGAAGTGATGCAGCAGGAAGGCGATCACGTGATCCGTGCCGAGTAATGCGCCGGGCATGGCGCTTTGGAACTTGTTGGCCATCCAGCTCGTGCGGTGGAAATCAAGTTTTGACGGCGCGTAGATGAAGCGGCGCGAACCACCGCCCCAATAGATGAAGCCCTGCATCACGCGGACGGACAACAGCGCCAGGGCGGCGATGCGCCAGGTATCGGCTTTTTCCCCACTGCGCGCCGGTATCGCGGCCGAGGTGGTGTCTTCGAATATCGTTGCGGACATTGGAGTGGTTCCGTGCATGGGATTAACCCGCGGCATAAGGCTTGAACCCGTAGCGTTCGAAGATAACCAGCGCGGCGGGCGAGCGGATGAACCTCAGCCAGTCCTGCGCGGCTTGCGGATGCGCGGCATCACGGACCGCGGCGCCGGCATAGATCGCGGTCGCGTTGTCGGCCGCCGGGATCGCGACCGCGCCGATCGGATGGCCATCCTGCTCCTGGAACATCGCCTCCGATTGCCACGTGACACCGGCATCCACCTTGCCTTGCATCAGGAACAATGGCGTCTGGCGATGGTGGATGCGGGTCAGAATGGTAGTTCCATCCTGCACCTTGCGATCATAGACCGCGTCCACCAGCGCGGTGCCGCCCACTTTCGCAAAGGCCTGTTTGATCTGCCGTGCGACACCCTCGAATTCCGGGTTGGGCATCGCCAGGCGCAAGCCAGGCCTCGCCAGATCAGCGAGACTGGTGATGTGCTTCGGATTGCCCTTCGGCACCATGATCGTAAGATCGTTGGTGGCATACGGCACGGCGGGCCCGGTCAGCAGCCCCTGTTTGATCAGTCCATCCACCTTCACGAGGCCGGCCAGGTAAACGTCGGGCTTCGCCGTCCAGGTCATGTTGCCGACGGTGACCCTGCCGCCCGCCTGCATCTGCCGCACCAGAAGTCCGGGCGGGATGGTTTCCCAATAGAGCCGGCCACGATAGCTCGGATAGGTGGCTTCGAAGGCGCGCACCAGCGGCGCCATCGCAAAGTAATAGTTCCCGCCGACATAGAGCACGAGCTTTGCGTTGCCGGGATCGCCGTGGAAATCGGCCAGATCGTCCACCGGCGGCACGGCAAACGCGAACCCGCGATCGCTGGCATCGTTGTTCTGTCCGTGTTGCCAGGGCGGAAAGACCTGCGCCGGCGGCACACTTGCGGCCTGTGCGAAAGCCGGCAGCAGGGCGGCAAGTGCCGTGCCTATCAGGGCCGTGCGCATGATGGTTCGCATGGCACGGCCCCTAGGCGATGTAGTGAAAGCCGGCGGCTTGCAGCTCCGGCAACGTGGCGACCGCGCCAGGAGTTAACACCACACCTGGAATCAGGTGGTTGGTCAGGTCCGCGGCGAGCGTTTCATGCGACAGGTGATCCGGATTGATCCCGCGCTCGATCAGGACCGCCGATTGCTCCCAGATCGCATTGTGGCAAGACATGAAGACGACGCCGCGCGCCATCAACGCAGGAATGCTGTTGTCAGCCGGGGAAAACGGCCCGGCCGGATTTTCGAAATCGGCAGGATCCAGGGCTTCGGCCGGGCGCGGCAGCAGCAGCGTGTTGGTCTTGAACTTGCCGCCGGCGAGCTGGCCGAGCTGATACTTGTCCCACATCGCCTGGTCGTACAGCGCGAGCTGCGCGGTGCCATGGCATTCCGCGACCGCAAGAAAATCCGGGTGACGGAACGACCAGACCTGCGCGTTCAGCGCATTGCGCATCAGGCTGAGCCAAGGGCCGGCGATGTCGGTCATGTCCCAGGCCTGCTTGGCCGCAGGCTGGTAGGCCAGCACCTCGGACAGCGCCGCAGCGTCCCATTGATCGGGGCTGGTCAGGATCATCGGCACGGTCTTGAAGTCGCGGCGGCGTGGCGCGGCGGCCAGCCGCGCGGTCAGCTCGCGCAGGCTGCGCGCCTCGGCCGGCAGCAGTGTTGGGGTCGCGGCCGCCAGGGCCTTGGCCGGTCCGGTTGCGACGGCGGCCACACCGGCCGCGAAGCCGAGACCAAGGCTTCGCATGGCATACCGCCGTCCGGGAATGAAGTGCATGATCGGGCTCCTCGCTTGCGCGCGGAGCACATGGCGGCGGCCTTAAGGCCCGACCAATACAATCTGCGGCTCACATCGATCGGCTATTGCGATGAATGGGCCCGGCGACGGATGGCGGCAGCCGCACCCTACTCCGCAACCACCTCCCCGGACCCGCCAAACTCGGCGGGAAAATCCTTCAGCTTCGGCAACCCGTCCCGTATCGGTAAAACCGTCTCGGCATAGTTCACGTGCACCTGCGGCACGAAGACCAGTTCGGGGATGGTTGCCGCGAACACGTCGATCATGTTCAGCGTCGGATGCCGGGTCATCAGGTGCCCGCCGCACAGCCGGCAATACTGCCGATGGCTCAGCTCCGTCTTGTGGTAGGTCGCGACATGCTCTGCGCCCTTGGTCACCTGCACCGCCTCCGGCGGCCACAGCGAGAACGCATTCACCGGACCGCCCGACCAGGATCGGCACGAACGGCAATGGCAATAACCCATGGCATTGGGTTGGCCATTCACACGGATCTCGACAGCGCCGCAAAAGCATGCGCCGGAAATGGAATCGCTCATTGCGTGCCTCCCTGCCAATGCTTGGCTGACCGGACCATGCGCGTCGCGATCATCCAAGGCAACGCGATAGCGCGTCTCCAGGTCGCGCGCCGGGACAATAATTTTTCACAAACCGGTGCATCGTAGGGCGCAATCCGAATTCAGTGAAAATCCCGTCCATTCCTGCAATCTTCGATTTACCCGGCTTCACGCGTTACGCTAGGATTGTACTACCGCGAGCGCGCGGTATGCAGCGCGGCACACTGGCCGGTCCGGGGGCGGTCCAAGCGACCTGCCATGCCGCAACTGAATTCAGGGAGTGCAAAAAAATGTCCGATACCATTCGCTTGCATCCCGCCATCGACCAGGGTGTCCGGCCGGGCAGCCCGAGCTTCAATGGCGGCACGCTGGTGTGCAAATGTTCCGACCGGCCGGTGAAAATCGCCATTTCGGGCAACGTCGCGTACGACCACGCCTGCGGCTGCACCAAGTGCTGGAAACCGTCCGGGGCGATGTTCTCGGTTGTCGCCGTGGTGCCACGCGCCAACCTGACGGTGCAGGAAAACGGCGACAAGCTCGCCATCGTCGATCCCTCCGCCGCGATTCAGCGTTATGCCTGCAAGGGCTGCGGCGTTCACATGTACGGACGCATCGAGAATACCAAGCATCCGTTCTACGGCTTCGACTTCATCCACCCGGAATTGTTCCAGGAATCCGGCTGGGCGCCGCCGGAGTTCGCCGCCTTCGTGTCGTCGGTCATCGAATCCGGCGTCAGCCCCGACCGCATGGGCGGCATCCGCGGCCGGTTGGAGCAACTCGGGCTGGAACCCTACGACTGTCTCTCACCGCCGCTGATGGATGCGATCGCCACCCACACCGCCAAGGCGTCCGGCGCCCTGCCAGCCTGAACCAACAGCGGCGAGGGTATCAGTACGTCACCACGCTACGGATACTCTCGCCGCGCCGCATCAATTCGAAGCCCTCGTTGATCTGATCGAACGGCAGCACGTGCGTGATCAGGTCGTCGATGTTGATGCGCTTCTCCATGTACCAATCGACGATCCGAGGCACATCGGTGCGGCCCCGTGCGCCGCCGAACGCGGTGCCTTTCCACACCCGCCCCGTCACCAACTGGAATGGCCGCGTGCTGATCTCCTGCCCGGCCCCGGCAACACCGATGATGATCGACTGCCCCCAGCCGCGATGCGCGCATTCCAGCGCCTGGCGCATCACTTTGACATTGCCGATGCATTCGAAACTGTAGTCGGCGCCGCCCTTGGTCAGGTCCACCAGATACGGCACCAGGTCGCCCTGCACTTCGGCCGGATTGACGAAATGCGTCATGCCGAATTTTTCCGCCATTTCCTTGCGCCGCGGATTCAGGTCAACACCGACGATCATCTCCGCGCCGACCATGCGCAGCCCCTGGATCACGTTCAGCCCGATGCCGCCCAGGCCAAACACCACCGCGCGCGCGCCCGCTTCCACCTTGGCCGTGTACATCACCGCGCCGATGCCAGTAGTGACGCCGCAACCGATATAGCAGACCTTCTCGAACGGCGCGTCCTCGCGGATCTTCGCCACCGCGATCTCGGGCAGCACCGTGAAATTCGCAAACGTGGACGTGCCCATGTAGTGCATCACCGGCTTGCCGCCAGAGGAGAACCGGCTGGTCCCGTCCGGCATCAGGCCGCGGCCCTGGGTGGCACGGATCGCCACACACAAATTGCTCTTGCGGCTGAGACAGTACTCGCACTGCCGGCATTCCGGCGTGTACAGCGGGATGACGTGGTCGCCCTTCTTAACGCTGGTCACGCCGGGACCAATCTCGGCAACGATGCCCGCGCCTTCATGCCCCAGGATCGATGGAAAAATCCCTTCCGGATCGCCGCCCGACAAGGTGAACTCGTCGGTATGGCAGATGCCGGTGGCCTTGATTTCCACCAGCACTTCACCGGCGCGCGGGCCTTCCAGATCAACCGTCTCCAGACTCAGCGGCTTGCCGGCCTCGCGGGCCACCGCGGCGCGAACCTTCATGATGCCTCTCCCCTGCAAAGTGCGGCATCAGCGGGACGATGCATGGCCCGCGACGGCGCACTGATCCTTTCAACCAGGTTCAACTCTTCTCGTCCTCCTCGCCTGGCCACGCGCAATGCCAGCGGGAGATCTGCAAGTTCGGATGCTCCTCGCTCCATTGTTCCAGCCGCGGCTCCGCCGTCATGGCGCATTCACGCAGCGAGCCCTGCCACGGGAACACCAGATGGTAGTCCCGGCAGGACGGCGGACTGGTCACGGTGCAGGCCATCACGATGAGGTCGACGAGCTGCATCGCCGCCATCTCCCCGGCTCATCCGCCACAACCAATATACCGCGCCGAGGGAGGTCATCATAATCTCCACGATGTCTGCGCGATGGCCGTTGCATGCCGCTACGTCTTCAGTGACAGGATCCAATCGACGATGGCCTTGATCTCGGAATCCGGCATCGTCGGATGGGGCGGCATTGGCACCTGCCCCCAGGTGCCGACATGGCCATTCTTCACCGCATCGATCAGAGTCGTTTCCGCATTCGGCTGGCCGGCGAATTTCTTGGCGACGTCCTCATACGACGGGCCGACCAGCTTGTGGTCGATCGCATGGCAGGTCTTGCAGTCGTTCTTTTCGAACAATGCCTCGCCGGATGGTTCGGCGGCTCGACCGCGCCCGGGCGCAACGGCAACCAGCAATGTGGCGAGCATCGTCGCCGTTATCAGCCCCGCGGCATTGCGCCGCCATCCACACGTCATCATCCCTCCTTGTCCGGCGCTGCCGCAGCCGCGCCCACATCTGTTCTTCATGTCTGCTCGCCGCCACACCCGCGGCCACTGGGTTCACGTTTCCGTTTTCCTGGTAACCCTGCCAGCTTGGTCATTCTGGCCGTACTTCGCAAGGCTCATGCCACTGTCTCGAATTTTCGTAATGCCTGCAATTGCACGGACTTGACCGCCACGGGGCCGGAACAACCCTGACGCCGCTGCATCGAAGGCGTGACAGCGGCGGCAAAAAGAGGGACAACCTGTACCCAAGACCAAGCGCAACGGCGGCCGGTGCCACCCGCGCCGGATCGCCATGGCTAGGGGAGGATGTCCGACAATGCACGCCGAGGTATTGCGCGGCCAAACGAACCCGTCGGGCCGCAAGGCGAAGACCCATGCCGATTTCGTCAGGCAAAGCTGCGCCGGCGGCTGGCTTGGCGCTCCCGCCGAACCCTATGTCATCGCCGCCTGGGAACGCTGCCTCAGCGATTACCAATTGGAACCCAGCGGCGATCCGCCGAGCGAGCGCGTCGATAACAGCATTCTGGAAGAACGGCGCGCGCAGCTCGGTCCCCTGGCGCAGATCGTCCGTGCCGAAATGCGCCGCTTGTTCGGCCAGATCGCCCCCTCGCACTACCTGCTCTTGTTCACCGATGCCGACGGCCTGATCCTGGAACGGATGTGCGAGCCGGGACATGAAGAATTGCTGCGCCGCGTCGATCTCGCGCCGGGCTTCATCTGGGATGAGCAACATGAGGGCGCCAATGGTCCCGGCACCTGCCTGCATGATCGGCGCCCGCGGCTGGTGCACCGCGCCGAGCATTTCTTTGCCCGAAACGTTCGTATGACATGCTCTGCCGCGCCGCTATGGGGACCCAACGGCCAGCTTCTTGGCGCGCTCGACCTGTCGCATTTCGATTGCCCCGACAGCCGCGAAAGCCAGTTGCCGACGCTCGCCATGGTCACCACCTCCACCCGCCTCGTGGAACAATCGTATTTTACCGGCAGCTTCAAGGATTGCTGGATCCTGCGCTTCCACGACCAGACCGACATGGTGAACCAGCTCCACGCCGGCATGCTTGCGGTGGACGAGCATGGCGTGGTCCGCGCGGCGGACAGTACGGCACCGGCGCGACTGGGACTTGATGGCTACGATTCCCTGGTTGGCCACAGCATCGACGAGTTGTTCGATATCTCGGTCAGCCGTTTCTTCAACGATGCACAGGCGCACCCCTACCAGGTCTGGCCGGCTTCCGGCCGCAACGGCAACCTTTTGTACGCCGGCATCTGGCCGCCGCAGGAACCGCCGCCGACCGCACGCCCCGCGAAAATCATGGCGCCGCCACCGGCGCAACATGTCAGGGAACCCGTCCCGCATCTCGGCGATCCGGTCGTGGCGCACAACATGTGGTGCGCCGAGCAAGTCATGAATCGCGACATCCACATCCTGCTGCAAGGCGAGACCGGCACGGGCAAGGACACGTTCGCACGCACGATCCACCGGCGCGGCGAGCGGCGCGACAAGACGTTCCTGGCATTGAGCTGCGCCGCGATCCCGGAGACGCTGATCGAAAGCGAGTTGTTCGGCTACGATCCCGGCGCTTTCACCGGTGCGCGCGTCGGCGGCATGCGTGGCAAGGTCGTGGCCGCGCATGGCGGTACATTGTTCCTGGATGAAATCGGCGACATGCCGCTGGGCCTGCAGGCGCGGCTGTTGCGCCTGCTGGAAGACAAAGAGGTTCTGCCGCTCGGCCGCAGCCGTCCGATTGCCGTGGATATTCGCGTGATCAGCGCCACCAATCGCGACCTGGGCCGCATGGTGCTCGACGGCAGTTTCCGCAAGGACCTTTACTACCGCCTGAGCGGACTCACGCTGACCATGCCGCCGCTGCGCGACCGGCGCGACATCGAGCCCTTGATCCACGCAATTGCCGCCGAGGAAAACGGCAACGTCGCAGTGGCGTTCGCCCCGGATGCCTTCGCCGCGCTGCGCACGCATTCCTGGCACGGCAATATCCGCGAGTTGCGCAACGCGCTCGCGACTGCGATTGCGCTGGCAGGCGGACGGCGAATCGAACGCGAGCACCTCGGCCCCGGCTTCGGCGGCAAACCCTTGCCGGACATGCCGGTGATGGAAGATGCAAGTCCGCTGGCCACCGCGGAACGGGACCGGTTGCTGCAGGAATTAAAGCGCCGCCACTGGAACGCCACGGCAACCGCCGCGGCGCTGGGTATCAGCCGCAACACGCTGTACCGCAAGCTGCGAAAACATGGCGTGCGGGTCAGCGCAGAGATCGACACAGAAAGCTGAAAAAAAGCTCTCCCCCTCCCCTCGTGGGAGGGGGCCGGGGGGAGGGGGCCGGCGGACGGGATCGAACGTACGAACTCACCCCTCACCCCCCGGCGTTGATCAGCCGATTCCGATCATCCAGCAGCGGCACACCATAGCTCTCCAGGATCTTCGTAATCGCCGGCTGCTGCTTCGCAATCGCCGCGTTGAGCTGCCGCCGCCACGCGTCCTCCCCATGACGCACGCCCATCACGATGCTGAACGCCATCGGCGGATCGTTGTCCGACTCATGCAGCAGCGGTGCGACCTTGATCTTGCCGTCGGAACGGCTGGCAAAATACCCGGCAATCGGTCCCCACAGCACCCCGACATCGATCTTGCCGTTCTCCAGATCCTCGATCATGTCGTGCGCCGGCGCGAAGAACTTCAAATTGACCGACAGCTGGTAGGAGTGGACATGGTCGAGCAAGCCATTCTCGGCCAGGATCGTCGCCGGCGGCGTGCCCGCGATGATGCCGATCTGCTTGCCTTGCAGCCGCTTGTCCCCCAGACCCTGGATCCCGTCGAAGCCAGTGTTCGGGCGATAGACCAGCACATACGCCGAACGGTAGTAAGCGTTCGAGTTCTCCACCTCGTGGTTGCCCTGGGTAATCCCCATCACGACGTCGCAGCGGTAATCGAACAACGTCAAACGCAGGAACCCGAACACCTGCGGCTGAAACGTGAACGCGAGCCGCTTGCCGAGCTCCTGCGCCAGCACGGCAGCGATTCGATTCTCAAACCCTTCCTGCGCCTGGTTGGAGAACGGCAGATCGTTCGGATCGGCGCAGACCCGCAGCACGTGCGGATCCACCAGCTCGGCCCCGAGACCAAGCCCCGGCGCCTGCGCCATCGCCGGTCCAGCCAGCAACACAATCGCGACCGCCGCCGCCAGCCCGCCGCCGAACCGCACAGCAAAGCGCCGCGCCGCCGTCACTGCGGGATGCCGAGGCACTTGTACGACGCCTCGTCGAATCCTTTCGGCGCAGGCTCGGTCTTGGCCGGACGCCCGCGCCCCACCGCGCCGTCCGAGCGCGCCTTCAGGTAGCTGTAGATTTCCTGAATGAAGCACATCACGTTCTTGTCGTCGGCAAACGCCGGCATCACCAGTTGCTGCGACGTGTTCACTGCCTTGATGCCGCCCGCGACGTCAGCAATGAATTGCGAGTAGGTGATCTGCTTCAGCGCCTGCGTCAGGTCGGGCGCATAGGACGACCCCAGTCCATCCGGCCCATGGCACCGCAGGCAGCTATCGCTGTAGCGCAAAAAGCCCACCAGCGTGCCCCAGTCAACCGTGCCGTCCTTGCCAATGTGGTAAGTCGGCGCGCCTTGCTTGTCGGTCCAAAGCCCGTTCGATTCGGTAGCGGACGCCGCATCTCCCGGCGTTGTATCCCCCGCCGCCGCGGCGAGTGCCGCAATGCCTCCGGCGATGCCGAATGCCAGTGTTGCCATCACAAGCCGCGAACCACGTTTCACTTTGGATTCCTTCGATGGATCTGAAAGGAAGGGCCGGCGCCCAGTGCGGACGCCGGCCCGGCCAGGTCGGGGAGAACGTCAGATACTACGACCCGGGAAGCGCGAACACAGTCAACTGGCCGCCCAGCGCCGTATAATCCTTCAGCGCCGCATAGCCGCCGACCGCACCCAGTCCGGCATGCGGATCGGTCAGGCCTGCTGCCAGTCCGATGCCGGCCCAGCCGCCAACGCCCGACAGCACCGCGACGTACTGCTTGCCGCCGTGCATGTAGGTCATCACGTTGCCGATGATGCCCGACGGAGTCTTGAAGCTATAGAGTTCCTTGCCGGTCTTTGCATCGACCGCCTGCAGGTAGCCCTTCAGCGTACCGTAGAACACCACGCCGCCAGCCGTCGTCAGCGCGCCACCCCAGTCGGAGAACTGGTCGTTGATCGCCCACGCGGTCTTGCCGGTCACCGGATCGAAGGCGATGAAGCGACCCATATAGCCACCCGGTCCAGGGAACATCGACAGCGTCGCGCCGACATAAGGCTGCCCCGCCGTGTAGGCCACCGGGTACGGCTCGTAATCCATGCAGACGTGGTTGGTCGGGATATAGAACAACTGCGTCTGGGGATCGAATGCCGCCGGTTGCTCATCCTTGTTGCCAAGCGCCGCCGGGCAGATGCCGGTGTAGTTGACATTCGCGCCCTTCGAGCCCGGCGCGTATTGAGCCACCACCTCCGGCCGGCCGTAGTTGGGGCTCGACTTGTTCATATCGACGCCGGTGGTCCAGTTCACCGACGGATCGTACTTGTGCGCCGCAATCAGCTCACCATTGGCCCTGTTCAGCACATAAGACAATCCGTTGCGGTCGAAATGCACCAGGGCCGGCACCTCCCGCCCGTCAACCCGGAGGTCGGCCAGGATCATTTCATTAACGCCGTCATAGTCCCACTGATCGTGCGGCGTCATCTGATAGACCCATTTCGCCACGCCGGTATCGATGTCGCGCGCGAAGATGGTCATCGACCACTTGTTGTCGCCCGGCCGCTGCACCGGGTTCCAGGTCGATGGATTGCCGGACCCGTAATACAGCAGGTGCAGCTTGGGATCATACGAGTACCAGCCCCAGGTATCGCCGCCGCCGATCTTCCACTGATCGCCCTTCCAGCTATCCACGCCGGTATTGGCACCCACCGGCTTGCCAAGCGAAGTCGTGTGCGAATCGAACAGGATCTGGTTGTCCGGACCTTCCGAGAAAGCCTTCCACAGCATGTGGCCATCGCTGATATCCAGCGCGGCAATGAAGCCCTGCACGCCGAACTCGCCGCCGGACACGCCGACGATCACCTTGTTGCCGACCACCAGCGGTGCATCGGTCCCCGTGGCACCTTCCTTGTAGCTGGCCAGCGGAGTCTTCCATACTTCCTTGCCCGTCTGGGCGCTGAGCGCCACGACGGTGTTGTCCGCCTGGTGGAGGATGATCTTGCCATCACCATAGGCGACACCGCGGTTCACCGTGTCGCAGCACATCACGGGAATCACGTCCGGATTCTGAGTCGGCGTATACTGCCACATGATGCGCTCATCATGGTTGAGATCGAGCGCATAGACCGTATTGGGGAACGGCGTGACCAGGTACATCACGTCGCCGATCACCAACGGCTGGCCTTCATGCCCGCGCAGCACGCCGGTGGAGAAGGTCCACGCGACCTGCAAATGGCTGGCGTTGCTGGCGTTGATCTGCTTCAGCGGCGAATAACGCGTGGCAGCGTCATTCAGACTCGGCATCGCCCAGTTGTCCGGGTTCGATGCCGCCTGTGCCAGCGACGGGCCCGGTGTCGGGCCGGGTGCCGACGTGCCGCCCCCTGCCGCCTGACCCCATGCGGTCGGTCCCGCCAGCAGCAGGCCCGCCACCAGGCCAAACGCCGCACTACCGACCCACGTTCCTGTACATTTCATTCCGATCCTCCCCTTCAAGCCGTGACATCAGCCATTCTGACCAGGCATCCAGCGGATGACGCTCGCGACGCCGCATCAATCGTCCGTCATGCAGCCATCCGTCTCCTTGCTCACAGTTGATACTGCGCATGCCTGCGCCATCCTGAGGTCAAAACGCCCGGCGCGGCACGATGGGACGCAAAGCCCGTGCCAATCTGTGCGCGCGGCAACTGTTGTGGAATTTCATAAGGATGCGCGCAGGCTTGGCATCCAATACCCGCCGGGTCGCATCAAGACCGTGACAAGCGTCGTGCCGACGCAAGACAGTTTGTAACGTGGTGGGGACACTGCTACCAATGAAGGGGCTATCACTGGAGCAGCGATCGCTGGAGCAGCGATCGGTGAAGCAGGAGTGGCGCGACCCAATGTCCGCGGCCCAGTGTCCGCGACCCAATGTCATTGCGCGGAGCGCAGCGACGAAGCAATCTCCCGCGACCGAGCGCACGGACAGTTCGTACACCCGCCCGATAGTGTCCCACGGTCCACGGCTTCCCCCGCACTAGAAGCAGCGCATCTCGCCCTCGGCCTCGGCTTCGTGCAGCCGGCGGACAATCTGCTTGGTCGCCGCGGTATCGAATTCCATAGCCAGGAAGCTTCTTTCCTGCTGCATGCGCAGCACCGTCTCGGCGGAAACGTAGTCGCTGTAGGGAAGGATCGACGCAACCACGTCGATCGCGCAAGAGCAACGGTCGAGCACTTCATGGGTCTGGCCATTCACGGCCATGCAGCCGAACACATAGTCTGCCCGCGCGGAGGTCGGATAATCGTTGGCAGTGTCGTCGAAGGACGGTGCGGCAGCGGCCGCAAGGGGGATGGCAAGCAGGGCGATCGCCAGCAGGTTTCTCATGGTTCCCTCGTATCACGCGCCTGGGCGTCCCCGGCAATAGCGCCGCGCCATATCGCAGTGCAGCATGTCCCCGCCCCGATAAACCTCTCCCGCAACGCGGGAGAGGTCGAGGCGCGTTAGCGCCGAGGGTGAGGGTGATCGGGCTGGTACACTTCCCTTGCCCCCTGCATGGTTTTGTTCTTCGATGGCCGCGGTGTCCAATTCGAAAACGTGTGAGGTCCAATGAAAGACAGGCATGCAGCGCCCGCCAAATGAGCTTGCGCAAACGGCGTCGCAGCCAGGACGGCGTGTCGTGCTGGGCGGACTGGCAGCGGCCATGGGTGCCGGGTTGCCAGGATCCGCGGCCCCTGCCCCGCAGCAGCAGGCCGATGCAGCGCAGCCCATGCCAGGCGCAGCGATGCAGACCGCACCGGCGGCCCCGACGCTGACCATCGGTTATGTCCACTGGCAGCATGACGTGGACGCGATCTCGCTGATCTTCACCCCGGCCGAGAACGACGGCCGCGCCGGCGCCGAAGTGGGCGTCGCCGACAACAACACGACAGGCCGCTTCCTGCAGCAGAACTTCGCGCTGCGGACCGTCGAAGTGCGCAACAATCAGGACCCGATAGCGGCCCTCAACACATTGATTGGCGCGGGTGTCCGCCTGGTCGTCACGGATCGCCCCGCCGCGGACGTGGTGAAGCTGGCGGACGCCGGCGCCCCGCACGGCGTGACCATCTTCAACGCCGGCGCCCCCGATGACTCGATCCGCGAGGAGAACTGCCGCGCCAACCTGATTCACACCGCGCCGAGCAATGCCATGCTGGCCGACGCGCTGGCCCAGTACCTGATATGGAAGCGCTGGCCCCGCTGGGTGCTGGCCTATGGCACCCAACCCGGCGACCTGTTGCTCGCCGACGCCTATCGCCGCGCCGCGAAGATCTTCGGCGCACGTATCGTTGCGGAACGACAATACAAGGCCGAGGCCGGCTCGCGCGAAACCGACAGCGGCCTGATCGACCTGCAGAAGCAGCTCCCCGTCTTCACCCAGAACCTGCCGGAGTACGACGTGCTGGTCTGTGCCGACCAGAATTCGGTGTTCGCCGGTTATTTGCCCTATCGCACCTGGGACGCGCGTCCGGTCGCCGGATCGGCCGGCCTGATGCCGACAAGCTGGGATCCGAACAGTACCGAGTTCGGCGGCAAGCAGATGCAGGACAGATTCTATGCCTATGCGCATCGCTTCATGACCGCGCTCGACATGAACGCCTGGGTCGCAGTGCGCATGATCGGCACCGCGGCGAGCTACGCCCAGTCGCTCGATCCCGGCAAGATCATGACGTATATGCGCGGCCCGGATTTCCAGCTCGGCGCGTATCGCGGACTGAGCCTGTCGGTCAGGGACTGGAACGGCCAGGTGCGCCAGGCCATCCTGCTGTCGGATTCCGGCCGCGCGGTCGTGTCCATGTCGCCCCAGCCCGGCTTCCTGCACCAGGTCACCGTGCTCGACACGCTCGGCACCGACAAGCCGGAAACCGCCTGCAAGCTACCCGCCGGTCAGAAGACATAGCCCATGCGGACTCCGTGGCTTTTCGCCCTGATCCTGCCTCTGCTCGCACCGCCGGCGCACGCCACCATGGCCTATGCGTCGAACGAGAAGGACAACACGATCAGCGTCATCGATCTCGACAAGCAGCTTGTCGTCAAAACGGTGCCCACCGGCCAGCGTCCGCGCGGCATGGCGCTCACCAGCGACGGCAGGCGGCTGCTGGTCTGTGTCGGCGATTCCAACCGCATCGACATTTTCGACACGACAACCTGGCAGGTGACCGGCTCGATCAACACGCCAGACCCCGAATACGCCGCGCTGCGCATGCCGGAGAACAATCCGCTCTACGTCTCGAACGAGAACAACGCGCTGATCACGGTGTGGAACATCGACACGCAGAAGCAGTTGGTGCAGATGCCGACGGGTGTCGAGCCCGAAGGCATGGCGGTCAGCCCCGACGGCCAATTGATCGTCAACACCACAGAAACCACCAACATGGCGCAGTTCTTTTCCTACGCCACGGGGAAGAACCTGGCCAATGTGCTGGTCCCGCCGCGTCCGCGCTGGGCCGCCTTCACCCACGATGGCAGCCAGGTCTGGGTATCGTCCGAGCTGGGCGGCACGGTGACGGTGATCGACACCAAAACGTTCAAGATTCTCGACACCATCCATTTCGAGGTCGAGGGCCTGCGCAGCACCTTCATCCAGCCGGTCGGCATCGCCATCGCCGACGACGACAAGCTCGCCTTCGTGGCGCTTGGTCCTGCCAACCGCGTTGCGGTGGTCAGCGTCCCGGAACACAAGGTTCTGTCCTACGTCGCCACCGCCCAGTCGGTTTACAACGCGACAGTGAAGAAATACCTGCTCGTCGGCCAGCGCCCCTGGCACGTCACGTTCACCCCCGACGGCAAATTCCTGCTGTCCGCCAACGGACTTTCCAACGACGTGTCGGTCATTCGCGTGTCGGACCTGCGCGTCATCAACACGATTCCGGTCGGTCAACAGCCATGGATGGTCCTGGTATCGCCACATTAACCCCACCCGCCACGGGCGTGACGACCCCGCCCGCCGCGGGCGTAACGAACACCGTCGGCGCACCCGCACCCGCCGGCGATTCGGTCACGCCGGCGCTCAGCGTCGAGTCGGTAAGCCACAGCTATGGCGAACGGCGCGCCCTGATCGATGTCAGCCTCACCGTGCCGCGCGGCGGCTTCACCGCCTTGCTCGGCCTCAACGGCGCCGGCAAGACCACGTTGTTCTCCCTGATCACCCGCTTGTTCGACACCAGGCACGGCCGCATCGCGGTCCAGGGTCACGACGTATCCCGCCAACCAGGCGCTGCACTGGCCGAGCTTGGCGTCGTGTTCCAGGCGCGCACGTTGGATCTCGACATCTCGGTACGCGACAACCTGCTGTATCACGCCGCGCTGCACGGCATCCCGCGCCGCGCCGCGCGGGCTCGCGCCGCCGCGGTGCTGGAAGAAGTCGGGCTCGCCGACCGCGCCCGCGACAAGGCGCGCCAGCTTTCCGGTGGCCAGATGCGCCGCATCGAGATCGCCCGCATGCTGATGCACGAGCCCAGCATGTTAGTCCTGGACGAACCAACCGTAGGCCTCGATGTCGCGTCCAAGGCCGCCATCATCGACCACGTGCGCTCGCTGTCCCGCACACACGGCGTTGCGGTGTTGTGGGCCACGCACCTGCTGGATGAGATCGAACCGGGCGACCAGGTCGTGGTACTGCACCAGGGCAAAGTGCTGGCAAGCGGCGAGTCATCGCGGATCATCGCCACGGCGGGCGCGGCAGATTTGCGTTCGGCCTTCCGGGCGCTGACCGGCGTCCGGCCGGCCGCCGAGGAGGACAGCCCATGAACCTCAAGGGCAACAGCCCATGAGCGTCGAGGACGACACCCCATGAGCGCCAGCATCGCCCTGCCCCACGTTGCCCGCCACCGCCGGACGCCGCGCGGCTACCTGATCTGCATGCGCGGCGTGATGTGGCGTGAGGCACTGCGGTTCATGCATCAGCGCGGACGCCTGATCTCCGCCCTGGTGCGGCCGCTCGTCTGGCTGGTGATCTTCGCCGCCGGGTGGCGAGAGGTGCTCGGCGTGTCGATCATGCCGCCCTACCACACCTACATTCTCTACAGCACCTATGTCGTGCCAGGCTTGCTCGCGATGGTGCAATTCTTCTACGGCATGCAGTCGTCGCTCTCGATGGTTTACGACCGGGAAATGGGGAGCATGAGGGTGCTGTTGGTAAGTCCATTCCCACGCTGGTTCCTGCTGGTCTCACGGCTGACCGCCAGCACGGTCATCTCGATCTTTCAATGCTACGCCTTCATGCTGGTGGCCTGGCTGTGGGGCGTGGACATCCCCGACACCGGCTGGATCACCGTGCTGCCGGCGCTGATGCTGGCCGGCTTCATGCTCGGTGCGATGGGCATGCTGCTCTCTTCCATGGTGCGCCAGCTCGAGAATTTCGCAGGCGTCATGAATTTCGTGATCTTCCCGATGTTCTTCGCGTCCTCTGCCCTGTACCCGCTGTGGCAGGTGCAGCAGTCAAGCCCGATCCTGTACCAGGTCTGCCTGCTGAACCCGTTCACCTATGCGGTCGAACTGGCCCGCTTCTGCCTGTACGGCACGCTGAACCCGCTGGCGCTCGCCGTGGTCATCGGCTGCACCATCGTATTCACGGCCGGCGCCATCCTCGCCTATGACCCGGCGCGCGGCGTGATGGCCCGACGGCCAGGAGCAGCAGCATGAATCGGCGCCCGATCGGCAGCGTCACGCGGCATGCCGTGCTGGCCGCCACCTTGCTGTTGCTGCCGGCGGCAACGCCTGCCCCCCCTCCCAATTCGAATGCGCCGCCGCTCGATCCGAACTGGCCGTGCCAGCAGATCAAGATCGACCACATGTCGCTGGCGGCCATGTGGGCCGGCCCGCCCCTCGGCAAAATGTCCGATCAGTGGCAGGATCATGCGAAGGCGGCGGACCTCGCGCGGCAGCTCTCACAACGCCGCGTGCCAATCGCGCAAGCGCAGGCCGAATTGAAAGCGTTCGCACAGGCGGCCGGTGATCAGCGCGGCACCGAACTGCTGGCCTTCATCGCCGGCGTGTTTTCATTGCTGGACCAGGAGCGATCGGACGTGATCCAGGGCCTCGATCGTTTCGGTGCCCGGCAACAGAGCTACGCCGCGCAGATCCGCACCGAGATCACCGGCCTGCATAATGCGCAAGACGCCGCGCATCCGGATCCGCAGGCCATCGACAAGCTGGCCGACCAGGTGCACTGGGACACCCGCGTGTTTGCCGACCGCAACGACATGATCTCCTACGCCTGCTTTGTGCCGGACGAGATCGAGCATCGGCTATACGAACTGGCAGGCGCCACCGCGAACCTGATGCCGTGAGACGAGTGAGCGTGGACCCTGACTCGTTTGTGATAGGGGTCGGGAAGGTCGCCCTCCCCGCCCTCCGAACCGTGCGTGCGGTTCTCCCGCACACGGCTCTCCAGTTGCTGGTTTCCTCATCGGGAGTGTCTCGCGGCCTGATGGGCTGCCTGCATG
>Ga0335074_10001642_pt1 | contig 30274 bp, 21 predicted proteins | sample Lox_Sample_23_FD_206715 | JGI IMG/M metagenome (GOLD analysis project Ga0335074, IMG submission 206715) | Soil microbial communities from Loxahatchee National Wildlife Refuge, Florida, United States - Lox_Sample_2.3 | ecosystem: Environmental > Terrestrial > Soil > Wetlands | place: USA... | reverse complement strand
ATGGACGTCCAGGCGATCGCGCAGCGGGTCGACCAGGCGACGGTTGACATAACGGCGGTGGGCCCTGAGCAGGGACAGGACGAAGGCACCGGTATCGTGCTCACGCCGTCTGGCCTCGTGCTCACCAACAACCACGTCATCGAGAGCTCCACCGAAGTGAACGCGCAGGTCAACGGAGCAGGCCCGACGTACAGTGCAACAGTTATCGGGGCTGACCCGAGCGCCGACGTGGCGCTCTTGCAGTTGCACGGCGCCACGCTGTGGAAAACGGCGAGCCTCGGGGATTCCTCCAAAGTCGCGATAGGCGACCCGGTGGTCGCCATTGGCAACGCCCTTGACTTACCGGGCCCGGAAACCGTCACGAGCGGGATCATCTCTGGCGTCGACCGCTCCGTCACCATCGCCGACCCGATCGAAGGGACTGACGAGAGCCTGACGGGGTTGCTGCAGACGTCCGCGGCTCTTAGTTCGGGCAATTCGGGGGGCCCCCTGGTTGATGCCCAAGGGCTCGTGATAGCAATGGACACGGCGGCTGCCTCGACCGGCTCGGGTGTCCAGACGGCGTCCGACGTCGGTTTTGCGATACCGATCAACGCGGCAATGGCCATCGCCCGGCAGATAGAAGCTGGCAAGGCCTCGGCCACCATCCACATAGGTACCCCTGCTGCCACCGGGCTCGCCCTCACGAGCGTCCCGTGCGCAGAAGGCCTCGACGGCTGCCTGCCATTGGGGTTTGGTGCATTTGACCAGGCCCCGTTTGGTGGTCTTGGCATGTACCAATCGCCGGTCAGCTCGGGGGCGGTCGTTGCAGGGATGACGCCGGGTTGCCCGGCGGTAAACGCGGGTTTGCAGGTGGGCGATGTGATAACGGGCTTCAACGGCCAGCCTGTTTCGGCACCCGACCAAGTTGACACCACGATCGCAAAACTGAAGGCCGGCGATGACGTGACCGTGGGCTGGGTAAGCCAAAATGGCTCACATCACACCGCCCGGTTCCAGCTCATCCAAGGCGAAAACGTCTGAGGACGGCTCGTCCCCCTCAGCGGACAGCCCCTCTTCGAGCTCGCAGCTCCGGTTCGGGGACCCTTGGCGCGACCCCCCTGAGGCACAGGACACGCTCCGCAGGCTGAGAGGGCGTCTTGTCCTACCTGTCACCGTTTGGTTGGCGTGGGCGGGGAAGGGCGGCGCTGAGGAGGAGCCTGTCGGGCTCACGGTGAGCTCGGCCCTAATGAGCCAGGGTGAGCCGGCCATGCTGGCAGGGCTCGTTAGCCCCGCGTCCGATCTTGGGGAGCGCCTCCAAGGCGGCAACGAGGTGGGCGGGCCCGCGCGCTTTGCCGTCCACGTGTTGAGCGCGCCCCATAAGCGCATCGCTCAGCATTTCGCCGGGCAACTTCCAGCGCCGCCGGAGCTGCTCGCACACCGCCCTTCTCCGTACGGCCCTCTGCTCGACGCCGTCCCCGACCGTGTGCTTTGCCGCCGGGTCGCCTCCAAGCCCTTCGGGTGGTCCTTACTGGTCGAGGCGGAAGTGGAAGACGTCAGGGTGGGCGGGGAAGGCAAGGGCTTGGCGTGGTGGCGGGGGCAGTTCCACAACCTCACGTGAGCCACGCGGTGCTCTAGTCCTCGACCCTGCCTCCCAAGTAGCGAGCCAAGAAACGTTCGGCGATGGCATAAAAACGCAGCCGGTTCTCCGGTTTTGCAAACCCGTGCCCCTCGTCCGGGAAGAGCACGTACTCGTGGTCGATCCCAGCTTGCTTCAGGGCAGAGACGATCTGCTCCGCCTCGGACTGCTTTACGCGCGGGTCGTTGGCGCCCTGGGCAATGAGGAGCGGCGCCCGTATGTCTTTCACCCGGGAAAGGGGTGAACGGGACCACAAAAACTCGGTGTCCGTACCGGGGTTCCCGACCCTCCGATGGAACTGAGCAATTAGCGGCACCCAGTAAGGCGGGACCGTTTCGATCAGGGTCTTCAAATTGGAAGGGCCCACCACATCGACCGCGCAACAAAAGACTTCCGGCGTGAAGGCGGCCCCGACGAGAGCCGCATAACCCCCGTACGAGCCGCCGTATATTGCGACGCGCCCGGGGTCAGCCCATCCCTGCTCGATCGCGTAATGGACGCCATCGAGGAGGTCGTCGTGCATTTTGGCCCCCCACTCGCGGTCGCCCGCGTTGATGAAGGACTTGCCGTAGCCTGTCGAGCCCCGGAAATTAACCTGGAGGCAGAGGTAGCCGCGGTTGGCGAGCCACTGCGCCTCCGGATGGTAACCCCAGACGTCGCGCGCCCAGGGACCGCCGTGGACATTGAGGACAGTCGGCAAGTTTGCGCGCGCAGCACCTAGGGGGAAGGTTACATAGCCATGCACTGACAAGCCGTCCCGCGCCCGGAAGGAAATCGGTTCCATCGGTGCCAGCTCGTAATTCGACAGCTCAGGTCTGTGCTCGAAAAGGAAGTGCGCTTGGCCGCTCTCCAGGTTGAAAACGTAATAAGGTACCGGCCCCCGGTCGTTCGTAAAACCTATCAGCCAGTTGATGTCGGCGTCATCGCCACCCACAAAGAACACGTCGCCATGGTGCAGGCCCTGCATCGCTTGCAGCGAGCCGGCCAACGAGGGGTCCAAGACCAAGTACTCGCTCCGCTCCTTCAAGACAGTGACCAGTTGCGGCTCATGGGTAATTGGGTGAAGCCGCACGTGGCTCACGTCGGCACCCTTCTCCTCAGCGAGAACGGAGAACTCGCCGCTGTCGGCCGCGATGCTTACCAGGCGCACGCTGTCCGAACCGGCTGACGTGACGCCCAGTACCGCAGCACCGTCACCGCAGAAAGCCGGGAAGTCGGTGCTCAAGGCGTCCTCTGGTTCGAAACGAGCGATGGACCGCCACTCCTCCTCCGTCGAGCGCCGCACGAGCAGCACACAGCCACCGTCCGGTTCAGCTGCGACCGCCCCGCGGACGGCCAGCTTGGTATCAGCGAGCCAATCGAGGTACCCGACGTTGGTCACTTCCTTATGGAGCTCGCCGCTGCGAAGGTTGAGCCGGTAGACATCGTGGAGCTGGGGGTTGTCCTTGTTGAGCCCGACAAGGATCTCCTCGGGAACACCCGGCTCACTGGCGATCAGGCGCGCCTGCACGCCCTCGTAGGGAGTCAGGTCTCGCCGCTGGAGCGACTCGATGTCGACGTCGAAGAGGCGCCAGTTTTCATCGCCACCAGAGTCTTGGAGGTAAAAGATGCGCCGCCCGTCCGGGGACCAGAAGAACATCCGGATGCCGCGGTCTCTGTCGTCGGTCACCACCTTGGCATGGGAGACGTCAAGGCCCTCTGTCGAGCTGTAGGGGCACACCCAGACGTTGAGCACACCTTCAGAAGGCGCTATCCAGGCGAGTCGCGCTGCGTCTGGAGAGAGAGCGGGGCTCAGGCGCTCCGGGTTCCCGAAAAGCACCTGGCGAGGAATGAGCTCTACCATGCCGCCCTGGCTTACCACGTTTGCCGGAGAAAAGCGCGAACCATCCCCTTTTACTTCGGATCGCGAGAAGTGTTGCCGAAAGTTACCTCAAGGCAGGAGCCTCTCCTGCTGGTTGCCAGTGGCATGGTTGGTAACGCTGGTTACCCACTGGTTCCCCCTGGTCACCAGCGGGCGGCAACTGCCCGAACCGCCGGGCAAAGACACGGCGGACGGAGGAAGGGTGCCAGGGATGGTTGCTGTACTTTTTGTTGAGGATGACGCTGCTTGCCTGCGCGCGCTGAAAGAGACGTATTCGAGCTGCGCTGAGGAGACTCTGTTCGTCCGCGACGCCGGGGCAGCCCTGGACACGATGGCCGAGCGACAGGTCGACGCCGTTGTTGCGAGCGCGAGGCTCTGTGGCCTGGGTACGCCGAGCTTTCTCCGCTTGACCAAGCAGCACTACCCGCGGACGGCCCGAATTGCGCTTTCCAACCCCGGCGACCGCGCCGCCATGCTGCGCACGGCCCCGGTCGCCAACCAATGCTTGAGCCGTACCTGCGGGCCCGAAGTCCTCTGGAGAGTCGTCGAACGCACGACCGCTCTCCACGGCAAGCTCTTCAGCGAAGCTACCGAGAAGTTGGCTGCCGAGGTTGGGACACTGCCGAGCCTGCCGGCAAGCCTGATCGCCCTCGACGCCGCCCTCTCCAACGACGAGTGCTCACTTGCCCAAATAGCTGACATCGTCGCCCGAGATGTCGCCATGGCGGCAAAGGTGCTCCAGCTCGTGAACTCGCCGTTCTTCGGGCTGCGCTCGGAGATACGGGACCTACGCCAGGCAGTCGCCTACCTCGGGATCGAGACGCTACGCGACTTTGCCCTCGCGGGAGCAGTTTTCCGTGCCTTCACGCCGAGCTCGTTGCTCCCCGACGGCTGGCTCGAAAGCTTCAACGCCCATGCCCTGGCAGTCGCTGACGCCTCTGCGCACCTGGTGCGCACGAGCCTCGCTCAGTGCGAGGCGAGCATGGCAGGCATGCTCCACGGGATCGGCGAGCTCGTAGTAGCCGAGCGCTCGCCCAATAAATTGCTCGCGATCGGCGTCGAAGTCGCCGCCGGCGCCTCCCCCGACGACGCCGAGACGCGTCATATCGGCACGACGTACCCGATCATCGGTGGCTACCTGCTCTCCGAGTTTGGCATGGGCTACCCGATCGTGGAAGCTGTGACTTGCCAGCGCGACCTATGGGAAGGCGCCCCCCGAGACCCCGAGCTGGCCGACGTCGTGCGCGTCGGAGACTACCTGGCTGCCCAGGAGCGTATGGCGGCGCGCTATGAGGAAGAGTTCGTGAACCTTGCACTGCAGGCAACCAGCCCCGACGATTGGGTGTGCCCCTCGAGCCAAGTGCTCGAGCTGGACGAGGCTGCCCAAGAGCGCGTCGGCCTCCTCGGGGCTGTCCGGGTCTACCGCCAGGGGCTCGTAGGGATGCGCTAAGTACCGCGAGGGTGTGCGGTAACGCCCCCTGGCTCGCCAGCTTGGGCCTAGTGGAGCGGGTAACCTTAGCGAGTGGCTCAGGCGGACGAAGAGATCTACCAACCGGCCAAACAAGCCATGAGTTATGGCGCGCCAGAGCCGGAGCATGGGCGGCAAGCAGAGGACAGGGGGGACGAGGCGGACGGGGCGGGGGACGACGCGGGCGGCGAGCAGGCCGACAGCGCGCCCGGGCAGCCACAACGCCCCGCTGGGGGGCGCCGCCAAGCCAGCGCCTTGGTCGAATGGGCGCTCATCGTCGTCGTCGCCCTCATCGCAGCGCTGCTGATAAAGGCGTTTGCTATCCAGGCCTTCTTCATCCCTTCGGGATCCATGGAACCCACGCTCTTCCCCGGCGACCGTGTCCTGGTCAACAAGCTGTCCTACGACGTCCACAAAGTGAACACCGGGGACGTCATCGTCTTCCGGCGCCCGCCTGCTGACACTTCTTCGGACGTTGGTGACCTCATCAAGCGCGTGGTGGCCTTGCCCGGGCAGACCATTCGAGTTGCCGACTGCCGGGTGTACATAAATGGCAAGCTCCTCCCCCAGCCCTACCTTCCCAAAGGTTGGCAAGACCCGGGCTCGGAGTACTGCACGACGTGGGTTTCGGGACCGGGCACAGCCAACCTGCCCGACCCTTATACGGTCCCTGCCGGGGATTACTTCGTCATGGGAGACAACCGCATGGATTCTGACGATTCGCGCTACTGGGGGCCGCTACCCGCGCGCTACATAGTGGGCCGGGCGTTCCTCAAGATGTGGCCGCCGAGCCATTTGGGGTTCCTGTAATGGAGCGCAAGTGGTGGGAGCTGGTAGCCGTCTGCACCGGCACGTTCATGTTGTTGCTCGACGTGACGATCGTTGTCGTCGCGCTACCAGAGATCCAACGTTCCCTTCACGCGAGCTTCAACGACGTCGAATGGGTTGTTGATGCCTATGCCCTGACGCTCGCGTCGCTCCTGTTGACCACGGGCGTGCTCGCCGACCGCTACGGCCGGCGGCGGCTCTTCACGATTGGGCTTGTGATATTCACCCTGGGTTCGTTGACTTGCGGCCTTGCGCAGTCGCCATTGATGCTGATCGTTTCCAGGAGCGCGCAGGGTGTGGGAGGAGCGATCATGTTCGCTACCTCCCTCGCGCTCCTCGCGCACGCGTTCCGAGGCCGTGACCGTGGGGTTGCTTTCGGCGTGTGGGGAGCCATCACCGGCGTCGCCGTCTCGCTCGGCCCGGTGCTGGGCGGCGTGATAACAACGGGCATCAGCTGGCGGGGGATTTTCCTTGTCAACGTCCCGATCGGGGTACTTGGGGTCGCGGTCACGCTCTGGAAGGTGGAAGAGTCTCGGGAAGCCCACCCGGGCCGTCCTGACTGGGCAGGCTTCGCCTTCCTCACTGGCGGGCTCGTCAGCCTCGTCTACGGGCTGACACGGGCGAGCGAAACGAACTGGGGGAACGGTGCTGTCCTGATCACTCTCGCCCTCGGCGTCCTCCTCCTGGTCGGCTTCCTCGTAGCCGAGTCCACAGGCAGCCACCCGCTCTTCGACCTGCACCTTTTCCGGACACCGACGTTTGTGGGGGGCCTCGTCGCAGCGTTCACGATGAACGGCTCGTTTTTCGCCATGTTTGTCTACCTCGTGCTGTACCTACAAGACCTGCTCGGCTACTCCGCCCTGCATACCGGTCTCTGCCTCCTCACTTCGACCGGGGGTATGTTCGTGTCCGCCGCCATCTCGGGCCGGCTGAGCGAACATGTCCCGGTCCGGTGGCTGATAGCCCCGGGCCTCACTCTCGTCGGGGTCGGCCTCCTGCTGATGACCGGTTTGGCGGCGACGAGCACTTGGACGCACCTCCTCCCCGGCCTCATCGTGGGTGGCGTCGGCTCCGGGCTCGTCAACCCACCGCTGGCGTCCACCGCAGTGGGCGTGGTCACCCCGCAACGCGCGGGCATGGCCTCGGGCATCAATTCGACGTTGCGCCAGGTCGGGTTCGCGACGTCGATAGCCGCCCTCGGGACGATCTTTACGACCGTGCTGCGCGACCACGTCGACTCAAAGCTCTCCCGCGTACCGGCGCTCGCGCACGACGCTGGCCAGACAGTGGCTTTTCTCCGCCAAGGCGACGTGGGCCAGGCCTTGGCAAGCGTGCCGGCGGCCTCCCGTCACCAGCTCGGCGCTGCTATCCGCTCAAGCTTTGCCTCAGGGGTCGACGACCTCGTAACGGTGACAGGCGCGCTCGCCCTCGCGGGAGCGGTCGCGGCGGTCTTCCTCATCCGCCGCAAGGATTTCATACCTCGCGGTGCGCCAGAGCCAGCTGCTACCACCACGCATGCCGACATGGGCCGGGCCCAGGTCGCTACGGCTCAGTAAGAACGCTCACTCCGGACGTGCGCGTGGCAAGGGCCCGACTTCGGCTGTCCGGGCGCGGAAAAGCGGCTTGACAAGCTCGCTCTTCGCCAGCCCTTTCGCTTCGTTAGCCTTCGCCAGCCCCTCGCTGTCCACCGTGACAAAACGAGTTGTGTAGATCTGCTCCCCGCCCACCTTGCCCCTCCAGTAGGCGCCGGCAAGGGTGCGCTGTCGATCGTGGAGATTGCAGCAGACGATGACCTCCAGCTGGGGGACGCGGGTAGCGGCCAGCGAAGGGTCAACAAAACGCAGCGCGGCGGGGTCCAGTTCCACCCGGATCCCGTGGCGGACCGATTCGTCGGCGATCGCCGCGGCCTCGGGCATCGCGTCTGCGTTCGCCATGTCTATGTAAACCGTGCGCACCCCAGGCGCCAGGAGCGCAGAGGCGACCGCGTCCCAGGAGCTCTTCCCAAGGTGGGAGGGTTTGCCTGCCATCGGCACTGCGCTCACCGCAAAGGCAACCCCCACCGCCGCGGCCACGCTAAAAGTGGCTACGGGGAGGGAACGTTTATTGCCGAGGAGCCGTGCCACGGCGGGCTTTGCCCCTGCACCGCGAAGCCGCTCGTGGCAGCTCGTGCCGACCGGGGCGAGCACCCACCATGCCGAGACCCATACCGGGATGAGGAGGGCGCTTTCCCAGACGATCAAGTACGGGTAGAGCCGCCCGTAGACCGCTGGCACGGAGAGCCCCGCCGCCACGAGCGCGAGCGCAGACGTGAGGGCGAGAGCGAACCCGCGCCGTTGGCGCAAAACAACTGCGGCGCCGACCAGCACGCCCAACAGGAGCAGGTACGACAGGTACCACGGCCGGGCCCACGGCGAGTGGACGAAGAGCCAGGCGGGCGTGGAATCGCGGTCCCCGTCCTGCACCCCGAGGCCGAACGGGAAGGACCCGAACACGGTGTTGAGAGCGCTCAACGCCTTCGAGAAGCTCTGGTGCCCTGAATGCGAGGTAAAGAAATCGAAGACCAACGAAAGGTTGCCCGGGTTCCCATTCACCTGTTGAGCCAACGTTGGTGCCCAGCACACTGCGCCCACACCGACGAGCCCAGCCGCACCGAGCCGCCAGCCGGGGGTCGACCAACCCCAGCTCGCCGGCTTCTTCCAATGTGCCAACCACAACCGCGGACGGCGCCTCGGTTTGTGCCCGGGCGAACCGGTCTCAACGAGGCTCTGGCTCGCCAACCGCAAAAAAGGCACGGCAACGAGCAGCGCCACGCTCATCATCGCCGAACTGATCTCGGTCTGGCACAAGAACGAAGCGCACGCAACCGCGCCGATGGCGGCCGGCCAGGGGTTCGGGTTGGAGGCAACATCGGCGACAAGCAGGACCAACAACGCAGTAGGGAGCGCAATCGCGTAGGGCGCCCAAACGGTACCTAAGCGGTACAGCCCGAAGGACCACTCAAAACCGAGCACCGCCAAGGCCGCCCACCACACGCTCTTACCGGGGCGGACCCGCCAGGCGACGACGATGATCGCCGCCGCAGCTGCGGCTTGGATGGCATAGGAGCCAACAACCAGGGACAAGACAGAGCCGCCTCCCAGCCAACGCGCCAAGCCGAGCAGCCAGAGCCAGATAGGCCCGAGGTGGTGCCACCCGTAGCGGTCGTAGACCCCGAGAAGGTTGTGCCCAGCGAGGGTGTCCCGCGCCTCGATGTCGATGAGCGCCTGGTCACCCCACAGCCAGATGCGCCCAGCGAAAGCAGTTCGGACCGCCTCTGCAAAGAACGGGGCCACCACGACGGCGGCGGGTAAACCGGCCCCATGAAGGACCGGTCGGCGGGAGACTTGCGGGTGTACGAGGGGCCCCTGAACCGTGCCCCGGGGCAAGTCCCGCGACGCCGAGGCCTGCTTCGCGTTCAAAGAGGCGGCCGCCGCCCTACCCAAGGGAGGGCCTCTTCCAATTGAGCCGCGGCCCTCAGCAACAGTGCTTCTTGCCAGGGGCCGGTGACAAGTTGCACACCGATGGGCACGCGCCCCAGGCTCATGTGGGTAGGCAGCGAGATAGCCGGCTGGCCTGTGACATTGAAGGCAGAAGCCAAGACAGCCATTTGGAACACCTCGAGCGCGGGCGCGCCGCTACCGGCAGAGCCGTGGACAGCTCGTAGCACGTCGCCAGCGCGAGGCGGCTCGATAGTCATAGTCGGCGTCAGCAAGATGTCCCAGTCGTTGCCCCAGCGGCTCACCAACTTCCTCGAGTAGCGCTGTAGCAAGTGCACCGAGGATACGTACGTCAGGCTGTCCACCGCCATTGCAACCGACCTGTTGGCCTGGGTGTGCGGCTCGGCTTTGCCCCAGTCGACTCCTTCGTAGTCGGCCAGCCCGGTGTTCGACACGTTGAGAAAAGCCGTTATGAACTCGTCTGGGACGTCGATGACCTCGGCAGCGGGGAGGGTTTGGACGACGTGGCCTAGGGCTTCGAGGGCCTCGCCCGCTTCTTTCGCGGCGGCAGCACAGGTCTCGGCCATCGGCAACCCAAAAGGCGCGTCCTCCACCAATGCCACCCGGAGGCGGCCCGGCGGCGCTCCCAGCTCGTGCGAGAAGGGCCGCTCGGGGGCGGGGGCGTTGTACCACTGGTTGGGGTCAGGCCCGCTCGTGACATCCAAGAGCGCTGCCGTGCTGGCGACGTCCGCGGTCAGGACGCCCGGGACAGTAGCCCCCTCCCAGGACATGTACAGGGTGGGGATGCGGCCCCTGCTCACCTTCAGCCCGACCAAGCCACAGCATGAAGCCGGCACCCGGATCGAGCCACCGCCGTCATTGCCTTGCGCCACGCTGAACATGCCCGCTGCCACCGCCGCTGCCGCTCCGCCGCTCGACCCGCCCGGCGTCCGTTCGAAGTCCCAGGGGTTGCGGGTGACGCCGTGGCGGAGGTTTTCGCTTACGGTGAGGGGGCCAAACTCAGGGACGTTTGTGAGCCCTGTGAGCACGAAGCCCGCGCGGCGCAACGCCTCGACAATAAGCTCGCTCTCCCCCGCCAATTTGTCGGGGACCGCCCCAGAACCGTAAGTCAAGGGCCATCCTTCGACCGGCGTGAGATCTTTTATCGGTATTGGCACGCCGCAGAAGGGTGGGAGGTCATCGGGGCTCTCTGCGCTGAGCACCTCGTTTTCGGCCCGTCTCGCCACTTCGAGAGCCTCTTCGTCATTTCGCCAGATGACGGCGTTTAGCTTGTCGTTCACCTCGTCCACGCGGCGCAGGCTCGCCTCGAGCAGCTCCACCGGGCTCAGTTCCCGGGCCCTGATGGCGCGCGCCAAGGACAGCGCGCTTTGGAAGAGCAACCCCTCATCGGCCACGGGGCGGCTCCACGTTATAGCCCGTGCGCGGAGCCGTAGCCTTTATCGAACAAGCCGAGGACACCACCAGGGGCGACTGCCGGGTGCTCTCCCCGCCATGCTTCTTCGACGGCGGCGGCGACTTGCTCGTGGACCCGCGGCTGGAACATGGAGGGGACTACCACCCCCAGGGCGAGCTCATCGTCGCTCACCGATGCCGCAAGGGCCTTCGTCGCAGCCTGCTTCATGGAAGTGGTGACGTAGGAGGCTCGCGCTGCCAGGGCGCCCTTGAAAAACCCCGGGAAACAAAGTGAGTTATTGATCTGGTTGGGCAGGTCGCTGCGGCCTGTCGCGATCACCGCCTCGCCGCTCAGCTCTTCGGCGACGACTTCGGGCTCGGGGTTCGCGAGAGCGAAAATCATAGGCCGGGGAGCCATTTTTGCAAAGAGCTCAGGGCCGACTGAGCCCCGCCGCGACGTGCCGATAAACAGGTCAGCCCCGTCGAGCGCCCCCGCCAATGTCCTAACCCCCCGCGGGTTGGAACGGGAAGCGAGGCGGGCGTGGTGCGCAGGCGCCCCGGGCCGATCGGTGAGGACGCCGTCCCGGTCGATCGCCACAAGGTCCTTTACACCCGCATCGAGGAGCGCGTGCGCCACCGCGGTACCCGCAGCGCCGGCACCCACGACCACCGCGCGCAAGTCTTCCAGTTTGCGCCCAGTGACCTTGCACGCGTTGACGACGCCCGCCATTACGACCACGGCCGTCCCGTGCTGGTCGTCGTGGAAGACCGGGATGTCCAGCCGCCGCTGCAGCTCAGTTTCGACCTCGAAGCAAGCCGGGGCAGCGATGTCTTCCAGGTTTATCCCGCCAAAACCCGGTGCTACCGCGGCAACTGCCTCAATCAAGGCCTCTGGAGTGCGCGTGTCAAGGCATATGGGGTATGCGTTGATCCCGCCGAAGTACTTGAAGATGAGGGCCTTGCCTTCCATGACCGGCAGCGCCGCCAGCGGGCCGAGGTCCCCGAGGCCAAGGACCGCGCTCCCGTCGGTCGCAATGGCAACAGAGCTCCCTTTGGCTGTCAGCGCCCATGCATCTGCCGGCCGTTTTGCGATCGCGCTCGCAATGCGCCCGACCCCCGGTGTATAGGCAAGAGAAAGGTCCTGACGAGTCCGCATAGCCACTCTCGGTGTCACCTCGATCTTGCCGCCCAGGTGGTAAAGGAAGGTCCGGTCCGAGACGTGCCGCACTCGGCAGTCGTAGCCCTCCAGGGCGCCCGCCACGGCACCCACGTGAGCCTCATCTGCGGCCTGGACCGTGAGGTCGACTGTCGTGCCGGCGGTCGTTACCTCCACAAGGTCCATCCCGACCACGACGGCACCCACCGAGCTCACTGCCTGGCCGAGCCTCGGGAGCAACGCGGGGTGCGCGGGCGCCGAGACGCGGATCGTAACCGTGTAACTGGCTCCCGGCGGCCCGGCGCTCGGGGGAGCCTCGCTCATGATGCCTCCTTCGTCTCCGTCCGCCGAGCGACCCCGCCCGCGTTGACCTGGCCCGAATCTACAGCTGCCGGGGGTTGCTCCGCCCTCCTGTGTCGCTCGCTCGTGTGGGCCTCGAGCGACGTTGTTGCGCGCGGAAGCCTAAGGCTGCCCGGGCCGGACGGGATCTGCCCTGCAGTTCGCCGGCAGATGAGGAAGAATAGGTTGCCGTGCTTTCAAGCACCAGCGATGCGGGGGGGACCTCGGGCGATCGTTGGCCACACACTGGCCGCGTGGCGCGTCCGCTCCCAGCTGGGCGGAGCACCAGGCCCGACGTCGACCCTCGCGACGCGGCGGAGCTCGAGCTCATGTTTGCGAGAGTGAGCAGCACGAACGAGCTCGCTTCCCGGTTGTCCTGGCGCCTCCGGCTGCTCGCCCAACGCGCGGTCCCAGCCCGGTCGCTCGAGCCCGCCCCCGTCCCCCGCGCGGCGCGGCTGCGCTTTGCCGACGGGACGACGGTCGTCGTCCGGGGAGCCGTCCCGGGCGACCTCGGGGTCTTGGCAATGGCCATGCAGCACTGCTCGGTGCGGCCGACAACCTGCTCAACCACGTCCGACGGCAGCACAAACCTCGCCCTGGCTTGGGCTGGCGGGCACCGTCGTCTATCGCTCCAAGTGGTCGGGTTGGACCAACCGGACTAGGCGCAACTAACCCTGTTGGGTGAGGTTCGGGCTAGTCCTGATGTACCACGCAACGCCGTGGCGCCACGGCGAGCGCGGTCGGGTAGGCCGACCACCGCACGGACCGCTGCCGAGCGCGCGCCGTGCGCTCGGCGAGCGCGATCTGCTACGGTCCTACTGAACCGGTTAAGTGGCCGGGCGCCCGCCTAAGGGTGAGGGAAGCTCGAAAGACTGAAAGGCAGCGGGGTCTTGAGGTACGGGTACTTCGACGATGCCAGGCGCGAGTACGTGGTCGAAGACCCAGCCACGCCGCTGCCATGGGTCAATTACCTAGGCACTGAGGCCTATTTCGGGATCATCTCCAACACTGCCGGCGGTTACTCATTTTACCGCGATGCCAGGAAACGGCGCATCAGCCGTTACCGGTACAACAACGTGCCCTTCGACTATGGCGGCCGCTACATATACCTTCGAGACGACGCGACCGGCGAGTTCTGGTCGCCGACCTGGCAGCCGACGCAGCCGCGGCTGGAACAGTACAGCTGCCGGCACGGCCTCTCCTACACCGTTATCTCCTCGCTCTACCGTGATATTGGTGCAGAAGTGCTTTATTTTGTCCCTCTTGGCGCGTCCTTGGAGGTCTGGCGCCTTCGACTGGTCAACCACCGGGACCATGACGCCACATTGTCAGCGTTCTCCTCCGTGGAATTTTGCCTCTGGGACGCCGAAGATGACGCCACCAATTTCCAGCGAAATTTCAGTACGGCCGAGGTCGAAGTGGAAGGCAATGTCATCTACCACAAGACCGAGTACCGCGAGCGCCGGGACCACTTTGCGTTTTTTGCTTGTTCGGAGCCGCTCGTCGGTTTCGAGACCCAAAGGGAAGCTTTCCTCGGGCCGTACAGGGGGTTCGATAGGCCGATTGCGGTCGAACGGGGCGCAACCAGCAATTCTCTCGCTCACGGCTGGGCTCCGCACGGTTGCCATCATATAAAGCTCCACCTCGCTCCCAGGTCGGAACGAGAAGTAGTCTTCCTCCTCGGCTACTTCGAAAACCCCGTCGATGAGAAGTTCGACCCCCCTGGGAGCCAGGTCATCAACAAACGGTTGGTCCGGCCGGTGATCGACCATTGGCTCGTCCCCGAGAACGTCGCCCTCGCCCATGACGAGCTCGGCCGCTATTGGGAGGGCCTGCTCTGCCGAGCGCAAGTGAGCACACCGGACAACGACACCAACCGGATGGTCAACATCTGGAACGCCTACCAGTGCATGGTGACTTTCAACCTCAGCCGTTCGGCGTCGTTTTTCGAATCTGGTATAGGACGAGGTGTCGGCTTCCGGGATTCGAACCAGGACCTCCTCGGCTTTGTCCACATGGTCCCCGAACGCGCTCGGGAGCGGTTGACCGACCTGGCAGCCACGCAGCTCCAAAACGGCGGCGCCTATCACCAGTACCAACCGCTCACAAAGCGCGGCAACAACGACATCGGCTCGGGCTTCAACGATGACCCGCTCTGGCTCGTGCTCAGCGTCGCCGCCTACCTGAAAGAAACTGGCGACATATCCTTGCTGAGCGAGCCGGTGCCATTTGACAACAAAATAGGCACTGAGAAGCCGATCTACGAGCACCTGCGCCGCAGCATCTCTTATACCCTGGCCCGCCTCGGCCCCCACAGCCTCCCCCTCATCGGGAGGGCTGACTGGAACGACTGCCTGAACCTCAACTGCTTTTCGGAGTCCCCCGGCGAAAGTTTTCAAACTGTCCAAAACCGCTCTGGCGGAGCCGCCGAATCCGTCTTCATTGCGGGGTTGTTCGCTCTCGCGGCAAACGAACTAGCAGAAATCGTCAACCTCTTCGGCGCCGACTGGGCTGGCCCGGCCGAAGCCGAGGAGTACAACAAGGCGGCCGAGTCCATGCGCGCTGCGCTCTGCGCGCACGGTTGGGACGGGGCGTGGTGGCGGAGGGCATACGACTACTTCGGCCGCCCTGTCGGTTCAGTCGAGAACAAAGAGGGCCAGATCTTCATAGAACCCCAGGGTATGGCCATCATGTCAGGAGCGGGCCTGAGCGACGGCAAAGCCAGGTCAGCCCTGACAAGTGTGCGCGAAAGGCTCGCCACAGATCACGGCCTTGTCCTGTTACAACCCGCCTTTAGCCACTATTACGTGGACTACGGCGAGATCTCCTCGTACCCACCCGGCTACAAAGAAAATGCCGGGATCTTCTGTCATACCAACCCGTGGCTGATGATCGCGGAAACCATGGCCGGCTCTGGCGACGCGGCATTTGAATATTACAAACGGATCAACCCGTCGGCGCGCGAACCCATAAGCGACATACACCGTACCGAGCCGTACGTCTATGCCCAGATGATCGCCGGTCGGGACGCCCCTACACACGGGGAAGCGAAGAACTCCTGGCTCACCGGTACCGCTGCTTGGAACTTCGTCGCAATAATGCAGTGGATCCTCGGTGTGCGGCCTGAGCACGAGGGGTTGCGGGTCGACCCGGTCATGCCGTCTGCGTGGCCCGGCTTCGAGTGCAGTCGCGTCTGGCGCGGGGCTACGTACAGGATCTCGGTGAGCAAACCCGTCGGGGCGACCGGGCGGGTCCGGGACCTCGTCGTGGATGGGCGAAGGATCGAGGGCAACGTGGTGCCGCCCGCTGTTGGGAGGGCCGAAGTGAAGATCGAAGCCACGATCGAGGCCGGGGTGCCCTAGGTAGCTGCGGCTCGGCACCGCCCGTCAGGGGCACGAGATAAAGCTGAGCACCCGGGACGGCTCGTCTTACCAGATCATCGACCCCGGGCCGCACCTCGTCCATCTGGTGCCAGGCAGGAGCGTGTATTTCGGGCGCCTTTGGTCCCTCCAAGCCCTAGACCAGCGGTCAAGTCGGCTGCAAGAAGGAGGCGCCGGTTGGCTAGAGCGGTAGGGCGAGGGCGACCGCGGCGAGGGCGGCTAGGGCGGCAACGGCCTCCAGCCCCGCCGAGAGCCCTCCCGTGCCGGCAGAGGGGATCGTAGCGAGCGCGCTCGCCAAGGCCAACGACGCGAGGCCCAGGCCCAAGAAACGCACCTGTCCTCGCAAAAAGCCCACCGCGATGGTCGATTCTCCTCGGTGGACTGCCAGTAGGTAGCACATGAGGGCGACACCGAGCACGCCCGAGTGCCATGGGCGGCTCGGGTGGAGAGCTTCCAGCACAATTATGCAAACAACGGAGCCAGATTCCCACCCGACCGCGTTGAGCACGTCATCGGCCGCGTACCCCAGCCTAAGCAATAAGCCCGGCAAGAACAGGCGGTCCTCGCGGTCGACCTCCTTGCGCGCGACGCGCAACGCTCCGCCGGCAACGCAGGCCGAAGCAAGGACGACGAAGAGCGGCCCGAGAAAGCCAGTCCCTCTTAGAGGTTGTGACGACCAGAAGGTACAGGCAGCTCCCAGTAGGGTGATCGCCAGGACCTGTTTCATCGGGCAGCGCCTGCTTTGTTCGTGGTCACCGAACGCCCCGGGAAACTGAGCGCGGAAGAGCCGTCCCAGTCCACCAAAGTCACCCCGAGCTCACCAAGGGAAAAACGAAGAGCCTGCCGTTCCAAGGACCATAGCCGCTGAGCCAAGCGCTCCCCGTGGCGAGCGCGCCTTTCGTGCTGCGAGGTCAGGACATCGATGACCGTTACGGAGAAGTTCCTTTCGCGCAGGTAACGCAGCGCTTCTACGAACTTTGTGTCGAGCAAGGGGCTGAACGCGACCACTGCGGCACCCGGGGGCAGAGCCTGTCGTGGTAACCCGCCGATCTGATGGCCTGCCGTCCACCCCGCATGGCTCGACAGGACCGCGTCCATTATCCGGTGCAATTGTCGGTCACCCATGTTGGGGGGCAACCACAGCGTGTTGGCTCCGACGATCACGACGCCGACCCGGTCCCTAGCCGCGAGGTAGGTGCGGGCCACGCCCACCGCCCCCCGCATAGCAAGGTCGAGCGGGCCAGAACCGAGTTCACCTACGTCGGAAGTGGCGTCGATAAGCAGTACGACATCCTGAGGCCTTTCCGCCGCGAACGTGTTCACCTGCAACCGCCCGCGACGCGTGCTCGCCGCCCAGTTGATGCTTCGCTGCCGGTCGCCAGCAACGTACTGGCGCACTCCCGTGAACTCGACGCCCTCGCCCCTCGACCGAGCCGTGTGGTCCCCAGCCCTGTTAGCCAGACGGCCGAGCGCAATTGCTTCCCGGTGTGGGGACGGCAGGGGATAGCACGCAACCTCCGGCAGCCTGACAAATGTACGGGACTCGAATACCCGGCAGCGGTCCCAGAGCGCGACCTCGACCACACCAGGGCGAGCTCTACCCCACTGCGTCACCTGGTAACGAAGGACCGCGGAGCTTGACCTGGCCCTGTCGAAGCCCTTAACGGGCTCGGCACCTAGAGCGAGCCGCAGCGCCAGTTCCGCCGCCTTGTCCCCGTGGCCGGTGACCTGTACCGTGACGGCAACCTGTTCCCCTTCGTAAATCCTCCTCGCGCTCGGCGTCAAGTCGATGTGCACGGTTTTCGGCCTCGAGGAAGATCGCGCCCCGAGCAGGGCGAGCGCTGGCAAGGCAATGGCGACCAGGCCGGGCCGCCCGGCCACGACGGCCAGAGCCAGGGCCGCAATAGCGAGGTGCCCCAACCGGCGGGCGTGCTTGGACACGGCCCAGTGCAGCTCCACGTCAATTGACCTGAAGGGGGTCGACTGCGGCATCAGACCGGCCATCTCCCTGCTAGCCGTGCGGTTTTCCCTGCCCGTCTGGGGCATAACCCACCGGTCCCGTGCGAGGGGTGGGGACGGTGCGCATAAGGCCGTCGATCACCTCGTCGGCGCTAACCTGTCGTACCCACAGCTCGGGTCGTAGCACCACTCGATGAGCAATGGCAGGAACTGCCACCTGCTTTATGTCGTCGGGGACGACGTAGTCACGGTTGCGCAGCACAGCTTGCCCGCGAGCTAACTGCACGAGCGCCAAGCTACCGCGCGGGCTAGCGCCCACTTGCACCTGCGCGTGGCCCCGCGTCGCCCTCACGATCGAGACCACGTAGTCGAGCAGATCCGCCGCAACCTCCACCCTTTCCAGCGACTCCCGCATGGCCAAGAGCTCGGGCGCGTCAACTACCTGACGAAGCTCGACCACGTCGCCGCCTCGGTCGAGCCGCCTTTGAAGCATGGCGACCTCCTCCGCAGGTTGCACGTACCCAAGGCGCAACCTCATCAAAAAACGGTCCAGCTGTGCTTCAGGCAGCTCATAAGTGCCCTCGTACTCGATCGGGTTGTCGGTGGCCAGCACTACGAAAGGCTGAGGTAACGGCCTCGTAACGCCGTCCGCGCTTACTTGGCCTTCGCCCATAGCCTCGAGGAGCGCGGACTGGGTCTTGGGCGGGGTGCGGTTGATCTCGTCTGCGAGCAACAAGTTGGTGAAAACCGGCCCCGGGCGGAAGATCATTTCGCCCGTGCGCTGGTCGTACATGGGTGCGCCCACGACGTCGGAGGGCAACAGGTCCGGAGTGAACTGGATGCGTGCGAAATCGAGGCCCAACACTCTGGCGAAGCACCTAGCCATAAGCGTTTTGCCCAAACCGGGGAGGTCCTCCAAAAGGATGTGGCCGCCCGCCAGGATCCCGACGAGCACAAGCTCCAAGGCTCGCCGCCGGCCAACGACAACCCGTTCGATCTCGTCGAGGATCTGGCTGCTGAGCGCCGCCGTCTCACCCGGTGTGCGCTTGAGGGCCGTCATAGCTGCTCCAATCTCTTCAGGAGCCGAGCCAGCGAACTGACCGGGATGCCCCGCGCCTCGAGCGAGGCTGCCGGTGGACGCCCGGGTTCGACCCACGCCCATAGGTCGGCGTCTTTGCCGTCGCGGCACAGGATGCGGCGGGCTGCGTCCGGGTCGGCGTAGAGGCTTATCCCATACTTTTCCGACAGTTTGGCAGCGAGAAGGTGCTCGAGCCGCTGGCCAAGGTCAGCCTGGTATGACGACATCGAGGACACGCCGAACTTGAGCCGGGCGGGCCAGGGCCACAGACTGATGGAGGAACCTCCCGTTCTCCCGCCGTCACGAGAGAGCTTCGGTACGGTCTTGTCAACCGTGCTCGAGGCAAGGAGGCGGTCCGCGATAACGAGGGCAGCGGCACAAAATACGACCACCACCAGTACGCTCGCCGCCCAGCCCGCAACAGCAAAGGCCGTCGCGGCACATGCGCCTAGGGCAACCCCAGCGATGCCGAGCTCGGGCAGCGCGCTGCCCCAGGGGTTGCCCCTCTGTCCCCCAGTCGTCACAGCTCTACCCCCGGGGACAAACCATGCAGTTCTTCGAAGAGCATGCTCAATGCGACCTCCGCCTGGTCCTTGTCTGCTTGTGAGAGAGGATGTGTGGAAAACCTCGCCTCATAAAACAACGACGTAAGCACCTGCGCTGCTCCGCGGCTAAAGACGACGGACTTTGCCGCGCGAACAAGAAGTTCGTCCGGCGTTTCCGAAATACCGCGAGAGGCACCCGCGTCGGCAAGGCTGTTCTCCATGGCGATATAACAGGCGATAATGGCGGCGCGCGAACCGTCGATTTGCGCGAGCGCGCGCCGGCCCTCGGCGAGCGCCTCTCGGAGGGTGCCGGCACATTCCTGCGCCGGCTCCTCCGGCTCGGCTAACCGTGGACGTCGGTCGTTTCTGGCGAGCGCGAACCAAAGCGCTCCCACCGCAGCCAGCAGAGCACAGACCATGAGCGCATATAAGACGTCGAGAACAGGGAAATGACTGGCAGAGCCGGCTCCCAGGGCCGTGAGGTGCCGGGAGAGACCTTGGGGGGCTACCGGGGGAGTGACCCTTTGCTTGCTCTGCAAAGCTCTTGTCGACAAATTGAACGGCCCCGTGAGGGCGACCAACGCGGCAGCCAGGGCCACGGCACCTCCTCCCAGGAAGTACCAGAGCACCCTGCGCAGCGTCGTCGCCAGAAGCTCATCTCGCGGCCCCCTTCGGGTGACCCCCGCTAAAGCGAGCAAAAGGACGATGAACACCACTTCCAGGGCGGCCACTGCCTCCGCATCGTGGGAGTTGCTGTGCGCGCCCCAGTCGATTGGCGGGACACCCCCGTGCAGGCCCACGACCACGAGCAGAGCCAGTAAGACCGCCACCAGCCCTAACGGCAGGCTGCGAGCGATCGAGCCCACCCGCGCAGTCTCGCGATCGTCTAGCAAAGCCACCGAGGCCAGATTGCCACTCCCGGGCGGGAACACATGGGCGCCCTCTGGAGCACCCCCGCCTCTCCTGCTTGCGCGGCTCGTGCTCTCAATCGGGCGGGGCCCCGCGGGGAGGCGCAGTGAGCACTGAACCTGCCTTATGAGGCAGCCGAGCGCACTCGAGGGCCCCAAAGAGAGGGAGCGCGGCGATGAGAAGGAAGGCGACGGCAAAAGGCTCAGCCCCCCGCCCGCTCGCGCCCAGCAAGTGGTCGATAGGGGCCCCGGCATGAAGAGCGAGGCCTCCAACTGCAACGCCAAAGCCCATCGTGAGCTGTTGGATGGCACTTGTCACAGTGTTGGCGTTGCTTATCTGTTCCGTAGTGACATCCGCGAACACGATCGTGTTGTACGCCGTGAACCCGATCGAACGGAACACGCCACTGCCCAGCAGCACCACGACCTCGAGCGCAACAGGTACGCCGAAAGTGAACGTGGCGCAAAGACCTAGTGTCGCACCTGCGACCAAGCCTGAGGTGACAAGTACGGTGCGAAAGCCCCAGCGGCGCAGGACCGGGGTTGTCAGTGGTTTGACTGCGATGTTGCCGACGAAGATCGGGACTACGACCAGGGACGCCTTGACGGGATCCCAGCCGAAACCCTCCTGGAACAGTAACGGCAACAGGAACGGCGCGGCCCCGATCGCCATCCGGAAAAGCGAGCCACCCACGTTCGTGACTCGGAAGGTGGGCAAATTGAACGCGGTCAGGTCCAACAACGGGTTCCTGCTCCGGGAAAGGTGCTGCACCGAAGCAATCGCCAACGCCCCGCCTGCTCCTAGGGCGACGATGACGGCGAGCCATTCGACATTGCCAAAGGTGACGATCTCCAAGCCGCCAGCGATGAAGGCCAGGCACCCGGCCGTCATGGCAAAGCCCAACCAGTCCAGTCGGAGGTGCTCATCCCGCTCTGAACGAGGAACCAAGTAGAGCGCGAAAAAAAAGGCAACAATACCCAAGGGTACGTTGACCACAAAGACCCACCGCCACGACGCATAGGTAGTGAGGACGCCGCCCGCTACCGGGGCGATGACCGGCGCGACGAGAGCGGGCCAGGTGAGATAGGCGATTGCATTGATCAAGTCGTCCTTTGTCGTGGCTCGGAGCACGACCAGCCGACCGACCGGGACCATCATCGCGCCCCCTGCTCCCTGCAAGACGCGCATCGCAGTCAACTGCCCGAGGCTGGTGCTGATCGCGCACAACCCTGAAGCCAAAGTGAACACCACGATCGCGGCGGCAAAGGTCGGGCGGGCACCGAAGCGGTCGGCTACCCAGCCGCTCACCGGGATGAAGATCCCGAGAGCCAGAAGATACGCGGCGATCGTTATGTTGAGGTCCGCGACCGGGACGTGGAACACTCGAGCCATTCTTTGAGTCGCGGTAACGATAATGGTCCCGTCAAGGTTCTCCATAAAGAACGCTCCGGCCACAAGGAGCGCCACTGGCCGCCACGTCAGCTGAGAACGCCTGCTCCCCACGGAGAACATTCTGACTCGTGGCGCTCCACCAGGGCTGGGCCTGAGCGCGGTGGCGGGCCCCGAGCTCTCCTTACAAAACGAGCGTGTCGAGCATATCTGCGAGGCCACGAAGGTCCGGCAGCTCCCATGTAGGGGCAGGTTGGGCGCGCTCTCCGCGCCGGTTGACCCAGATCGAGCGGATGCCCAGGTCGTGCGCCGGCACGATGTCGTGGAAGTGGCTCTGCGCGACGTGCACGTGGCGCTCGGGATCGGCCAGAGTACGCTCGTAGAAAGTTCGCCAGTGCCCGTGGGCGGGTTTGTACGAGCCGATGTCCGAAGCCACTATCGCTCCGCAAAACGGGGCCCCGATCGCTTCGATGGAGGCATCTAGCAGATCCGCGTCGCTGTTAGAAAGGATTACCAGTTGCCAGCCTCTGCGGTGCGCCTCTGCAAGTTCCCCCGGCACTTCGGCGAACACCGGCCAATGAGGTAACGAACGAGCGAGCGCGTCCACGTCCTTAGCTGCAAGTTCGTGACCAACCTCTCGGGACAGCTCCGCCAGGACCGCCGCCATCACGTCCCTGTAGCGCGCTCGCGGGTTTGCCTCCTCGACCTCAGGTTCGACCTCGTGGTAGCGCTCGAGCAAGGCGTCCTTTTGCCCGGCACCAAACAGTCGTCCCAGTTCCGCCGCAATGCCGGCGTCCCAGTCGACGAGGGTCCCATAGCAGTCGAACGTCGCCCAGCGGGCGCCTTCCAATGGGACCGGCTCCCTTGGCATCCCGGTAGCATACCGGGCTGTCTACAGGAAGCCCTTACGTGAGCCCTAAGGAATGCCTGACGTTGGCCGATGAGCAGTCACGAACGCCAGCGCGTGCTGGATGTTCACAAGGGGTCATTGCATGGTTGAGACTGGTTCAGAGAATTTGTTCGGCACCGTGAGGGCCCGCCTCCTCGCTCTCGTGGGGGTACTGGCGGTAGCCCTCCTCGCCTGCGTAGGGGTGGCCGCGGCAGGGCTTTTGGCTTCACGCTCCAATGCCGTCCAGTCCAACGCGGCGTTCACGGCTTACGAGCAAGAGCAGTCCGCCTACGAAGGATGGTTGACCGACGACGACCAGTCCAATGCGTACGTAGCGGTGGCGTCGTTACGGGACCCCAAAGGCCTGATGCCAGGGATCAGCCCGCCCCAAACCCAGGCACAGTTCCTCCAGTTCCTCTGGGGCCAGGCAGAACAGGGTTACCAGCAAGCACAATCAGGGCTTCAGTGGCTGGCGTCGAGAGCACCGACGGCGCAGGTACGGGCCGAGGCGACGAACGCATTGACCGATCTCGGTGGCTACAACTCCTACACCAAAGAGTTCCACGCCAAGGCCATGGCCGGTCAGATAACGACCGCCGTCTACGTCGTGACTGTCAGCAATGCAGCGATCTCGAACGCGTTGCAGAACGACCTCAACAGCTTGGACCAAGTGCTCTCAAAGAACGCTGGGTCGTTCAAGGGAAAGGTCCTTGGGAGCGTATCGAGCACGTTGTGGGAGCTCGTCGTGTTGGCGCTGCTGGCCAGCTTCGTCACAATCGGGGCGGCGGCATGGGTATCGAAGGCGGTCGTCCGCCCGCTGCGGCACTTGGAACGTGGGATGAACGAGATCGCCGAGCAAGGCGGAGACCTGACCCGACGGCTGTCCCTGCAACGCTCCGACGAAATTGGCAAGGTGGCTGCCGCTTTTGACCGCTTCGTAGGCCACATCCACGAGGTCGTGAAGTCAATCAGCGCCAGTGCCGGCCAGATCTCCTCTGCCTCGAGCGGGCTTTCTCAAATGTCCAACCAAGTCCGTTCAAGCGCTGCGGAGACATCGGTCGAGGCCAGCAGCGTTGCCAACGCAGCCAAGGACGTCTCAGACAACGTCCAGTCGGTTGCCACTGCCGTCGAGGAGATGTCAGCCACGGTGTCTGAGATCAGGCGGTGTTCTGCCTCGGCTGCGCAGACCGCTGCCGATGGGCAGGAGGTAGCACAAGGCACCAACCGCCTCGTCGAGCGCCTCGCCACCTCTACCAAGGAAGTCACCGAAGTCACCAATCTCATCTCTGCCCTGGCTGCGCAGACCAACCTGCTGGCTCTTAACGCGTCTATCGAGGCAGCGAGGGCAGGAGACGCTGGGCGAGGGTTTTCGGTAGTCGCCAACGAGGTGAAGGCCCTGGCCGACGAGACGGCAACAGCGACCGAGCGAGTACGGGTGAAAATCGACGCCATGCGGGTGGACTCTGAGTCCGCCGGCTCGGCGGTCATCCAGCTGGCCGCTGTCATCGCGCAGATAGACGCCGTCCAGGCGTCGATAGCGTCGGCAGTCGAACAAGGAAGCGCGGCATCGCAGGAGATTTCCCGCCGCATTTCGGAAACCACGTCCCGCGTAGGTGCCATTGCCACGAGCATTGCGCATGTTGCCGGAGCCACCAACGAGGCGACGGACGCGTTGGCCAAGAGCAACCACGCCGTAGAGGAGCTTACGGGCGTCGCCACCGAACTGCTTGCCCTTGCTGGTCATTTCCAGTACTGACTCTTGGCCCGGGATCACGTGGCCCGTCGACGCTCTTCGCGGAGGAGCCTGTGCATTTGCTCACCGGCGTCCTCGTCGTTCCGCAACCGCTCTTCTGGGCCAGTGCAGGGCTTACCGGCCCGTCATCACGAGCAGCCGCTGGTGGTGCCACACGAGGGGCACGCGAAACAGCTACCAGCTCGCTGCATCTGCACGCCGCACTGGTAGCAGTACGGGGCATCGCTTACAGCCGCCTTGGCAGCTCTCGTGGCCTCTCCCGCGCCCGTGCTACTCGTCGGGGGTGGGGGTGGGAGCTCCAGCGACCTCTGGCGGAACTCGTGGTCGTCGCTCAGCTCTGAGCGAAGGGGCTGGTCAATGGTGACAGCCTCTTCCACTCCCGGTAACGTCGGTTGCATCCGCTCGCTCACGGTCAAGATACCCAGGTCCATGCGGTCAATCGGGTTCATGTACTCCACAGCCAGGCGCCGGAAAATGTAGTCGACCAAGGAGGACGCAAAGCGAAGCTCAGGGTCGTCGGTCATGCCGGCGGGCTCGAAGCGCATGTTGGTGAAATGGCGGACAAACGTAGCCAAGGGCACGCCATGTTGTAGGCCCATGCTCACAGATATCGCGAACGCGTCCATGATCCCCGCGAGTGTCGAACCCTGCTTCGAGACGCTTATGAACACCTCGCCCGGGCGGCCATCGGGGAACTCGCCAACTGTCACGTAACCCTCGCAGTCGGCAACCCGGAAGGAGAACGTCGAGGAGTTGCGCTTCCGTGGCATGTGCTCATGGACCGGTTTCTTCACGACGACTGTCTGCATCTGAAGAGCTTTCTCGAGATCGTTTATCTTTCGAGCCAGCTCGGCATCGTGCGCCTCAGCTTCCGAACTTGCCCCGGCGCCGGCAGAGGTACCCGCCACCTTCGTGGTGGCCAGCGGCTGTGCAACCTTGCAATTATCACGGTAGATGGCAATTGCCTTTATCCCCATCTGCCATGCATCGATGTGCAATTGTTCGACGTCCTCAACGCTGACGTCCTCAGGCATGTTGACCGTCTTACTGATGGCGCCCGAGATAAATGGCTGCGCAGCGGCCATCATCCGCACGTGCCCGAGGTAATGGATGGTGTTATCACCCATCGAGCACGCAAAGATCGCTAGATGCCCGGGAGACAGGTGCGGTGCACCAATTATAGACTTGTGCTCATTGATGTACGCCGTAATATCCGTGATCTGCTGCTCCGTGTACCGCAATTGCTGAAGAGCCCGAGGAACGGTCTGGTTGACGATAGACATCGTCCCTCCACCAACAAGCTTCTTCGTCTTCACCAGGCCCAGATCTGGCTCGACACCGGTGGTATCACAGTCCATCAGCAGACCTATGGTTCCCGTAGGAGCCAGAACGCTGGCTTGAGAATTACGTACACCGTAAAGCTCGGCCGCCTCCACTGCGTTGTCCCAAGCCTCCTGCGCTGAGGACAACAGGTCAGGAGGGACAAGTTCCTCGTCGATCTTTGCGACTTCAGATCTATGCATCCGCAAGACGTTGAGCATTGGCTCCCGGTTCTCGTGGTACCCAGCAAAGGGGCCCATTCGGGCGGCTGTCCTCGCCGATACCGCATAGGCGTGGCCCGTCATCAGGGCCGTGATTGCCCCCGCCCAGGCTCGCCCGGCATCCGAGTCGTAAGGGAGGCTCTGCGCCATCAACAGAGCACCGAGGTTGGCATACCCGAGCCCGAGCTCGCGGAACCGCCGCGAGTTTTCAGCGATAGCTTTTGTCGGGTAGTCGGCATTTCCAACGAGAATTTCTTGTGCAGTAAAGACTAGTTCCACCGCTGCCTTAAAACCCTCGACGTCGAACTCCCCATCAGTACCGAGGAACGACAGTAGATTTAGGCTGGCGAGGTTGCAGGCTGAATTATCTAGATGAACGTACTCGGAACACGGGTTGCTCCCATTTATCCTCCCGGTATTGCTCGCAGTATGCCACTTATTGATCGTGGTATCAAACTGCATCCCGGGGTCGGCGCATTCCCACGCGGCTTCTGCAATTTGGCGGAAGAGTCCTCGCGCCTTCATGGTTTTGAGGACTTCCCCGGTTGTGACCGCCTTCAGCTCCCAGTCCTTGTCATCCAGTACGGCCTGCATAAACTCGTCAGTTACCCTGACTGAGTTATTTGCGTTTTGGTATTGGACGGAGTGGCTGTCCTTACCGTCGAGGTCCATATCGAAGCCGGCATCATGAAGAGCGCGCGCCTTCTTTTCTTCGATCGCTTTGCACCAAATAAAGTCTTCGACATCGGGATGATCAGCGTTGAGGATCACCATTTTTGCCGCTCTCCGGGTCTTCCCGCCTGACTTGATCGTCCCGGCAGAGGCATCAGCGCCACGCATGAAACTGACTGGGCCCGACGCCGTACCGCCTCCCCGCAAGCCCTCTTTGGAAGAACGGATCCGAGAGAGGTTTATCCCCGCGCCCGAACCACCTTTGAAGATCTTCCCTTCCTCCACGTACCAGTTGAGGATCGAGTCCATGGAGTCCTCGACCGAGAGTATGAAACAGTTGTGGACGCGGAGACCCTCGCTCAGGTACTCTCCGCTCTCGGTCTGGATATCGAAGACGTCCTGATCTCCAAGTTCCTCGATCGCCGCTATTTCAAGGACCTTGGCGTCACGTGCAGGGTGCCCGGCAACCTCAAACGTCCTTTCTAGCTCGAGCTGTTTTTTCTCGTCAATAAAGCCGATCTCGTCCGCGAACAGGCGACGGTCGCCCTCACTCCCAATCATGAGCGACCAACGGCCCTTTCGGCCCGGCCTACGGTCTGCCTTGAAACGGGCTCGGCTGAAGATGCCAAAACGGCTCAGCAACTTCTGGGCGCCGCGGACAATACCCTCAGATATCATGTCGAAGGCAACAAAGCCAGGCACGTCACGGGCCGCGACGTACCCTTCAGCCTCGAAGATGCTCCGAAGGTATGCTCGCACAACGGGCAGAGGTGCCGTGTACAGAGAGGCCGGGACGGTCATATCCTGGCCCCGCGTCATGAGGTCCCACTTCTCTATGAACTTTCTCAAGTCGCGCCCAGACAGCCGCGTCCGGCGGCAGTCCAACGAGGGATCCTGCGTCGCAACGCGCCGCACGGCCCGGTGCAGGTCTGGGAAGAGTTTGTCCACGGCGGTGCCAACCCAATTGAACTCGGCGTCGGACACCGTTATCGCTTCTATGGTGAGCGATCGGTTGGCCCCCTCGTACTGGCCAACGAAACCGGCCGATTGCAACCATCCTGCGAGAGCAGCTTCGGCAATGTCTAGACCGGAAATCTCGCCAGTTCCCCAAGCTTCTGTGCGGTACCACGTCAGCTGGTCGCCGGGACGCAAGGTCCCTGCCGGGACGAAGCGGCCAGTGCCAACACCCGATCGACGCCATACAAGGTGATCAGCGGTGACGTCAAGAGCTTGGCCTGCACGCATCCGGAGCCGTAACACTGACTTTCGGCCGTTTGCCTTGACCGCAACGACCTGGGTGACCCCCGAGGCATCGAACACTTTTGCCCCCACCGCGCCAGACCTGACAAGCTCGCCGATCGGCACGAGGCCTTCGGGCGTACATACCATCGACCAGTACGGCTGGCACGCGCTCGCCTGCTGTGGCACGCCGGCGACGCCGATGTTGAACCACACGGGCGAGTTGAAAGCGGCGCGCTGGTGGATAATGAGCCACTTGAGCTCCGCCTGAAAAGCATCCGCTTCGGCCTTGTCGACGAAGTAGCCGTCTTTTACGCCCCATGCGGTGATCGTCTCGACGACCCTGTCCACCACTTGCTTGAGCGACCACTCACGCTCTCGCGTCCCCAAGGTCCCTCGGAAGTACTTCTGGGCGAGGATGTTGGTGGCGTTGACGCTCCAGGTGCTCGGCACCTCGACCCCGAGCTGTTCGAAGGCCACCGCCCCCGTCGCATAGTGAGTGATGCGAGCGTCCCGGCGCTCCCACGTGACGGTGTCGTACGGGTCGATCCCCGGCGTAGTGAAGTAGCGGCGGATGCCGATGCCTGTCCGCTCGGGAGCGATTGCCATGGATGGTCCTCCTATCGGGAACTCGGACGAGTGTGCCGCCTGTGGTAACGGAGCCAGCTCGGGGCGGTGGTTACCCCTGGTCAGGCACGATGCCCGACCACCACAACCTGTTGTGGTCGAGCCACCAGAAAGCGCCTTTCACACACAAGATAGCGGAAATACTACCGTTGTAGTTACAGCATTGTCAATAGGCTTCTAAGGGCCGTCAGGCTCCCTGCTCACGCTACGGGAGGCCCCTTGTGAGCCAAAAGAGGTCAAAGCTGTGGATGTCCTGGGGACTGACGCTTGCGGGCAGGCACCCAGGCGGCTCCCGGCAACCGCCCAGTCTTCTTGCCCCGAAGCCCGGTGCTTAGGATCGGGACATGGCAGAGCGCCGCGCCCCATTCTCCCAGCGGGAGCGCTGGGCACTCTGTGAGCTGCTCGAGAGGCTCGGCCCCGACGTCCCGACTCTCTGCGAGGGCTGGCGGAGCATTGACCTGGCCGCGCACCTTGCAGCCCGGGACCGCCGCCCAGACGCAGCGCCAGGGATGACATTGCCCAACGGGCGCTTAGGAAAGTGGACCGAGCACGTCCAACGCGCTCTCAGGGACGGTATGACCTGGGAAGACCTCGTCGACCGGGTGCGCAAGGGCCCGCCGCTCCCGCTACGACCAGTTGGCTCACTGATCAACAGCATGGAGTACTTCGTCCACCACGAAGACCTCCGCCGCGCGCAAGATGGATGGGAGCCTCGCCCTCTCGAGCCCGCCGACGAAGCGCTCCTGTGGCGCCAACTGCGCTTCCTGGCAAAGCCGCTCGCCAAAGCGGGCGTGGCCCGCCTCCAGTCTCCTGGTCTTACGCCGATAATCCTGCGCGGCCAAGGCCGCGACGTCCTCGAGGGCCCCGTGGGCGAGCTTGTCCTTTGGGCGAACCGGCGCAAGTCGGTGGCTCGGGTAGAGCTCTCCGAAGCGGGCTAGGCCGGGCCCGGCGGCTCACCTTGGTGGGCCGGTGCTGAGCGCTCCTTCTCGAGGTGCCTCGAGCCCCGTGACGAGCTCGACCCACCTGTGGTCGGCGATGCGAGCAAGAGCCGAAAGTTGGCGCCGCTCGCGTGCCCGGAACGGCCGGCCGTCGCGGCCGAGGACGGCTACGAGCGAGGACCCCTCCATGTCCGCCCAGGCGACGTCGGCAGGGTTACCCGGGCCCTGCGCCTGGCTCGCGATGGCCGACCGCGCACCCTTCACAAATGCGAAGACCCAGGTATCAGGGGGAGCAGACCCTACCGACGCGAGCGGTTGGGGCACGCTCGGGTCCACCACGGCTGCCCAGTCAGCTTCAAGGTCTCGTGCCGCGTGAGCGACCAGCGCCCGCAAGAGGTCGGAAGGGTCCCGGCGCTGCACGAGGAACGCGGCCGTCTCGAGAGCGTCGAGGCGGGGGTCGACGGGACCGTCGGGGACCTCTCTCACGTCCTCCACGTCGACTCCGTCAACCTGGTTGACCTCGCTGACCATCAAATCGAGGAGGTCTCGGCGAGGCAGGTCGACAACGAGCTCGTCAATGGCCCGCCCGGCCCCCCGTTCCAGGATGTCAACCCCGATCAGGTCGCCTCTGACTGCTCCGATCCGGCTCGCGACCGCGCCAAGCGCACCCGGCCGGTCGGGCACCCAAACTCGGACCACGTAGGTCGCCACGGTTACCACGATAGGCGCCCTCCATGAACGGAAGGTTTCGGACCGCGCGCCGTCAGATTAATCGTGGGCCAAAAGCTGGGACCGGGCCTACCTAGCCCAGCTTGGTAAGCGCCCGTCGAAGGTTGCGGACCGCCTGCGCGATGCGTTGCTCGTTTTCTACCAGGGCGAAGCGAACGTAACCCTCGCCGCCAGTCCCAAAACCCATGCCTGGAGACGTTGAAACACGGGCTTCGCTGATGAGGTACTTGGCAAACTCGAGGGAGCCCATTTCTTGGTACGGCTCGGGCACGGGGGCCCAGACAAACATTGTCCCGAGCGGTTTTGGCACGGTCCAGCCGATGCGGTTGAGCCCTTCTACGAGAGCATCCCGGCGAGCCTCATAAATTGCATTGACCACCTTTGGGTACTCCGATGCCTCGTTGAGGGCGACGATCGAGGCGATCTGGATCGGCTGGAACGTCCCGTAGTCAAGGTAACTTTTCAAC
>Ga0335074_10001641_pt1 | contig 30275 bp, 32 predicted proteins | sample Lox_Sample_23_FD_206715 | JGI IMG/M metagenome (GOLD analysis project Ga0335074, IMG submission 206715) | Soil microbial communities from Loxahatchee National Wildlife Refuge, Florida, United States - Lox_Sample_2.3 | ecosystem: Environmental > Terrestrial > Soil > Wetlands | place: USA... | reverse complement strand
CCGGGCGCTGCTGCTCGAATGGCTGGCCCAGGTCCACCGCCTGGCCTGCTCCCGGGGGGAGCCGCGGATCCTGACCGAGGCCGAGCTCGACGAGGTCGCCGCCGAGATGAGCCGCCGCCGCTACGGCCAGGCGCGCGGCAGGCGGGCCGGCGCCTGAGCCGAGCGGCGGCGGGGCTCTAGAGGCAGATCCCGATGCCCAGCAGGTTCAGGCAGTCGGAACCGGACCCGCCCGACTTCTTCTTGGTCGGGCTGGGCGACGGCGTCGAGGACGGCCGCGGATCAGGCGAAGGAGCCGAGGTCGCGGTCGTCGTCGCGACCGGGACCGGCTTACCGGACGCCTGCGGGGCCGGGCCGCCGCCGCCCGCCCCTGACGTGCCGGGCCGCGCCGCCTGGCCCGCCTGGCCGGACTTGCTGCCGTGTGTCGCGCTCCCGCCCGATGCGTTTCCGGACGAGCCGTTGCCGGACCTGACCGGGCCGCCGGCCGGGTCCGCCGCGCCGCCGACGGGCGGCGCCAGCGCCTGAGGCCGCGAGACCGGACCATTCCCCGGCGGCCCGCCGGTCAGCGCCATGGCCGCGGCCATCGCGATCACGACGATCGCCGCGGCGGTCGCGGTCGCGAACACGGCCCGGTAGGTCCAGGCGCTCTCCGGGGCCCGTCGCAGGCGGACGGCGCCGGCCAGGGCCGGGAACAGCACCGGACTGCGCGGCGAACGCCAGCCTGCCTCGGGCGCCGCGCGCAGCGCCCGCCGGATCGCGGCCGCTCGCCCGGCGGCCGAGAGGTCGGCCGAGACGTACACCACCACGGCGCCGTTCTCGCGGCGGGCGAACACCTGCATCCCCGCCGGGAGTTCAACGCGCTTAATACGGATCATGAGGTGCCCTCCCGCCGCCCCGATCCTCGCGATCTTTACATCCGCACGGTCTTCCGGCCGCTCAGCTGCTGCAGGATGAAAGCCCACATCTTCCCGGCGTCGCCGCCCTGCTCGCCGAGGACGACGACCACGTTCTGGCCGCCCGCTTCCAGGACGAGTGTGCTGCCTCCCTCGGGCGGGCGGCGCGCCGCGAGCCTGAGCGGCGAGGGCACGGGTGCCGGGTGGGGTTCGAAGCCCGGCACGTGATTAGGCTCCCCGATTGCCATCCGCCGCTCCCCGTTCGGACTGCCTGACAGGGGTAGGTTACCGGCGATCTCTGGCGTTGCGATAGATACAAGGATGTTACTCGCGAGTCTGACAATTTCCGGCTTATCCCGGCGATGCCTTCCGCTCTATGGTCTTCCGTTCTGGCCTCTTCCACTGGCGCGAGCCCCTCCCACGCCCGCGGGCTCAGCCCCGCCCGAGTTTGGGCCGGGGGCCACCGGGAATTGATCCACCCATGCCGACGGAGGGGCCAGCTCGTTGGGTGCTTTCCATCCGGCTCGGCATCTCCGCGATCTTGGACCTGACCGGCACAACCATCTTCCGTGTGGTCCGCCCGGGCCTGCCCGAACCCCCGCCGCGCGGGTCGCGTCCCGATCCGTTCCGTGCTGCCACGGACACGATCCTGGCCGCGCACCGCGAGGTGGTCGTTCAAGCTCCCGATGAGAGCGAGGTGGCCATGCAGATCCCCGGCAAGAGCGAGGTGGCCGTGCAGGCCTCCCCCAAGACCGGCGTGACGTTACCCGCGTGACCGACAGCGATCACGTGAACGGGCCGGTGCGCAAGCCCGAACCCCGGACCGCCTTCCCGCAGCCGCCGGTGCAGGCCGAAGGCCTCCCGGTTGAGCAGGCGATCATGCTGCGTGATCAGGCGCCCGAACTCTACGACCTGTGGCTCAAGATCGCCAAGGAGAAGGCCGCCACCGCCAACTACGTAGACCGCGCCCCGTACGAGGTGCCCGAGCGACTGGCCCAGGCCGCCCGGCCGCGGGTGCTCGGCGCGCTGATCGTGGTGCTCTCCTTCTGCGGCTACCTGGCCTGGCTCGGCGGCCCCGGCCCGTACATCGGCGGCCTGATCGCGATCTTTGACCTGGCCGCGATGCTCGGGATCTTCTTCGGCCTGCGGCCGGACCACATCAACGAACCCCGTCGCGACGGCCGCAAGCCCTTAGCACGGGTCGGCCAGCTGTGGCAGCAGGCGCGGGCCGGGTCGGGCGCGCGGGGGTGCGTGGCGGAACTGGCTGGGCATTTGTCAGCGCCGGGAGCGTTTTCGCTACTGTAGAGGCGTGGTGGTCCGGGGATCATCGGAAGCTGAGCCCGCCGGGCCGCTGTCCGGTTTGCTGGTGGCAGACTTCTCTCGCGTCCTGGCCGGTCCCTATTGCACGATGCTGCTGGCCGACCTCGGCGCCGACGTGATCAAGGTGGAGAGCCCGGCCGGCGATGACACGCGGCGCTGGGTTCCGCCGGTGCGGGACGGTGTCTCCACCTACTTCCTGGCCATCAACCGGAACAAGCGGTCCGTGGCGCTCGACCTGCGCGACGAGACCGACCTGGCGGCGGCCGCCGAGCTGGCCCGCCGGGCCGACATCATGGTTGAGAACTTCAAGCCCGGCGGCCTGCGCAAGTACGGCCTCGATTACGCCACGGTCAGCGCGGCGAATCCCGGGATCATCTACGCGTCGATCACCGGGTTCGGCGCCGAGGGCGGCAAGGACCTGCCCGGCTACGACCTGGTGGTGCAGGCCATGTCCGGGCTGATGAGCCTGACCGGTGACCCGGACGGGCCGCCGTACCGGGCCGGGATCTCGGCGTTCGACGTCATCGCCGGCCTGCACACGGCCATCGGCATCCTGGCCGCCCTGCACCACCGCACCCGCACCGGCCGGGGTCAGCTCGTCCAGGCCAGCCTGCTGTCCTCGGCGCTGTCCGGCATGGTGAACCAGACCAGCGCCTACGCCGCGGGCGGGGTGGTCCCGTTCCGGATGGGCAACTCGCATCCCAGCCTGTTCCCGTACGAGCCGCTGCCCACCGGCGACGGCGACCTGATCGTGACGGCCGGGAACGACGTCCAGTTCCGCAAGCTGTGCGAGGTGCTGGGCGCGCCCGAGCTGGCCGATGACCCGCGTTTCGCCGCCAACGCGGGCCGCACCGCGAACCGGGAGGAGCTGCGCCCGCTGCTGGTCGGGCGGCTCAAGCTGCGTTCGGCCGCCGAGTGGTTCCGCGAGCTGGTCGGGGCCGGCGTGCCCTGCGGCCCGATCAACACGGTCGACGGCGGCATCGCGTTCGCCGAGGAGATCGGGCTGGACCCGGTGGTGACCGCGGGCGAGGGCGAGGCCGGGATGCCGACCGTCCGGCACCCGCTGACGTTCTCGCAGACCCCGCCGCGCTACCACCTGCCCCCGCCCGGGCTCGACGAGCACGGCGAACAGATCCGGGCCTGGCTTACCGCCCCGCCGGAGGAGGATCCCGATCGATGACTGAGGCCGTGCCCCGCTTTCCGACATCGCTCGGCGTCTCGGACGCGGACAGCATCACGCTGCTCGGCCAGGATCTCGCCGCCGACCTGATGGGCCAGGTCTCCTTCGGCGAGCTGGCGCTGTGGCTGGTCACGCAGCAACGACCGACCACCTCGCAGGTCCGGGTGTTCGAGGCGGTGCTGGTGGCGCTGGCCGATCACGGATTCACCCCGACCGCGATCGCGGCCCGGCTGACCTACCTCAGCGCGCCGGACTCGGTGCAGGGCGCGCTCGCGGCCGGGCTGCTCGGCGGCGGTTCCCGGTTCCTCGGGGTGACCGAGGACACCGGGATGTTCCTGGCCGACGCGCTGGCCGACGCGGGCGAACCCCCCGCCGACGACGCGGGATACGACGCGCTCGCGCTGGCCGCGGTGCAACGGGCCCGGGCGGAGCGGCGCCTGATCCCCGGGCTCGGCCACCCGGTGCACAAGGTCACCGACCCGCGCACGCCGGTGCTGATCAGCATTGCCGAGGAAGAAGGGCTGCGCGGCCCGCACCTGCGGCTGCTGCAGGCCATCGGCCGGGTACACCCGCAGGTACTCGGCCGGACGCTGCCGCTCAACGGCGCGGGCACCTCCGGCGCCGCGCTGGCCGACCTCGGCCTGCCGCCGAGCTTGCTGCGCGGGTTTGCCCTGCTGGCCAGGACGGCCGGACTGCTCGGTCATCTCGCTGAGGAGCAGCGTCATCCGCTCGGGATGGACGTGTACCTGACGGTGGACCGGAACGCCGACTACCGGCCGCCCGAAGCGTAACCAGCCGGGGGCGAGACGGAGCGTAAGGAAACCGATTTGGGCGGGGGATCGGACCGGGTATCTTCTGGCGGACAACCTTAAGTTTCGACAAGCAGGGGATCTGACAGCATGCGCTGGTCACAGCTCTACATCCCAACCCTGCGCGAGGATCCGGCCGAGGCCGACGCGGCCAGCCACCGGCTGCTGCTGCGCGCCGGGTTCATCCGACAGCTCATGGCCGGGCACTACAGCCTGCTGCCGCTGGGCGTGCGGGTGCGCGCCAAGATCATAAACGTGATCCGGGAAGAGATGAACGGGATCGGGGCGCAGGAGTTTCTGCTGCCGAGCATGCAGCCGGCCTGGATCTGGGAGAAGACCGGGCGGCTGGCGGCGATCGGCGAGGAGCTTTTCCGGCTCACCGACCGCAAGGGCGCGGAAATGGTCCTCGGCCTGACCCACGAGGAGATCTTCGCCTACCTCTCGCTCGAGCTGTCGTCCTATCGCGAGCTGCCGCAGTTCTGGTACCAGTTCCAGACCAAGTTCCGCGACGAGCCGCGCCCGAAGAGCGGGCTGCTGCGGGTGCGGGAGTTCACGATGAAGGACTCCTACAGCTTCGACGTCGACGAGGCCGGGCTGGACGTCTCGTTCCAGGCCCACCGGGGCGCGTACGAGCGGATCTTCGCCCGGCTCGGGATCCCGGCCATCGCGGTCGAGGCGTCGAGCGGGAACATGGGCGGCAAGGACTCGATCGAGTTCATGTGCCCGGCCGAGGCGGGCGAGGACCTGGTCGCCACCTGCCCGGCCGGCGACTACGCGGCGAACCTGGAGAAGGCGACCTCCGCACTGCCGCCGATCGAGGACGAGCCGGGCCCGGCCGCGCCCGAGCAGTTGCCCACCCCGGGGGTGCGCACGATCGAGGACCTGGCTACCCAGTACGGCAAGCCGGCCGACCGGCAGATCAAGACGCTGGTGTATGTGATCGGCGGCGACCCGACCCTGGTGCTGCTGCGCGGCGATCACCCGCTGGCCGAGCAGAAGCTGATCGACGCGACCGGAACCGCCGACGTCCGGCCCGCCCAGGCCGACGAGATCCGTGAGGCGCTCGGCGCGTCGCCGGGCAGCCTGGGCGCGGTCGGGGTGAGCGACCTGCCGATCGTCGCCGACCTGGCGCTGCAGGGCCGGCGGAACATGACCACCGGGGCCAACATCGACGGCGTGCACCTCACCGGCGTGGACGTGGCCCGCGACATCCCGGTCGGCCGGTGGGCGGACCTGCGCGAGGTGACCGCGGGCGAGCCGTGCCCGCTGGACGGAACTCCGCTGGAGATCATCCGCGCGATCGAGGTCGGGCACATCTTCAAGCTCGGCCGCAAGTACACGACCGCGCTGGGGGCGTCGGTGCTCGGTCCGGACGGGGCGAGCATCACGCCGATCATGGGCAGCTACGGCATCGGCGTCGAGCGGGCCATGGCGGTGATCGCCGAGGTGCACCACGACGACGTCGGCCTGGTGTGGCCGGTGAACGTGGCGCCGGCCGAGGTCACGGTGCTGCTGCTGTCGCCGAAGGACGAGGCGGTGGTCACGGCGGCGGAGGCCATCTACTCCGAACTGCGGGCGGCCGGGGTGGACACGCTGATCGACGACCGGGACGAGCGGCCGGGTGTGAAGTTCCGGGATGCCGAACTGGTGGGGATCCCGTGCCGGGTCAGCGTCGGCAGCCGTGACCTAGCGGACGGGCTGGTCGAGATCACCAGCCGCGGCACCGGTGAGAAGGAGCGCGTGCCTGCCGCGCAGGCGGTCACGCGCGTGCTGCGGTATCTGTCCGCCCAGCGCGCTTCCGGAGCCTGAGCCGCCCCCTGACCTGGGGACCGAGCTTGGAGGTCCGGGCCGGGCGCTGCGGCTGCGACGCCTGCCGGAGGGCAGTCGGGGCCACAACCCGCTCATTCTGGCTGGCCAGTGCGCTCCAGTCCTGGCTGCTGGACATCGAACCTCCCCGTACGTCAGCGACACCCCGTGTTGTGCCGTGCCGTCATATAAGACACGCCTGAGGCACCGATCGGGCCACTGTCATACGGTCACAAATTCATAACTTCTCGGGCCGTCGCCCGGAAACCGTGAATCAGCAGGTCAGAGGCGCGACCAGGCCTGGGTCAGCACGCTGCGCAGGATCTGCTCGATCTCGTCGAAATGCTCCTGCGTGCAGGTCAGCGGCGGCGACAGCTGGATCACCGGGTCGCCCCGGTCGTCGGCCCGGCAGATCAGGCCGGCGTCGAACAGGGCGTGCGACAGGAAGCCGCGCAGCAGCCGCTCGGACTCGTCGTCGGTGAACGTCTCGCGCGTGGCCTTGTCCTTGACCAGTTCGATCCCGTAGAAGTAGCCGTCGCCGCGGACGTCGCCCACGATCGGAAGGTCGCCGAGCTTCTCCAGCGTGGCCCGGAACCCGGCCTCGTTGGCGCGGACGTTGCCGAGCAGGTCCTCCTTCTCGAACACGTCCAGGTTGGCCAGGGCGACCGCGGAGGAAACCGGGTGGCCGGCGAACGTCACACCGTGCAGGAAGGTCGCGGTGTCCTCGGTGAACGGCTCCATCAGCCGGTCGCTGACCACCATCCCGCCCATGGGGGAGTAGCCCGAGGTGACGCCCTTGGCGAAGGTGATGACGTCGGGCTGGTAGCCGTAGCGCTCGGAGCCGAAGTAGTAGCCGAGGCGGCCGAACGCGCAGATCACCTCGTCGGAGACCAGCAGCACGCCGTGCCGGTCGCAGATCTCCCGGACCCGCCGGAAATAGCCGGGGGGCGGCGGGAAGCAGCCGCCGGAGTTCTGCACCGGCTCCAGGAACACCGCCGCGACCGACTCCGGCCCCTCGCGCAGGATGGCGCGCTCGATCTCGTCGGCGGCCCAGATGCCGAATGCGGTGAGGTCGTCGGCGACGAAGGCCGGGGCGCGGTAGAAGTTGGTGTTGGGGACCCGGACACCGCCGGGCGGCAACGGCTCGAACGGCTCCTTGATCGCGGGCAGGCCGGTGATGGCCAGCGCGCCCATCGAGGTGCCGTGATAGGCGATCTCGCGGCTGAGCACCTTGTAGCGGCCGTACTGGCCAGTGATCTTGAAGTACTGCTTGGCCAGCTTCCAGGCCGACTCCACCGCCTCGGAGCCGCTGGTGGTGAAGAAGACGCGGTTCAGATCGCCCGGCGCCAGGTCGGCGAGCCGCTCGGCCAGTTCGATCGCGCGCGGGTTCGCGTACGACCACAGCGGGAAGTAGGCCAGCTCGCTGGCCTGCCGGGCCGCGGCCTCGGCGACCTCCTTGCGCCCGTGCCCGATCTGGGAGACGAACAGCCCGGCCAGGCCGTCGAGGTAGCGCTTGCCGTGCTGGTCGTAGACGTACTGGCCGGAGCCGCGCACGATGACCGGCACGTCGCTGTTGGTGTACGACGACATCCGGGTGAAGTGCATCCACAGGTTCCGCTTGGCCGCCGTTTGCTGCTCGGCGATCTGCTCGGGGGTCTGCTCGCGCTGCGCGCTCCGGGTCTCGGGCCGGTCCGGTGATGAGGTCATCTGGTCCCCCAGCTGTAGGTCTGCTTGCGCAGCTTTAGATACACGAACGTCTCGGTCGTGGTCACGCTCGGGATCGCGCGGACCCGGCTGAGGATCTCGAGCAGCTCGTCGTCGTCCTCGCAGACGACCTCGATCAGCAGATCGAAGGATCCGGCGGTGATCACCACGTAGTCGATCTCATGCATGCCCGCCAGCTGGTCAGCGACCTGGCCAAGCTCGCCGCTGCACCTGATCCCGATCATCGTCTGGCGGCGGAAGCCCAGCGTCATCGGGTCGGTCACGGCGACGATCTGCATCGCGCCGGCATCGAGCAGCCGCTGGACGCGCTGCCGGACCGCGGCCTCGGACAGGCCGACCGCCTTGCCGATCGCCGCGTAGGAACGCCGGCCATCCTGCTGCAGCTGCTCGATGATCTCCTTGGAGAGGTCATCGAGAAGGAAGCGCAAAGGGCTGGGTCCGTTGCCGCGTTGCTGCCCGCCATCCGTGCGGCGTCGACCGCCCGAGGCCAGGGGAGTCCCTGGCGAATGCGCCATCCGATTGCCTCCTCCGCATGGCAATACTGCCACGTCCGGCGTTCCTGTCAACTGATTCCGCAGGGCCAGGTTGATTTTGCCACTGATTCAATCGCCTGGGCGCGTCGGGGGTTGGCCTGGGCGACGCGGGCGCTGGCGTCGGCTGAGGGGGTCTGGGCGCGGGGATGTGGCGCGGAGCGGAGGGCGGCCCGGGCGCTCGGCGGCGGGGGTGGCCGGGGAACGGAGAGTGGCTCGGGGAGTGTCCGGCCGCGGAAGGTCGTCCGGGAGCGGGGCCCTGACGCGGGCGGTGTCCGGCCGGGCAAGGTTGGCCGCGGTCCGGGGGTGGATGTACCGATGGGCCTGGAGGGCGCCCTTTGGTACATCCATGGACGCTATGCGGGGGGGTTTTGGTCAGGCTGCCCAGATACGGATGCAGGGACGAGCCGGGAAGCGGCTGCCCGGAACCCGGATGCGCTCCGAAACTAGCGGATCATGGTGTGGCGAACGAGGCCGAGCGAGTCTGGCCGGCCGAGTGGCGGGCTGGCGGTCGGCGGTCGGCTGGCGGTCGGCGGTCGGTCGGCGGTCGGCGGTCGGGCTGGCGGTCAGGTGCCGCAGGTGACCTGCGACGGATCGGTGGTGATCCGGTCCTTGCCTTGCACCTCGGACAGCGGCCGGCCGCAGCACGGCAGCAGGTTGTCATCGGGGGACGGGCTACGGTGCGTCACCTGGGACGAGGCCTTGCCGTGATGTTCGTCCCGGCCGCCCCCCGACGGCTCGTTGGTCCCGGTGATTGTCCCGCTGTGGGAGCGAATGCGACGTTCATCACCGGTTTTCCGTTCAGGCTTACGCCTGCGTAGGATGCGGGGTCCCATGGCTGGATACTACGAGCGATTGCTTGAACACCTCCATACCTTTGCTTGACCACAACAAAAAGGTGTCCCGGGCGTCATTGTTGCCCGGCCACCAGGTAAGTGCGAGAAGATCGTATATCAGATATGATCTGAGATATGATGTACGAATGAGCGCGGCCGGGGCATTTCTCACGGCGTCCGTCGGCGCGATCCCGCTGCGGACGGCGGCGGTGCTCGATGCCATCAAGCGCGCGATCCTGGCCGGCGAGCTGCGGCCCGGGCAGAGCCTGGTCGAGGCGGAGCTCGCGCAGCGGCTCGGGGTCTCCAAGACGCCGGTGCGGGAGGCGTTGAAGACCCTGGCCGGGGCAGGTCTGGTCACCATGAGCCCGTACCGGGGCGCGACCGTGCGCACCATCGACGCCGACACCGCGCGGTCCATCTACGACATGCGGCTGCTGCTCGAGCCCGAGGCGGTCCGCCGGGCCGTGCTCCGGGCCGCCGGTTCGGGTGCGGCCGGGATTACGGCCGGAGGCGGGCTCGACGGAACCGGGGACGCGGGTGGGTTCGAGGCTGCGCGCAGGGCGCTGGACCGGGCCGACGCCGCCTCCGACGAGGCCGAGCGGAGCCTGGCCAACCGCGAATTTCACCGAGCGCTGTACCTGGACTGCGGCAACCCGCTACTGGTCGGGGTCCTGGACGATCTGCGCGACCAGACGGCGCTGCTGTCCGCCGCGGCCTGGCAGCAGGAGCCGTCCTGGCGGCAGGAGGCCGGCGAACACCGGGCCATCCTGGCCGCGGCGACCGCCGGCGACGCCGACCACGCGGCCCGGCTGGCCGCGGCGCACATCGGAAGCTTTGCCGCGCGCCATTTCCCCGGAGCAGGCCACCTGCGCGGAGCCGCCCGCGGGCCGGGCCAGGGATCAGGCGACGGACCACGCCTCGAAGAAGTCCAGTGAACCGGGAGCGCCAGTGAGTCTTGACCCCGTTACCGCCGAACGGCTGAAGAGCGTCCTCGCCACGGTCGTGGCGATCCCGGTCACGCCGTTCGATGACGTCGGGCAGGTCGACTGGGAGGCGCACGCCCGGGTGGTCCGGCGGCTGGCCGAGGGCGGCGTCACGGTCATCACGCCCAACGGGAACACCGGCGAGTTCTACACGCTGACCCCGGACGAGGCGCGGCGGGTGACCGAGTCCGCGATCAAGGCGGTCAAGGCGGCGGAGGCGGCCGGGAGCCGCGCCGAGGTCCTGGCCGGTGTCGGCCTCGACACGGTCACCGCGATCGATGCGGCCCGGCACGCCGCGGACGCGGGCGCCAGCATGATCATGATCCACCAGCCGGTGCATCCTTATCTGTCTGCCGAGGGCTGGCTCGAGTACCATCAGGCCGTCGCGGGGGCGGTGCCCGACACCGGCGTCGTCCTGTACGTCAGGGACACCCGGATCGGGGGCGAGCTGATCCGCCGGCTCGGCGAGAGCTGCCCGAACGTGATCGCCGTCAAGTACGGGGTACGCGACCCGGTGCTGTTCGCGGCCGCGGCCAGAGACGCCGGCGCGGGCCGGTTCACCTGGCTGGCGGGCCTGGCCGAGCTGACCGCGCCGGGCCTGTGGGCCGTGGGGGCGCAGGGGTTCACCTCGGGCCTGGTCAACGTGGCCCCGGCGATCCCGGCCGCCATGCTGGCCGCTTTGCGCCGGGGAGACTTCGAGGCCGCGATGACCACATGGGATGCGATCAGGGCGTTCGAAGAATTGCGTGGCGCGGATTCCTCGGCCGACAACGTCAGCGTCGTCAAGGAGGCGCTGGCCCAGATCGGCGTGTGCGGGCGCACCGTCCGGCCGCCGAGCCGGCTGCTGCCCGGCCCGGCCCGCGAGAAGGTCGCCGGGATCCTCGCCGCCTGGGGCATGGACCGAGCGGAGGCGCCGGCATGAGCGGGAAGGGAAAGGCGGCCGTGACGGCCGGTCGCAAGACCCCGGAGCAGCTGCGCAGCTACCGGTGGTTCGGCGGCGACGAGCCGGCCGGGCAGGCGGGCATGCGCGCGGTCAGCCATCGCTCGCGGATGCGCCAGCTCGGTTACGCGGGCGAGGACCACCTCGGCAAGCCGGTCATCGCGATCCTGAACACCTGGTCCGACATCAACCCCTGCCACATGCACCTGCGGGAGCGGGCCGAGCACGTCAAGCAGGGGGTCTGGCAGGCCGGCGGGTTCCCGCTGGAGTTCCCGGTGTCCACGTTGTCGGAGACGTTCCAGAAGCCGACCCCGATGCTGTACCGCAACCTGCTCGCGATGGAGGCGGAGGAGCTCCTCCGCTCCTATCCGGTCGACGGCGCGGTGCTCATGGGCGGCTGCGACAAGAGCACGCCGGCGCTGCTCATGGGGGCGGCGAGCGCGGGCATCCCGGCCATCTTCGTCCCCGCCGGGCCGATGCTGCGCGGCAACTTCCGCGGCACGCCGCTCGGCAGCGGCACCGACCTGTGGAAGTACTGGGACGACTACCGGGCCGGACTGATCGGCGAGTGCGAGCTGAGCGAGCTCGAGGGCGGGATCGCGCGTTCGCCCGGTCACTGCATGACGATGGGGACCGCCTCGACCATGACCTCGGCGGCCGAGGCACTCGGCATGACCCTGCCCGGGGCCGCGTCCATCCCCGCGGTCGACTCCGCGCACTACCGGATGGCGTCGGCCAGCGGCCGGCGGATCGTCGAGATGGCCTGGGACGGCGTCACGCCCGGCCAGATCCTGACCCGGGAGGCGTTCGAGGACGCGGTCGCGACCGTGCTCGCGCTCGGCGGCTCGACCAACGCGCTGATCCACCTGATCGCGATGGCCGGGCGCTGCGGCGTCCCGCTCACCCTGGACGACTTCGACGCGCTGGCCCGGCGCATCCCGGTGCTGGCCAACGTCCGGCCGGGCGGCGCCTACCTGATGGAGGACTTCTACTACGCGGGCGGCCTGCCCGCGCTGCTCGGCCAGCTGGCCACGGTGCCCGGAGCGCTGCACCCCGATCGCCCGACCGTCTCCGGCTCGGGCTTCGGCGCCAGCTACACCGGTGCGGCGGTGCACAACGAGGACGTGATCCGGTCACCGGACCGGGCCCTGTCCGCCGAGGGCGGGATCGCCGTGCTGCGCGGCAACCTGGCCCCGGGCGGCGCGGTCATCAAGCACATCGCCGCGGAGCCCCGGCTGCTCAAGCACACCGGTCCCGCGGTGGTGTTCGACAGCTACCAGCAGATCCGCGAGCGCATCGACGACCCGTCGCTGCAGATCACCGCCGACTCGGTGCTGGTGCTGCGCAATTCGGGCCCGACGGGCGGCCCGGGCATGCCCGAGTACGGGATGCTGCCCATCCCCAGGTACCTGCTGGCCCAGGGCGTGCGCGACATGGTGCGGATCTCGGACGCTCGGATGAGCGGGACCAGCTACGGGGCCTGCGTCCTGCACATCTCGCCGGAGTCGTACGCGGGCGGACCGCTGGCGCTGGTCCGCACCGGCGATCAGATCACGCTGGACGTGGCGGCCAGGGCGCTGCTGCTGGAGATCACGGACGCGGAGCTGGAGCTCCGGAGGGCGCAGTGGCATCCGCCGGCGCCGAAGTACCAGCGGGGGTACGGGGCCCTCTACAGCGATCACGTCACCCAGGCCGACCAGGGCTGTGACTTCGACTTCCTCGCCCGGCCCGGCGCCACCGCCGAGCCCGACCCCCGCTAGGTACAGGAGGAACCGCCATGCCCCGCCCCATTGACCGCCGCTGCATGCTGCGGCTGTCCGCGATCGCCGGTGCCACGGCCGCCGCGGCCCCGCTGCTGGCCGGCCAGGCCAACGCGGCCAGCGCGGCCAGCGCGGCCACGGCCGCCCGCACCGCTTAGCCGGATTCCCCGGCCGGCTGCCCGCCGACCGCGCCGCCGACCGGATCGTCGCCTCGGTGCGGCTGCCCTGGTTCCCCGACCGCTTCGTGAACAGCGTGAACCTGCAGGCCGGGCACCGGGTCAAGACCAACACGAACTCCCCTCCGGCCGGGACGTCCCGGACGCGTGGGTCAGCGCCGGCCAGGTCATCAGCCTGGCGAACTTCCCGACCACCGGCGGCCGGCACCTCGGGCTGACCATCGGACGCTCGACGCGTGCGGCGGCGACTGCCTGATCATCACCAGCCGGCGCACCAGGCTGAACCATCCCAAGGTGTTCCGCGTCCGCGACCGGTCAGACGCCGGGCGAAATGTCTGGCCTGGTCAGGCGGTCTAACTCCGGTCAGACTTGGAGTGTTGGAGCGTTCGGGCCACAACGGTCACAGCGGGCGGCCGCTGCCAGAGAGGCGTCGCGGATATGGGCAAGGAACGGTTGCAGCGCTACAGCCTCGCGGGCCCGGAGAACCAGGCGGCGACGGCGGCCGGCCTGGCGGGCGCGGACTGGTTCCGCAGCGACGTGCCCCGCAAGCGGATGAAGGAGCTGATGCGGCGCTCCGACTACCCCGCGATCCGGGACACCGTGATCTGGCTCGGCCTGATCGCAGCGTCCGGCGGCCTGGCCATCGCGTTCTGGGGCACCTGGTGGGACCTGCCGATCTTCCTGGTCTACGGCACGCTCTACGGCTCCACGTCGGACTCCCGCTGGCATGAGACCGGGCACGGCACCGCGTTCAAGACGCGCTGGCTGGACGAGGGCCTCTACCAGCTCGCCTCCTTCATGATCATGCGCGATCCGACCATCTGGCGGTGGAGTCACGCCCGGCACCACACCGACACGCTGGTCCTGGGCCGGGACCCGGAGATCGCGGCCATGCGCCCGGCCCGGCTGGCCCGGCTGATCGCCAACTTCGCCGGCCTGGTCGACGTGCCGATCGCGTTCCGGCTGATGTTCCTGCACGCGGCCGGGCGGCTCAGCCCCGACGAGGCCGACTTCGTGCCGGAACCCGAGCGGCACAAGGTGTACCGGACCGCCCGCATCCACCTGGCCATCTACGCGGTCACGATCGCGCTGGCCATCGGGCTGCGGTCGTGGCTGCCGGTGCTGCTGATCGGCGGGCCGCGCCTGTACGGTGCCTGGCTGCTCAACGTCTACGCCCTCACCCAGCACGCGGGCCTGGGCGAGAACGTGCTCGACCACCGGCTCAACACCCGCACGGTGAAGATGTGCACGGTCAACCGGTTCCTGTACTGGAACATGAACTACCACGTGGAGCACCACATGTTCCCGCTGGTCCCGTACTACCGGCTGCCGGAGCTGCACGAGGAGATCAAGCACGACTGCGCGCCGGTCTACCCCTCGATCTGGGCCGCCTACCGGGAGATCATCCCGGCGATCCTGCGCCAGCTCCGGGACGAGGAGCACTACGTCCGCCGCGAGCTGCTGCCCGGTGCCACGCCGCTGCACGTGCCCACGCCGGCCAACGACGGCCGGGGCCTGCCGCTGGCCGCCGCGACCGCGGCCTGACCGCGGCCTGACCGCGATGGCCGAATGGATAGCCGCCTGCGCGGCCGGCGACATCGACCCCGAGGACGTGATCCCGTTCGGCCACGCCGGCCGCGCGTACGCGATCTACCGGTCGCCGGACGACACCTACCACGCCACCGAGGGCCACTGCACCCACGAGCAGACGCTGCTGTGCGACGGCCTGGTCGAGGGCGGCGTCATCGAGTGCCCCAAGCACAACGGCCGCTTCGACTACACCAGCGGCAAGGCGCTCGGCGCCCCGGTGCTCGTCGACCTGCGCACCTACCCGGTCAAGGTCGAGAACGGCACCGTCTACATCGACGTCGGCTGAGCGCCTGCGCGCCGGTCAGTCCAGGCTGAGGTCGACGATCACCGGGGCGTGGTCGCTCGGCCCGTGGCCCTTGCGCGCCTCGCGATCGACCCAGGCGTCAGTGACCGCCCCGGCAAACGCCGGGTTCGCGTACACCAGGTCGATGCGCATGCCCATGCCCTTATGGAACGAACCGGCCCGATAGTCCCAGTACGTGAACGGATGCGGGCCCTTGGCGATGCGCGGCACCACGTCGGTCAGCCCGGTGTCGCGCAGCGCGGCCAGCGCCGCCCGCTCGGCCGGGGTGACGTGGGTGGAATCGACGAACACCGCCGGATCCCAGACGTCGTCGTCGGTCGGGGCGACGTTGTAGTCGCCCATGACCGCGAACGGCCGTTCGCCCGCCGCGTCCTCCGCGACCGCCGCCCGCAGCGCCTCCAGCCAGCGCAGCTTGTAGCCGTACTGGGGGTCGCTGGGCGTCCGCCCGTTCGGCACGTACACCGAGCGCACCCGCACCGGCCCGCACGTCACGGCCAGGGTGCGGGCCTCGTGTGCGCCGGTGTCCGGGGGCCCGGGATCCCCGGGCAGGCCGGGCGCGACGTCGGCGAGCCCGACCCGGGACAGCACCGCCACCCCGTTCCAGCGCCCCTGGCCGAGCTGGGCCACCTCGTAGCCGAGCGGCGTGACCGCGTCGGCCGGGAAGTCATCGGGGCCGACCTTGGTCTCCTGCAGGCACACCACGTCGGGGGCGGCCTGCTCCAGCCAGTCCACCAGGCGCGGCCGGCGGGCCAGCACCGAGTTCACGTTCCAGGTCGCGATCCGCACCCCGCCATCCAACCAGGCCTGGCCATGCCCGCGGGCGCTGCGTGGCACGTTGTGCAACCGACGACCGGGCAATAGCGTTCCGCTATGCCAAACGATTGGCCCGCCGCGTCGTATCAGAACTGGCGCGAGACCTGCGACACGCTGCACGCGCACAGCCAGGTGCTCGGCAAGCTCGCCGCCCGGCTGGCCCCGCCCGAGCCGCAACTGCAGCACGCCGCGCTGCGGCTGACCGCCCGCGGCTGGGAAACCGCGCCGCTGCCGGCGCCCGACGGGACCGGGTCCATGGTCGTCCTGCTCGACCTGCGCACCCACGAGGCGGTCGTCGAGCACAGCAACAGCGTGGTCAAGCGGATCGAGCTCACCCCGGACCGGCCGGTCGCGCAGGTGACCCGCGACGTGCTGGACGCGGTGCGCGAACTCGGCGGCGAGGTCGAGATCGACCAGACACCGCAGGAGGTGCCCTGGCGGGTGCCCCTGGACGAGGACTACGACCACGCACGCTATGTCCGGGAGCAGGTCGATGACTACTTCGGGGCGGCGACCCAGGCCGCGCTCGTGCTGGCGGCGTTCCGCGCCCCGTATCGCGGCCGGTCCACGCCGGTGAACGCGTGGTGGGGCTCGTTCGACCTCGCGGTCAGCCTGTTCTCCGGCCTGCCCGCCGAGCCGCCGTCCGATGACTTCATCATGCGCAACGCGATGAACGCGCAGGAGGTCGCCGTCGGCTGGTGGCCCGGCGATGAGCGGCACCCCACCGCGGCGTTCTACGCCTACGCGCACCCGGCGCCGGCCGGGTTCGAGAACGCCTCGCTGCCGCTGGCGCAGTGGGACGGGGCGCTCGGCGAATACGTCCTGGAGTGGGACGACGTCTGCGCCCAGCCGGACCCGTTCGGCGCGGCCCTGGAGTTCGCACGCGCCGCCTTCCGGCACGCGTGCGCGGTGTGCGGGTGGGACATGCACCTGGCCGCGAGCATCGACGCGACGCCGCCCCCGGTCACCTGATCCGGCCCCGGGCCGGCGGTGCATTACGGTGCTGCCATGCCGACCGTTCTCATCACCGGCGCCGCGGGCATCGTCGGGACCATCCTGCGGCCGAGGCTCGCCCGCCCGGGAAGAACCCTGCGCCTGCTTGACCTCAGGCCGATCACGCCCGGTCCGGCCGAGGAGGCGGTAAAAACCTCAATCACCGATTTTAACGCCCTGACCGCCGCCTGCCAGGGCGCCGAAGCGGTGATCCATCTCGCGGGGATCCCCGGCGAAGCCCCGTGGCCGGAGATTCTCGAGATCAACATTGACGGCACCCGTACCGTGCTGGAAGCCGCCCGCCGGGCCGGGGTGGGCCGGGTGATCTACGCCTCCTCGAATCATGCGGTCGGCTTCGCCCCCCGGTCGGCGTTCCCGGTCCCGGACTACGCGTTCCCCGCGCCGGACACCTACTACGGGGTGTCCAAGGCGGCCGGCGAGGCGCTGGCCGCGCTCTACCACTACCGGTACGGGCTGGATGCGATCTGCGTGCGCATCCTGACCTGCGACGAGCGCCCGAAAAACGTGCGCGCGCTGTCCACCTGGCTGTCACCGGACGACGCCGGCCGCCTGTTCGAGGCCTGCCTGTCGGTGCCGAGCCCCGGCTACCGGGTGATCTTCGGGGTGTCCGCCAACACCCGCGGCGGCTGGGTCTCGCTGGATGAGGCCCGGGCCCTCGGCTACCAGCCCCGCGACGACGCCGAGGCCTACGCGGCGGAGGTCATCGCGGCCCACGGCGAGCCGGATCCGGACGACCCGGTGCTGGCTCACCTGGGCGGCGACTTCACCCGGCCCGGCCCGGCCGGCGACGACCCGCCCTGACCTGCGCGGCGTTCAGCGGGGCAGGTCGGACGGGCGGAGGCGGTACTGCTGCAGCCGCAGGTCGTGATACTTCTCGGTCTCGCCGACCCATTCCATGCCGATCCGGCGTACCGTGCCCTCGGCCCGCGCGTTGGTCGGCCGCACCAGCGCGATGACCTGCTCCAGGCCCTGCTCGAAGCCCCACCCGGCGAGGGCGAGCCCGGTCTCGGTGGCGTAGCCCCGGCCCCAGGCGTCCGGGCGCAGCTGCCAGCCCATCTCGTACTCCTCGTCGGGCGGCAGCGGCAGCAGGGTCGCCCCGCCGACCAGCGTGCCGTCGTCGCGCAGCTCGATCGCCCAGCGGCCGCCCGGGGTCAGCAGCCTGGCCCCCTCGCCGATCCACTGCTGCAGGACCAGCCGCATCGCCGCCTCGTCGCCGACCCGGTCCATCGCCGGGGACAGCCAGCGCGCGACCTCGTCGGCGCCGTAAGCAGCCAGGGCAGCGGGGGCGTCGTCGACCCGCCACGGGCGCAGCACCAGGCGTTCGGTAACAAGATGGGAAGCCACCCGTCCACGATATCCGGGGTGTCCCCGCGAGCCGGATGCCTCGTCCGGCAACCGCCTTGTTAGCGTGGGCAGCGCCGATGCCGATAGATCATCCGGAGGGGCTATGACCGCGACGGCGCCGAGCCGGATACCCGCGGGCGCGACCGAAGCGGGCGACGGGATCCTGGTCGGCCGCGGTCCGGTCCGGATTGACGCGTTCATCGACTTCCTGTGCCCGTTCTGCCGCCGGTTCGAGCTCGCATCGGGACCGGCTCTGGCCCTGATGGTGGCCGACGGCCAGATCAGCGTGGCCTACCACCCGATGAACTTCCTCGACGAGGCGTCGACCACGCAGTACTCGACACGCGCGACCGCCGCCTCGGGCTGCGCCGCGGACCGGGGCCGGTTCGTCGAGTACGCGCATGCCCTGTTCGAGAACCAGCCGCACGAGGGCGGGCCGGGGCTGAGCGACGCCGAGCTCGTGGACGTCGCCGCACTCGCCGGGATAACCGGGCCGGAGTTCGCCGCCTGCGTCGCCGACGGCCCCTATCTGGAGTGGCCGTCCTACGTCACCGCGCGCGCGACCGGCGCCGGTGTCAGCGGCACCCCGACCGTGCTGGTCGCCGGGACCGAGGTCAGCCCCGACCCGAAGTCGATCACCGCCGCCGTGGCCCAGGCCGCCCGGCAGTCAGGATTGTGACGCGGCCCGGGCCCTGGCGGAGTTCTCCTCCGCCAGGGTGCCGCCGGGCGATGACGCTTCAGGATTTGAGGAAGTTCAGCAGGTCGTTGTTGAACTCGTCCTTGTAGGCGGTGGTCTGGGCGAGGCCGTGCGATGCGCCGGGGTAGATCTTCAGGGTCGCGTCCTTGACGATCTTCGCGGACTGCAGCGCCGCCGCCCCGATGGGCACGATCTGGTCGTCATCGCCGTGGATGATCAGCGTCGGCACGTCGATCTTCTTGAGGTCCTCGGTGGTGTCGGTCTCCGAGAAGGCCTTGACGCAGTCGTAGGCACCCTTGACGCCGACCGTCATGCACATCTGCCAGAACCAGTCCCGCAGGCCCTGGGAGACGGCGGAACCGGGCCGGTTGGCGCCGTAGAAGGGCGTGCTGAGATCCCGGTAGTACTGGGACCGGTCGGTGGTGATGCCGTCCCGGATGGCGTCGAAGACCTCGATGGGCGTGCCGGCCGGGTTGGCGCTCGTCTTGAGCATGAGCGGCGGGATCGCGCTGAGGAGCACGGCCTTGGCCGCCCGCGAGGTGCCGTGGCGTCCGATATAGCGGGTGACCTCGCCGCCGCCGGTCGAGTGGCCGACCAGGACCACGTCGTGCAGGTCGAGCGTTTCGATGAGCGCGGCGAGGTCATCGGCGTAGGTGTCCAGGTCGTTGCCGCTCCATGGTTGCCCGGAGCGGCCACCCCCGCGGCGGTCGTGGGCGATCGCCCGGTAGCCGTGTGCGGCGACCAGGAACAGCTGGTCGTCCCAGGCGTCGGCGGTGAGCGGCCAGCCATGGCTGAAGACGACCGGCTGGCCGCTGCCCCAGTCCTTGTAGAAGATCTCGGTGCCGTCCGTGGTGGTGATGGTGCCCATCGGGCTTCTCCTTTGCGGCGTGCGCCCGGGAACCGGTGGCTCCCCTGACAACACTCAGCCTGCGGATCGGCACGACGAGCAGCATCTGTTAAATGACCACGGGCGTCGTTCCAGTCAGATCCGCGGGCGCACTCAGTCGGGATCGGGCCGTCCCGTGCCTGCCGCTTCGGTCCGACATCGAGGCGACCAGCAGCACGACGCCGACCGGAACGTTGACGAAGAAGACCAGCCGCCAGGTGACCTCGGCCAGCAGGCCGCCGAGCACCGCGCCCGAGGCGAAGCCCGCCGAGACCACCGCGCCGTAGATGCCCAGCGCGTGGCTGCGCTCCCGCTCCCCCGGCCAGCTCGTGACCAGCAGGGACAGGCCGGCGGGCGCCAGCACCGCCGCGCCGATCCCCTGCACCACCCGGGAGGCGATCAGCAGCGCGGGTTCGACCGCCAGTCCGCCGGAGATGCTGGCCGCGACGAACACGACCAGGCCGATCCGGTACAGCCTGGCCCGGCCGTAAACGTCGGCCAGGCGCCCGCCCAGCAGCAGGAACCCGCCGAAGGTGACCGCATAGCCGCTGACCAGCCACTGCAGCGTCGTCGTGGGGACGTGCAAGTCCCTCTGGATCGAGGGCAGCGCCACGTTGACGATGGTGAAGTCGAGCACCACCATGAACTGGGCCATCGCCAGCGACAGCAGCAACGCCGTCCCCGCGCGCGGCCTGTCAACGGCTGGGACCTGATCACCGGGACCGGGCACGGACATGAGTCCAGTTTCCACGCCCCGGCCCAGCCCGGCCCAGACCGCCCCGTTCGTCATCAGCCGTAACGGCGAGTGGATGGATGACCGGAACCGGGCGACCCTGCTACGCCGTGCTGGTTCTAGCGTCGGTCGTCGTCGCGACGCTGCTTAACGCCGAGCCGGTCGCGGAGCCATGTGACGGCCGTGGCCAGCACCGGCGGCAGCGTGATCACGGTGACCACGGCGCTGCCCGCGTTGCCCTGGGCCGTCTGCAGTACTATCCACGCCGTCAGCGGGCCCAGTAATGCCCACGGCCGGACGTCTGACCGAAGGAGCCAATGCAGTGCCTTGCATCCCCATCGCGTCAGCCGGCTCGCCGCGATCCGGTGCGCCGTCCCGGCGTAACGGGCGTCCCATCGCGGGCTGCGCAACATGACGCTCAGCCGGGGCAGCCCCAGTATCAGCTGCCAGGCGAACCGGCGGCGGCCGTGCCGGTCAGCGGGTGTCCGCAGCTCGGCGGCCCATTCCTCCAGATAGCGGCCCCGGGCCGCCGCGGGCAGCACGAGCGAGCCCAGTCGAAGGGCGCACAGCGTGGCCGTTATCCCGCCGCTGCCGTCCCCGGTGAGGACGTCAATCCGGTGCTGCGCCAGTTCTTCCAGTTCATCAGCGACAACCGCCCAGCCCAGCCGCCGGGCCCGCGGCACCAGCAGTTCCAAGGTTTCCCGTGACCGGGTCAGCTGCTTGCCGGTCTCCACGTACTCGATCGTCCGCATGTTGTGCAAGCGATCAAGCAGTTTCAGGATGACGACCCGGTCGTCATCGCGCTCGGCTGCGCCGAGCCGGAACGCCGAGAGCCGCTCAACCAGATCGGCGACGTCGTCGCCGAACTGATCCCGCACCAGTTCGGGCTCGCAGTCGGTATCTTCCACTACGTCGTGTAGCAAGGCCGCGCACACCATGATGCAGTCCAGGCGCGCCGCCGCAGCGGCTTCGGCAACCGCGAGCGGGTGGGTGATGTAGGGGTCCCCGCTCTTTCGCAATTGCCCTTGATGCCACCGTGCCGCGAATTCATAGGCGCCGCGCACCTGGTCCAGTTCGGCCGAACCGAACCTGCCCGACAGCTCAGCCAGGAGCGGCTCGACCGGACTGTGCGGCGACCGCGGTGTCATGACCGCGCTCCCGCCGTCCGCAGCCGTGCGGCCGCCTTCAGGCGGCTGGTCTCGGCGGCCTGCAGGGCGATCTTGGCCTGTGCCGCCCCGTCCCTGGTCAGTTGGTAGTACCTGCGCCTGGGGCGCCCCGCGGGGACGTGCACATCCGGCTCCTCCCATTCGCTTTCCAGCCAGCCGAGGCCTTCCAGCCTGGCCAAGATGGGATAGACCGTCCCGCTCGGCTGCCCCGTGGCCGCGCAGAGCTCAAACCCGTGAATCCGCCGCGTGGGCTCCGCGATCAGCTCCCCGAGCACCAGCTGGGTCGGCAGGGTCATCCGTGGCATCTTTCTCGACATAACTAGAACTCTACATAGGGTGCGGGCGCGGCGGCACTGCCCGGAAAGACAGGACATGCTTACCGCCCAGGCCGCCCGGCAACCGGCCCGGCCCGGCCCGCCGGCAATGAGGATCGGGCTAGCTGGGGCGGGGGCTGGGGCTGGTCAAGCCGGCCAGCAGCGGGACGAGCACCTGCGCGTCGGGACTGCCCCAGCCGGTTACCGGGTCCCAGCCGGGAGCGGTCGGGTATCCCGCCGTGCCGGCCGGATACGGCAAGGTCAAGGTGTTGTTGCCGGTCGTGATGTCGTGGAATGCCTGGTGGTAGCCGGTGCCGCGGGCGATGCCGTAGATCGTGGAGTTAACCGGGCCGAGGTCGTGCTGCGCGTACTGGTCGGCGAGCGCTATGAGTCCCGCCCACAGCGGCGCGGAGTTGCTCGTGCCCGCGGCCGAGGTGATCGATGTCTTGCCGCCGACGGAGAAGACCATCGGGGGAGCGCCCTGCTGGTCAGCGTCGGCGGCCACGTCGGGCACGCCCCTCATCGCCCCGATCCCGGGGACGCCGTCCTGGTAGGCGGGACGGGCGAACAGGTGGCTGAAGCCGCCAGCGGATGCCTCGGGTTCCGTGTCGAAGGCGGTTCCCTGATTCCAGGCGGTCTCGCTGACGTACCCGCCGGTCGAGGGATCCACGGTGAGCGTGGTGCCGCCAACGGCCAGCACGAGCGGATCGGAGGCCGGCAGGCTGACCTCCTTGACCGCCGTCGCCCCGGCCCACGTGTCGCTGAACGCGCCGAAGTTTCCTGAGGCGGCGGTCACCGTCACGTGGCTGGCGGCCGCCGTCGCCAGCGTCGACTGCATCTGGGCGACCTGAGCCGTGGTGAAGGCGTGTTCCCCCAGGCTGAAACTGATCGAGGCCACATCGGTGTCCGAGACGGCGAGCCGCAACCCGGCGAGCATGTCGGCCGTCGCCGATGCGGCGCTGGCCAGGGCGTTTTCGGGTATCAAGACCACCCGCAGGGTGGCGGCCGGCGCGACCAGGTGCACGATCTCGAGGTCCGCGACCTCCTCGACGCTCGCCTGCCAGGGCGAGGCCGAGCCGGCCAGGGCGGTCACGGTCTTGATCTGCGCGGCGGGCAGGTGGAACAGGCGGTCGAATGCCTTCAGATCCTGACGGATGTCCGTGGAGGCGGCCGGGAAAAAGCCAGAGGCCGGGACGGCCCCGGGGTTGGCGGGCGGGCCCGCCGGCGTGTTGGGGGCCGGGGCCGGGTCCAGGACCGTCACCGTTTCGCCGCGGCCGTCGATCCCGTCGTCCAGCAACGGCTGGATGCCGTACGCGACCCGCAGCAGGTGCGGTGCATAGCAGGTGGCCGGGGCGAGCAGGCAGCCGGGATCGGTGCTGGATACCGCGGAATGGGTCGGCGGGTGCTGGGCCGGGGCATGGGAGCCGGTCGCGCATCCTGCCACCAGGACCACGGCCAGCAGCGCGGTGAGCACGCGCGCTCGCGGGGAGCGGGTCAGCCGCGCCCATTGGTTACGGTCGTGCATCTGGGTCTCCTCGGCCGGGGTCGCCGGGTCCTTCGGCCGGACAGCGCTCAGCCACCGGTGCACTGCTTGCTGGCATGCACCAGGCCGAGGCTGACGCCGATAAAGCCGTACGGATTGCTGGAATCATTGAGGTACACCCCGGCGCCGGCGGGCAGGGCCGAGGGGCGGATCACGACGGCGGCGGCGGGTGGCAGCGGTGCCGGGAAGATTTTGCCGAGCAAGCCCCGGCCGGCCGCGTAGGGCCGGCACGACGGCGGGCGCCCCTGACCGTAGAAGGTAACGACGGCCGGGACGCCGTCCGCGCGCAGCGTGCGCTGCAGTCCGGCCGGGTCGTACAGCTCGCGGATGGTGACGGAGATCGTGCCGCCGCGCTGCTTGGCGACCGTCCAGGCCATCAGCTCGGTTCGGGCACGGTGGCTGGCCGGGTGACTGGCGGTCAGCAGCGCGGTCGCGGCCACGGCGGCGATGGCCACCGCGGCCAGGCCAGGAATACGGCGCCGCGCGCGCACGGTGCGGCCACGCCTGCGGATCTGCTCGACCGGGGTGGTCGCATGGACATCCGCGACGGCCTCCCGTACCGCCGTGATCAGTTCGTCGTCATTCATGATGGGCTCTCCTGCTGCCGTTCCGGCATAAGCTCCTCGCGCAGCGAGGCGAGGGCCCGGCCCAGATGAGCCATGACCGTCCCGGGCGCGATGCTGAGCACCTCCGCGGTGCGGCCGGTATCCAGGTCAAGGATCAGCCGCAGGGCCACGACCTGCCGTTGCCGGGCGGGCAGCCGCATCAGCGCGGTCATGATCCTGGGATCGATCGGGCTGCCGGTGATCCCGCCGGCCATTGGCGGGTCCGCGACCAGGCCGGGGTCGGGGACCGATATCTCCCGGCGGCGCCGCCGCCACCGGGAGATGTTCGCGTTCAGCGCGGTACGGACCACCCACGCCGCCGGCGCCGGATGCGCGCTGACCGTGCGCCATGACGCCCAGGCCCGGGCAAACGCCTCGTCAACAAGATCCTGGGCCGCGTCCAGGTCACCGACGCTGACCAGGACAGCGCGCAGGCACCCATCGGCCGACTTTCGGTAAAACTCCGCAAAGTCCAGCGGCGCGGTACCCACAACCTATTTAACGCACAACCGCCCAAGTCCCATTACCGGAACCGCGGCTCGCCGCGACCACCGCGCATGGCCGCGCGGGCGGCGAAATCCGCCCCGACTCTCGCCGTGGCGGCTGAGGTTTGCCGCCAAACGCGGGAAGATCGGTGCATGACCGGGGACGCGCATGGGCGGTGACGGCGGGGCCGATCCGGTGCGGGTAACGGCGTACCTGTACCCATGGGACGTGGACGGCGATCCCGGGGCGGCAGACCGGATCGCCGGGCTGGGCCTGGACGGCGTGACGCTGGCCGCGGCCTACCACGCGGTGCGGGCGGTGACCCCGTTCCATCCCCGGCACCGGATCGTGACCAGGGAGGCGGCGGTCTATTACCGCCCCGCCGAGGCTCGCTGGCAGGGCTCCCAGCTGGCGCCGGTCCAGGCCGACCCGCCCGGCTCGTTCGAGCGGGCCGCGGCCAAGCTGCGCGGACGCGGCCTGCGGCTCGGCGCCTGGGCGATCCTGACGCACGGCTGCCGGGCGGACGCCAAGCCCACGCTCTGTGTCAGGAACGCCTACGGCGACCGCTATCCCTGGGCCCTGTGCACGGCGTCGCCCGCGGTGCGGGACTACGCGACCGCGCTGGCGGCCGAGGTCGCGGCGCTCGACGACGCCGACGAGATCGAGCTGGAGGCCTGCGGCTGGTACGGCATCGACCACGGCGGCGCGCACGACAAGACCGGGGGAGCGGCGGCGGACCCGGTTGTCCGGTGGCTGCTGTCGCTGTGCTTCTGCGCGGCCTGCGGCGACGGATACGCCCGGGCCGGCGCCGACCCGGGCGAGCTGCGGACCGCGGTCGTCGCGGCCGTGGACGCGGCGCTCGGCTGGGGCCCGGACGGGGCCGGCGCCCTGTTGCGCCATGGCCCGGTCATCGAAGGCGTGCTGTCCGGGGAGATGGCCGCGGCGGCGGAGCGCGCCCGGGCCGAGGCCGCGAGTCAGTTGCTGCGCGAGGTGGTCGCGGTGGTGCGCGCCGCCGGGCCGGGCAAGCCGGTGCTGGTGCACGCCGACCCCGATCCTCGGGTCGCCGGGTCGAACCCCGGATACGACCCGGCCGTGCTGCTCGGCCCGGGCGGGGCCGACGGGATCGTGCTGTCCTGCTGGGATCCGGCCGCGGCCGGGCCGCTGGTGGCCCGGACCGCCAAGTCCGCGCCGCCCGGGGCGCGCATCGTGGCCGGGCTGCTGGCCGTGTCCGGCCTCGGCGGCCGGCCGGCCACCCTGTCCGGGCAGGCCGAGGCGGTACGCCAGGCCGGCGCCACCGAGCTGCGCCTGTACCACGCGGGCCTGGCCTCAGCCGACGACCTGGACGGCATCGCGGAGTTCTGCCGCCGGGAAGGCTGACCGCCGCCGCCGCGTTACCTGGTGATGCAATAGGTAGATGAGCTGCGGCCCGCCGCGGGCGGCAGAGGACAGAAAGCGACCGGAGGGGCTGATCATGGCCGTACCTTTCGATAGTGCGCCGAAGTTCCAGGACTACGCCCGCCCCCAGATGCTGGTCAGCACGGACTGGCTGGCCGAGCACCTCGACGACCCTGGCCTGGTCGTGGCCGAGTCCGACGAGGACGTGCTGCTGTACGAGACCGGTCACATTCCGGGCGCGGTGAAGCTGGACTGGCACACCGAGCTCAACGACCCGGTGACCCGCGACTACGTGGACGGGGCCGGCTTCGCCCGGCTCATGTCGGAGAAGGGGATCGCCCGGGACACCACGCTGATCCTCTACGGCGACCGCAACAACTGGTGGGCCGCCTACGCGCTGTGGGTGTGCACCCTGTTCGGCCACCCGGACGTGCGCCTGCTCGACGGCGGCCGGGCCAAGTGGATCGCCGAGGAGCGGCCGCTGTCCACCGACGTCCCGCAGCCCCCGCGCACCGATTACCCGGTGGTCGAGCGGGATGACAGCGAGTTCCGGGCGTTCCGGGACCAGGTCGCGGCCCACCTGGGCGAGCCCATGATCGACGTCCGCTCGCCCGGCGAGTACACCGGCGAGCTGCTGCACATGCCGGACTACCCGCAGGAGGGCGCGCTGCGCGGCGGCCACATTCCCGGGGCCAGGAACGTCCCCTGGGCGCGCGCGGCCGCCGAGGACGCCACGTTCCGGGCCCGCAAGGAACTCGAGGCGATCTACCAGGACGAGGTCGGGCTGCGCCCGGACGACGACGTGGTGGTCTACTGCCGGATCGGCGAGCGGTCCAGCCACACCTGGTTCGTGCTGCACCACCTGCTCGGCTACGGCCGGGTCCGCAACTACGACGGGTCGTGGACCGAGTGGGGCAACGCGGTCCGGGCGCCCATCCGCCGGGGTGAAACGCCGTGACCACCGCCGCGCTGAACCCGCGGCTGCAGGAGATCGCCGAGGACTTCTCCTCGGTCCCGGCCAAGGAGCGGCTGCAGCTGCTGCTGGAGTTCGCCGAGGAACTGCCGCCGCTGCCGGCCAAGTACGCCGACCACCCGGACCTGCTGGAGCCGGTGCCGGAGTGCCAGTCGCCGCTGTTCCTTGCGGTCGAGGTGGACGGCGGCGACGCCGTCCACCTGTTCTTCAGCGCGCCGCGGGAGGCGCCCACCACCCGCGGCTTCGCCGGGATCCTGCACGCCGGGCTGGACGGCCTGGACGCCGAGGAGGTGCTGGCCACCCCCGGTGAGTTCTCCAGTCAGCTCGGCCTGTCCGACCTGGTCAGCCCGCTGCGGCTGCGCGGCCTGGCCGCGATGCTGGCCCGGATCAAGCGCCAGGTGCGCGAGCAGCGCTCCTGACCATGATCGTGGGAGGTTTAGGCCCCCTGGAGGGTGCCCAGCGGTGCAACCACGACGTTTCGGGCCGAGGTTCGGGCGGGGAGGGCGGGCTTACGCTAGGGAACATGGGCGAGCTTCATGACAGGCACCGCCGGGTCATGCCGAACTGGATGGCGGTGTACTACGACGAGCCGCTGGAGATCGTCAGCGGATCCGGCAGCCGGGTCACCGACGCGGCCGGCCGCGGCTACCTCGACTTCTTCGGCGGCATCCTGACCAACATGCTCGGGTACGATGTGCCCGCGGTGCGCGAGGCCGTGGAACGCCAGCTCCGCGCGGGCGTCGTGCACACGTCCACGCTGTACCTGATCCGCAGCCAGGTCGAGCTGGCCGAGAAGATCGCCCGGCTGTCCGAGATACCGGACGCCAAGGTGTTCTTCACCAACTCGGGCACCGAGGCCAACGAGACCGCGTTGCTGCTCGCCACCGCGGCCCGCCGGTCCAATCAGGTGCTCGCGCTGCGAAACAGCTACCACGGGCGCTCGTTCGGCGCGGTCGCGATCACCGGCAACGGGGCGTGGCGCAGCTCGCAGCTGGCCCCGTTCGCCGTGCACTACCTGCACGGCACCGACCGGAACCTCCCGGCCTTCGCCGGCATGTCCGACGCCGAGTACATCGCGGCCGCCGTGGCCGACCTGCGGCACGTGCTGGCCACCGCCACCGCCGGCGACGTGGCCTGCCTGATCGCCGAGCCGATCCAGGGCGTCGGCGGGTTCACCATGCCGCCGGACGGGCTGCTCGGGGCGTACCACGAGGTGCTGGCCGAGCGTGGCATCCTGCTGATCTCCGACGAGGTGCAGACCGGCTGGGGCCGGACCGGCGAGCACTTCTGGGGCATCGGTGCGCACGGCGTGGTGCCGGACATGATGACGTTCGCCAAGGGCCTGGGCAACGGGTTCGCGATCGGCGGCGTCGTCGCCCGTCGCGAGCTGATGGACGGCCCGGTCGGCAGCGGCATCTCCACGTTCGGCGGCAACCCGGTCGCCACCGCGGCGGCCAACGCGACCCTCGACTACCTGCTCTCCCACGATCTGCAGCGCAACGCCGCGGTCCTGGGCAACATGATCATCGGCGGTCTGCGCGACACCGCGGAACGGCTGGCCACGGTCGGCGACGTCCGGGGCAAGGGCCTGATGTTCGCCGTTGACCTGGTCGACCCGGTCACCGGGGCGCCCAGCCCGCCGCTGGCCACCCAGGTGCTCGAGGAGGCCCGCGAGCGCGGCCTGCTCATCGGCAAGGGCGGGCTGTCCGGGAACACGCTGCGGATGGCGCCGCCGCTGACCCTGTCCGAGGCCGAGGCCAAGGAGGGCCTCGGGCTGCTGACCGACGCGCTGCGCGCCGTCGACGAAAGCGCGACGGCACGCAGCTGAGATGCCGTTCCATGATCTGGGTAGCTGAGCGGGCGTATTTGCATCACATCTACCCAGATCATGAGGAACGCGTAGCCAGAGCCGGGTTTTCCGGCCGAGGCCGGACTTGGATTCCCGCGGCGGCGGACGGCAGACTTGCTGTCAGCGGGGCGAACAGGACATCGGAGGGGATGCGGCAATGAAGCACGTATCACACTGGATCGGCGGCAAGCCGTGGGCGGGCGAGGCGGCGAGCCGGGGAGACATCTACAACCCGGCGACCGGCCAGGTCAGCGGCATCGTGGACTTCGCCACCGCGGCCGAGGTCAACGCCGCGGTCCAGGCGGCGGCCGGCGCCTGGCCGGCCTGGTCGGAGACGTCGCTGACCAAGCGGGCCGACGTGCTGTTCTCGTTCCGCGAGCTGCTCAAGCAGCACAAGGGCGACCTGGCCGCGCTGATCAGCTCCGAGCACGGCAAGGTCGCATCGGACGCGGCCGGCGAGGTGTCGCGCGGGCTCGAGGTGGTCGAGTTCGCCTGCGGCATCCCGCACCTGCTCAAGGGCGGGTTCTCGGAGAACGTCTCGACCGGGGTCGACGCCTACTCGATCCGGCAGCCGCTGGGCGTGGTGGCCGGGATCACCCCGTTCAACTTCCCGGCCATGGTGCCGATGTGGATGTTCCCAATCGCGCTGGCCTGCGGCAACGCGTTCGTGCTCAAGCCATCAGAGAAGGACCCGAGCGCCTCGGTGATGCTCGCCGAGCTGCTGGCCGAGGCCGGGCTGCCGGACGGTGTCTTCAACGTCGTGCACGGGGCCAAGGAAGCGGTCGACGCCCTGCTGACCCACCAGGACGTCAAGGCGGTCAGCTTCGTGGGCTCGACCCCGATCGCCCGCTACATCTACGAGACCGGGACCGCGACGGGCAAGCGGGTCCAGGCGCTGGGCGGGGCCAAGAACCACATGGTCGTGCTGCCCGACGCCGACCTCGACCTGGCCGCGGACGCCGCGGTGTCGGCCGGCTTCGGCTCGGCGGGCGAGCGGTGCATGGCGATCTCGGTCGTGGTCGCGGTCGACCCGGTCGGCGACGAGCTGGTCGAGAAGATCGCCAGCCGGATCCCCGGCCTGCGGGTCGGCCCCGGCGACGACGAGCGGTCCGAGATGGGCCCGCTGGTCACCGGGCCGCACCGGGACAAGGTCGCGTCCTACCTGGACTCCGGCGTGGCCGAGGGCGCGGTGCTGGCCGTGGACGGCCGCCAGCACCCGGTGACCGGCGGAGCGGCCGACGGCTTCTGGCTCGGCCCGTCGGTGCTCGACCACGTGACGCCCGGGATGGGTTGCTACCGCGACGAGATCTTCGGGCCGGTGCTGTCGGTGGTCCGCGCCCCGGGTTACGCCGAGGCGATGGACGTCATCAACGGCAACCCGTACGGCAACGGCACCGCGATCTTCACCAACGACGGCGGCGCGGCCCGGCGGTTCACCCACGAGGTCGAGGTCGGCATGGTCGGCATCAACGTGCCGATCCCGGTGCCGATGGCGTTCTACTCGTTCGGCGGCTGGAAGTCCTCCCTGTTCGGAGACACCCACGTCCATGGAACCGAAGGAGTCCACTTCTACACCCGGGGCAAGGCGGTCACGTCGCGCTGGCTCGA